>Ga0207687_10003238_pt1 | contig 11033 bp, 9 predicted proteins | sample KBSM54metaG_FD_184399 | JGI IMG/M metagenome (GOLD analysis project Ga0207687, IMG submission 184399) | Miscanthus rhizosphere microbial communities from Kellogg Biological Station, Michigan, USA - KBS M5-4 metaG (SPAdes) (version 2) | ecosystem: Host-associated > Plants > Roots > Rhizosphere >... | reverse complement strand
GCGATGTCGAGAAGGTCGTCGCGCTTGCCCATCGCCGACAGGATCTCGTCGGCCGTCGCTTTGACGATCTTGGCCCGCGGGTCGTAGTTCTTGTAGACGCGGTGCCCGAAGCCCATGAGCTTCACACCGTCTTCCTTGTTCTTGACCTTCTGCACGAACGAGGCGACGTCACCGCCGTCGGCGCGGATCTGCTCGAGCATCTCGAGCACCGACTGGTTCGCGCCGCCGTGCAGCGGGCCGAACAGTGCGTTGATCCCGGCCGAGACCGAGGCGAACAGGTTGGCCTGCGACGAGCCGACCAGGCGGACCGTCGACGTCGAGCAGTTCTGCTCATGATCGGCGTGCAGGATGAACAGCATGTCCAGCGCCTTGACGATCGTCGGGTCGAGGTCGTACTCCTCAGCCGGGTTGCCGAACGTCATGCGCAGGAAGTTCTCGACGAGAGTCAACGAGTTGTCCGGGTAGAGGAACGCCTGACCGACGGACTTCTTGTAGGCGTAGGCGGCCAGGGTGGGCAGTTTCGCCAGGAGCCGGATGGTCGACAGGTCGACGTGTGCGTCGTCGAACGGGTTCAGCGAGTCCTGGTAGAAGGTCGACAGGGCCGAGACGGCGGAGGAGAGCACCGGCATCGGGTGGGCATCGCGGGGGAAGCCGTCGAAGAAGCGCTTCAGATCCTCGTGCACGAGCGTGTGCCGCCTGATCTTTCCCTCGAATGCAGCGAGTTCGTCTGCCGTGGGGAGTTCGCCGTAGATCAGCAGATAGCTGACCTCGGTGAAGGTGGACCCGGCGGCGAGCTCATCGATCGGGTAGCCCCGATAGCGCAGGATGCCGGCGTCGCCGTCGATGTAGGTGATCGCCGACGAGCACGAAGCGGTGTTGGCGAAGCCCGGGTCGTAGGTCACCAGGCCGGTCGTGGCGAGCAGCTTGCTGATGTCGGCGCCCGCTGAACCTTCCGCGGCCGGCGAGATCGGGAGGTCGAGTGTGGTGCTGTCTGGTGCGACGAACTGCGCTGCGGATGCATCCGACATGTGGTCTCCGGACCCTTCGACAAGTGGTGCGTTTCGGCCGGTACGCCGGCGCGTCTGACCCTACTGCGCGGCTTTGGGCGCCCGCCCGTCGAAGCCGGTCAGGACCGGGTGGCCAGGTTCTGCAGCCGGACCTCGCCGCGGGCGACGAGCCGGTCGTCCGAATCGGTGATGTTGACCAGCCAGAGCTGCTGGGTGTTGCCCTGGTGGATCGGGGTGGCTGTGGCGGTCAGTCGGCCGTCACGGACGGCGCGGAGGAAATCGGTGTGGTTCGACACCCCGACGACGGTGCCCCGGTCCCCGTACCAGAGTGCGGCGCCCATGCTTGCGGCCGATTCCACAGCCGAGCAGTGCACGCCGCCGTGCAGGATCCCGAAGGGTTGGTGAAGCTGCGGACCGACCGTCCATCCCAGGACGACGCGCTCGCCGCTGGCCTCCAGAATCTCGATTCCCAGCAGGGTGTCCAGGCCCGGAAACTGCTTGATGTCGTCGATATCGGTCACATCGCAGAATCTATGGCATGCCACCTCGCCGGGATTGACGTGTGCTCAATGTAAAGTTAGTGTTAAGTTCCCCGCATAATTGGAGACCCCCCGTGCTTCGCCTCCGGTCTTTGTGCGCCGTGGCTTCGACGTTCGCGGTCATTGGGTTCGTCGCCCCCGGCTCAGCGAATGCTGCCGCGCCAGCGGTGCAGAACCCGTACTACGACGCGTTCTATGCCCAGCCTGCGTCTCTGGCGTCGGTGCCGAATGGAACTGTTCTTCAGGCACGCCCGGTCAGCCTGTACACGTCGAATCAGGTCGCCCTCGGGCTCACGGCGTACCAGGTGAAGTACCGGTCCCAGGACTCGCTGGGCAAGCCGGTCGCCGACGTCACGACCGTGATCCTCCCGCAGCGCGCGGCTCCAGGCCCAGTGCCAGTCCTGTCGTACCAGGTCGCCGAGGACAGCTTGGGTCTTCAGTGCGCACCGTCCTACGCGCTGCGTACCGGTTCGACCACCGTCAGCGGCTCCGAGGAGTTCCTGATGATGCTCGCCCTGGCTCAGGGGTGGGTCCTGTCGGTGCCGGACTACGAGGGTCCGAACTCGCAGTACACCGCTGGAGTACAAGCCGGGCACGCCGTACTCGACGGGATCCGTGCGACCGAACGGTTCGCGGCCTCCGGCGCTACCTCCGCCTCCAAGGTCGGGCTATGGGGATATTCCGGTGGTGGCCAGGCGACTGCATGGGCAGGCGAGTTGCAGGGCAGTTACGCCCCAGAACTGAACCTGGTCGGCATCGCTGAAGGAGGCGTCCCGTCCGACATCGGCGCCACGATCGCGCGCACCGACGGCACGCCACTGGCCGGCGAAGAGCTCGGCTCAGTGATCGGGCTGAGCCGCGCCTACCCGTCCGCGAGCCTCGGCCCGTACCTCACCGACACCGGCAAGACGGCCGTGATGAAGGCCGCGATCCTGTGCAACGCCGACCTGCTTGCCACGTTCGCGAACGCCAACCTCGACGACTACATGTCTGTGCCTGACTCGATCGACCTGCCTCAGTTCTCGGCGGTGCTCGACGCGGTCGCCGCCGGGCAGAATGCGCCGGTGGCGCCGGTCTACGCGTATCACGAGGTCAACGACGAACTGATCCCTGTCGCTCAGAGCGATGCACTTCAGGCGTGGTACTGCTCGCAGGGCGTCGCGGACTACTACGTCCGCATAGCCAGCGGAACGCACGTGCAAGGGCTGCTCGGCGGCGCCAACGCCGCCCTGTACTGGCTCAGTGACCGGTTCGCGGGCAAGGCGCCGGTGAGCAACTGCGCGAGTACCCGCTCGCTCTGAACTCGAGGAATCCCTGTGGTCCAATAGCGCCATCATCGGACCTTGGGGGGACGTCATGCGATTCGGCGCTCGGTCGGCGAGCACGTCTGTGCTCTGCCTCGTTCTCACTGCCTCGACGGCATTGGCCGGCTGTTCGTCCTCGAGTGGAAAGGGCAGCGGCTCGTCGACGGGCTCGACGTCCTCGAGTTCCGCGCCCGGTACGACGACGGCGACCACGCCGACCACCAGCTCGTCCTCACCGGACATCACGGCAGACGACATCCGCCCGGCGCTGCTCACTGCCACCGACATCGCCGCGACTGCCACCGCAAAGCCATCGACACCGACGGACAATCCACTGCCGTGTGCCGCGAAGGGTTCGCCCTCGCTGGAGCAGCAGGTGCCGTCGGAGGCACGCGCTGGCGTCGACATCTCGGACAACAGCCAGCAGGCAGCGCTGAGCGAGGAGATCCGGGTCTACACCGACGCGGCGACAGCCAGCCACGCCGTGGCGCTGGCCCAGGCAGGTCTCCACTGCGCGAGTGGGTCCTTGGTCGCCGATGACGGCACTGCCATCACGATCACGCTGAAGGCACCGGTCGACATCAAGAGCGACATCCTGAAGGACGCGAACCTCGCTCAGGCACCCATCAACTCGGCACAGGTCTGGCAGGCAAGCGGTGAGGGTCTCGACATCCTGTTGGTGCTGGTCCAGCTGGACCAGTCGCTGCTGTAGATGTCGTTCATCTCGCCTACCGGATCGAACCAGAGCACGCTGCCGGACCCGATCACCATCGTGCAGAAGGCGATTGAGAAGGGTGGGAAGAGCTGAGTCGATCCGTCAGGTCGCCGGGCGCGTTGCCGTGGCCGCCCCGGAGTCCTTGACGAGCGTCGGCCTGGGGCGGCTGAAGTGCAGTAAGCCGTCGTCGAACCGGGCACGCTTGAGGGTCTGCGCGTCACGGATGTAGTTGTTCAGCACGATCCACGGTGCTTTGGTTCCCTGCCGTGGCATGTGCGCGTTGCCACGTATGACGTAGCCGGACTCGAGGCTGCCGAGCACCGAGTCACTGCCGTGATCGCCGGGCTGGGCGCGCGCCACAACCTGCTGGTAGCCGTGCTCGTCGAGGTAGTTCAGCAGCCGCACCGCGTACTGCGCGGCGATGTCGGCCTTGAGCGTCCACGAGGCATTGGTGTAGCCGAAGATCATCGCCGCGTTCGGCACCGTCTCGATCAGGACGCTCTCGTAGGTCAGGACCTCGTTGAGACGCAGCGGCTCGCCGTCGATGTCCACGGTCGCCCCGCCGAGCATCTGGATCTGCAGGCCCGTCGCCGCGACGATGATGTCCGCCTGCAGTTCCTGCCCGGAGGCGAGCTTGATGCCCGTCTCGGTGAACGCCTCGATCGAATCGGTGACGACGTCGGCCTTGCCGTCGCGGATCACGCGGAAGAGGTCACCGTCCGGAACGACGCAGAGGCGCTGGTCCCAGGGGTTGTACTTGGGGGTGAAGTGGCGCAGGTCGTAGTCCGGGCCGAGGTGTCGACGGGCTCCGGCGACAACAACCTTGCGCATGAAGTTCGGGTAGCGCCGGGACAGGGCGTAGGACAGGCGCTGGATGCCGATGTTGCGGATCCGGCTCAAGCGGTACACCGCCATCTCGGGGAGGAACTTGCGCATCCACGCCGCGATCTTGTCGATGGCCGGGAGCGCCACGATGTAGGTCGGGGACCGCTGCAGCATGGTCACGTGTCCCGCTGTTGGAGCCATCGCGGGCACGAGTGTCACCGCGGTGGCGCCGCTCCCGATGACGACGACGCGCTTGCCGGTGTAGTCGAGGTCCTCCGGCCAGTGCTGGGGGTGCAGGATCGGGCCGGTGAATCGCTCCTCGCCCGGGAACCGAGGCCGATAACCCTCGTCGTAGTTGTAATAGCCCGTGCAGCCGAGCAGGAATCGGGCAATATAGGTGTCGATCTCGCCGGTGGCGTCGTTGCGCGCGCGGACCGTCCAGCGGCCGGTCGCGCTCGACCAGCTCGCATGCTGGACGTACTGACCGAATCGGATGTTGTCGTAGACGCGGTACTCGTTGGCTGTGGCCTCGACGTACTCGCGGATGGACGGCCCATCGGCCAGGACCTTGCTGGCCGTCCACGGCCGGAAGTTGAATCCGAAGGTGGACATGTCCGAGTCAGAACGGATCCCCGGGTAGCGGAAGAGGTCCCAGGTTCCGCCGATCGCATGGCGACGCTCGAGGATCAGGTACGACTGCCCACGGCCGTCACGCGTGAGGTGACAGGCGGCGCCGATGCCGGAAATTCCGGCGCCGACGATCAGGACGTCCACGTTCGTTTCGGTCATAGTCGGTGACGGTAGTACGCGGCGGCGTCAATCTCGATCTCAGCTGCTCGTGCCCACGTAGCCGTTCGCCAGGTACCAGGCCGCCGACTCGGCGATGGCCTCCCTCGCCGGGCGTGGCCGATAGTCCAGTTCGGTCCTTGCCCGGCTGTCATCGAAGGCCATCTTCGTGGTCGACATGCGGGCACCCTCCAGGGGCACGTGGGGCGTCCGGCGCAGGAGGCGCCCTTCGACCAGCTCGGAGGCCCACGCCGCCGTGAGTGCTACCGACCGCGGGACCCGCAGCGTCGGTGCCCGGCGGCCGGTCAGTTCGGCAAGCTCCGTCAGCAGGCGCTGCATCGGGTAGTTCTCGCCGCCGGCGATGTAGCTGCGGCCGACCTTGCCCCGTTCACGGGCGAGCAGGTGCGCAGCCGCGACGTCGTCGACATGGACCACGTTCAAGACGGTGTCGACGAACCCGGGTACGCGCCCGTTCAGGAAGTCGATAATCAGCCTTCCGGACGGGGTTGGCGCCCGATCACCCGGGCCGAGCGGGTAGGTGGGCATGACCAGCGAGACGGGTAGCCCCTCGGCCGCCGCCCGCAGGACCTCATGCTCCGCGACGTACTTCGACCGCTTGTACGAGCCGAAGAGATGGGTGATGTCCGGGTAGTCGAGCTCGGTCGCCGGTCGGTCGTGATCGAGGCCCAGGGTGCCGACTGTGCTGGTGTAGACGACGCGTTCGACGCCCTCGTCCCGGGCGGCATTCATGACTGTCCTGGTGCCTTCGACGTTGACCTCGTAAAAGAGCTTCGGCTCGCGCGAGAAGAATCGGTACAACGCCGCGACGTGATAGACCGACCGGGCGCCGGAGAGCGCCGCGCGGACGGCCGCAGCATCGCGCAGATCGGCCTCGACGGTCTCGACCGCCATGCCGTCCAGCGCCGCTCTCTTTGCGCCCGGCTCGACGAGCGCCACCACGTCGTGGCCGTCGGCGAGTAGGGCTCGAGTGATCGCTGAGCCGATGAAGCCGGTTGCCCCGGTGATGAAGACCCGTTCGGGCGTGACGCTCACGAGCGAGCTTTCCGCAGGCTGCCCTTGGCGAGCGTGCGGCCGACTTCGAACATCAGCCCGGACCCCTTCTCTGCACTCGTGAGGACGTCGTCGAGAGCCTGCACGAAGTAGTCGACCTCTGCCTCGCCGGCGACGAGCGGCGGGAGCAGTTTCACGATGTTGACGTTGTCCGCGGCCACCTGGGTGAGGATGCGATGGCGGTGGAAGAGGGGCACTACAACCAGTTGGGAGAACATCGCCGTGCGTACTTTCTCCACGGCGCGATAGCGCATCCGCGAGGCCCGCGCCGACGGCTCACCGAACTCGAGCCCGATCATGAGGCCCTTGCCCCGGACCTCGTGGAGCAACTCGTGCTTGTCGACGAGTGGCTGAAGTGCCTGCATGAACAGTTCACCGGTGGCCTGCGCACGCTCGACGATGCCCTCCTCGTCCAGCGCCTGGAGAGTCGCCAGGCCCGCCACCATTGCGAGCAGGTTGGTACTGAACGTCGAGGAGTGGACGACAGCCCGCTCCATGGAGCTGTAGACGGCGTCGGATGTCTTCGCCGAGCAGAGCATGGCGCCTACCGGGATGTATCCGCCGGAGAGCGCTTTGGAGACGGTGATGATGTCTGGCTGAACACCGCCGGCCTCCGGCAACCAGTGCTCGTGGGCGAAGAACTTGCCGGTGCGTCCCAGCCCGGTCTGGATCTCGTCGACGACGAACAGCGTGCCGTGTTTCCTGCACAGGTCAGCCGCTGCCGTCCAGTATTCCTGCGTCGCCAGGTAGACACCCTTTCCCTGGATTGGCTCCATGACGAACGCCGCGACGTCTCCACCCGACAGTGCGGTTGCCAAGGCATCGATGTCACCGAAGGGCACCATCGAACTCTCGAGAAGTGTCCCGAAGCCGTTCCTGAATTCAGCGCCGCCGTTCAGTGACAACGCACCAGTGGTCAGCCCGTGAAAGGCGTGGTCACAGTGGACGATGCGATTGCGCTGTGTCGCGGCCCGCGCGAACTTGATCGCGCTTTCAATGGCTTCGGCCCCCGAGTTGGTGAAGAAGACACGGTCGATGCCCGGGTGAGCGCGGGCGACGAGCGCCTCCGCGAGCACCCCGGGCAGCAGGGCGCAGTCGAGCTGCACGAGGTTGGGCAGGTCGGCGTCGATCGCATCGTGCAGCGCCTTCATCACTGCCGGGTGGCTACGACCGAGCGCGTAGACGCCGAACCCGCTGAGCAGGTCGAGGTAGCGATTCCCGGCATCGTCGAAGAGGTAGCAGCCCTCACCTCGCTCATAGAGCTTGTCGAATCCGAGCGTCCCGAGCACTCGCGGCAGCTGAGGGCTGAGGTATTTGGCGTGCAGCGTGAAGTTCTCTCCGTGCCGCTGTTTCAGCACGTCGGCGAGATCGAATGGCACTGTGATCCTCCGTGACTCACGAAGCGGTCGTGTCGAAGACGTCGCTGCAGCTGAACGGGTAGGGCGATCGTCGCACCCATGAGTCGCCCTTGAGTTGGATGACTGCCTGGCAGCTGGGGGAGTGCTTGCCTCCAACGTCCTGCGGGGCGAAGAGGCCGTGGTCGGTGAAACTGTGCACCGTCTTGATGGCGGCGAGCAGGCTGGTCCGGGAGAGCTTGCCGCCCAACTGCAAGCCGAGTTGCGTGAACAGGGCCATCGAGCCCCACGCGAACATGCCGAAGAATGACGGCTTCGCCAGTGGGGCGACCCGGTGCAACCAGGTGATGTAGAGGCGGAGCTCGGGATTCCGGCTCGCCTCCTCCAGTAGCGCGGTGTCGACATAGCTGTAGGTTCCGTCGAGATCCGCGCCGCCGGCTTCGACGAAGACCGGGTCGTAGGCCACGGAATCCATCACGAAGACTGCATTGACGCCCTGAGATTGCATGGCCTGCTTCAGCCGAACCGCGAATTGGTACGACCCCTCGAATTGCACCAGCGTCACGCCAAGACGTTTCAGGTCGGCGGCGTACGGGGCGTAATTGAACTCGGTGACCCCGATGGCCTTCTGGTAGACGAAGTGATAGCCGAGGTGTTCCATCGTGGCCTTGTAGGCCAGGGCATTCGGAACCGCCGCCCCTGCGTTCAGGTAGATCATCGCGGACTTCGCGGCGGCATTTCCGGTGCTGGCCTTGATGAAGCGATATTGGGCCGTGGACACCTGCGTCGGGTCGACGGCGTCGGTGCCGAACGAGACCGGCGAATCGAAGCGTTCGGGATTGGTGGAGATGGTGCGCAGGTCGGGAATCCCGCAATGGGATGTGGTGCTGGCGCCGCCGCTGTCGAACGCGCCGATCGAACCAACCATCGCGAACGTCTCTGCACACGCAGACGTGCTGGCCTGCTGGTCGCCGGTCGCGCTCGTCTGGCTGTCGTAGGTAACAACCTTCAGCTTGCGGCCGCAGATCGTCGTCGAGGAGTTGAAGTAGGCCTGGTAGGCGAGCACGGCCTGCTCGGCCGAGGTGAACAGTCCAGGCACAGGGCCACTCAGGTCAGCGACGTTCGCGATGTCGATCGTCGAATCCGTGATGCCGGTTCCGTTGCGAAACCCCGCGCAACTGCCGCGCACTACTCCGGCTCCTGCGGGCGCGGCCGTCGTGCCCGACCCGCGGCTAGTGGATCCAGCGCTGGGAAGCGCGCCGCCACTGGGTTGGCCGCCGCCGTTGGAGATCGTGTTTCCGACCGGTTCAGGTCCGGCGTTGGCAGCGGGCGCCTGACTCGCACCGACGACCGGAGGAGCTTCGGCAGCGGCGGTGTTGAAGGCGCGGCCGAAGTACTGGCTTGGCGGAACCTGGGAGCCGCAGCCGCTGGAAACGAGCACGCAGCAGGCAGTCGCGCAGATCAGGTTGCGCGCTTGCACTGATGCAGACCTCCGCTCCGTGGCGTCGATAAAAATCTACTGGCTACTTTGGCTACTTGCTTCGCTCGATCCGAAGTTGCCGGACCGCGGTCCGAAGGAATTCGTTGAAGAGCATGTGCGTCTCGAAGAGTTTGTGTTTGAAGTCCGCGGCGCGCGCGGCGACACTCGCCTCACCCTCGGGATTCACGGCGAGAAACGCGTCTAGACCCAGGGCACGAAAGGACGCCGACAGCTTGTCCAGCGCCTCGTAGAGTTCGCCGTCCGCGAGGAGCCGAGTCCGCGTGATACTGCTCTGGAAGCGCACGCCTGATCGGGTGTAGGCCTCGAATCGCGGGTGTTCGGCGAGGGGGTCGTCGCCGTCACCGGACATCTCCTCGGCGTAGACGTTGAGCAGCAACTCCGCGTCGCGCATCCATGCGACGCCGTCGGTCTGTACGTCGATCACCGCGTCCGAGAGCCGATCGATGGAGCGGTCGCGCCAATCTTCGCGACGCTGCTGCCACTGCACGAAGCCGGTGATCGCGCCGCCGACCAGGACGCCGCCGAGGGGAGGGAGCGTCTGCGCAAGAACTGACACCGGCCGAAAGTACGTCAGCGTGATCATGTGCGCACTTCGGCGTGCCGGGGCGCGGCACCGGATACTGAGACACATGCACCTGGCCGACATCACCATTCCCGACTCGGCGGCTGCGCGGACCGCGCTGGAAGTCGTGTCCCATTTCGCGCCGCCGGCGCTGGTGCAGCACTGCCAGCGGGCCTACGTCTTCGCAGCTGCACTCGGCGTGATCGAGGGCATCGGGATCGACCACGAACTGCTCTACGTTGCCTCGATGCTGCATGACATCGGGTTGGAGTCGGCGTTCGACAACGTCGCTGATCCGTTCGAAGATGCCGGAGGTCACGTCGCCTGGGTCTTCACCGCAGGCCTCGGCTGGGATGCCGAACGTCGCGATCGCGCGGCGTTGATCATCGTCGACCATATGAACGACGACACCGACGTCGCCGTCGACCCTGAAGGGTTCCTGCTGGCGCGCGCCACCAGCCTGGACATCTCCGGCCGAAGCCCCGAGACGTGGCCTTCCGAGCTCCTGGCCGAGACCGTGCAAGTGTTCCCGCGGCTCGACTTGGCGGACCGTTTCACGGCATGTTTCAACGATCAAGCAGTACGTAAGCCGGACTCACAGGCGGCTCGAGCCGTGCGATCAGGTATCGCGGAGCGCATGCGAGCGAATCCGCTCGAAGCACTCTGAAACTGTGCCTGCCAACGAAGAACTGCCGGGCGACTGTGAGGACAGTCGCCCGGCAGCCGGCTCGTCAGGTTCGGCTAGAAGTGCAGCCAAGTGGTGGTGAACGCGTCGCCGTCCTGGCGCAGCGGCCCCGTCTTGATCTGCACCGCCGCGGCAGTCTTGAGCGCCGTGGCGTAGCGCACTGAGTACTCCGACATGTAGTAGCCGTCGATCGTCACCTTGCTGAACGGCACGGTGCCGAAGGTCGGGACGTGCGTCGCCCCGAACGGACCAGGGCCGGCATCGCCGAAGAGCACGCTGTTGTCACTCGTCGGTCCGGGTGTTCCGTCGTAGATGTAGTCGATGAGGCCGGTGGTCAGGTCCTCGATCTGTCCCTGGGTGTGCCATGCGCTTTCGGAGAAGGTTGCCACGATCCGATCGCCCGGGCTCACGTTGAGATTCTGTGCGCACCCCGCAGTGGACCCGAGGATGCAGATGACGTCTTGCATCGTGGTGACTACGCCGTCGATGCAGATGATATTGATGTCAACCTGCTGGGTCAGGGTCCCTGAAGTGTCGTAAACCCAGATACCCGGGTAGAACGCCTCTGCCCCGTGCGCGACATTGCATGTCACCGTCGGGATGACGAACTGCGCACTCGCCTCTGAGACATTCGGTTCGCCCGGGACCGCGTACCAGCCCGCGCCTACGTTCGACTTCGTGAG
>Ga0207687_10003233_pt1 | contig 11038 bp, 9 predicted proteins | sample KBSM54metaG_FD_184399 | JGI IMG/M metagenome (GOLD analysis project Ga0207687, IMG submission 184399) | Miscanthus rhizosphere microbial communities from Kellogg Biological Station, Michigan, USA - KBS M5-4 metaG (SPAdes) (version 2) | ecosystem: Host-associated > Plants > Roots > Rhizosphere >... | reverse complement strand
CAAAATCACGAACAAGTGTGCGAAGCGCATGCGGGTTTTTCTTTCGGTGGCAATCAAGTGTCGCGGCGGCATCATGTCTCGAATTGGGCGCGAAAGGCTGGCGGAATTACGTCGAAGCCATGGCGTCCGCGCTTTGCGTGCGCGCGCCCCATCGGGCAGCGCCCGCGCGCCGATCGCTGGCCTCGAGCCACAGCGAGCCGCAAGCTGCCGCGATTTACTGCCAACTTGCTGCTTTTTTCCCCCGCTTGAACTAAAGTGCGCGCCGCGTTTGGGCCCTCGGTCCCGCGCGAAATCTTCTTGGCGAAAGCCCTTCTAGAAAGAAAATGACATGGCTCTCGAGCGCACCCTCTGCATCATCAAACCCGACGCCGTGGAAAAGGGAAAGCAGGGCGCCATCCTGCAACGCTTGCAGGAGGAAGGCTTCAAGATCCTCGGCCTGCGTCAGACTCAGCTGGCTCGGCAAACGGCCGAAGGCTTCTACGCGATCCACCGCGAGCGCCCGTTTTTCAAAGAGCTGTGCACGTTCATGACGCGCGGCCCGGTGGTCGTGATTGGCCTCGAGCGGGAAAACGCCGTGCTGCATTTGCGCAACGTGATCGGGGCAACCGATCCGGCCAAGGCAGCAGATGGCACCATCCGCAAGCAGTTCGGCAGCAGCTTGGGCGAAAATGCCGTTCACGGCTCGGACTCGGCAGAAAACGGCCAAATCGAAGTCGCCTACTATTTTCAGGGCGCCGAACTGCTCTGATTCTGGAGAAAGCTCGCTCGAGCCGTTCGCCAAGCGCCGCGGAACTGGTCTAGCCTCCCGCCCGTGATGGCGCTCGGCTCGACGACCCCCAACCCCCGCAGCGATCCGCCGGAGAGCAGCGAGCTCAACGCCGCGCGCGGGACGTTGCGTGAGGCGTTGAGCGGGCTCCGGAATTTCGCTGAGCTGATGCACTCGCTGCGCGTCGGCTCCAAAGCGCTGATCTCGGTGCTGCCGGACGTGGCCGCGGGATGCGCTCCGATGCGCGAAGCGATCGGCGTGTTGCTCTCCGCGGTGGAACGGCGCGGCCAAGCAGAGGCCGCATGCCTCGCGCTGCGCGACTATTTCACGCCGCGGCTCGCCTTGCTCGACCGAGAGTTGGCAGCGGCGGACGAAAAGCCGCTGGCGGCAAAATCGCGCCTCGCCCTCGAGCAAGTCATCACGCGGCTCTCGCTCGAGCTCGATACGGCGCGCAGCCTGCTGGATCTGTTGGTCGACGCAGTGAGCGATCAACCGCTGCGCGTCGAACTGTGGGAGCTCTTGCAGCAGAGTTTCGCCGGCCCGCCGAGCGGTGGCTCCTGGAAACGCGAACATATCGCCGGCAGTTTGAGCTTTGCCGCCACCGATGCCGAGGTCGAGCTCAATCCCCGTACCGCAACGGCGCTGCTCGCGCTGGGCGTGGAGCTCGTGGCGCAAGGCGGCAAGGATCCGCCGCACGTGCTGGTCGACCGCGACGATCAGGGCCGCTATCGCGTGAGCATCCAGCGCTGTAAGGAGCGCCAGGGCGAAGAGTTGCAGCTGATCGCTCGCGGCGTGATCGAACCGACGTTGCTGTGCGTCCAAGCGGTCGCGCGCATCTCGGGCGTGTCGCTGTCATGGCACCAAGACTCGGCGAGCGTGTCACTCACGTTTCCTGAACGAGCGCCCGCGCCCGCACGCAAGCCGGACGACCCGAGCTGAGCCCAGGCTGCGGCGCGGCGCGCGTCGAAATCGCCACCAACGGCCACGCGACCGCTTCTCGGGCGGGAGCGGCCGCGCTATGGGGTAGCCATGTCTGCTACCGAGCTTTCCGCGCTAATTGAAGCCGCTTATGCCGATCGTTCCTTGCTCGCCAAGGATGAATACAAGGCCGCCGTACTGAGCGTTCTGGCCGATCTCGACCAGGGCAAGCTGCGCGTTGCGACGCAAGATGCTCCAGGCAAGTGGACGACCCACGCCTGGATCAAGCAAGCCGTGCTGCTCTACTTCGGCATCGCCAAGATGGAGCGGATGGAGCTTGGGCCGTTCGAATTTTACGACAAGATCCCGCTCAAGAAGAACCTCGACAAAGCCGGCGTGCGCGTCGTGCCGCCGGGCACCGTTCGCTACGGTTCGTTCATCGAGTCGGGCGCGATCGTCATGCCGGGTTACGTGAACATCGGTGCCTACGTGGGAGCCGGTACCATGGTCGACACTTGGGCCACGGTGGGTTCCTGCGCGCAGGTCGGGAAAGATTGCCATCTGTCGGGCGGCGTCGGACTCGGCGGCGTGCTCGAGCCGCCCGGAGCTCAGCCCGTGATCGTGGAGGACGGCTGTTTCATCGGCTCCCGTGCCATCGTCGTGGAAGGCATGATCATCGAGAGCGAAGCCGTGATCGGCGCGGGCGTTGCTCTGACGGCTTCGACCGCCATCATCGACGTCACCGGCCCGGAACCCGTCGAGTATCGCGGCCGCGTGCCGGCGCGCAGCGTCGTCATCCCCGGCATGCGCACGAAGAAGTTCCCAGCCGGCGAATACCAGATCGGCTGCGCGTTGATCATCGGCCAACGCAAAGCCAGCACCGATAAGAAAACCAGCCTCAATTCCGCCCTGCGGGACTTCAACGTGTCCGTTTGAAGGCGGGCCCCGCCGGGGGCAACCAAAACGCGGCGCGACGTGTAGCGAAACGAATTTTCACCGGTTTGCTCGGGGCTGGACACACACCATCACCGGCCCTGAGCGATCTACGGGGAGAATTTGGGGATTCCTATGCACGCGCGTCCACTGCTATTCGCGATCCTCGGCGTTTGCCTGAGCTGCGGTAAGACCAGTCACGATCCGAGCGGCACGTCCGGTGCTGGTGCAGCGGGCACCGGTGGCTCGACGAGCGTCGCTGGCGGCGGCAACAGCGGCAGCAACGGCGGCAACGGCGGCAACGCCAATCAGGTAGGGGAAGCCGGCGAAGCCGGCAGCGGCGCCGTGCCGATTGACTCCGTCACGGTCGAGCCCAGCTGGCGCCTGACCAACACCGAGTACACGAACAGCGTTCACGACTTGCTGGGCGTCACCGTCACTGCGCCGCTCGATCCAGACGGCAGCATTGCGGGTTATCGGGTTGGGCTCGGCGCTGGCGACGCCACCGTTCAGCTGTATCACGCCGCCGCCATTCAAGTGGCGGAAGACGCCCTATTGCACGACACCACGCTCGTCTCCTGCACCACGAGCGAGATTGCAGCTGACAACGTGGGCTGCGCCGACAAGTTCATCAGCGCACTTGCCCCCAAAGTGTTTCGGCGCCCGCTGGACGCCGCGACCAAGGCCGGGCTCACGCAGCTCTACGCCACGATTGCGCCGAAATTCGGCTTCAATCGCGGTGTGCAGGCCGTGCTCGAGGAGCTCTTGCAGTCGCCGTATTTCTTGTACCACCTAGAGCTGGAGGAGCGCGCGCTGGGGCTCGGAACCGTGGACGTGACGGGCTACTCGATGGCCAGCCGGCTTTCGTATTTGATCTGGTCGTCCGTCCCTGACGACGAGCTGTATGCCAAAGCCGCGGCGGGTGAACTCTCCACGCCAGCGCAGATCCGAGAGCAAGCCTTGCGCCTGCTCTCCGATCCGAAAGCCAAGCTCGGGCTCCAAAATTTTTACGAACAATGGCTGGACGTCACCGACTTGCCGGACAGCAAAGGCGCCCCCTACACTTCGTTCGGCCCTGCTCAAAAAGCGAGCGTACTGGCTTCCTTTCGAGCACAAGCGGACGCGGCACTGTGGGCCGACGGCAACGGCCTCAGCACGCTGTTGGCCGGCGACACGGCATTTTACGACGCCAACACCGCCGCACTCCTTGGGTTACAAACCGCTCCGGGCGGCCCGCTTCAAGCCGGCAAAGTGAACGCAGCGGAGCGGCTCGGTATCCTCACGCACCCGGCGATCATGGGCACTTTTGCGACCAATACGGGCAGCCACCCGATCCACCGCGGCACCTTCATTTGGGACCAGATCCTGTGCCAACCGCTGCCGGATCCGCCGGCCAACGTCCCGCCATTCCCGGGCGTGCCGGCCAACACCAGCACGCGTCACGCGTACGAAAATTTCGACAGCCCCGCCAGTTGCCAAGCTTGCCACGCGCGCATCGATCCGGTGGGCTTCTTGTTCGAAAACTTCGACACGCTCGGCACGTATCGAACCGTCGATGACGCCGCGCAACCGATCGACTCGAGCGCCAACGTGGTCGGCGCCAGCGACTCCACCTTGAACGGCCCGACCGCGAACGCCGTCGAGTTCGTGAAACGGCTCTCGAACAGCGATGAAGTGAGCCAGTGCTTCGCCACGCAGCTATTTCGCTACGCCGAAAAGCGACTGGAAAGCGACGCCGATCAAGCCTTCTTGGCGGACTTGGTCACGCGCTACGCGCAATCGGGGCAGAGCACGAAAGAGCTATTGAGCGCGCTCACCCAATCGCGCGGCTTTCTGCAACGCATCAACGAGGAATGACGGCGCTGCCCATGAAAAACCCACGAATACCGCAGTTTTCTCGGCGCCGGCTGCTCCAAGGCCTGGGCGTTTCCGCAGCCGCAGTGCCCTTCGTGCTGGGCCTGGATAGCTTGTTCGCGAAGGCGAGCGCACAGAGCCTGCCGAGCAAGCGCTTCTTGTTCATGTTTTCGCCGTACACATCGCTGTACTACAACGCGCGTTTGCGCGTGCCGGGCGTCGACGTCGACATCAGTGATGGCAGTGCGCTCTCGGCGCCGAACGCCATGCTGAAACCACTCGCGGCGAACGCTCGACACTTGCTCGTTCTCGATCGTTTATCGTGGATCAGCGCGCGCTACGTGTACGAGAATGCGGCCACGTCGGTCGATGGCATCTCGCATCCTGGGGAAAGCAATGGCATGGCCAGCTTGCTCACCGGCCAGTGCATGTCGGGGGGAACCAACGATTTCGCCAACCCGGGCTTGGCTAACGGCATCTCGGTGGATCGCGCGCTGGCCAAACAATTGTTCGCGCGCGATCCTTTTCCATCGCTCGAAATCGGCGTGCAAACCAGTGAAGATTTAACCGACCGCTACGCAGAAAAAGTCGTGAGTTACGACGGCCCAGGCAAGCCCCGCTTGCCAATCAACGATCCGTTCGCGCTCTTCGCGCAGCTCTTTCCAAGCACCAACGACGACTACCGCAGCATGGCTGACAAGAGCGTGCTGGACACCGCACTCCAAGATTTTCAGCGCTTGCAGCCCAAGTTGAGTTCCGCCGATCGGCAGCTCTTGCAACAGCACAGCGACGCCATCCGCCGCTTGGAATTGCAGCTCGCGGCGGTCGGCACCTGCGGATCCCCAACCCAGCCGAGCGATCCCCCGACGCTGGACATCACCGATCGCACCGCAACCCATCGCTGGGCGATGACCCCCGCGAACCTCCCGGCCGTCGGCGAGCTCATGACCAACATCGCGGTGCAAGCCTTGGCCTGCGGGTTGACCCACGTGGTCACGATGCTGTGGACCAACGGCGAGAGCAACCTGGTCTACGACTTTGTCCCCGAGATCGCAGCGCTGCCGGCTCCGGTCGGCCTCCACGCGATGACCCACGCGAGAGACCCGAACCTGCTCTACATCGGGCAGTGGTACGCTGCGCGCTTCAACACGCTGGTCGAAAAGCTGAACGACATCCCAGATTCGTCGGCGTCCGGCTCGTTGCTCGACAACTCGCTCCTGATGTGGACGACCAGCACGGGCGATTCGGCATCGCACCTCTTCGACAACGTGCCGGTCGTACTCGCCGGCTCGAACGGCGGCTATTTCCGCACTGGCCGCTCGCTCCGCTTCAACGACGTCTGGACCCCAGACGAATGGTCAGGCCCTATCTTGGGCCCTGCAGACGGCGAGGCAACCACGGCCGCGATGGACAAGGCTCGCAATGGTGACCAAAGAACCGTCGGCACGCCGGACCTCTCGAACAACGATTTGTGCGTATCGATCCTGAACAGCTTCGGGCTCGAAACGGAGACCTTCGGCGATCCCCGCTTCTGCCACGGCGCACTGCCGCTGATTTCGGCCTAGCCACCGATCGGCGCTGATTTGCTGTCTTTGGTGCGGCTTTGCGCTAGCGTGAGCCACGCTGATGGACCTGACCGAGACGCTACTTTGGTTGTGCAAGATCCCCTCACCCATCGGTGAAGAGCGCGAGCTCTGCGATCGCGTGAGTGAGCGGCTGTCGCGCGTGAAACTCGCCGCGCCAATCCGTCGCTACGGTGATTCGATCGTGGTCCCGCTGACGCGAGGCACGGGCGGTCCGCGCGTGGCGCTCGCCGGCCACTTGGATGTCGTGCGCACTGCCCACGACGGCCCCGCGCGCATCGAAGGCCCGAAATTGTACGGTGCCGGCGCCGCCGACATGAAGAGCGGCCTGGCATTGATGCTCGAAGTCGCCGAAAATCCCGATCGCCCCGCGGTCGATCTCACGCTCGTTTTTTACGCGCGCGAAGAAGGCCCCTTCGCCGAAAATGAACTCGGCCCGGTGCTCGATCAAGATCCGGAGCTGCGCCACGCCGAAGTCGCGGTCGCCCTCGAACCGAGTGACAACCGCCTGCAACTCGGTTGCAGCGGCTCGCTGCACGCAACGGCGCGCTTTCACGGCCGCACGGCGCACAGCGCGCGCCCCTGGCAGGGCGAAAACGCGATTCAAAAAGCCGCCGGCCTGCTCACGCGCCTGAGCGCAGAAAAACCGCGCCCTCACGTCATCGACGGCCTGGAGTGGAACGCCGTGATCAGCGCCACCATGGCCAGCGGCGGCCGCGGCCGCAACGTGATCCCGGACGTGTTCGAGCTCAACTTGAACCACCGCTTTCCACCCGGAACCAGCGCTGACGACGCACAAGCCTACGTGCGCGGCCTGGTGCGAGACGAAGCCGAATTGATTTTCACCGACGTCTCGCCCTCCGCGCCGCCACTCCGCACGAACCCCTTCATTGCGGCGCTCGCTGACAGCGGCGTGGTCGCCGTCGAACCCAAACAAGCGTGGACCGACGTCGCGCGCTTTGCGGGCCTCGGCATCCCCGCAGTCAACTTCGGCCCCGGCACCAACGCGCAAGCGCACCAACGCAACGAGTGGACCGAAATCGCGCTCCTCGAACGAGGCCGCGCCATCCTCCGCCGCTGGCTCTACTCCATCGAAGCCGCTTAGCCCGCCGCTCCCCTTCGCGCCCAATTCTCCCCCCATTTCAGGGCTGCCCACCCCGCGCCATGCTCGTCGGCTCCGCCGCCTGCGCGTGCCGCCGCCCCTCCCAAGTGTCGCGCTCCGCGCGCCCCGGGAGGGGCCCACCTTCCGCGCGTTCACAAAGGGCGTCGCGAGCCCCGAGCGCCAGGGCGATCGCGACCAACCCTTGTCGGATTTCCGACAAGCCCCCATCGCGTCGCGCCAACCCTTGTCGGATTTCCGACAAGCCCCCATCGCGTCACGCCAACCCTTGTCGGATTTCCGACAAGCCCCCATCGCGTCGCGCCAACCCTTGTCGGATTTCCCTCAAGATTCTACACATCGCGGTCGACACGCAGTTTGTGGTGGGAGCGTGGGATGGGATCAATCTTGAGCGAAACCCAATCCGGGTCTTCGCGGCGCGGCGGGGCATGTCCAAAAGTGGACATGGGCCTGCGCCTCGCGGCGGGGCATGTCCGAAAGTGGACATGCCCTACCGCATGCACCCGCGCGGCGCGATGGGGCATGTCCGAAAGTGGCTGATCATTGATCACTTCTTTTCGCAGCTTTCCAGCCTTGTTCGAGGACGAGTAGGTGCCGAAAGCCGCGTCCGAGCACGATCCAACCAGGGTCACCGTTGTTCTTGATGTGACCACCGAGACCCGCGACAGCGAGCAATGCTTGGCGCACCGTTGGCATGTTTGGCAGCTTGCCGTTACTGACAGCGACCAAGACTTCGATTTGCGTAGACGTCAAAGCTTCTGTGGCGGCGGCGTCGGCGTCGTCGCGGGACAGTGATCTTAGTAGAAGCAGTTGCCACGCGATGGGGATGAAGATTGCCAAGGCGTTGGCGAGTGTGGACTCACTTTCGAGCTGTCGCTTCTCGTATTCGCAGCCGGTTTTCAACGTTTTGAAGTAATCCTCAACTACCCAACGCGAACGATAGATGTCGACAACGCGTTCGATCTCGTCGGCGGTCCCAATCGGCTCAGTCGTCGCCAGCATCCAGTCGACGGGCGGCTCATCACCGTGCGTGCCGATCTCTCGGACATGAACGAAGTTGAGGGTAATGGTCTCAGGCAGTTCTTCGCTACAGCGAGAAGGCCTAGAAATGCGTACCGTCTGACCGCTCAACGCGAGACGTGCAATGCGAACAGAGCGAGGCTGTGCTTGCTTTCGAGCGTCTACCTGCGTCGATTTTACGCGACGCGATAGCCGTACTTCGCGCTCGACGACGGTCTTTGCCCGGGCAACCGCATCAGCCAACGTACCGCCGTCCTCGAGCAGCCGCTTCCTCGAGTTACGGATGACGAATCGACTCTTGGCTGCCATGAGCTCAGCCCAAAGGTCATAGGAATCACCCTCACGGTCCATCACGTGTACGAGCGAGCAACCCTGTCCGGCCCGCTCCTCGGCGAGTGCGGCACCATTCTTCCACCGTGCAGCTTCCAGGGATTGCCCTCGGAGCTTGTGTTTCTTTTGCCCGCCCACCGGGCGAGTCCATTTCTGTATGGCGATGACACCCAAAGGGCGGCGGGCCTCTCCGGGCACGACAAGCAAGGAGAAGTGCGCGTAAAATCCCTGTCCCCCGTGCGTTGGCCCCAAGCCATCTCGCCACTCGTCGCCCGCGAATTTGAAAATGGACGAGTCATGCACGGCCAAGACGACCCGCTCCTGCGCGGCTCGTGCGGCCGTTTCCTCAAAGTGGCCGGCCAGAATTCCGTCCATCGACACCGCTTCATTTCTCAGAAGTCGGTACGCGCCTTCAAGAGCCGCATTCGTTTTCATTGCCGCCGGGAAGCTTGCTGACGGATCGACCGACATCAAGCGAGCCATCGCCTTCAGGCGATCCCGTCGACGCCGATCCCCCAACATCGCCCCCTCGAATTCTCGCATCAAGCTGATTTGAGCTGCTTCTTCCATCGCCCCAACAACCTAAGCCCCGTCCGAGCAACGTAAAGATGTGTAGGATCCTCAGCCGAAAGTGGACATGCACCCGCGCGGCGCGATGGGGCATGTCCGAAAGTGGACATGTACCCGCGCGGCGCGATGGGGCATATCGAACGCCCTCAGTACCGCACCATCTCTCACTGCCCCAATTCTCGGGGATCGAGAAACCGCTTTGCCAACGCACTGCCATCGCGCCGCGCGCACGACGGGGCTGCGCGAGAAGTGGGCCGCGCTAGCGGAAGCTCGAGGCCAATTCGCGGATGTCCGCGATTTTGGCGTTGAAGGGGGCCCAATCGTCGCGCTCGGCGATCGCGGACCAGATGCGCTCGATTTCGTCGATGACGAGCGTACACGGCGCTGCGCGTTGGAAGTAGGGCGTCGCGAGTACCCCGGGGTGGATCGGCGTGTGGGCCTCGAGTGCCTGGCGGAGCGCGCTGAACGCGGGGCTCGCGTAAATGGCGGCGTGCGGGCTTTCCAGGGCGCGCTCGCGGCTTGCGCTGCCGCCGTACCAATCGAAGAACAAGCTGTCGTAAGGCAAACGCGTTGCGGCCAGAAAATCCCAACACAGGCTGGCGAGGGCTTGGTCTTCGTCATGGCCGACGCTTTCGACCCCCAGGCGCTGGAGCAAATATTCTGCGCGCGCACGCTGAAGCTCCGCGGGAAACCCAGCAAGCGCGGCGTGCAGCGCGGGCTCGCTACTTTCTGAGCGCAGCGAATCGGCAAGCCGTTCCAAATTCCGAAACACGGCTCGAGGCTGACGACTGAACGCGTACAAGCCCACCTCGTCGAAGTAGGCCGCGACGAAGTTCGGATCGTACACGGGCAAGAACCGATAGGGCCCATAGTCGAAGCTTTCGCCCGTGATCGTCATGTTGTCGCTGTTCAACACGCCGTGAACGAACCCGGCGACGAGCCACGCTGCGCACAAGCGCGCCGAGCGCCGCGTCACTTCGGCCAGGAACGCCGCCGCTCGATCCGGGCTCTGCGCGAGCTCTGGATAGAAATACTCGATGCAGTAATCCAGGAGCTTTCGCGTGTTTTCCGGTTCACGCAAGAAATGCAGCCGCTGAAAGGTGCCAATCCGCACGTGCGAATGGTTCAAACGCACCAACACGGAGGAGCGCGTCGGTGAGGGTTCGTCGCCTCGTTGCAGCGCCTCGCCGGTTTCGAACAAGCTGAACGTCTTCGAGGTGTAGACGCCGAGGGCCTCCAACATTTCGGTCGCGAGCACTTCACGCACGCCACCCTTCAACGTGAGTCGGCCATCGCCGCCGCGTGAGTACGGCGTTTTTCCGCTGCCCTTCGTGCCGAGATCGAGCAGCCGCCCATCGACACCGTCGAGCAATTGAGCAAACAAAAAGCCGCGGCCATCCCCCAAGCGCGGATTGTAGACGTCGAACTGGTGGCCGTGATAGCGGAGCGCGAGCGGCTTTTCTAGGTTGCCCGGCAGCGGCGCAAACTCCGCAAAGTGCGCGCGCCATTCATCGTCGCTGAGCTCAGCGAGCCCGACGCGCTCTGCCCACGGCTGATTGCGAAAGCGGAGCACGCGCTCCGGAAACTGCGCGGCGGTGACCTCGTCGGCGAAGGCACTCCCCAGCGCGGCGAAATGAGGGGCAGCTCGATAACGAGGGGAAACGGGCATCGCACGGGCGGGTACAGCAGATCCGGAGGCCCGTCGAATGCGAGTCGCTCGGGATCTGCTGTCATCAACACTTTCCGGTGACGCCGCGCGTCCGAGATTTTCTGGCCATTTTATCGATATAAATCGGCGATGGGTGGCGAGCGCGCGCTGCTAGCTTCAGAGCGTGAAAGATCGACTGGTTTCGCGTGTTTCTTGGCGCCGTTACGCGCTCGGTTTGCTGGCCGTTTGGTCGCTCGTCGCGTGTGTTTCGGGTTCCACGGATGTGGGCGGCTCCG
>Ga0207687_10003229_pt1 | contig 11042 bp, 6 predicted proteins | sample KBSM54metaG_FD_184399 | JGI IMG/M metagenome (GOLD analysis project Ga0207687, IMG submission 184399) | Miscanthus rhizosphere microbial communities from Kellogg Biological Station, Michigan, USA - KBS M5-4 metaG (SPAdes) (version 2) | ecosystem: Host-associated > Plants > Roots > Rhizosphere >... | reverse complement strand
ACCAGAATAATGTGAAAGCGTCCGGTTCACACGCAGGAGGTCGCAGGTTCGAGTCCTGCCGCGCCCACCATCTCTCATCTGAACTTTGCCTGCTCCTATCCTGACCGACACGCCTGGATGGACAAACGGCGCTCTAACCAACTGAGCTACGCGCCCGGATCGGCATGTTCCATCGGAACCTAAAAACCGACAAGGAGGAGTTCAAAAAACGGCTGAAATCCTCAGTTATGACTGGTTGAAATAATCGAGGCAGTTCAGCGGCTCGAGACACAGGAGGGCTTTGGGCTAGCGATTACCGCGAAGCCCGGCAATTCTTCGAACGCGAATACCTAACCCGTAAATTTCGCGAGTTTGGCGGAAACGTGACTCGCACGGCCGTGGCAATCAGCCTGGAACGCCAGAGCCTGCAGGAGAAGATAAAAAAGCTGGGTGTGCTGCGGCCTTAAAGCGAGTTCTATGCTGGGCCAGCCGGTATAACAACCCAAGCGCTACAGTTACGGGAAGTTGCGGTCAGTCGTCTAGAGAAATGTTCTCCTTTTTCATCGAGTCGCTTCGTCTTGTCCGGCGCGTCGAGTGCTTATCTGGATGTAATCGTCAACTGGGAAACGGATACTCCGTGTGTGCCGCGTGAGCAGCAACGGAGTCCAGGTTGCATCCGTTGCGGAAATGTAACATCAGACGTCGCGATAAAGCTTAGGCGTGCCGCTGCTCAAGGCCTCCAGGCGAACTCCTGATAAGTTACGTTATTATCGATCGCGGCGAGGGCCTCGGGCAGAAAATCGGCCGGAACGGTCGCGCGCGTCTTAGGAGATACACGATCCTGGGGGGAATCGATAGTCACCAGCAGGAGGAGCCGGCCGGGATTCGGAGAAATCTGCGGGAGGCTCACATCGAAGAACGCCACCGGGGCCGCATCCGCCGCCGTGCATACGACCGAGCTACCGGAATAGTTCACGCTGGTGAAAGTCTGGGCCATGACGGGATGCCACACCGAGGTGTTCGCCGAGTCCGCCGGAAACGCACTCCAAAAATCAGACGGAAGGGGAGGCAGGCCCGAGGGAGCGGCCGCCCACTGCAGCTTCACCGTCACGGCACTTGCCGCCACCGGCCCCCGGTTTCTCACCCGCACATAGATCCTGTTCAGTTTGCCCGCCTGCGGCGTCACCCCCGCGAAGGCGTCGAAATCCATGTTGTTCGCCGGGGTGGGCTTGAGGGGCGGCACGTCCGCCTTGATATCGGGGCTGCGCCCGCCGCGAATGATCCCCCGGGTGGCTTCGAACAGCGTGTAGCTGGGCTGTTCGGTATTGCCCCAATCCAGAGCGTTATCGCGGACGAAAATATCCACGCCGTCCTTGCCGCCGTTGGCCGGCGGGGCGGCGATGCGCACCGCTTCGAATGCGTTGATGCGTCCGAAGGCGTGGGTCGGCCCACTCCCCTGCGGCGCGCTCTGCCCCGTTATCGGTGAGTATTGCGCGACTCCGGGTTCGATCCTGTCGGCAGTATCCTGCAGCAGCCGGCGGACGTCCACGCGGGTGAGGGAGGGTCGCACGGTCAGCACAAGACCCGCGACGCCCGCAACCAGCGGTGCGGCGGCCGAGGTGCCGTCAAAACATCGCGTGTAGTTTTCATCGGCCAGCTCGTCGGACGGGCACAAGTTGATCTTGTTGCTGTTGTTGTATCCGCTATCGCCCCTACGGTCTGTGGTGGTGACATTCAGGGTGCCCGTGTAGGGGTCCCCCGAATTGAACCCGCGATGGCTGGGAGCCAGCACGGCGATACAGCCGCCCGTCGCGGAAACCTTAACCTTACGGTCCTGATTCGTGGAGCCGCTGACGGGGATAATGCTGGGGGAAGAGATCAGCGGATCGATTTCGGGATTGCAGCGATTCGCAACGGTGTTCCCGGACGCAAACACAACCACCGTCCCCAAGCCTCCTCGCCCGTTTGCGGCGGCCGTTTCGATGGCGTTCAGCGTCAACGGCGAGGCATCCGCATCCCAGCTGTTGTTGATGACTTGGGCGCCCTTGGAAACTGCGTAGTCTATAGCCAGGCTCTTGGCCCAGTCCGAGGAAGATTGCGGCCCGGTCCGAAGGAACATGAGCCTGCAGTTGGGGCAGGCTCCCCAAGTGCGGCCATGGGCGGCCGCGATCCCTGCGACGGCGGTTCCGTGAGGCTCGTCATCCATCCCCAGCAGAACGTTGTTCCCGCACGCTCTTTGCGGCTGGATACAGCCTTCGAAGTTCCATCCATAGATGTCATCCACGAAGCCATTGCCGTCGTCGTCGATGCCATTTCCGGCCGTTTCGCCGGGGTTGACCCATAGATTAGGCGCCAGGTCGGGGTGTTCGAAATCAAACCCCTGGTTCTCGACGATGGCGATAATCGTCGTGCTCGCGCCTTGAGTGATCCCCCAGGCTTCCAGCGTATCCGCGTCCGCGTCGGGGGTGCCTGGGTCCCCGGATTTGTTCTTTTGCCCGACGTTCTGATGGGCCCACTGCCATTGAAACATCGGGGGAGTCGCCACTTGCTGGTCGCGCGCCGGCGTGATGAAGTTCGGAAAGGCGAATTCGACCAATCCGCTGGCGAGATAACGCTGCGAAATGCCGAACGAATCCAGTTCCACCGCGGGCAGCACACGCAGCAGAAACTGACCGGCGGCGAACGGATTCTCCATCACCACCTCGGCTCCGATATCCCGATTCAATTTCTGAAAAGCGTCGGCCGGCGTGCCGGCGCGCACCTTCGCAATGAACTCGTCCGTGGCCAGAATCGTGTCCTTGCCCCGGAGGGTTCTGACTACCATCCCAACTTGCGCCACCGATCCCCGCGACTTAGCGGCGATATTCCGCGTCAGCCGCACCAGTCCGGCGCGGTCGAGCGTTTCCGGGGTTGAGAGAACCAGCAGATTGCCTCCACCAGAGCGAGGCTGGCCCAGCCGGAATTCGCCCAGTGCGGTCAGCGCCTCTGCCGTCCGAATTCCTGGCAGCGGGACTATGCCGATTTCGGTACGACTGATAAGGATCGGGAACCTGGCGCCGTTGGCCTGCTGATAGTAGTCGGGGATGCGCGGCTGCGTCCGGCAACCGGTCAAGGTTGCCAAGGCGGCCAGGATCCACGCCGTCCAAGGTATTGTCAGACGCCGATAGAAAAACATTGGCTCTCCTTCTGCTGGAGCCGTTCTTCGCGCTTCAGGTCCTAAAATCCACCGTCAATGATGATGTCCTGAACGTGATCCAGATTCCTGGGCGGGAAGTCACAGATTCCGGTTGTGAAGAGATTTGCGCTGACGGATAGCTGCGAGTCCGCTGCCAGGAACGCCGCTTCCAAAAGCTCCACAGTCTTTTCCCGGAAAGGACTGCCCGTAGTGGGTGCGCGCGAGATCGCCACAGAGCCGATCTTTGGGTTAACCCCGTCTGGGGTAACCGAAGCGGTAAAGATTTGGTTGATGTTGCGGGTATCTTGCGACTTAAAGCAAATCCGAAGTTTGCGATTTGTGAAGTTTCGCAGCCGCACTTTGGTATGGTTGGGCGTGGTCTTTTTCCCGGTGTGGTAGGGAGGAACGTCCCCGCCGAGGACCAGGTGAGTGGCACTGCCGGTAATGGCAATCTTTGCGGACATGGTTTGATCTCCTTTCAGTTTGTTTCAGATCGATTTTCACGGAGTTCGGACACACCTATCGACCGAACCCCAGGCGGACCTGCAACTGCTCCGACCGAACGCTACCTGCACCTAGGTACTACCTTGAGTCCGAAATAAAATGTTTAAAGCGACTGTCTTTCAGTAATTCTTCGAACGCGGAAGTCTGCTGAATATCCTTCAAAGGGAAGCCGAGCTGAAGGGCTTTCCCCAGCCATTCTATGGCCTGCTCCCGAAATCCCAGGATTTCGTAGGTTTCCGCGGCATTTACCAGCACCCCGGTATCGGAGGGCGCCATTGCCAAAGCCGTATTCAGCAGCTCCAGCGGTTCCGATCGCTTACCTAAGTACGCGTAATAACTGGCTAGATCGGAGAGAATTGTAACATCATTGGGGTTCGCGGTGCGCGCCTTTTCCGCGCGCGCGATCGCCTGCTGATAGGCATCTGCGGCGCGGGCCTGCTGTCCCGACGTCCGGCGGTAGGAGGCCGCCAGGTTGGCCCAAATCAAATAGTTGTTCCGGTCCAGCTCGAGAGCCTTTTCATACACCTGGGCCGCTTCGGCGTAGGATTTTTGCCGGACGAGCAAGTTTCCCAGGTTGTTGTATACCGCCAAAGTTGGCGCGAGGCGCACGGCGGTCTCCAGCATCCGGCGCGCTTCCACCAGGTCGCCCAGTCTGGAAAGAGTACTGCCGAGATTGCTATAACCCGAAGCGTTGTCCGGCGTCAGCAGAATCACAGTGCGGAACTGGGTTGCGGCTTCGCGATATTTGCCCTGGCGGCTGTAAAAGGCGCCCAGGCGATTGTAGCCGTTCCAGTATCCGGGCCGGGCGGCGATAGCGTTCCGCAGCGTAGATTCGGCTCGATCTTTGAGACCGATGCCTTCGAAGGCCCGTGCCAGACCACGGAAGGCTTCGTCGATGCGGGCGTCCAGCAAGAGCGCGCGCTCAAAGTCTTCCACTGCTCCTTTGTAATCCCGTTCCAGATTGCGAATCGCGCCGCGGCTGATGTATTCCGCGGCGATATTTTTATCCAGGGCGATGGCCTTGGCCACGCTGTCCCGAGCGGGCTGGATCCACTGCGGATCCTTCGTGACTTCATAGCGGAGCCGGTATGCCTGGCTTAAGCCCACCCACACTAGCGGGTCCTGACTCTCCCGCAATGCGGCCTCGAATTCGCGCACGGCAGAGTCGATGTAGCCGGCCTGGTCGTACCGTTCCAGAAAACCGACGCCGCGCAACCAGTTGGCGTATGCCGGTGTAGCGGGCTGCGGGCCGGATCCGGCGGGCGTTTGCAGTCCCAGCAAGCGGGCGGCCTCGGCGATCGAACGCGCATACATGGCGGAGAGATGGTCTTCGGAATCTTCCAAGCTAATGGAACCGGCCGGCTGCTGCCGCGCGGCGTCCACCAGCGTCAGGGCCAGTCGAATCCGGCCACCCTGCTGGGTGAGATCGCCTTTCAGGACTTTACTGACTGCATACAGTCTGCGGGCGTCTGTTACTTCCTTCACCCGCTGCAGTCGAAGATCCCCGACCGGCACCACCAGGAAATCGCGATTGGACGCTTCCAGGCGGCTGAGGGAGTCCGAGATCGCATCCGCCCAGCCTGTGGCCAGAGCTTGTTGGGCAGGATCGGCGGCGGCCCCTTGAAACGGCAAAACCGCGACGAAGTTCCCGGGGCGGGAGACGCCGGTCCATCCGCTTCTCCAGGCAATGAACCCCAGCAAGGCAGCCAGCAGTACGGTCCCGGCGAAGACCCACGGAAGGATGCGCGGGCGCGGTTTTTCGGATCGCCCGGAAACGTCCGGCAGCAGAACCGTAGATTGCTGCGACCGGCTGTGGATGGTCTCGATATCCCTGATGATTTCCGCGGCGCTCTGATAGCGTTCCTCCGGCCGTTTTTCCAGCGCCCGCTGCACGATCGCCTGCAGGGACGGTGCCACGCCCTCCATCGGGGGAACCGCATCGTTTACGATTCGATACAGTACCGCCTGGCCGTTTTCGCCGGTGAAAGGCAATCTGCCGGTAAGCATCTCGTACAACAAAACTCCGAGCGACCACAGATCCGACCGATGGTCCGCGCGTTCACCCATGGCCTGTTCCGGGGACATGTAGCCGATAGTTCCCAGCCTGGTTCCTTGCTCCGTGAGGTCGCTATCCCCGACCACTTTCGCCAGGCCGAAATCGATGATCTTCACCACGCCCTGCGTGGTGATGATCGTGTTGGACGGCTTCAGGTCGCGATGCACGATTCCAGCGGCGTGAGCCGCGGCCAGCCCCCGGGCCATCTGGGTGGCAATGTCCAAGGCTTTGAACACTTCCAGGCGGCCCTGCTTGATGCGGTGCTTGAGGTCGGTTCCCTCGTAATAGGTCATTACGATGAACATCACGCCGTCCGGCGTTTCCTCGACGGCATGGACAGTGCCGATATTGGGATGATCCAGGGCCGAGGCCGCAGTCGCCTCCCGCAGGAAACGATCGCGCTGAACCCCATTCGGCTTTTGCTCGGGAGGAAGGAACTTCAGGGCGACTGTGCGTTTCAGCTTAGTGTCGTAGGCCCGGTAAACAACACCCATGCCCCCGGCGCCCAGTTCGCCGATGATCTGGTAATGCAAAACGCTCGATCCAACAGCGAAAGGGGGGTCCGCTGGTTGCATGACACTCTGCCTGTGTCTCCCAAGTCTACTACCGTCCTAAGAAAGTGGGCGGCTCTGGTGGGTCGGGAGATAGCATGCTTCGAAACCGCAGTCACACCTGAGCCGTGTGTAGAAGATGAAGGAAGGAGGCGCACAGCTTGGCGCGTCCTTACCGTCGCGGCAAACCTATCCGATACCTCCTGCTACGCGATTTCACGCCGGTATCGCTGCATCCTGCCTCGAAGCCGCCAGTCTTTAGGTTCGAGTCCTGCCGCGCCCACCATTCTTTTCGGCAATATCGATCAGGGATCCCCCAGCAGCCGACGCTGCACCCACCTGTTTGATAGCCGCCTGGATGTAGCGCCGAACGAAGGGCCGCTCCAGCTCGGCCAGGCTCTTGAACTTGATATGCCGCATCGTCTTGCCCTCGCCTTGCAGAATGCGGTTAGGATCGGGAAGCGTCGCGCCTCGTGGAAAGCCGAGATTGATATGCCCGGCGTGGGTGGTGATGTAGCAGAACCTATCCTTCATCTTGGCGCTGAAGCCAAACCAGATGGCGACGGTGTAAACCTGGTACACCGATTCGGCGGCGTCCGGCTGTTCTTCGAGGATGATCTCGCGCAGAGCCAGGGCGAGATCGGCGATGGTGCGGTCATACGCAGTGAGGAAGCCGAGAAGCTGCGGATGGGGCGGGCGTCGCACATTGCGATTCTATAGCAGATCCCGCCATTGGGTACAATCTAAAACTGGAGTGAGCGTCCGTGCAAGTGACTCTACGAAGTTCGTCTTTGCTGTTCTTCCTATTTGCCGTGTTTTTCCACCTTCCAGTGACCAGGAAGCCGGCCAAGCCAGATGCTCGGGGTTGATCTCAAGGGCCGCACCGCTTTGGTGACTGGAGCAGGGCGGGGAATCGGGCGCGCGATCGCTCTTCAACTCGCACAGGCTGGCGGCTCCGTGATGTTAAACGACGTGGATCGCGACGTGGTCTTTGAAACCGGCATGCTTATCGATCAAGCCGGGGGCGCGGCCAAAGCCATGCCGGGCGATCTGACCAGTCCTGACTTTCCGGACAAACTGGTAAAAGCAACTCTGGCTGGTTTCGGATCCATCGACATCATTGTCAATAACGCGGGCTATACCTGGGACAACGTCATCCAAAAGACTACCGATGAGCAGTTCCAGGCGATGCTTGATATCCACATGGTTGCGCCGTTTCGCGTGCTGCGGGCTGCGTCCACCTGGATCCGGGAAACTGCCAAGAAGGAAATCGCGGAAGACCGGAAGGTGATGCGCAAGGTGGTAAACATCACTTCGATTTCGGGGATGGACGGCATCGCGGGGCAGGCGGGTTATGGTTCGGGTAAGGCCGGCATTATCGGGCTGACGAAAGTGATGGCGAAGGAGTGGGGGCGCTACAACGTCAACGTGAACGCCGTCGGGTTCGGGTTTATCGAGACGCGTTTGACGCAGCCCTTGGGAGGCGAGATCGAGGTACACGGCCGCCAGATCAAGGTTGGCGTGCAGGAAACAGCGCGCGAAGCGTTGCGGGCGCAGAATCCGTTAGGACGCTTTGGAACGCCCGAGGAGGCGGCTGGACCCGTGGTTTTCTTCTGTTCGTCGCTGTCTGACTACGTCACGGGCGAGGTGCTATTGTGCTCGGGCGGGAGCAGAGTGTAGGTTGTCCTCGAAGAGCCTGAAGATGCGCTTGTACTCGTCCGCCCAGCTCTCCGGACGGACGAAACCGTGATTCTCCACCGGATACATCGCGACCGACCAGTTCTCTTTGCGCAACTCGACCAGTTTCTGCACCAGCCGGACCGTATCCTGGAAAAACACATTCGTGTCCACCATCCCGTGGCAGATCAGCAGTGCTCCTTTTAAGCCTTCCGCGTAATAGATCGGCGACGATTGCCGGAACGCTTCCGCATCGGCTTGCGGCGTGTTGAGAATGTTCGAGGTGTAACCGTGATTGTAGTGCGCCCAGTCGGTTACGGGACGCAGCGCCGCTCCCGCTGCGAATGTATCGGGTGACGTGAACATCGCCATCAGAGTAATGAATCCGCCGTAGCTGCCGCCGTAGATGCCGATGCGCTTTGGATCGGCTCCTTGCGCCACCAGCCATTTGGCCCCATCCAGGTTATCTTCCAGATCCTTGCCGCCCATATGCCGGTAAATTGCCGTTCGCCAGTCGCGGCCGTATCCCGAGGAAGCGCGATAATCCATGTCCAGCACCATGTAGCCATGCGCCATCAGGAAATGATGAAACAGGTATTCGCGCGGATAATTCGGCGACCAGTATTTGTGGACGTTCTGCAGGTAGCCGGCCCCGTGGACGAAAATCACGGCAGGTCCGCCGCGCTGATAATTCGCCGGCTTGAAAATGCGCGCCGGAATCGTCGCTCCATCGCGCGCGGGAACGTGTACGATTGGCGCGTCGAGCCACGCATTCTCCCAAAAATCCTTAGACGGCGAATCCGTGCGCTTTTCCGTCTTGGCGCCCGGACGGTTCTCGCCGGTATAGATCTCGGGCGGACGGTTGGTGTAAGAGAACACGTCGGCCAGGTACTTGTCATCATGCGATAGGGTCACCTTGTGGCCGCCCGCTTCGGTGGTGATCCGCGTGCGAGCACCGCCCTTCACGCTCATCGAATAGAGGTGACGCTCCGGAGCCCCGGCCTCGCTGGTAGTGAGATAGAATCTCGATCCATCCTGCGAAAGTTGAACGTCGGCGACTTCGAACTTACCCGACGTCAACTGCTGGGGATCGCCGCCCAGCGCCGAAACTTTGTACAAATGATCCCAGCCGTCGCGCTCGCTCTCGAAATACACTTCGTCGCCGTTCTTCAGCCAGGCCACCGTTTCATAGCCTGGACCGTCCAGCCAGGCGTCGTCATGCTCGTGAAAGAGCGTCGTCGCCTTTGCAGATGCCGTGTCGAGCAACTGAATCCAGCGATCCTTGTTGTCCACGGATCGAACGACCATTACCGCGCGAGTGCCTTGCTCGTTGAACAATGGCAGGTCGAGATTCACCTGCATGTTGCCGAGCCCGGGATCGGCCCACTGTGCCTCACCCGTCAGTTCATCCAGGACTACAGCACGCGTTCGCTGTTGTGGATCGCCGACATTCGTCCGTCCCTTGATCTCTTCGGTGTAGCTCGATTCTGTGACGTAGTTCGGGATGTTGTCCGGCTTGTCTCCCTTGGGTCCTTCCTCCACCAGGGCGATCACACACTTCTCATTGGGGCACAATTCGAGGCGTTGGACCGTCTGGCGCTCGGCAAGTTCGAACGCCTTGCGAGGATTCTCGCGCTTCTTCTTGGCTTCGTCGGCATCCTTCAGACGAACGCGGTCGCGCACCGCGGTGAGCAGTTCCTTCTCCTGCTGCTGGAGAAACGCCTGACTGCTGTCGGCCGGGGGTTTACTTTCGGGCGCGGCGGGCGGCTTGATGTCGGTGAGCTGCTCAATCGAACCGCCATTCAAATCCAGAACATACAAATTGCCGGCGCGCGTGAACGCGACCCGTTTTTCGTCCTGCGTAAAGCTCGGATCTTTCTCGGCATCGGTGGTCTTCGTGAGCTGCCGGGCTTTGTCGGTCGAGAAATCGTACAGAAACACGTCGCCATCGCGTACGAAAACCGTTCGCTTATGATCGCGAGTCATACTGCCGGAAGCCGGAGGAGCGGCCTTCGCATCGTCATCGCTGAGCTTGCGCGGGTAACCGCCGTCGCGCGGGATCATCCACGTATCGGGAGGCTTGTCGTAAGGATCACTGGCCTGCTTCCATTGGAAATAGATCCGCTGGTTATCGCCCGACCAGCGCACCTGCTGGGGTGGATAGCCGTACAGCTCCGGCCCGCGCATAATGTTGTCGATGGTGAGCAGGAACTTCCCCTGCGCTGCGATTTGCGACCGCTGGATTCCAAATAGCAGCAGCGCCAATATCAACGGCAGGACGCGTCGAATCGCCATTACCTGCGATTATATGCTGCTCAGGAGCCGGGTCACGCTTTCGGCGAACGTCGCGGGCTCGGTCAGCAGGCTGAGCACCAGGAACGCCTCGGATTCGAAGTCATAGAAGAATCCTGGCTGAACCAGGACGTCGTATTCCGCCAGCAGCTTCAGGGTCCATTCCTCTTCCGTGCGGGTTCGCGGGATTTGGAGCACGGCGTACCATCCGCCTTCGACGCGCAGCAGCGTCGCAGCGGAATTTCGCACTGCATCGCGAAGATGAACAAGATTCGATGCCGTCCGTTGGCGGATCTGTTGCATGATTCCGGTGGAGAGCGCCAGCAGCCGCGGCAGTGCAACCTGGACCGGCGTCGAGACAGAAAGATACGTGTCGGCGATCAGCTCCAGCGCCTCCAGCGCGGCCTCGCTGCCCGGTCCGCTGGCGAGGATCCAGCCGGCCTTCATCTGCGGCAGCCCAGCGATTTTGGACAGGCCGCTCATCGAGAAAGTGAGAGCACGGCGCTGGCCCGCCAGGGTCGAGACACGTTCCGGGTCTTCAGTGAGCGCGTAATCGCGAAACACTTCATCCGACAGAATCGCGAGACCGTGCCGTGCAGCCAGAGCTTCCAGACGTTGCACCTCGGCGCGTTTCAGAAACGATCCGGTAGGATTGTTGGGATTCACCACAACGATCGCACGCGTGCGCGAAGTAACAGCTTGCTCCAGCGCGTCGAAATCGACGTGCCACACTCCGTCGTATCGCAGGGGATATTGGCGGATGGCGACGGACTCAAGGCCGGCCAGAAACTCAAACAGCGGATAGGAA
>Ga0207687_10003228_pt1 | contig 11042 bp, 10 predicted proteins | sample KBSM54metaG_FD_184399 | JGI IMG/M metagenome (GOLD analysis project Ga0207687, IMG submission 184399) | Miscanthus rhizosphere microbial communities from Kellogg Biological Station, Michigan, USA - KBS M5-4 metaG (SPAdes) (version 2) | ecosystem: Host-associated > Plants > Roots > Rhizosphere >... | reverse complement strand
GAACCTGCCGCCCAGCGAACAAGCTGGTGGCAGTCAGTCGGGGGCTGGAGGAGATGAGGCTGACGGCAGTGCCGGCGCAGCAGAGATCAGCGACGGCGGCGCGAGCACGACTGATGGCGAACGGACGCCCGCCCCGACCACCGATGCGGGAGGCGTCATGGCCAAGCTTGGCCGCAGGTTTACCCGGCAGACAGGATGCTTATACAACACCATCGCCTTCTGCATCGCGAAGGATGACCCACTGTCGATGAAAGACGCGCGGGCGATCCTCGGCGAGAGCGCGTGCCGCGATGGATACCCGGTGCACTCAGTCAGCCTCGACTGTGACTACAGGACCGGGCAAACCTGCCGCGCGGAGCTCGCGCCTTCTGACTGCCTCCCAGCTTCAGACCACGGCCCCGGGCGTTACCCGATGACCGATACTGGGTGGCGGAAGGTGCTCGCCCTCATTGCAATTCCGGGGGTGAGCAAGGTCAACTACTATGATCCCCCGATGTGTTTGTGATCAAGGCTGCCGGGCCAATTGAATAACCCGTCGATCGAATTCGTCTGGCACACGCAGCAGCGCGGTATTTGAATTTCCAGCTCCATCGGAGGCTACTTGTTTCGCGAATATCTCTTCGGCTTCGCTTCCATCGCGATCGCGTGTTCCGGCCATCCGTCCCCTTCGAGCGACCCCGGCTCCTCAGGTGCAGGTGGTCAGCTGCCGGATGGCGGAGCTTCGACAGGCGGGCATGCCGCGAGCGGCTCGAGCGGCAGCGGCGGCGACACTCCATCAACCGCCGGAAGCGACAGCACGTCGGCCGGCGCGGCAGGTTCCGGCGGCGAGTCCGGCGAGGCGGGGGATGCCGGCGCGGCGGGTTCCAACAACGGCCCGGACGACTCGCGGCTCGACACGCCGGATACGTACTATTGGACATTTGCACGCACGCCAACGGAGTTGCGGTTCGTCGGCGTTCATCTGCCGGACGGGGCGCTTCATCCGCATTCCGTGACGCTGCCGCAGGCTCCGGACGCGGCGAAGAGTGCAACGGCATTCGGCGCCGGGTTGTTCATCGTGGACGAGACCAACGGCGACGTACGCCGCGCAGAGCTCGTCGATCGGAATGGCAATTGGACGACGCTCGGGCCCGTGAGCAACAGCAGCTACGACGTTAGCGCGACTCGCGGCGTGGCGGCGGGCAGCGTCGTCAATCAAAGCGCGCTTTGGGTTTGGCGCGAGACGCAAAACATCAGCGATCAAAAGACCACGAGTGAGCAGCTCCTGATCCTGGACGGCAGCGAAGCCCGGAGCACCTCGCGTCGCACTGTCTACGACGCGGAAGCCGCGCCGTTCGCGACGTCGTCGTACGTGGAGATGGTCCCGTTCGGTGTTTTCGCGGTCTCTCCGGCCGGCTCGCTGCGCTTCCACGGGACGGAGGTGACTCAAACCTGGACCGACTTGACAACCGACATCAGCAATGCGCAGCGCTGGCCAAGTCTTAATGGGGAGGTCGTCGCGAGTTTTGCCGACTCTTTCATCACGACGGACGAAGTGCTCGACGCTCAGCGAGCCCCGATCCTCACAGAATACCAGTGGCGTGACAGCACTGGCACGCCGCTCGATGTGCCCAACTTCGTGACGAGCGGCGATCCGGACCAGCTTGACCTGGGGTCGTCCCGCTTTGGCGGCGTCTTGCAGTTTTCGGCAGGGGGTTCCGTGTCTCTCGTCCTCCCTGACCGTTCGTGCAAACCGTTCCAATATCCGCCACCGCTGCCAAACGAGTACAGCTTCAGCGCACTGTACGTTTGGAACGAGGGCAACTTGGCAATCGGCGATGGCGCGCGAGCCGAAGCTGGAACCACTCATCGCCTCGTCGCCTTTGGTCCCAAGGGCAACGTCATCGAAACCATCGCGGTCCCCGCGGCGGCCGCCGGCTGCTACACGTTGTATAACGAGCAAGACCTTTTGGACGTGCACGCCGATGCTTCGCGACTCGACTTGCTTCTGCGGTACACGGTCGATTGCCCGAACGAGACGCAGTCCAAGACCCAGATCGACTTGTGGTCCTACGATCTGAGCACGAAGAAGAGCAGTCGTCGCAGCGTGGCGCAATTCGCTCGCGACGGGTACACAGGCGACATTGGGTTTGCAGTTCACGGTCGTTACGTCTTGCACAGCAACGTAACGCCTCTCACGATCTTCGACGTGCAAACGGGCGTGACGAAGACCATCACGATCGAACCCACGGCGCTCTATACTTCGTGGGACGGCAAGACACGCGAAGCGGTGTTCAACTAGTCCACGCGCGGCACGCTCGGGGTCACGCGCTCCGTGATCCCGTATGCAAAGCGCCGGAGTCGAGGGGCTTCACACCTACACCGGTAGGTTTTGCTCGCCGCTAATCGTTGGCCACGATCACGCCTCCGCCGTCGCCAAGTACCAGCTCGCTGCATCCCGCCGACACGCTGTTTCTCACTGATGCAGCCGCTGCCTATCTCGGATACCTTAGCTGGATACTGCAATGACGCCGACGACAACTGATGGAACCAAGGGCGACCTTTTGCGTTCGGCCATTGCCGCGCGACTAGACGGCACGCGCCGCATACTGATCGCTGGTGCCGGAGGCGGTTTCGACGTCTTCGCGGCGCTGCCGCTGTTTCTTGCGCTGCAGCGGGCTGGCAAGCAGGTGTATCTCGCCAATCTCTCGTTCACGTATCTCGGGGGCACGAGTGCCGAGCGTCTCGGCGAGTGTCTCTGGCGGGTGGACCATTCGAGCAAAGGCGAAGCACGCTATTTTCCGGAGAAGTATCTGGCCGAGTGGTTGCACGCGCAATCGCTCCCATCTGATGTGTACTCTTTCGAGAAGTGGGCGTTCGACCTCTGAGAGAAGCCTATGGCTATCTTGCCGAAACGCTGAATCTCGACACCGTCATTCTGGTCGACGGCGGCACGGATATTCTCATGCGAGGAGATGAAGCAGGTCTCGGTACGCCCGCTGAAGACATGACAAGCCTGGCCGCCGTGCAGCGATTGCCGGTCGAAACGAAGCTCGTGACTTGTCTCGGCTTCGGAATCGACGCCTTCCACGGCGTCTGTCACGCCCACTTTCTGGAAAACGTCGCGGCACTCGAGCAGAGCGGGGGCTACCTTGGCGCCCACTCGCTTCATCTGTCGATGCCCGAGGTCGCACTATTCCGTAAGGCAGTGCTCTACGCCCATGAGCGGATGCCGCACCGCCAGAGTATCGTCAACGGGAGCATCGTGTCGGCGCTCGAGGGCCAGTTCGGAGACTTCCAGCGAACCGCCCGTACCGCGGGCAGCGAACTGTTCATCAACCCGCTCATGTCTATCTACTGGCACTTCGATCTTGCCGCCGTCGCCGAGCGGTCGCTCTACCTGGCGTCCCTCGAGGGAACGGAATCCATCTTCGACGTGCAGCTCCGTATCGAGGCCTTCCAGAACACCGTTGTCTGTCGGCCGAGGAGAACGATACCGTGTTGAACAACGAAACGCTTGGTCGCGCACGAGGCGCCCCCCACTCCGCGCGCGCAGGAGTTGCGCGACCGCGTACAGAACGTCTGTGCGCGTGCTTCGGGAGGCGCTCGTCGACTTCGAGATCGGCGTCCTCGGCGCAACGGGGCCGGAGGTCCGCATCCAAACGTTGCTCCGCGATGACTTCGTCGGAGTTGCGCGAGAAGGGCATCCGCTGTTCGACGAGGGCGAGGTCACTCCGAAGAGATACGCGGCCTGCGGCCACGCCTCGACGCCGATCCCGCACACCGCTGGTTACGCGGTGATTGCTGGAACGAGCTCGCGCCCCAACTGAGTGAGCGCATATTCGACCGAAGGTGGTGTGGTTGGGAGGACCGAGCTCGAGACCATGAAACGCCTGCTCGGTTTCAGCGGCATCAGCCGCAAGCCGGCCCGTGCTCGGCCAAACCGGCTAAGCGCCATTGAGCTCGAGCGGCACCTCAGCGTCGAGCACTTCTTGTCCGTCGACGAGCCGCATCGTGCAGAACCAGTAAACTCCGGGGCCGTCGTGCGGCAGGGCGGGGAAGCGTAGGCGTGTTCTCGTGCGAAGCACGGGTGGGTGAAATTCTGGGCCGGCAACATCCGTGTCGGCTAGCACTCGCCCCGACGGGCCGGTCACTTTCACCTTGTATGAAAAGGCTACGGTGCCTACGTCCGAATACCAGAGCGTCACCAAGTCGAATGGACCGCGCGCCGCGCTCGGCGTCGGGTCCGCGCTCGGACCGAGCTCACGCGATTCGACCACGGCCAGGGCCACGCTATTCGTTTCCGGATCGACGAAAACCTGATTGCACAACACCGACCAAACGTGGCGAAGCATCCGGGCAGTGTACGCGCGTTGGGTCGAGCCTGCCGCAAACCAACGCGCGGCGCCCCGATGGTCAGCCATCGCTGAAGCGGTTACAAAAGCGCCTCATCTCCCATGCCAGCTATTGATGGGCGCTCGCGAACGGCGCCGCCGCGCCTGATTCGCTAGTCGGACCCGCTCTTCGCCGAGATCAGCAACTCGCGGTATCAGCGCAACGAAAAGTTGCAGCGCTGGTTTTTGAACCGATCGGTTTCGTTCGAGCCATCTAAGGGGGAATGAACGCATCCCGACTAGCTTCTCCTTGCGTCTTGTTGATCGGCTTGGCACTCGTCGGCTGTTCGTCGTCGTCGTCCGACGCTGGGAAGAGCGACGCGGCCGGTGCCGGGGGCAAGTCGAGCGGCACTGCCGGGACGTCGCAGGCAGGGGCCAATCAGGGCGGGTCGTCCATGAATGGCGGCGCGGCCGGGACCAGTCAGTCGGATGGAGGCACGGCTGGATCGAGCGCTGCCGGCGCGGGCGGGAGCGCCGGAAATGCAAGCGCAGGGTCTGGCGGCACCGGGGGCGTACCGATGGTCGATCTCCCCGCGCAATCTGCCGAGGCGCTCGCCGCGTTGCAGGCGTACCTGAACCTGCCGCGCACGACGCGCCCTCCGCTCGACCAGCAAACCTTCGCGTCGACACCGCTGACCAAAGCGGACGCCGGCAGTGCTCGCAGCCTCCTCACGAGCGACTGGCTCGGGATGGTCAAGGAAACACGCGCTGCTGAGGTGGGAGCAACCGAGTCGGAAGCAAGGAGCGTTAGTGTTGGTGGGAGCGTGCTCAGATACTACCGGGCAGTGCGCGGTAACAAGCCAGCAGATGGTTATAGCTTGTTCATCTCCATGCACGGCGGCGGCGGTACTGACGCCGCAACGAATGATTCGCAATGGCAGAACCAGATCGCGCTCGTCAACGGCTATAACCCGGTAGACGCGATCTGGCTCGCTCCGCGCGCGCCGCAAGATGCGTGGGATATGTGGTTTCAAGCGCCAATCACGCCCCTCTTCGATCGCTTGATCAGCGACATGATCGCGTTCGAAGGCATCAACCCCAACAAGGTGTACCTCACGGGCTACTCCGCTGGAGGTGACGGCGTGTATCAGCTCGGGACGCGCATGGCGGATCGCTGGGCTGGCGCCGCCATGAGCGCAGGGCATCCGAACGACGCGCAGCCCGAGAGCCTGCGTAACCTGCGCTTTGCGATTCACGTCGGTGGCGACGACACCGCCTACGAGCGCAACGTGCGCGGTGAAGAGTGGGGCAAGATGCTCGACATGCTCCATGCAGCGGACCCCGGTGGTTACGTGAACCAATGGCAAATCCACGCGGGTCTGCCGCACTGGATGAACCTCGAAGATGCGGTCAGCGTCCCGTTCATTCAGGCGGGAACGCGCAACCCTATCCCCAACAAAGTGGTGTGGCGGCAGGGCGGCGTCGCCGATACTCGCTCTTACTGGCTCGCGGTGGACGCCGCAAACGCCAAGGGCGGCACCTTAGTCACGGCGACGTACTCCGGTAACAAGATCAGTATTAGCGGGGTTGAGGGGATTACTGCGCTGAAAATCCGACTGTCGGACGAGATGCTCGACCTCGACGCGGACGTGCAGGTCGAAGCCTCGGGTAAAGAGCTCTACGGTGCTCACGTCGCGCGGACCATCTCCAACCTGTATCGCACGCTGAGTGAGCGTGGTGATCCGGCGCTGGTGTTCTCGGGCGAGGTGAGCGTCACGCTTTGACATTCGCTAGGAGCCGCCGTGGAAATCAGCAGCTCTAGCGCCGTTCCCGCGCCTCTCGTCGCTCGACCGCCCTCAGCAGCTGCTCGCGGCCTGTGTGCAATCGACTGTAAACCGTCTGTAGCGGGCAGGCGAGGACCTCCGCGATTCGCTTCATGGTCAGCCCCTCGACCTCATGCAACACGAGGACGCGTCGATTGGGGTGCCTGACCGCTCTGAGCATCGTTTCCGCGCGTGCGCGCCTTTCGATGAGAGCAATGGGCCAGACGCTTTCACTCGCTGCTGCATTGCGCCCGGGGTCTGGGCAAGTTCGCTCGCGACGCTCAGAGCGCCGTTTCCGATACTCCGACGACAGATGGAGACAGACTCGATGAACCCATCTTCGTGAAGGCGGTCGCTCCTCGAAGTGCTCCAGACTCTGGTAGACGAAAAAAAGGACCTCTTGCGCGACGTCTTCGAGGTCTGCGCCTTCGATACCTAGTTGTTGCAGTGTTTGCAGTACCTGTGGTCGAAGGCCGACCACGAGCGCGCGAAATGCGTCATCGCGACGCGGACGCTCCTGCTCGAAGCCAGTTTTCGGAGCAGCGAGGCGCTCACGCTCGAGCGTTGCACGCGGCCTCCCATCAATACGAGTCAGTGACGGCATTCGAGAAGGCGAGCTCTTTCGTCGCGACGAGGAAGGACGGGTATCCGGAAACAAGAGTCGGGGGCGAATGAGTTCACGCGTGCTTCTCCTTTCGCGCTCGTAGGCCGGGCGCGATCGAGTCGAGAACGCTTCAAGGCGTTCCTTGATCAGTGAGTGGCGAAGATCGCCGTCAATTGGCACCACGCGTTTTGAACAACGCAGAATGGTGAGCGCGTGTGCTGGCGCGACCCACTCTCGACTCGTTTGAAGTGAGTTGAGTTGCAACCAATGGTTGCTTCGAGCAACCATCAGTTGCTTCGAGCAACCATCAGTTGCTTCGAGCAACCATTGGTTGCCGCGTCCTCGACGGCGACGCGACTCGCTTCACCCATCGCGACTTGCTTCACCCATCGGAGTGAGAGAACATTTAACGTTATGGGCCTTGGGCTGTTCGCTCGCGTCGCACTGAGTGCCGGTGCCTGCGTTTCCATGTTGCAGGGTTGCGACACGAACGTGTCCTATCTTCACGCGGCGCACGGGGCGGCCGGCCATGGTGGAGGCCCGACCATCGACGGGTCCGTTGGCGGTGCTTTGCCAGACGCGAGTTTCGCCGGCGCGTTAGCGGCTGACGCGGATACCGGCGGTTTCGACGCGACATCTGGCGCCGCGGGCTCGAATGACGCGGGCGACAGCGGGCCTCCCGTCGCGGGTAGCGGCGGCGCCACGACCACGCCACGTGCAGAGATCGTGAGCTCGGAGGGCGGGATCATTCCGGGCTCGAACGACTATGGGATCGATGGGGTGTGGCATAAATTCGGCGCAGATCCGGATCTGATCATTGCGGACTTCTCGGGTAACCACCTCTGCATCAAAGGCACCGTGAAGGGCGCCAGCAACGGCAATTTCGATCGCTACTGGGGCGGCGGTCTGCAGCTCGTTCTGCGAAGTGGTGGCGCGGCGTACGATGCAACGGCCAATGGGATGGGCGGTATCGGCATCACCGTTTCGGGGAACCAGCTTCCGGCGACCCTGCGCTTGAAGTTCAAGGACGTAAACAGCAACGACAACTACTGCAAGGACGTGACACCGGACCCCGTCACGCCTGAAAACGACTTTACCTTATTGGTCTCTGAGGCCGTGCACAATTGTTGGCTCAAAGGCGGCTTCCCCATCCCGCCGTCGGAACTTCAAAATTTCGAAATTCACATGGCACCTTCAGACGCCAATGACATCAATTTCGATTTTTGTATCACGAAGGTGAGGGTTGTTCCCGCCACCAATTGAAGTCATCTTTCATCCGTACAGAGAACGCGGTAGTAAACTGGTCGGAGGAACGTGGCGGAAGACGACGAGCCCGATGCAACCAGACGGCAACGATGTCGTTCGTGCGGCGCCCTCTCTCCAGCGGCACACACGAATTACACCTTGATCAGTCCCAAGCACGCCTGGCGGATGGTCGTCGAGCTGCAGCCCGATGGCTCACGCGCGCCGGCCTGGTATTGCCCGAAGTGTTGGTAGCGCCAGAAACGTAAGACTCAACCCAGCGGGCGTTAGTTTCAACAGGGGCCACATCACGAGCAGAGGGCCAATTTTCAGCCGCGGCGAGTAAAGAAGTAGAGTGCTCGTTCAGGCACGAGCACCGCGCGTTGGAGCGCATTCTTCAATTCACGCACGTTCCCGGGCCAATGATAGGTCCGGAACGCGGTCCAGACGTCCTCCGGAATATCTGTCGGGGTACGAGGCGGACTGAACGATGCCAAAATTTCCTGAGACAGGGACATCAAATCTTCGAGTCGTTGCCGCAAGGGGGGGATGCGGATGCACTCGACGCCAACTTGTACGAAGAGCTCGCGGTTGAAGGTGCCGAGTCGCACCTCGCGATGTAGCCCGCGAGTCGAGGCTGCGATCACCCTGAGATCGAGACGTACATTGCGGGTGCCGCTCGGCCCTGGAATCTTGCGACGCTCGAGCGCGCGCGCCAAACGCAACTGTAACGGAACGGCAAGCTCATCGATGTGGTCTAGGAACAACGTCCCCCCGGCTGCCAATTCGAGCATCCCTGGCTCGTGGTCGTCGCCCGACTCTGCACCGAAGAGCTCTCGTGCTCCCGCCGTCAGCGATTTGGCAGCGCAATCGAAGACGAGGAACGGCCCTGCACAGCGAAGACTGGCCCGGTGAACTGCTTCTGCCGCTACTTCTTTGCCGACCCCGGTTTCACCCTCGATGAGCAAGCTAGCCTCGCTGAGGGCGCGCTGTTCGAGCGCGATCAGTGATGCACTCATCTTCGGCGAGCGAGTAGACAAACCTCCGAGGACCCGAACGGCCTCGAGTCGACGCGTTACATCAGCGCTAGTCCGCGACGTCGCTCCAGGTGCTTTACTCATGCGGCAGACTCGCGCGCGGAAGAGCCGGCGCTACGGCCGAGCTCGGGGGAAGAGGGAGTGTTCGGATCTTCTGGTGCACGCTTTTTTGACCAAGTGCATCGACTGCATATTCACACTTCATGCCAGGCGCTCGTCGCGGCGGAGCAATCGCCAACACGGTTATTAGTCGATGAAAAGACCGCGTTCGGTCATCGCTCGTGAGTCGGAAAGCAACCGGGCAAGTCAACGGCTGGTTGCGCGGGGGCGTGGCCGAGCAGGATCAAAGATCCTTGAGATTCAGCTGACCTGGAAACGATCCCTGCTCCGAGTCAGCGACGAGCGGCAGACGTCAACCTCAGGTTGCTTCGGAGCTGCTCACTGGCTGCAGCACAGGACCTTGTGCGGCTTCCCCGTTGACATGCTCGCGCTCACGCCAACGACCACTTTGCCCGCGGCGCACTCGCCTTTGTATTCGCCGCCATCCCAGTCTCCCGTTTCCGTGTTCCCTCGGTCGTCCTGTGAGACGAAGCGGGTTTCGCAACCGGCCGAACCGTTGCCGGTCATTGGGGCCGAAGCGCACCGTAGACCGTGGATCTTGCCGCTCGGCAGTTGACTGACGCCCGACACATATTCGTTCGAGCCGCACTCGGACTCGTAATATCCAAGATCCCAATCCGTTGGACCTACCGCCGCGATGCCGCGCGTCGCACGCCGGTGCGCGCCACCAGCTACGTCCGAAAGAGTCGTGAGGGCGTTGCCCGAAAACTGGCTGCCGAGGTTCGAGCACAGAAGGGCGTGTGGCGACCCCGCGGAGACTTCGGTGCTCAAGCCCGTGGCCGCCTCGCCGCTGCCGCAATCGCCCTTGTAGGCCCCCAAGTCCCACTCCGCCGGCTCGGCGGCATTGTCTTCCGTTCCTTCGAAGGTGCGCTTCGTCCAGCCCGTGAGGCTACGGAGCAGCCAGCGCTGCCGATTGCCACCATTCGAAGTCGATTGGACGACTGGGCAGGCGCCCGCAGCCGGACAATCCATCGACGAATCGATATTCACGAGCGCGCCGCCAGTGGCCTTGTTCGAAATTTCGAAGCTTCCGTCGTCCTGCACGTCGATCCACCAGCGTTGATTGTCGTCGCGCGTTGGAGTTGCTTGAATCATCTGCGTGCCGATCGCTTTGTTGGCGTCCGGCACCGCCAACGCCTTCCAACTCGAGGTGTTGATGATGTTCCACGAGGTGTCATCGTTTTGCGTGAGGAGCCATCGCTGACTTTTGGCGCCGTTCGCGGTCGCTTGAACGATGCCTGCGCCCGCGGAAACTTGGTTGTCGTTGTCGATGGCGAGGCCGTCTTGCTTGCTCACGATGTAGTGCAGGCCCGGTCGGGAGTCTGGCCTCGTCGCGGGAGTGAACTGGAGCCATGCGACAGCGCTGGCGAACTTCGTCGTGATCAGGCTATCATCGCTCGGGGTTTGCAGCGCCCAGCCGTTCCACGTGATGCCATACTCGGTGCGGCGATGCGCTTGGATGGACGTCGCATTCTGCGTGAACCAAGGGTAGTAGGTTGCCCACTGCCCGCTGTCCCGGACGAAACGCCCTAGGCCTCGCGCGAATTCATCGGCCCAGCTATCAAAGTCGAGGTCGGTACTCAGAACGCCGTTCGTCGTCATCTGGGTCTTGACGTATTCGATCGTCGACAGCGCATCGTTGTAGTACTTCACGTCACCCGTCAGCTCATAGAGGAGCATCGCGTAGTCGACGAATGTCCCTTGGCTGTAAAGTGCGTAGCCCGTGACGATTGCGTCGTTCTTTTCGATACCAGCATAGACCTGGCCCGTGGCGGAGTTGTAAATGTGACTTTTGACCCAAACGTATATTTGGATGGCTCGATCCAAATACGACTGTTCGTGGGTACTCTGGTAAATCAAGCAGGCGACTTTCCCGAGGGTGTCGTTCGAAAGGGCTTCTTTG
>Ga0207687_10003224_pt1 | contig 11047 bp, 13 predicted proteins | sample KBSM54metaG_FD_184399 | JGI IMG/M metagenome (GOLD analysis project Ga0207687, IMG submission 184399) | Miscanthus rhizosphere microbial communities from Kellogg Biological Station, Michigan, USA - KBS M5-4 metaG (SPAdes) (version 2) | ecosystem: Host-associated > Plants > Roots > Rhizosphere >... | reverse complement strand
CCGGCGAGGTCGCCGAGGTAGTGCGAGAATGCGATGAAGTTGAGGTTCACCGCGAGCAGCATCAGCTCGATCGCCATCAGCAGCACGATGATGTTGCGCCGGTTGAGGAAGATCCCGACCACGCTCACCGCGAACAGGATCGCCCCCAGCACCAGGTAGTGGTTGAGCGAGAGGCTCATCGCTCCTTCTCCGCGGGCATCGAGACCAGGCGCACGCGCTCGGCGCGGCGCGCCTTCACCTGCTGCGAGGGATCCTGGCGGCGGCTGTCCTTGCGCCGGCGCAGCGTGAGCGCGATCGCCGCCACGATCGCCACCAGCAGGATCACCGCCGCGACCTCGAACGCCAAGGCGTAGTCGGTGTAGAGGACGCGCCCGAGCTCGCGCGTGTTGCTGTAGTCGGGCGGCACCTGCCTGGGCGCCACGCCGAAGTAGCGGAAGGCGAGGATCGTGATCATCTCCCACACCATCACCCCGCCGACCACCAGCGCGAGCGGCAGGTTGCGCCAGAAGCCCTCGCGCACCCGCTCCAGGTTGATGTCCAGCATCATCACGACGAACAGGAACAGCACCATGACCGCGCCGACATAGACCACCACCAGCGCGATGGCGAGGAACTCGGCGTTGAGCAGCAGCCACAGCGCCGCCGCGGTGAAGAATGCGAGCACCAGGAACAGCACCCCGTGCACCGGGTTGCGCGCGGTGATGACGGCGACGCCGGAGGCGAGCAGCACCGCCCCGAAGGCGTAGAACACTGCGGCTTCGAACATTCTTGTTGTGCCTCAGCGATAGCGCGAATCGGCTTCGCGGTCGCGGGCGATCTCTTCCTCGTAACGGTCGCCCACCGCAAGCAGCATGGGCTTGGTGTAGTACAGCTCTCCCCGGTTCTCCCCGTGGTACTCCAGCACGCGCGTCTCGACGATCGCGTCGACCGGGCAGGCCTCCTCGCAGAAGCCGCAGAAGATGCACTTCACCAGGTCGATGTCGTAGCGCGTGGTGCGGCGGGTCCCGTCCTGCCTCTGCTCCGACTCGATGTGAATGGCGAGCGCGGGGCACACGGCCTCGCACAGCTTGCAGGCGATGCAGCGCTCCTCGCCGTTCGGGTAGCGCCGCAGCGCGTGCAGGCCGCGGAAGCGCGGGCTCTGCGGCGTCTTCTCCTCCGGAAACTGCACCGTGATCTTGCGCGCGAAGAGATGCCGGCCGGTGAGCGCCATCCCGCGCAGCAGCTCGAGCAGCAGGAACGAGCGCAAGAAGTCGAGGACGCGGGTCATTTCCAGAGATTCCAGGGGGTCTGCATCCAGACGCCGACCACCACGATCCACACGATGGTGAGCGGGATGAAGACCTTCCAGCCCAGGCGCATGATCTGATCGTAGCGGTAGCGCGGGAAGGTGGCGCGGATCCAGAGGAAGAACGATACGATGATGAAGATTTTCAGCAACAGCCAGAGAAAGGGCGGCAGCGCGTTCGTCCAGGTGCTTTCAAAAGGCGCCTGCCAGCCGCCGAAGAACATCACCGCGGTGAGCGCGCTGATCAGGTACATGTTCACGTACTCGGCGAGGAAGAACATGGCGAAGGCCATGCCCGAGTACTCGATCATGTGGCCGGCGACGATCTCCGACTCGCCCTCGACCACGTCGAAGGGCGCGCGGTTGGTCTCGGCCACGCCGCTCACGAAGTAGACCACCAGCATCGGCAGGAGCGGCAGCCAGTTCCACGACATGAACGTGACGCCCTTCGAGGCGAACCAGCCCTTGCCCTGCGCCTCGACGATGTCGGACAGGTTGAGGCTCCCCGAGACCATCAGCACCACCACCAGCGCGAAGCCCATCGCGAGCTCGTAGGACACCATCTGCGCCGCCGAGCGCATGGCGCCGAGGAAGGCGTACTTCGAGTTCGACGCCCAGCCGGCGACGATCACGCCATAGACCCCCATCGAAGAGAGCGCCATGATGTAGAGCAGTCCCGCGTTGATGTCGGAGAGCACCAGCGTCGGCGACCAGGGGATCACTGCCCAGGCGGCGAGCGCCGGCGCGATCATCAGCACCGGCGCGAGGATGTAGAGCCCCTTGTTCGCGTTGGTGGGGACGATGATCTCCTTCACCAGCAGCTTCAGCACGTCGGCGATCGGCTGCAGCAGCCCGAGCGGGCCGACGCGGTTGGGGCCGATGCGAATCTGGATCCAGCCGATGAACTTGCGCTCCCAGAGCGTGAGGTAGGCCACTCCGAGCAGGAGCGGCAGCACGATGGCGACGATGAAGACCAGGCTGGAACCGGTCACCCATACCACCGGGCCCCAGGTCGGGCCGAACCAGGTGTTCGACTGGCTCTGCAGCCACTCCATCTAGGCCGCCCTTCCCACGTCGACCTTCTCGAGCTTCACCGTGCCGAACATCGGCCCCACTTCGCTGGTCGACGAATGCGCGGCGGCGATGCGCACGCAGCCGTCGGGCACGCCCGCGTCCAGGGAGGCGTTGATTCGCGCGCCGTTCGCGAGGACCGGCTGGCCGGCGGAGATGCCGAGGGTCTGCATCGTGCGGGCGTTCATCCGCGCCGTGGGCGCGCGCGCCTGCTTCGTCATCTGCAGCGGCGGCGAGCGGCGCACCAGCGGGTCGGCAAAGTATGCCGGCACGTCCGCGATCCGTTGAATCCCCGGAACAGAAAGCGCGGACGGCGCGCTCGACGTGCGCACCCGGTTGGAAAGGCGTGAAGCGATGTCGTCCGGTCCCGGACAGGCCGCGCGCACCTGGTCGATGGTGTCGAAGTCGAAGCCCGCGATTCCGAGAAGGTTGCCGAGCACGCGCAGCACCTTCCAGCCCGGCCGCGCGTCGCCGAGCGTATTCACCGTGGCGTGGAAGCGCTGCGCGCGGCCCTCCATGTTGACGAACGTCCCCGGGGTCTCGGTGAAGGGCGCGATCGGAAGGAGCACGTCGGCGTCGTCCAGCGCCGGCTTCCACGGCGTGAGCATGACCACGAAGCGCGCGCCTGCGAGCGCGCGCGGATCGGCGAGGTCGAGCCGCGGCTCGACGTTGAGCAGCACGAGCGCCTCTTTGCGCGCAATCTCGGGCAGCGGCGCCGTCGGCAGGCCGGCGAGGTAGCCGCCGACCGAGTTGGCGGCCTCGCCGATGAACCCGAACCTGAAACCCAATTTCTGTACCTCGGCGTGGATCGCGCCGGCCTGCGGATGCTGCTGGGCGAAGTTGCCGATCAGCACTGCGGCGTTCTTCCCGGAAGCTAGTGCATCCTTGAACGATGGAATGGCCGCGACCAGGCCCGAGGGGGAAACAACCGTCTTCGAAGCGACCGGCATCAGCCAGTCGTCGTCGACCGAGTGCAGCATGTGGATCTGCGCGCCGCGCTTCGCCGCCTGGCGCAGGCGGTGCGCGATGAGCGGCGCCTCCTCGCGCAGGAACGAGCCGACGACGAGCACCCGGTCGAGCGCGCCGAGCTCCGCGATCGGCATGCCGAGCCACGGGATCCCTTCACGCGCGCCGTCGGCGGAGAAGTCGGAGTGGCGCAGGCGGAAATCCGCCGGGCCGAGCCGCCCTGCGAGGTAGAGCTCCTCGAGCGTCGCGTGCGGCGAGGCGAGCACGCCGAAGTCGCGCCCCTTCAGTCCGCGCGCCACCGCGTCGAAGGCCTGCTCCCAGTCGACCTCGCGCCATTGGCCGGCCTGCTTCACCATCGGGCGCTGCAGCCGGTCGGGCGAGTTGAGCCCCTCGTAGGAGAAGCGGTCCTTGTCCGAGAGCCAGCACTCGTTGATCGCGTCGTTCTCGAGCGGCAGCACGCGCATGACGCGGTTCTGCCTGACCTGCACCACCAGGTTGGAGCCGAGGCTGTCGTGCGGCGAGACCGACTTGCGCCGCGACAGCTCCCAGGTGCGCGCGCTGTAGCGGAACGGCTCCGAGGTGAGCGCGCCCACCGGGCACAGATCGATCATGTTGCCCGAGAGCTCGGACTCGACCGCGCGGCCGACGAACGACACGATCTCGGCGTTCTCGCCGCGGCCGATGAGGCCGAGCTCCATGACGCCGGCGATCTCCTGACCGAAGCGCACGCAGCGCGTGCACTGGATGCAGCGGCTCATTTCTTCCGCCGCGACGAGGGGTCCCAGTTCCTTGCGCAAGACAACTCTTTTTTCTTCGGAGTAGCGCGAGTTGCTGTGGCCGTAGCCCACCGCGAGGTCCTGCAGCTGGCATTCGCCGCCCTGGTCGCAGATCGGGCAGTCGAGCGGGTGGTTGATGAGCAGGAACTCCATCACCCCGTTCTGCGCCTTCTTGGCGTTGAGCGAGTGGGTCCAGACCTTCATGCCCTCGGTGGCCGGGGTGGCGCAGGCCGGCAGCGGCTTGGGCGCTTTTTCCACCTCCACGAGGCACATGCGGCAGTTCGCCGCGATCGTGAGCTTGCGGTGGTAGCAGAAATGCGGCACGTAGACGCCGAGCCGGTTCGCCGCGTCCATCACCGTGGCGCCGGCGGCGACTTCGATCTCTTTTCCGTCGACCGTGAGCTTGGGCATCAGGCCGCCTTCATCTTGATCGCAGGGTCGCCGGCGTGCGGCTCGTGCGGCACGTCGACCCGCGCCCGCCCCCATTTCGGTTCTACGTCCTTCTCAACCAGACATCTCTTGTGCTCGATGTGATGCACGAACTCGTCGCGGAAATGCTTGATGAAGCTCTTCACCGGCAGCGCCGCGGCGTCGCCGAGGGCGCAGATGGTGCGGCCGGCGATGTTGTCGGAGACGTTTTCGAGAAGCGCGAGATCCTCCATGCGGCCGTGGCCCTGCTCGATGCGGTGGACCACCCGGTAGAGCCAGCCGGTGCCCTCGCGGCAGGGCGTGCACTGGCCGCAGGACTCCTCGAAGTAGAAATACGACAGGCGCTCGAGCGCGCGCACCATGCAGGTGGTCTCGTCCATCACGATCACCGCGCCCGAGCCGAGCATCGAGCCCGCCTTGGCGATCGAGTCGTAGTCCATGTCGGTGGCCATCATGATGCCGGCAGGCAGGACGGGCATCGAGGAACCGCCCGGAACCACGGCCTTCAATTTGTTTCCATTGCGAACGCCACCGGCCATCTCCAGCAGTCTTGCGAACGGCGTGCCGAGGCGCACTTCGTAGTTGCCCGGGCGGTTGACGTGGCCCGTCACCGAGAAGAGCTTGGTGCCGCCGTTGTTGGGCCGGCCGAGCGCGAGGAAGGCGTCGCCTCCGTTCCTCACGATCCAGGGAACCGCGGCGAAAGTCTCGGTGTTGTTGATGGTCGTGGGCCGCCCGTACAGCCCGTAGCTCGCCGGAAACGGCGGCTTGAAGCGCGGCATGCCCTTCTTGCCTTCGAGCGACTCGAGCAGCGCGGTCTCCTCGCCGCAGATGTAGGCGCCGTAGCCCGCGTGCGCGTACATCTCGAAGCCGAAGTCGGAGCCGAGAATGTTCTTTCCGACATAGCCCGCGGCGTACGCCTCTGCGAGCGCTTGTTCATATTGTTCGTATATCTCCCACACCTCGCCGTGGATGTAGTTGTAGCCCGCGGTCGCGCCCATCGCGTACCCGGCGATGATCATGCCTTCGATGCAGGCATGCGGGTTGTAGCGCAGCAGGTCGCGGTCCTTGCAGGTGCCGGGCTCGCCCTCGTCGGAGTTGCACACCACGTACTTCGCCCCGACGTAGTTCTTTGGCATGAACGACCACTTGAGACCGGTCGGAAAGCCGGCGCCGCCGCGGCCGCGCAGCGCCGACTTCTTGAGGTCGGCAACGATGTCTTCCGGCTTGATCTTCGATTCGATTATTTTTCGAAGGGCCTGATAACCCTCGCGCGCTTCGTAGTCCTTGAGGCGCCAGTTGGTGCCGTCCAGGCCCTTCATCAGGATGGCGTCGGGTCCGTAGTCAAGCATTACTTCAGTTCCTCGATAAGGCGGTCAAGCTTGTCCACGGTCATGTAGTCGTGCATCTTCTTGTTGTTCACCAGCACCACCGGCGCCATCGCGCAGGCGCCCATGCACTCGCCCTCCTTGAGAGTGAAGCGCCCATCGGGCGTGGTTTCGTTGAAGCCGATGCCCAGGCGGCTGCAAAGATGGTCTGCGGCGTCGAGCGCGCCCTGCAGGCCGCAGGGCAGATTGGTGCAGATGGTGAGCTTGTGGCGACCGACCGGCTTCAGGTTGTACATCGTGTAGAAGCTCGCCACCTCGTAGACCAGGACCGGGGGCATGCCGAGGTAGCCGGCGACGAAGTCCATCACCTCCGGCGAGAGCCAGACCTTCTCGTCCTGCGCGACGATGAGCGCGCTCATCACGGCGGAGCGCTTCTGGTCGGGCGGGTACTTGGCGATCTCGCGATCTATTTTTTTCAGAGAGTCGGCGCTCAGCATTCTTACCGGTCAACCTCCCCGAATACGATGTCCTGCGTGCCGATGATGGCGACGGCGTCGGCGATCATGTGGCCGCGCGCCATCTCGTCGAGCGCCGAGAGGTGCGCGAATCCCGCGGCGCGGATCTTGAGACGGTAGGGCTTGTTCGCGCCGTCGGACACGAGGTAGATGCCGAACTCGCCCTTGGGATGCTCGACCGCGGCGTAGACCTCGCCTTCGGGCACGTGCATGCCCTCGGTGACGAGCTTGAAGTGGTGGATGAGCTGCTCCATGCTCTCCTTCATCTCCAGGCGCGTGGGCGGGGCGACCTTGTGGTTGTCGGTCATCACCGGGCCGGGGTTGGCGCGCAGCCAGGCGATGCACTGCCTTACGATGCGGTTCGACTGGCGCATCTCCTCGACGCGCACCAGGTAGCGGTCGTAGCAGTCGCCGTTGCTCCCGACCGGGATGTCGAACTCCATGCGGTCGTAGACCTCGTAGGGCTGCTTCTTGCGCAGGTCCCAGGCGATGCCCGAGCCGCGCAGCATCGGGCCGGTGAAGCCGAGCGCGAGCGCGCGCTCGGGCGAGACCACGCCGATGCCCACGGTGCGCTGCTTCCAGATGCGGTTCTCGGTGAGCAGCGTCTCGTAGTCGTCCACCGCTTTCGGAAAGCGCGCGGTGAAGTCCTCGATGAAGTCGAGCACCGAGCCCTGGCGGTTCGCATTCATTTCCCGAATCGCCTTCTCATTGTGGAACTTCGAGGCCTGGTACTGCGGCATCTGCTCCGGCAGGTCGCGGTAGACGCCGCCGGGGCGGTAATAGGCCGCGTGCATGCGCGCGCCCGACACCGCCTCGTAGACGTCCATCAGGTCCTCGCGCTCGCGGAAGCAGTAGAGGAAGACCGTCATCGCGCCGATGTCCAGGCCGTGCGCCCCGAGCCACAGCAGATGGTTCAGAATCCGCGTGAGCTCGTCGAACATCACCCGGATGTACTGGGCGCGGATCGGCACTTCGACGCCGGCGAGCCGCTCGATCGCCATCACGTAGGCGTGCTCGTTGCACATCATCGAGACGTAGTCGAGCCGGTCCATGTAGGGCACCGACTGGATGAAGGTCTTGTGCTCGGCGAGCTTTTCCGTGGCCCGGTGCAGCAGGCCGATGTGGGGATCCGCGCGCTGGATCACCTCGCCGTCGAGCTCGAGCACCAGGCGCAGCACGCCGTGCGCCGCCGGGTGCTGCGGGCCGAAGTTGAGGGTGTAGTTGCGGATCTCAGCCATTCTTCGTTTCTTCCGCGTAGTGCGGCTCGCGCACGATTCGCGGCGTGACTTCGCGCGGATCGATGGTGACGGGCTGGTAGATCACGCGGCGCTGCTCGGGGTCGTAGCGCATTTCGACATGGCCCGACAGCGGGAAGTCCTTGCGGAACGGATGGCCGATGAAGCCGTAGTCGGTGAGGATGCGCCGCAGGTCCGGATGCCCCTCGAACATGATGCCGAAAAGGTCGAACGCCTCGCGCTCGAACCAGTTCACCCCGGGCCACACCTCGACGAGCGAGGAAAGCACCGGGAACTCGTCGTCCGGGCAGAAGGCCCGCACCCGCAGCCGCCAGTTGTGCTGAACCGAGAGCAGGTGCACCACCGCGGCGAAGCGCGGGCCTTCCCGCGGCTTGTCGGCGTACGCCCCGTAGTCGACGCCGCACAGATCGACGCACTGCTCGAACTTCACCGACGGGTCGTCGCGCAGTGTGGCGCAGGTCTCCAGGTACTGCCGCGCCTTCACCTCGAGGGTGAGCTCTCCGAGGCGTTCCGTCGGTGCCAGACCCAACTTCGTGAGCGAATCGAAAAGCCGCTGCAGCTTCGGTGTCATCTAGCGATCGTTGCCTTCGAGCTCGGCTTCATCGAGCGATCGTATTGGTTCTCTTGATCTTGTTCTGAAGCTGAACGATGCCGTAGAGCAGCGCCTCGGCGGTCGGCGGGCAGCCCGGGACGTAGACGTCCACCGGCACGATGCGGTCGCAGCCGCGCACCACGGAGTAGGAGTAATGGTAATAGCCGCCGCCGTTGGCGCACGAGCCCATCGAGATCACCCACCGCGGCTCGGTCATCTGGTCGTAGACCTTGCGCAGCGCCGGCGCCATCTTGTTGCAGAGCGTCCCGGCGACGATCATGACGTCCGACTGCCGCGGGCTCGGCCGGAACACGATGCCGAAGCGGTCGAGGTCGTAGCGCGCGGCGCCGGCGTGCATCATCTCCACGGCGCAGCAGGCGAGGCCGAAGGTCATCGGCCACAGCGACCCGGTGCGGGTCCAGTTGATCAGCTTGTCCGCGGTGGTGGTGACGAAGCCCTTGTCGAGCAGCCCTTCTACTCCCATTCCAGCGCCCCTTTTATCCACTCGTAGACGAACCCGACCACGAGGATGGCGAGGAAGATCATCATCGAGACGAAGCCCGGCAGGCCGATGTCGTTCACCACGGTGGCCCACGGGAAGAGAAAGGCGATCTCGAGGTCGAACAGGATGAAGAGGATCGCCACCAGGTAGTAGCGCACGTCGAACTTCATGCGCGCATCCTCGAACGCCTCGAAGCCGCACTCGTAGGGCGAGAGCTTTTCCGGGTCGGGCCTGCTCGGTCCGATCAGCTTGCCGAGCGCCATCGGCACCACGCCGACGGCGAGCCCGACGAGGATGAAGAGAAGGATGGGAAAGTACTCAGCAAGCATTAGGATCTGGTGCCCACGAGCAGACTCGAACTGCTACGGCTTTTTAGGCCACTAGCCCCTCAAGCTAGCGTGTCTACCAATTTCACCACGTGGGCGAATTCGCAATTATCCCCTAAAAAATCACTGCGGTACCGACTTTTGGGCCGGCGTCGGCGCGCCGGGTTCGGCGCCCTGAGGCTTCTCGTTCTTCGGTTCGGGTTTCGGTGCTTCGGCCTTCGGCTGCGCGGCGGGCGCGCGGTCGACCACGCTGCCGGCTTCGCGCGGCTTCGTCGTCGCGAGATACGCGAGCCCGAGGCTCGACGCGAAGAACACCGCGGCGAGAACCGCCGTGGTGCGCGAGAGGAAATTGGCCGATCCAGTCGCGCCGAAGAGGCTGCCCGAAGCGCCGCCGCCGAATCCCGAGCCCATGTCCGCGCCCTTGCCGTGCTGAAGCAGCACCAGGCCGATGATCGCCATCGCGATCAGCACGTGCACCACGATTGCCACGTTCATCCAAGTACTCATTGCGCCGCCCTCACGATTTCCAGAAATTCCTTGGCCACGAGCGAGGCGCCGCCGATCAGCCCCCCGTCGACGTCCGGCATGGCGAAGATCGCCGCCGCGTTCGCTGCCTTGACGCTGCCCCCGTACAGGATCCTGACGCCGGCAGACAGCCTCGCGCGCAGGAACGCGTGTACCGCCTGCGCCTGCTCCGGCGTCGCGTTGCGTCCAGTGCCGATGGCCCAGACCGGCTCGTAGGCCAGCACCGCATTTTCAAAGTCGACGTTTCTCAAGATCGCCCCGAGCTGGCGCTCAACAACCTCTTCGGTGCGCCCGGCTTCGCGCTCGTCCAGCGTCTCGCCCACGCAGAGAATCGGCGTGATTCCCGCCGCGCGCGCGGCGGCGAACTTCGCTGCCACCTGCGCATCGCTCTCGCCGTAGATCTGGCGCCGCTCGGAATGGCCCACGATCGCGTAGCGACAGCCGAATTCCTTGATCATCGCCGCCGACACTTCGCCGGTGTATGCGCCTTGCGCGTGCTCGCTGATGTTCTGAGCGCCCCAGGCGATCGAGGTTCCCGCGAGCAGCGCCGAGACCTGCTCGAGGTAGGGGTACGGCGGACACACCGCGACCTCGACCGCGCTCTTCCGGTCGATCTGCCCGGCGAGCGTCTCCAGCAGGGCGCGGTTGGACGCCCTGCTGCCGTGCATCTTCCAGTTTCCGGCGACCAGCCGGGTGGGCTGCCTCACGACCTGGGAACTTCCCAAATAAGTCCAAAGGGGGGTGCGTCAGAACTCGCTAAACCACTGAATTTTACCGCACTACTATGGGCGGCGCGGTCTCACCCCAGAGGCGGGCTTGCCGCTCACGCGCGGGATGTTCGGCAACCAAGGCGCCTGCATCGCGCTCTTGTTCCGCGCGGCGAAGAGATCGTCCGAATACTGACAGAACCGATTTCCTCTATATGGAACGGGGTGCGACATTTCGTCGCACCGCTTCGCAGGTCCATTGCTCGCCTTGCCGTCATGCGCCAAAGGCTACGGAAGAAATTACGGCGGGCTTTGTCGTTTCAATTTCGAGAACGCCGTGAACAGGACGAGCCTGAAGAACATTCCGGACCGCGGACAAAAACCTCGCCGATGATCTAGAACCTTGAGTTGAAACGAAGCGCAGCTGTCGTCTAAAAAAGGATACGCATTTTTGAAACACGGAAGCGCCGCAAAACACCCCTCCGTATGTTTGACGGAAGTCAACGTGGCGACTAAGGGCGGGGGCCCTGCGAGCCGCGTATCAAGAAACATAGAGGAGGCAAGGCGCAATGTTGCCCGCATGCCGGTCGCGTGTTTTCGCCTTCGCCCCGCTATCGCCGATCTGCGTTTCCCTAGTCGTTCGTTTCCTCAATCACCAGCGGAGGAGGGTTGCGGCATGTGGCATGACAAGAAGTCATCCATTACCAGGCTGAGAGCAGCGCAGAACGCGTTCAGGAATCGCCAGGAGATTCTCAAGGCGTGGTAGCAGGGC
>Ga0207687_10003222_pt1 | contig 11049 bp, 16 predicted proteins | sample KBSM54metaG_FD_184399 | JGI IMG/M metagenome (GOLD analysis project Ga0207687, IMG submission 184399) | Miscanthus rhizosphere microbial communities from Kellogg Biological Station, Michigan, USA - KBS M5-4 metaG (SPAdes) (version 2) | ecosystem: Host-associated > Plants > Roots > Rhizosphere >... | reverse complement strand
ACGGTCGAGTGTGCGCTCGCGAAGGCAACTGAGGCCGCTTGCGAAGAGGTTCTGCGTATCAGCAAGCGGCCTCAGTATGATCTGATGACTCACTTGGGTTCCGAGTGGCATCTCCTGAACGTTCGGTTCAAGCGCATTGACGTAGAGGATGAGGACGATGGCGCAATCAGAGAGAGCAGTCGCGGATGAAAAGGCCCGCAAGGCGCTGGCTGATACCCTGCGCAGGGTGCGGTTGGACATTGTGGCCCATTGCGAAGGCGATTACCCCCCTCGCATCGTACGCGACACGGTCGAGGATCTGCTGGATCTCATTGATACCCAGCTTGAGCGGCTGGCCGGCGATCGTGACAGCGACATTGACTGGGCGGTTGAAGACCTCGGACAGTGACCCACTGGCTGGTCTGAAATGATCTTTGGCATCAAGCACTTAGCCAAAGATCAACCCCTAAGAAAATCCTAAAACGGTATCTGGATACCGCCTGCACAGGGTGCGGGCACAGAGGATCTTTGCGATGATTGTGCTGAATGAGCTGATTGGACAGGGCGTGCGCCGGCTAGAGCTGTATGCGGACGACGTCGCGTCGGTCACGAACATCCCGGGAGCGACGTCGGGCTCGGAAGTTGGGACGATCGATGGCCGGCGTTTCTACGTCTGCGAGGGTGTCGGCGAGGTTTGGGAGCGGCTGGAGGGCGGCGATGAGCGAGATTGAGGCGCTCCACGGTCAGCTTATCCTGGCCATCAACGAGCGCGATCTGCTGCGGATGACGGCGAAGCAGTTTGAGGAACAGATCGCGGATCTTCAGCGCCAGGTCGAAGCCGAGCGTAGGGCGCGGCTCATTTCGCCTTGGGTTGTCAGGCAGCAGGCGCGTCTGACGCCTGAGGATATCGATCAGGAAGAGAAAGAGCGGGAAGCGCGGATGCAGCAAGCGCTCGCTCGGGCTCGGAAACTGGCCAGAGATCGTCTCAGGAAGATGAAAACACTAAAGGACGATCTGAGCGATGCTCGTATAGGGTTGGCGTTTGCTGAAGGACGGCGAAAAGAAGCAAGCGCCAATTTGCAGGTGGCGCGCTCGGCCATTCTGGATCTTCGGGACGCTCTGAACCGGGCGCTCAAAGAGCGGGATGAACTGCGCTCGCAGGTTGCAGAGGGATCGTAGAGTGCCGAAAAACCCGGCCTTTTAACCAATTGGGGGTTGAAATGAAGCCCAAAGGCAAGCGACACCTGAACGAGGATGAGATCGCGGCTATTCAGGCCAGGATTAGCACTGAGACGGCCTATGAGTTGGCTGAGTGCTTCGAGGTTCACGTGTTCACCATCTGGCGGCATACCCGCGGCATGATGCGAGCGCGCCGGCGCTACCGTCGGTCCAAAGTCACGGATCAAGTCTTGCTCGCGATGATGCCGGGCCGTAGTCAGGCCGACGTTGCTCGCGAGCTTGGGATTACGCCAGCTGCGGTTTGCGTGCGTCTCAGAAAAATACGAGAGAGGGGGGTGAGGCTCTATGACAAACACCAGAGCCGAGCGAGCGTTAACCCAGGAGGACGTCGAGGTCCTTCTCGAAGATCTGGCCGTCGAGCAGCGTCAGGTGGACGAATTGAGGATGGAAGTCACTACGCTGAAGCGTGAGGTCGAGATCTGGCAGAAGCGCTCATTCCGAGCCGAGCAAGAGGCAATGCGATGGAAGACGACAGCGGACGAATGGCGGCACGAGTTCATGAAGAGGGGGAAGGGCCGGAGCTAGTCGGGTGAAAGCGCCTCGACGCTCTTCCGTCTTTGCTGTAACTCGAGCATACAGATCCAGGCCGTCCGATCGTTGGGTCATCAGGCCGTTACAATCGGGCCTTAGGGCCATTCCAACCCGGAGACGCTTCATGGCTGACTCAGACCTCCAAACCTCTCTCACGGCTCTTCTGACAGCGTGGGCTGCTAGCTTGCCCACAATCCAGCCCGCGGCAGCGACGAACGCGCCCTGGCTGAACAACAAGACCCTGACGTTTGGTGTGCCTGGCAGCGCTCCGCCTGTTGATCCCCCTCCTGGCGGCACCAACCCGACGTCCTCGACGAACTTCCTGACATCCGATCGCCCGGTCTGGCACGCGGGCAAGTCCTTTACGATCCCCCTCGTGGGCACGGCGGCCAAGCCGATCACGGCAGCAGTTGTTCAGTCGGGCCTGAGCGGTTCGGAATACGCGATTGGCGCCACGCCCTCTGGCACGCCGACGCTGACGCACGCCGCGTTCGCTGTTGGCGACAACAAGCCAGTCCAGGTCCAGATAACCTACGGCGACAGCACCACAGAGATCGTCACGATCGTTCCGCGCATCATCGCGTTCCCAACCCGCACGCTCGTCATGCCCTACATCGTCCCGGACAACTGGGGACAGGGCACGATCTCTCCGGCGGCCATCAACTTCAACAACCTCGACATCGGCATCATCCACTCGGTTCACTACAACGGCACGGCCACGGGCGCGAATGCGACGGCTGATGCGGCTGCGGCCATCGGCGATAGCTTCGACGGCGACACGCCCGCGCTTGGCCGAGCTTGGGCTCTGGACGTCGTGACCCGCGCCCATGCGGCCGGCAAGAAGCTCTTGATCGCGGTTGGCGGCATGAACCGCACGGCCAGCGTCGTCTACAAGTGCGCGACGGCGCAAGGACGCGCCAACCACGTCAGTGATCTGCTCGCCCTGCGCGACACCTATGGCTTCGATGGCGTTGATCTGAATTGGGAAGGTGCAGTCCCGGGCTACACCCAGGATCAGGCTCTCGCCTTCTGTGCGGACGTGTGTAAGCGGCTGCGCGCGGCATGGCCAACGGTCATCATCACGGCGCCGCTTGGCGGACTGACCAACTCGAATGCCTTCAACAACTACCCGGCCAACTGGGGCTACGCCAAGGGCGCGCCGGCCATCTCGACGCATCTCGACTACTTCACTTTGCAGACCTACGGCTCGAATGCGCAGTGGACGCAAGGCCTGTGGGGGCAGTGGTTCATCGCGCCGCAGAAGGGCGGCTCGGGTCCGAACTCGGGCGTCATCACGGACATCGTGCCGCCGACGAAGTATACGAGTTCCTACACAGCCCACCCGATGGACATCATCTACGCCATCAGGTTGTATCGCTGGTTCGGCATTCCCTCGCACAAGACGTTTGTCGGCGCGCCGGGCTACACGCAGCTGCGCGGCCCGACCGTGTATGAGCCCGGCGACGATCAGAGCGCCACGACGGTTTGGGATGAGCCGCTGTGGACGTGGTTCAAGACCAACATCATTGACCGGAACATTGGGACTGAGATTGTCGATCCGTCGGGTGAGTGCTATCGGCACTTCAACCCGGCTGTGACGATCAACGTGGGCGGAACGAACAAGCAAGTTTCGTTCATGTCCTACTATGGCGATGAGAGCTTCAAGCTCCTCAAGACCATGATGACGGCCGAGGGCATCTCGGGTCTGATCCCTTGGCATCTGAACGCCCTGGGCAATCAGGGCATGAGCATGGTTGAGAGCCGGATGAACCCGGCGACCGACGCTGTCCCGGCTGAGTTCAACTTCGCGCCTGTGACCAACGCGCCGGCCAGCACCTGGGTTGAGAGCGCTGACGTCACCATCACGGACATCGCTGTCTCGGTTCCGATTACCGTCTCGAGTGGCCTGGAATGGCGCAAGAATGGCGGCGCCTATAGCTCTGCGGCTGGTACGCTGTCGAACAACGACGTCCTGCGCGTGCGGCTTCAGACCGGCGCAACGGCTGGCTCGCCCTATGTGGGCACGGTCAACGTCGGCCCGTGGTCGAAGACCTTCCAGGTCACGACGGCGAGCGCCGGCTTTGACCCACTCACGGCGCCCAACATCGTGATTGTTGTTGAGCCGGGCTTTACCAACACGGTCTTCTCTGACTTCGGCATGTCAACCCAGGCCGCGGTTGATGGCACGGCCTACGCGATCGCGGATCGTAAGGGCGTGCATCACCTCAAGGCTCCGAGTGACTGGCCGCAGGGCGCGACGACGCTGAAGCAGGATGCCCAGGGATACCATTACCTCGATCTTGCGGACGGGCAGGCCCTCTATACGTTCACGGGCGTGCCTGGCGCGATCAATGGCAACACCCGGCTGCCGACGGATCTTGTGTTCGTGGCTGGCGTCGCCAAGCGCGCCAATGCCGATAACGGCCCCTTGTTCGACTGGACCAACCAAAATTCGGTCAAGGGGCCGTCGATCTTCGGTCCTGGCTTCAAGAGCAACAGCGGCGTCGGCGGCTTCCTGAACGATCAATACCCAGATCCGAATACCGCTTGGGTTGACATCGATCTATCGACCAACCCAGGGAATTGGACGGCAGGCGCGCTCGCGGTTGGGCAGAAGATCGTCTACACGGTTGTGCTGAGTGCGGCGCGAGGCAAGCGGCAGGTCTTCGTGAACAAGGTGTTGGTCTTCGAGGACACGCACTACGCTGCGATCCCGGACTTCGCCAGCAGCGCGAAGTTGCAGCTGAACAAGGTTGGGTTTGCCTTCGGCAAGAACCCGCTCTACTGCCTCTATGCGGCCATGGCGTCCGGTTCGTTCCCGCTCAGCACGGCCGATTGGGATGCGCTGCACACCCGCGCTGGCGCCAGAATGGGCCTGACGCTATAGGAGAGGACAATGGCGGGTCCATTCGATCTCGGAAATATCGCGACGCCGGCGCCGCGAGATAAGGACAGTGACAATGGTGATGGGTCTAACGATAGCGGGTTTGGTTATCGGCGCGGCGAGCACGTGGGCGACGTGGTATCTTTGGGATCTGCGACCGTAATCCTCGCTATCGTCTGCGCCTTCACGTTTCTAGCCGGGTTGATACTCGGGTTCTTTGTGGCCCTGTGAGGCCGTTCTGGAGGGTGACTTATGGCTGAGACAGTTTGGACTGGCGAGGTTACGGGCTACGGCTCATACGACAACGATCCGCCTGGCTTTGATATCGCCTACCCGGATGCCCAGCATCCGCAGACGAAGACGAATAACTGCTGGGGCACTGCTTACGGCGATGGCTCGTGGGAATATCCGCTCGCCATGGCGGGTGACATCAACGTCATTCCGGCTGGCACGAAAGCCTATGACGAAGTCAGCAAGCGCTACTACCGCATGGTGGATTACTGCGCGGCTTGCCAGGCATCCAATCCGAAGCGCCTCGACCTCTACGTTGGCGGCGATCTTACGACAGGGACCGGGACGTCCGGCGTTGCGAAGCCGGGAGGCGGGACCTACACCAAGAAAGAGCTTGTCGATAAGACCGCTAGCGATCTGACGCGCATTCCGCCGGAAACCGCTGTTGGGCGCCGCGTGATCCTCAACCCGAACCCGGGCTATCCTGTTCCGGTTCTCGGCCCTGCCTCTGGCATCAGCTCTGGCTGTGGTAACTTTGGATCGCCAGACGCGGGTGGAGGCACGCCAACGCCGCCGCCGACCATTACGGCTAACCGCTTTGGAATTGCGGCCGGCGGCGATTGGGTGAACCAGAGCACGACGGACCTCAACCGGGCCTTCGACGACATCAAGGCCATGGGTGCGACGCGCATCCGCCTCGATTACAACTTCAACAGCAGCAATCGTTCGGCTGCTGGGGCGGCTCTGTCATTCGCGGTTGATAAGACGATCGACATCGCGATTGCGAAGGGCATCAAGCCTCTGATCCAGATTGGCGGGTTCCCGGCTTGGGCGAACAAGAGCCCGACCGCGTTCGGCAACTTCTGCCGTGAAGCCGTGCTTCACTTCAAGACGAAGGGGATCACGGAATACGAGATCTGGAACGAGCCGAACCTTCAGGGCTTCATGGATCCGGTTGATCCGGTTCTCTATACGCAGTGCCTGAAAGACGCCTATCCGAAGATGAAGGGCGCAGATCCGAATTGCTTCATTCTCTCGGCGGGCCTGTCTGACGCGCCGGAAACGGCTCTGCCGGATCACATGAAGGATTTCGACTTCCTGAACGCGATCTACGCCAATGGCGGCAAGGGGAACTTCGATGGCGTGGCCTATCACGCCTATGGGTTCCCGAACCTGCCTGGCGTTCAGGTCGATTGGAACGGCTGGCAGCGCATCGCCAGCACCAACCCGTCGATCCGATCGATCATGGTGGCCAACGGCGACGGCGCCAAGCCGATCTGGATCACTGAGACCGGCGCCCCCACCAACACCAATTCGGAAGCATTCCAGGCCCAGCTGATTGGCCAAGAGTTCGATCTCGGGAAGGCGATGAGCTTCCTGGGGCCGATCTTCGTTCACACCTACCGGGATCTGTGCACAACGGCGGGTGATGAAGAGTGCTTCTATGGGCTTGTGCGCAACAACTGGAGCCACAAGCCAGCCTGGGATACCTACAAGGCGAAGGCTGACGCCGAAGCGACCAACCCCCCACCACCATCAGGAGGCAACATGCCAACTATGCAAGCGCTCTATGACGAGCTGACAAGCGCTGGGACGACTGGCGGCAACACGCCAACAGCCGATGCCATGCGCATTGATCTTGGGAAGCTTCTTACGCCCCCATCGGGCGGCACGCTCGGGCCTGAGCTTCTGACTCACACGGTTCCGGGTGGGACGGGCTGGGTTCCGAACCCCTATAACGTCGCGGGAGCGAGCATCTCTGCTGGCGTGATCTCGGGCACGCCAAATGGCACAGTTGGCGTCCTTACGTCGGATCAAGAGGCCAGTGTCACGACTGCCGACACTTACGAACTGACCACGAAGGCGAAGGCGACAAGCGGTACTGATGTCGTCTTCCGGGTTGGCGTAGACGATCCGTCCGGGAACGGCTGGCGGCATGTTTACGTGAATTTGACCAGCGGCGCGCTGACTCAAGGCAGCGACGGCGCCAATCAGCCGACCATCGTTGGGACGCCGACCGTGACGACTGTTGGAACGGAAAAGCAGATCACGTTCCGGCTGAAGTTCGCGACTGCTGGCACGCCCAGCTTCGTGTGCGGTCTGCTTCACAGCTCTCCGGCCGGGACCGTCGCGGTCTCTTCGATTAGCTTCAAAAAGGTCCTCTGATAGGGTCCTCTGAGAGGGCCTCTGAGAGAAAACCAGGAAGGGCCGTGTGAGGTTGCCACACGGCCCTTTCCTTTTGTGGTTGCGCATTGGTTAAGGACATGTTATCCCTGAAGGGTAAACAAGGAAGGATAGACTGATGGATAACAATGCCACGGAACACCAGCAGACGTTTGAGTTCCTGATGCGCTTCTCGGATCACGTCCTGGAAAGCGCGGCCGACCGGCTTGCGACGAAGCAGGCATACAACCTTCTCAAGGATCTCTCATTCGAGGAATATACGGCTGTTGTCCGCAAGATCCTGACGCTAACCATCGGGAGGGCGAATTGACCTGGTTTTGGCTGGAGAGCGTCCCGAAGGACGGCCGTGAGGTTCTGTTCTGGGCAACCGAGCACGAGGACGCGCCTTTCACGGAAGGCGCGTGCGTTATCGGCCATTACGATAGCGTGCTAGATTTCTTCCAGAACCAAGCGGGTGATGAGATCTACCCCTATTGCTGGCAAGAGCTGCCGCGCGGTCCGCAAAGGGCGGATGAGATGGTTTACGAGAAGGATCCACGATGACCTATCTCGCAATCACGTGGCTGGCCTGCATCGGGCTTGTCCTGGAACTCGCCCATCGCGCGCCGATCCGGGAGGATCTTGAGTGATGTCAACTCTCGAACGGATCCTGTTTTTCGGTCCGATCCTGGCCATGCTGGCGTATATCGTGTGGATACTCGCGACCGGCGGACCGAGAAGGCTGTCATGATGGAATGGCTCGACAGAGTTCTGGACCGATGGCTGGACGATCCGCGCAGCGATACGGTAACGCTCGTCGTGGGCGTGTCCTGCTATTTTCTGTTCTGGATCGGGCTAGCCGTGATGGTTGTGGTGCCCGTGGCTCTGGTGATTAGGAGGCTCGTGTGACCAAGGGCGTCGTCAGGATCACACTTGAGGACGCCTTACACTATTCTGAAGCCAAGCGCCGCGCGATCATTGAGGGATATCCGCCGCATGAAGTCGAGGCACGAACCAAGGGCATTCCCAGCCTGGGAAGTGGTCGCGTATTCCCAATCACTGAAGAGTCCATCGCCGTCGACCCTCCTGCTGTGGGCCGTGGATGGTCGCTTATCGGCGGGCTTGATTTCGGATGGGACCATCCGTTCGCTGCTGCCAAGGTGGCCCATGATCGCGACGCTGATTGCGTCTATGTCCTCGCAACCTACCGATGCCGCGAAGCTACGCCCATAATCCACGCCGCAAGCTTAAGGCCCTGGGGCAACATCCCCTGGGCCTGGCCGCATGACGGGATGCAGCATGACAAGGGCTCGGGCAAGCAGCTTGCCGAGCAATACCGGGATCAGCGCCTCAACCTTCTGACGGACTTTGCGCGCTTCGAGGATGGGACCTATGGCCTCGAGGCCGGCGTTATGGCTATGCTGGTCCGGATGCAGACCGGGCGGCTCAAGGTGGCGCGCCATCTCGCCGAGTGGTTTGAGGAATTCCGCCTCTACCATCGAAAGGACGGGATCATTGTCCCAGAGAGAGATGACCTGTTGTCTGCAACCCGCTATGCCATTATGAGTTTGCGTTACGCAGAGGCAGAGGCATCGGACGCGTCCTGGTCCGACGCGCCGGCGTGGGGAGTGGCTTAGATGGGGCTGATCTACGGTTCGACGGTCCGCACGCCGCGAATGAACGTCGTTCGCGACTTGATCGATAGCAAGACGATTGGTGCGGCGACGGGCGCCGGATCAGCCGGCTCTCTGGTGATTGGAACCTCGTCTCTGTCGGGCGCGACGGGTGTTCTGGCCACAGTAACGCTCCCCAATCCGGCTTCCTCGGTTTCAGGCGATGTGCTGACGCTTCTGGGCGTGCCGCTGTCGGCCACGGCGTCTGCGAGCGGCACGGCGGCCAAGGCCGAGATCCGGAACAACGCCGGAACCGTGATCGTCGGCAACCTGACTGTTGGCACGTCGGCATCGGACGTGATCGTCAACACCACGACTGTCACCAGCGGCCAGACGGTCACTGTCACGGCGGGCACGGTCACCCATAACACCACTGGCACCTAAGCCAAATGGCTCTCTGGACGCCGGCAGATCTTCCGGTTCCATGGAAGCCGCTTGCGTGGTGGGATGCGCTTGCCGGAACCTACGTTTCGCAATCGGGCGGCATCGTATCGAGCGTCTCGGATCGGTCGGGCAATGGCATTACCCTGACGGCATCGAACAGCCCGAGCTATGCCAGCAACGCCATCACGACGACGAGCTTCGGCAGTGACTACCTCTCTGCCACAGGATTGGCGACAACCTATGATGCGGCCTTCCACGGAACGCCGTATGGATCTGGCAGCTGGCGAACCCTCATTTGGAATGCCTCGAACAACCATCCGGCCCTTCTGGAATCGTCGTCAACAAATCTAGGAACATACGCGAGCGGGTTTTTCCAGGCCGGGACAGAAACCTGGGGCGCATCGGCCGGTCAGTTGTGGTTGTCGCTCCAGAGCGCGACTAGCATCACCATGGGCCGAGACGGGCGGACGCCCGTGGCCGTTTCTGGCGCTACACTGACGCTGTCCTCTACGGTTGTTTTTATGAATGCCGGGACCGGTGGCGGGCAGGGCTTCGGTTCGATCAATGAGATCGTTCTCTTTCCGCCCGGTATGTCGGCAAGCGATCGGCAGAAGGTTGAGGGCTACCTGGCCTGGAAATGGGGCACGCAGGCGAACTTGCCGGGTGGCCATCCCTATGCGAGTGCTGCGCCGGTAACCAGCGGCTCTCTGATCCTCCCACCATTCCGCCCCATCCATCATCTTCTGATAAGGTAGGCTCATGTCCCAAGGCATCATGTATACGGCCGTCTTCAAGGGCGTCGCCGTCACAGCGCAGCAAGATTTCTTCGAGCTGAAGGCGCCTGCGGCCGCCTCTGTGCGCGTCCATGCTTGGATCCTGAGCCAGGAAACCGAGATTGGCGATGCCCAGGAGGAAATGCTGCGCATCACGACCAACCGCGGTTCGGGTTCCGTAACCTCTGGCACGGGCGGCACGACGCCAACCGCAACGCCGGCAATCCGCACGTCACCCGCGTTCGGCGGCACGGTCGAGGCCAACAACACGACGAAGCTCGCTGTGGGCTCCGGCACGCTCACCACGGACCTCGAGGTCCACAACTGGAATGAGCGTGTTCCCTACGCGCAGTGGTATTCACCAGAGACCCGGCCGGTTGTGCTCGGCGGCGAATATTGGACGCTGGAGTTGGAAACGACGCCGGCCGACAGCGTGACGATCTCGGGCGTGCTCTACTTCGAGGTCTTCGGTTAAGTCCTTCCCCTGGAAGAGGTGAGGGTTGAGGCATGTCTAGCGGCGTCTTTCGGCCATGGCGGCCCTTGCCGCCGCGGCCTTCGCCGCTCGCGGCGCTCAGCGCGGCTCAGGCCGGCGTATCGGGCACGCTCGCCACGACAGAGCCGCCCGATACATCCGCAGCAAGCGTTACGATCGCCAATCTGGCAGCCCTGGCGACCACAGAGCCGCCAGATACCGCTGCGATCAATGTCCTTCTAGCCCAACTCGCCAGCCTGGCGGCGACAGAGCCGCCGGACGTCGCCGCCAGTGCGGCCACCATCGAAAACCTGGCCACGCTCTCGACCACAGAGCCGCCAGACGCTGCCGCAATCAGTGCGTCATTCGTCACGGGCCTCACGATTTCGCTGGCGGCCACAGAGCCGCCCGATACGTCGGCCTTCGCAGCGACGATTGCGAACCTGGTGCAGCTGGCCGCGACAGAGCCGTCGGACACGGCCGCGGTCAACGTTCTCCTGGCGCAGCTAGCCGCGCTTGCCACGACGGAGCCGCCCGACGTCGCGGCCATCGCGGTTACGGTCGCCAATCAGGCTACTCTGGCCACCACGGAACCGCCCGATGCGGCGGCGATCAGCGTTTCGATCGTTGCTGGCCTCTCTGCCATTCTGGCCACCACAGAGCCGCCGGATGTCGCCGCAGCTGCGGTCAACGTCTCGACTCAGGCCGCCCTGGCCACGA
>Ga0207687_10003221_pt1 | contig 11054 bp, 10 predicted proteins | sample KBSM54metaG_FD_184399 | JGI IMG/M metagenome (GOLD analysis project Ga0207687, IMG submission 184399) | Miscanthus rhizosphere microbial communities from Kellogg Biological Station, Michigan, USA - KBS M5-4 metaG (SPAdes) (version 2) | ecosystem: Host-associated > Plants > Roots > Rhizosphere >... | reverse complement strand
GTGCCGGAGAAGATCACGCAGCTCGAGGAGACGTTGCGGATGACGTCGATCTGCGGGCTCGGCCAGGTCGCCCTCGGCCCGGTCCTCAGCGTCCTCGGCATGGACCGCGGTGGCGCCGAGGCGCGCGAGCACCCGAAGGACCGCGAAGACACGGAAACGTAGGCGGCCTCCCGCGTGGCACGCCCGGCCACCCATCGCGAGTTCTTCGCGGTCCGGACCGTGGCCGAGACGCTCGCGGGCTTCCGGCCGGCGCGGCGCACCGGGGTCGAGACGGTGGCGCTCTCCGGCGCCCACGGGCGCGTGCCGGCGCAGCCGATCCGCGCCCCGCACGACCTGCCGGGCTTCGCCCGCGCGACGGTCGACGGGTTCGCCGTACGCGCGGCCGACACCTACGGCGCGTCGGAGGGCCTGCCGAGCTACCTCGACGTGACCGGCGCGGTCCTGATGGGCCGCGCGCCCGAGGTCGCCGTCGCGCCCGGGATCGCCGTCGCGATGCCGACCGGCGGCGTGCTCCCCGAGGGCGCGGACGCGGTGGTGATGGTCGAGCACACCCAGGAGACGATGCCCGGGACGATCGAGGTCGTCCGCCCCGTCGCGCCGGGCGAGGGCCTCGTGCGCGCCGACGAGGACGCGCGCGCCGGCGCCGAGCTCCTGCCCGCCGGCCGGCGGCTGCGCGCGCAGGACGTCGGCCTGCTCGCGGCCGCGGGCGCGACGGAGGTGCGCGTCCACGCCCGGCCGCGCGTCGCGATCGTGTCGACCGGCGACGAGATCGTCCCGCCCGGGACCGAGGACCTCGCGATCGGCCAGATCCGCGACGCGACGGCCTCGGCGCTCGGGGCGCTCGTCCGCGACGCGGGCGGCGACCCCGACCCGCGCGGCATCGTCCCCGACGACCGCGACGCGCTCGCCGCCGTCCTCCGCGACGCGGTCGCCTCGTGCGACGTCGTCGTCGTCTCGGCCGGGTCGTCCGTCGGCGCGCGCGACGAGACCGCCGCGGTCGTCGCGGGGCTGGGCGAGCCGGGCATCTGGACCCACGGGATCGCGCTGCGCCCGGGCAAGCCGACGCTCCTGGCCGACTGCGGCGGCGTGCCGGTGATCGGGCTGCCGGGCAACCCGCGCTCGGCGCTCGTCGTGTTCCGGGTCATCGGGATGCCGATCGTCCGCCTCGTCGGCGGGATGACCGACCCGCCGCCCGAGCCGACCGTGCGCGCCCGTCTCGAGCGCAGCGTCCCCTCGGCGGCCGGCCGGCTCGACGTCGTGCAGGTCACGGTCCGCGACGGCATCGCCACGCCGCTGTTCGGGGCCTCGGCGCTCCTGACGATCCTCACGGCGGCGGACGGGTCCATCGTCGTCCCGCACGACGCGACGGGCCTGCCCGCGGGCAGCGAGGTCGACGTCACCCTGTACACCTAGGGAGCGGCCGCCGGCTCGGGCCGGCCCGCACCGTGTCCATGAGGACCACGCCCTTCATCCACGACGTCCCGGCCGCCGAGGCGCTCGCCGCCTGGCGCGCGGCCTGCGCGGCCGCGGGCTGCCCCGAGCGGGTGGAGGCCGTGCGCCTCGGGCTCCACGAGGCGGTCGGCCGGGTGACGGCCGAGCCGGTGTGGGCGACGCGGTCGTCGCCGTCGTTCGACGCGTCGGCGATGGACGGCATCGCCGTCCGCGCGGCCGAGACGGTCGGCGCGAGCGAGAGCACGCCGGTGTCCCTCGACCCGGGCGCCTTCGTCGTCGTCGACACCGGCGACCCGCTGCCCGAGGACTTCGACGCGGTCGTCATGCGCGAGCACGTCCACCACGACGCGGACGGGCGCGCGGAGCTGCGCGGCGCGGTCCCGCCGTACCAGCACGTCCGCTCGATCGGCGAGGACGTCAGCGCGGGCGAGCTGCTGCTGCCGGAGGGCCACCGGCTGCGCGCGGTCGACGTCGCCGCCGCCGCGGCCGCGGGGGCCGTCGACGTGCTCGTCCGCCGCCGCCCCGTCGTCGCCGTGCTGCCCACGGGCGACGAGATCCGTCCCGTCGGCACCGACCCGGCGCCGGGCGTCATCCTCGACACGAACTCGCTCATGCTCGCGGCGCAGGCCGAGGCGGCGGGCTGCGAGGCGGTGCGCACGGAGATCATCCCCGACCACCCCGACCGGATCGCCGCGGCCGTGCGCGACGCGGCCGAGGCCGCCGATCTCGTCATCGTCGTCGCCGGGTCGAGCGCCGGACGCGACGACCACACCGCCGCCGTCGTCGAGCGGCTCGGGACGCTCGCGGTCCACGGCGTCGCGGTCCGCCCCGGCCACCCCGTCGTCATGGGCACGGTCGGGACGACCCCGGTCATCGGGGCGCCCGGCTACCCGGTCTCGGCCGCGCTGACGTTCGACATCTTCGCCGCGCCGGTGCTCGCCGCGCTCGAGGGCGCCGCGCCGGCCGAGTACCCGCGGGCCCGGGCGCGGATCGCGCGCAAGCTCGCGTCGTCGATGGGGATGGACGACTGGGTGCGCGTGCGCCTCGGGCGCGTCGGCGGCGACCTCGTCGCGACGCCGCTGCCGCGCGGCGCGGGCGTGCTCACGTCGCTCGTCCGGGCGGACGGCCTGCTCGTCGTGCCGGCCGCGCTCGAGGGCCACCACGCCGGGACCGAGGTCGACGTCCTGCTCCTCCGCGGGGTGGGGGAGATCGACCGCACGATCGTCGCCATCGGCTCGCACGACCTCGTGCTCGACCTCGCGGCCTCGGAGATGCGCGCGGCCGACCCCGGCGTCACGCTCGCGTCCTCCAACGCCGGGTCGCTCGGCGGCCTCGTCGCGCTGCGCGACGGGCTGTGCCACATCGCGGGCTCGCACCTGCTCGATCCCGAGACCGGCGAGTACACGCTGCCGTACGTCGACCGCGTGCTCGGCGACGCCGACATCGCGATCGTCCGCCTCGTGCACCGCGAGCAGGGCGTGATGGTCGCCCCGGGCAACCCGCGCGGGATCGCGGGGATCGACGACCTGACCCGGCCCGGCCTGCGCTACGTGAACCGCCAGCGCGGCGCCGGCACGCGGGTCCTGCTCGACCACGAGCTGCGCCGCCGCGGCATCGCGCCCGACGCGATCACGGGCTATGCGCGCGAGGAGCACACCCACCTCGCCGTCGCCGCGGCGATCGCCGCGGGCCGTGCCGACGCCGGCCTCGGCGTGCTCGCCGCCGCGCGCGCGTTCGGCCTCGACTTCGTGCCGGTCACCCGCGAGCCCTACGACCTCGTGCTGCGAGCCGAGACGCTCGAGGACCCGGTCACGGCGCCGCTGTGGGCGCTGCTCGACGACCCGGAGTTCCGCACGGCCGTCGAGGCCCTGGGCGGCTACGGCACAGAGGAGATGGGGCGCCGGATCCGCTGAGCGAAGGCGCGGTCGCGGGCGCGCTCAGCGCGGGAAGCTGACGCCGCCCAGGAGGCGGATCCCGACCTCGGCGCCGGCGGCCGGGCCGGGCGCGGGCGCGAGCGTCACGAGCCGCCCGTGCGCGAGGGTCAACTCGACGCGCACGCCATCCTCGACCGGGACGAGCCGGGTGACCCGCGCGCGCAGCGGCGCGTCGGGGTCGAGCGCGACGTCCTGCGGGCGCAGGAGGCGAACGGTCCCGGGTTCCTCCAGACGCCCGGCGAAGCCGACGAACGCGGCGACCTCAGGCGTCGGCGGCGTGCGGAAGACGGCTGCGGGCGGGCCGTCGGCGGCGACGCGGCCGTCGAGCATCACGAGCACCCGGTCGGCGAGCGCCCACGCCTCGGCGCGATCGTGGACGACGACGAGCGTCGCGCGGCGCGCGTCGCGCAGGGCCGAGGCGGCGTCGTAGAGCAGCTCGGCGCGGGTGGGCGCGTCGAGGCCCGCGAACGGCTCGTCCAGCAGGAGCGCGTCGGCCTCGAGCGCCAGCGCGCGGGCGAGGTGGACGCGCCGCGCCTCGCCCCCGGAGAGCGCCCGCGCGGGACGGTCCGCCAGCGCCCGTGCGCCCATGGCGTGCAGCGCGGCGAGCGCGCGGTCGCGTCGTTCGCGCCGCGCGACGCCCCACCACGCGAGCGCGGCCTCGACGTTCGCCCGCGCCGTGCGCTGGGCGAGCGCGGGCGCCTGCAGCGCGGCGGCGACGCGGCCCCGCCGCTCGACCGTCCCACGCGTGGCGGGCAGCAGCCCGGCGAGCGCGGCGAGCAGGGTCGACTTGCCCGCGCCGTTGGGGCCGATGAGAACCACGACCTCGCCCGCCGCCAATGCCAGGTCGACGTCGCGGACGACTTCGACGCCGGCCCGCGCGACCGCGACCCCGCGCGCCCGGAGCATGGGCTCCGGCTCGGCGCCGCTCACGACGGGCGGCCGAGCAGCGCCCGCCGCTCGTGCTGCTGCGCCACCGTCAGCACGGCTGCGAGCACGAGGATGATCCCGAGGAGGATCGTGCCCAGCGCGATCGCGCGCCCGTACTCGCCGGCCGAGACGCGGACGAGCACGGCGCTCGCGAGCGTCTGGGTCTCCCCGTTGATGTTGCCGCCGACGAGCACGACCGCCCCGACCTCGGCGAACGCCGACCCCATCGCCGCGATGGTCGCCGCGAGGACGCCGACGCGGGCCTCGCGCAGCGCGAGCGCGGCGACCTGCGCGCGCGACGCGCCGAACGCGCGCGCCTGCTCCAGAAGGCCCGCCGGCAGCGACTGCACCGCGGCGGCGGTCAGGGCCGCGACGAGCGGCAGCGCGAGCAGCGTCTGGGCGAGGATCACGCCGTTCAAGGTGTAGAGGAGGTCCAGCCCCCCGAGCGGCGCCCCGCGGAACAGCAGGAGCGCCGCGACGAGGCCGACGACGACCGGGGGCAGGCCCATCCCGGCGTTCGCCACCGCGAGGCCCGCGCGCCGCCCGCGGAACCGCCCGAGGCCGAGCAGGAGGCCGAGCGGCAGCCCCAGGGCGAGCGCGAACAGGGTCGACCACAGGGCGACCCGCAGCGTCGTCCCGACGACCACGAAGATGTCGTGGTCGCCGTGGACGAGCAGGTCGGCGGCCTGCTGGATGCCGTCCCAGACGAAGTTCATCGAGCGGCGACGAGGCTCCTGACGGTGCGGCCGGTGGACCGCGCCGTCCCGCTGCCGCGCACGGTGAAGCGCGCGAGGCGCAGGCTCGACGGGCTGAGGTTCCGGAAGCGCGGCGTGGTGAGGAACAGCGTCCCGCTCCGGTTGACCCGCGCGCGCACCGTGAACCGGCCGCGCGAGTCGACGCGGGCGCGGCCGACCACGACCGGGGTCACCGGCGTCGGGAGCCGCGCGAGCCGCACCGACAACCCGGTGAGCGGGTCGGCGCCGGGCACGGCGGACGCGATCGTCCCGCGGAACGTGACCCGCGTCCCGGCGGACACCGTGCGCGCCGCGGGACGGCGCGACAGCACGATCTTCGGAACGGCGGCCGGGAAGAAGCCGGGCCGCTTCGACGACGGGAACCGGGCGAGCGCGGACTGGAACGACGGCGAGGTCATGAAGTCGAGGAACGCGAGCGCGCCCTGGAGGTTCACCGAGGGGAACTTGCGCGGGTTCACGGCGTAGACGTTGTAGACGTTGAGCATCAGGTTGCCGCCGCCCCGCGCCTGCGCCGCCTGGTCGTCCATCACCGGCCGCAGCCGCGTGATGGCGCGGTTGTGCGTCAGCTGCTGGAGGGTGCCACGGTCGGTGATCGTGTAGCAGCCGCCGCCCGGGAACGGGCACTGCTGCGTGAGGCGGAGCGTGTCCGCCATACCGAGCCCCGCCTTGTGGTACCACGCCGGGTTGCCGGCCCCGGCGGCGGGCTCGTTGGCGGCGTTGCGGGCAACCCGACCCAGCCCCCAGATCTCGAGCTCCTTCGAGTTCGTCCCCGACTTGTCGCCGCGCGACACGAAGTTCGCTCTCCCCGCGGCGCCGGCGGCGGCGATCGCCTCGAGAGCGCCGACCCCGTCGGTCCGCGCACGGCGCAGCACGCCGGCCGGATCGTTCGCCGGCCCGACGATCACGAAGTCGTTCCACATCACGGTGCGGCCGATGCGCTCGTAGGAGAAGCCGTCGCGCACGAACTGGCGCTCGGCGGCGGGGGAGTGGCCGATCAGCACGTCGCCCTGGCCGGCGCGGGCGTTGGTGATCGCCTGCCCGGTCCCGACCGCGACGAACTTCAGGTCGTACTGGGGGAAGCGGCGCCTGAACTGCGGGGTGATGAGCTGGTCGAGCACGCCCGAGTCGCGGACGCTCGTCGTGCTCTGGACGATCAGGGATCGCCTCTGCTGCGCGCTCGCGGGAACGGTCGCCGCCGCGAAGACCGCGCCGGCGGCGAGCGCGATCGCACCCGCGCGGCCGCAGGCTCGTCGCATCGTCATAAGCTTGTGCCCTCTCTCGGTCGACCGCCCTCGAATGGCGGTGATCTGAACTGCGCCACACCATATTGGCTCAGTGCGGACCGGAATCTCCACCACACGTTGCCCCGCTACCACGACCTGACCGCCACCCTCGCCGCCCGTGTCGCGGACGGGGATCTGCCGCCGGGCGCGCCGCTGCCCTCCGTCCGGGCGCTCGCGCTGGCCGAGCGAACAACCGCGACGACCGTGGCGCGCGCGTACCGCGAGCTCGCCGACGCCGGCGTCATCGTCGTCGAGGCGCGCCGCGGCGCGCGGGTCTCGGCCGGCGGCATCCTCGCGGCCCGGTCGTTCCTGCGCCAGGGCGCGCTCTACCGCCTCGCCGGGAGTGACGACCCGGCGCTCAGCGCGCTCCTCGCCGACGTGCCGGACGCGATCGTGTCCGTCGGCGCGGCGGGGAGCTACCGCGGCCTGTCGGCGCTGTGGTCCGGGCACGCCGACGGCGCGTCCCTGCACCTGCGCCATCGCGACGGTGAGTACAACGCGCCGTTCGCCCGCGGCGTCCTCGCCGGCCGCGACCCGGTGCTCGTCCATCTGTGGCGGCGCGAGCAGGGCCTGCTCGTCCCGCCCGGCAATCCCCGCGGCATCGACCGGATCGACGACCTGCGAGCGCTGCGCGTCGTCCGCCGCCCGACCGGCACGGGGACGCGCACGCTGCTCGACCGCCTCCTGCTCGACGCCGGCATCGAGCCCGAGTCGATCGCCGGCCCCACCGTCGAGCTGCACCTCGACGTCGCGCTCGCGATCGCCACGGGCGAGGCCGATGCCGGCCTCGGCCTGCGCAGCGCCGCGACGCCGCTCGGCCTGGACTTCGTCCCGCTGTCGTGGGAGCCGTTCCAGGTCGCGACGACCCGCCGGCAGTCGGGCGGGCTGCGGCCGCTCCTCGACGCGCTCGCCACGCCCGCGGTCGCCGAGCGCATCGCCGCACTCGGCGGCTACGACATCGCGGGCGCCGGCGAGGTCATCGACGTCGGCTGAACGCGGCGCTCAGCTGGCGACAAGCCAGCGGCCGCCGACGCGGCGCAGACGCAGCGCCTGCTGCGACGCGCCGAACGGGCCGAGCGACGCCGCCGAGCCGCGCACGCGCACGACCGCGCCCGGCACCGCGCGCCGCGCGCTCTGCAGCTCGTCCGCGGAGGTCGCGCCCGAGGCGAGCGCCCGCGCGCACGAGGTCCCAGCGGCGTCGGCGAGATCGCGCCGCGCCTGCGGCGTCATCGACCGGCAGGCGCGGGACCAGTCGCGGGCCGACAGCGCGCCGAGGTACGCGTCCGCCGCGGCCCGCACGCGGTCCGCGGGCGTCGTGGGGCCGGGCCCGGCGGAACCGCCACACGCGACCAGGGCGAGCGCGACACTGAGAGCGAGCGCCGTCCCGGCCGCCCGCGCCATGCCGCTCAGCCGCCGCCCATCGGCATCGTGAGAATCACGACGGCGGCGTCCGGGGGCAGCTCGTGGACCGGCTCGTTGCGGCCCTCGCCGCCCTCCACCGCCATGTACCCCGCGTCGACCTCGCGGCGCAACGCCTCGCCGGCGGCGCGCACCGAGTCCGCGTCGTCGGCCGACCACTCGGCGACGAGGGAGTCGCCGTCGACGGTCCTGCGCACGAGCTTGCCCATGTCCGGAACCTACCCGCCCACCCGCCGCGGGCGTCGCGCGGCCCTGCTGGGCCCGCCGCTGTTAGCCGCCGACGCCCTTGAGCTCGCGCCAGCGCTCGCGGGCGCGGATCACGAGCAGCGCGATCTCGCCGAGCTCGTCGCCCTGCTCGACGAAGTCGGGCATCGTGAAGACGACCTCCTCGCCGTCCTCCTCGCGCACCAGCGTGATGCGGTGGAGGTTGTGCGCCTCGTCGTGCTCGAACGGCTCGTAGCGCCAGCCGTCGGCGCCGGCGACCGGCACGCGGCCGCGCGCGTCGATCGGGCTCGCCTCGCGATAGGTGGGATCCGGGTCGTCGATCGGCATGTGGCTCAGTCTCCCGCCCCGTGGCCGTTGGACCCGTCGCCGTCGGACTCGACGAGCTCCACCAGGTCGAGCTCGGCGGGCGGCGGCAGGCCGCCGCGGTCGTTCTGGACGAACTGGAAGCCGAAGCGGCCCTTGATGCAGAGGTTGCCGTGCGTCACGGGGTGGTCGAGCGGCGACGTGACCTTGACGATCTCGTTGTCCTGCTCGTGCAGCTCGAGGTTGCAGCCGACGCCGCAGTAGGTGCAGATCGTCGTGGTGACGGTCTGCTCCTCCTCGTGCCATGTCCCGGCCTCGCGCCGGTCGTACTCGCTCTTGAACATCAGCGCGCCCGTCGGGCAGACGGCGATGCAGTTGCCGCAGTACACGCACGCCGAGTCGGGCAGCGGGTTGGCGAACTCGGTCGCGATACGGGCGTCGAAGCCGCGCCCGGCGACGGCGATCGCGAACGTGTTCTGCCAGTCGGTGCCGCAGCCCTCGACGCACTTGTAACAGAGGATGCACTTCGAGTAGTCGCGGACGTAGAGGTCGTTGTCGACCTTCGTCGGCTGGGCGACGGTGGCCGCGTGCTCGCCGTCGGGCGTGTGGTGGTGCCCGGCGCGCAGGCGGTCGCGCTCGCCCGCCTCGAACGGCGGCGCGGGAGGCCCGTAGCGCTCGGGGTCGGCGCCGTACTCCTCGATCCAGCGCGCGGCGTCCTTCATCACGGACAGGTCGACGGACGACGCGAGGAACTCGATGACCATCTTGCGGCTGTGCATCACGCGCTCGGAGTGGGTCTCGACCTCCATGCCGTCCTCGACCTTGCGCGCGCACGACGGCACGAGCACGCGCGAGCCCTTGACCTCGCACACGCACACGCGGCAGGCGTTGACCGGCGTCAGCGTGCGCTCCCAGCACATCGTCGGGATGTCGATGCCCTCGCGCTTGGCGACCTCGAGGATCGTCATGTCCTCGGGCGCCTGCACGGTCTCGCCGTTGAGCGTCAGCTCGACGGTGCGGGGCGGTGCGCCGGTGCGGGTGCGGGGGCTCATGGGCGACCTCCGGGCTCGAAGACGTCGAGCTTGCGCAGCGCGGACTCGATCGCGTCGGCGGCGGTCTGGCCGAGGCCGCAGATCGACGCGTCGCGCATCGAGCGCGTGATCTCGTCGAGCAGCGCGTACTCGTCCTCGGCGGACCCGCGCGGGCGCCCGTTGACGAGGCGCGCGAGCGCCTCCTCCTGGCGCACGGTCCCGACGCGGCACGGGACGCACTGCCCGCACGACTCGTCGCGGAAGAACGCCGCCAGGCGCATGAGGATCGCCGGCAGATCGACGGTGTCGTCGACGACCATGACGACCCCGGAGCCCATGCTCACGCCCGCCTCGCGCGTCGCCTCGAACGACATCTCGATGTCGAGCTCGTCGGGCGTCACGAACCGGCCGGCGGCCCCGCCGAGCATGATCGTGCGAAGCGGTCGCCCGTCCAGCACGCCGCCCGCCATGTCGAGGACCTCGCGCAGCGTGATGCCGAACGGCGCCTCGTACAGGCCGGGCCGCTCGACCCGCCCGCTCAGGCAGAACAGCCGGGTGCCCTTCGAGTCCTCGGTGCCGATCTTCGCGTACGCCTGCCCGCCGTCGAGGACGATGCCGGGGACGTTGACGAGCGTCTCGACGTTGTTGATGACCGTCGGCTTGTCGAACAGCCCGTGGTCGACCGGGAACGGCGGCTTGTTGCGCGGCTCGCCGCGGTAGCCCTCGATCGAGTTGAAGAGCGCCGTCTCCTCGCCGCAGATGTACGCGCCCGCGCCCTTGCGCAACTCGATGTCGAACCGGATGCCCTGGCCGAGGATGTTGTCGCCGAGGTAGCCGCGGGCCCGCGCCTCGGTGACCGCGTCGACCAGGCGCTCCCACGCGAGCGGGTACTCGCCGCGGAGGTACAGGTAGCCGTGCTCGCAGCCGGTCGCGTACCCCGCGATCGTCATCGCCTCGACGATGAAGAACGGGTCGTTCTCGAGGATGACGCGGTCCTTGAACGTGCCGGGCTCGGACTCGTCGGCGTTGCAGATCAGGTAGTGCGGCTGCTTCGCGTTGCGCGCGACGGCGCCCCACTTTCGGCCGGTCGGGAAGGCCGCCCCGCCGCGCCCGAGCAGCTTGGCGTCGTCGACCTCGCGCAGCACACCGTCCGGGCCCATGTCGAACGCCGCCCGCAGCGCCTCGTAGCCGCCGTGCGCGCGGTAGCTGTCGAGCTTGCTCGGGTCGACCAGGCCGACCCGCCGCAGGAGCCGCAACGACGGGTCGCCCGCCTGCGGGACGCTCGCCGCTGGCTCGGGGGGCGCGTCGCCGCCCGAGAGCATGCTTGCGATGTCCGGCGCCCGCGCCGGGGCGACCGTGCGCTCGCGGGGGACGTCGCCCGCCTCGGTGACCATCACGGCCGGCGCCCGCTCGCAGACGCCGAGGCACGGGCTCTCGAGCCAGATCGCCTGGCCGTTGCCCGGGTGCTCGCCCTCGGGGCCCACCATGCGCTCGAGGTCGGCGACGAGGTCGGCCGAGCCGCGCGCGATGCAGGCGACGTCGGTGCAGACGTGCGCGACGACCGGCGGCTGGGGCTCGAGCGAGAACAGCGCGTAGAACGTCGCGACGCCGTAGGCCTCGGCGGGCGGGATCGTGAGCCGCTGGCAGATGTAGTTCAGCGCCCCGCGGCTGATCCAGCCGGCCCGCGCCTGGACGGCGTGGAGCGTCGGCAGCAGCAGGTGCCGG
>Ga0207687_10003216_pt1 | contig 11059 bp, 5 predicted proteins | sample KBSM54metaG_FD_184399 | JGI IMG/M metagenome (GOLD analysis project Ga0207687, IMG submission 184399) | Miscanthus rhizosphere microbial communities from Kellogg Biological Station, Michigan, USA - KBS M5-4 metaG (SPAdes) (version 2) | ecosystem: Host-associated > Plants > Roots > Rhizosphere >... | reverse complement strand
GGCTTCCGTTTTCGATGCGGGAACAATCGTTGGTGAACGGATACGTTCCGGTTCCGTTGATCCCCTTGCCGTCATTATGCTGGAGGCCCGTGAAGTAGCCGTCCGCGACCGCGATCAGCTCCTGTCGCGTCATCTGCTGGGCGGGCGGAATCGACTTGAACCAAAAATCCGCGGGCTTATGCGGCGCGTCCATTTCCGCGATGTTATTCGGACCGCCGCCGCCCGGCTTGAAATAAACGGTCTCGATTTCGGTGATGCGGCCCAGCTCCACACGCAGCCGCAAGCTCATCAGGATCGGGCCTCCGGCTTCACGCATGGTTCCCATATAAGCCACCTGGCCGAAATCCGGATCGGCCCAGATGTGCGTGTACTTGCCGCGGCCCTCCGCGGTCTTCCAGAACCCGTCGCCCAGGTCCAGGACTTGACTGTTTTCCGTGTACTTCGCGTCTTTAGAAAGCGGCAGGTGCTTGGGATCGTGCGCGACAACCGCGGCCAGATACTGATCCACCAGGTTTTCTAAACAGGCCCGATTGCAGTTGAGCGGAATGGGTCCGGTGGCCGCGTCCGCGTTGGGGACGAGATAGCCGGTCACCACGAAGGCGGCGACGATCGCGAGCGCGCAACAAGCAACAACAGTAGAGCGCATGGATGTTCTCCTAATCCTATCCACTTTCCTATCCGCTTTCCTATCCACGTGATTCTATCGCTTTTGTGGACGCCCAGGGGTCTATCTGAAACAATAGACATTGCCGCTGGCCAGGATGCCTAACGTGCCCAAATTCGCCTTCCTTCTACTGCTGGGAGCGATGCACCTGCCCGCCCAGATGAATACCGGCCAAATCGCCGGCAGCGTGCAGGATGCTCTGGGCGGAGTTCTGCCGGGCGTAACCGTAGTAGCCGAACAGACGCAAACCGGGCAGAAATTCACCGCCAAATCGAACGGTACCGGGCAGTATCTGCTGACGCAGTTGCCCATCGGACAGTATTCGATCAAAGTAAACGCGCCCAATTTCAAGCAGGCGGTGCTCTCGAACGTGGACGTGCACGTCGGCGATACGCTTCGCCATGACTTCACTATCCAGATCGGCGATGCAAACGAAACCGTGATCGTCGAGGCCATCTCCGGCGACGTTCAGCCGGAATCCGCGGAGATCAAGGACGTGATTCAGAGCCGACAGATTATCAACATGCCGCTCAAGACCAGGCAGTTTCTGGATCTGGCGATGTTGAGCGAAGGCGTGGTCCGTCCTCCCGGCGGCACGCGCGGGGACGCCATGCAGCAGGCGGGCAATCTGGTGAATGTTCTGGGCCAGCGCAGCGGGCACAACCTGTACCTGATCGACGGCGCAACGGTCACCGACGAGCACTTCAACAACATGGTGATCGCGCCCTCCATTGAATCCATCGCCGAATTCAACATTCAGAAAACCTCCTACGCTCCCGAATTCGGCGGCAAGTCCGGCGCGGTGATCAATGTCGTGACCAAGTCCGGCACAAACACGCTTCACGGCAGCCTGTTCGAGTTTGTCCGCAACAACGTTTTCGACGCTAAGAATTTTTTCGATTCCACGACCGCCCCCATTCCTCCGTTCCGCCAGAACCAGTTCGGGGGAAGCCTGGGTGGTCCCGTGATGCGGAATCGAACTTTCTTCTTCATGAACTACGAAGGCCAGCGTGTGCGGAAGTCCCTGACCAGCACTTGCTCGGTGCCCGCCGATGCGATGCGAGCTGGAGACTTTTCGGGATCACCCGCCATCTACGATCCGACGACCGCCGTAGCCGGCGTTCGCCTGCCGTTTGCCGGAAATCGCATCCCCGTGGACAGTCTGGATCCGGTGGCCACGGCTCTGCTCGCCAGCATTCCTCGCGCTAATCTGCCGGGGATTGCTCAGAACCTGCGTGCCACGAATGTGCAGCGGCTCAATAACAACAGTGTCAGCGCGCGTCTGGATCACCAGTTCTCCACCAGCGACACCGCGTTCGGGCGCTTTTCCTTGTTCGACGCGCGCCAGTTCGATCCTTTCGGGTCAGGAGTCTTGCAGGAAAGCCTGCTGCCTGGATTCGGGCGGTTTCTCGGCACGCACGCGCTGAACGGCGTTGCCGGCTGGACCCACGTGTTCTCGTCCGAATTCCTGAATGAGGCGCGCTTCTCGTTTCTCACCGTAGCGGGCGGGCAGACCAGCCGCAACGCTGGAAATAACTTCGCCAGCCGTTCGGGATTGCAAGGCGTAACAGCGAATCCCCTGGACATGGGGTTTCCCCAAGTCTCTTTCGGTGGACAATTCACTACCATGGGCGATCCTGCGCTGTTTACGTTTCGAACCAACCGCGATTTCGAGTTTTCCGACAACGTCAACTACCACTGGCGATCGCACACCATCAAGTTCGGGGCATATCTCATGCACTACGATTTCCAGCCGGTCAATCCCAACGGAGCCCGCGGAATCTTCTCCTTCACGCCGCGCTTTACGTCGTCGGCGGCCGGACTTGGAAATGGAAATGCGTTCGCCGATTTCCTGCTGGGCGATCCGACCACCGCGCAAGTGGGCCTGGGCCGCGCCGCCATGGATGCCAACGCCAACTGGGGGCACTTCTACCTGCAGGATAGCTGGCAAGTCACCCGAAGTCTAAAGCTGGATGCGGGGCTTCGCTACGAGTACAACCAGAATATGACGGACTCGGCCAATCAAATCGCCGCGATCGATCCTTCGGTCCCGGGAGGTCGCTTCGTCATCGCCAGCGATTCCTCTGGAAAGATTTCTCCGGCCGCGAATGCATTGTTGCCGTTGCTTCCTTTGCCTTATATGACTTCATCCACCGCGGGATGGAATAACAGCCTGCTTACATCGCGACCCTTGCGCCTTGCTCCGCGCGGCGGATTCGCCTGGACCCTTCCCGGACATTCGAGCATCGTTCTGCGCGGGGGCTTTGGCATCTATCCGAATCAGGCCGCCTACAGCATTATTTCCAACTTCGCTCAGAATCTTCCGTTCTTCGTTACCAAGACGGTGAGTTCCAGCGCCACGGAAGCGCCCGGTTTTAGCACTCGAAATGCCCTGACAACCGCTGCTCTGGGAACCGTGGGCGGCAACAACCTGGATCACGATTTCAAGATCGAGTACAACGAAGTGTGGAATCTCAATCTGGAACGCGAGGTAGCCCGAGGCTCGATCTTGTCACTAGCGTATATCGGATCCCGCACCGTGCACGCCGATAGCTCCACCGTGCAGAACGTGCCCTTGCCCGGCCCGGGAACGATTGCGGCTCGCCGGCCGATTCCGCAGCTGAGCCAGTTCAACACGATCCGCTGGGATGGATGGGCCGCGTATCACGCGTTAGCTCTCGGATTTAAGCGCCGGGTGAGCAGGGGGCTGACGTTCGACGCGAACTGGACGTGGTCCCATTCGATTGACGACGCGTCTGACCCTGGCGCGACGCTCAACGAAGCCAATCTTCCGCAGGACGTGCGCAACATGGGCGCGGAGAAAGCATCGTCCAGTTTCGATCATCGCCATCGAGCCGTGGTGAGCCTGGTGTATCAGATTCCCACGGTGTCGAAGATCCGATGGGTGGAGGCGACCCTCGGGCAATGGCAGGCGGGAGGGAATTTCACGGCGCAGGCAGGTGCGCCTTTCACCGTGAATATCGCGAGCGATCAGGCCAACATCGGCGCGGGGCCGGCCCAACGGCCCAACGTGTCGGCCGATGCGAACAGCGGTCCGCATACGCCGGCTCAGTGGTTCGATACGTCGGTGTATTCGCTGCCCGCGCTGTTCAGCTTCGGGAATGCTCCGCGCAACAGCGTGATCGGTCCGGGCCTGGAGGAATTCGATTTCTCCCTACAGAAAGAAATTCCCTTGCGCGAACGCGTCCGGCTGCAGTTTCGCGCGGAGGCCTACAACCTGTTAAACCACCCCAATTTCAATATTCCCAACCGGATCGCGTTCACTGCAAATTTCGGCAGCATCTCCAGCGCGCAGGATTCGCGTCAGCTCCAGTTCGCCTTGAAACTATTGTTTTGACGGCGCCGGCTGTGCGAACGAGGCTGGCAGCGGCCAATTCCCCTCGTACGGCGGCCAATTGGGCACAAACGCGTCCGGAGTCGGATAGAACATCGCCGAATAGATGGTGTGTATCTTGGCGTTATCGATGAAGAACCATTCGCTGAACACGTTTCTTCGCGTGGTTGCCCCCGGGCGCCGGACAAACACGCCGATCGCCAGGACCGCGCCCGCTTCTTCATCCACCACGGGGTAGCGCCGGGCCGCAACCATCGCGCTGAAGTTCATCAAGCCGGAGGTGCAGTCGCTCACGGCCTCTTGTCCTTTGCCGCCGCCGCGCCCTGCCCGGCCCGTCACGGTGTTCCCGTTTTCCAAGCGCGTGCATCCGGGATGGGCAATGATGAGTGACCCGTCGCGCCCCGTGAGTCCGTCGAAATAGCTATTGGTGATCGCGATCAGTGCCTCGCGAGACAACCGCTCGGCTTTAGGCAGAGTCCTATCGGGAGGAGGATTCGCGACCAGATTATCGGGCTCGAAGAAATTCCCCGCGGCCTGGGTGGCAGTCGCGGGACCGTTTAGTCCGGGGTCGCCTTTGCGCGCCATGAGCCATTCCGCCTCCGTAATCTTGCGGTTCTCGACCTTTACGCGCACCGTGACAATCGCCAGATTACTGCCTTCTTCGACGATCCCGAAATAGCCTGCCTGGCCGCTGACGGCATCCAGGTAGCGGCGTTGCATCTTCCCGAGCCCCGTGACCGATTTCCAGACTCCCGTGCCTGGTCGCACCACGACGGCGTTCTCGGTTTGCCGAAAGCCGACGAACAGCGGCGCCGCAGCGGGATCGTGTTTAACGACGGCCGTCAGGTACTGGTCGAGGGTGGCTTTGAGGCAGGCACGGTCGCAGTCATTCGCGGCCGCGAAAAGCGGCGCTGCCGCCATCCCCAGGACAAAACACCGGAACAGGACCTTAGAGGACATTCGCTTCACGCATCACCTTTTCGCACTTAGTGCGGATCTGCGTTGCCACCTGTTGGGGATCCCCGCCCTGCAATTCCGGCAGGAACAGCTCCACAGACAGTGCCCCGTCGTAGCCTTTCTCTGCAAGCTTCCGCAAAATCTTGGCTAGTGGAGCAATACCATCGCCGGGAATCACGCGCGTCTGTTGCCCGAGCAGCTCGCGAGGAATATCCGGAGTGTCGTTAAAATGCACGTGCGCCAGCTCGCCCGGCTTCAGCGTGTCCAGATCCTCGAACTTGCCCATTCCCGACCAGAAGTGATAGCAATCCAGCATCGGACGCACGTTGGGATGTCCCGCCTCGCGAATCAATTTGAGCGACGTCGTCAGCGTGGAGATCAGCGTGGAGCTGCGCGCGAACTCGATCATGCCCGTCAGGTTGTACTGCTTGGCCACGTCGCCGGCCTCGCGAATCGCGTCCGGAACAGTCTTATAGTCCTCTTCCTTCACCATGCGATTCGTGGTGCTGGGGCAATAAATCTTGGTCGATCCGAGCGATGCGAACTGCTCGCAGCGCTTCTTCCAGATTTCCATCTGCGCGGCGAAACCCGCGTTCTTATTCCAGAAATCCTGAAGTACGGAGGCGCCGGAAACCATTGTCAGCCCGTTATCGGTGATCACGCTCTTAGCGGCCGCCAGCGTTTCGGTCTTGAGGAAATCGTCCAGTATGCGGTCGCTGACCTCCACGTTCTTGATGCCGGCCTTGGCCCAGCCTTCCAGGATTTTGCGATACCCCGCCCGCTGCGAGGTGGTTTGATGAATGCTTAGAACCATTTTCCCGGGAGCTGCAATTGTTGGGATCGCGTCAATTAAAGGAGCCGCCAGAGGGGCGAGAAGCATTGTTCGTCGAGAGAGCATGCAACATACTATATCGCCTTATCGCCGGGCGAGGCTTCGGTACGCTGCCTCGACGAAAGCGTCCGAAGGGCCATACAGCGGATCGTAGTCCTGCGTGGGTTTCGACGCCTTCACCTGCTCCAACGTCCGGCCCTTCTTCACCAGATCCTGGATGCGATCGCGAATAATCGTCAGCATGTCGCGATACTCCACAACGTCGGCCTCATCGCACAGCCGGCCGCGGCCCGGGATCACCATGGTGCCGCCCTCTTCTTTATCCGCGGGAACGGTCAGATCCAGGATGTGATTGATGGCGGCCACGACGCCGTTGATGCTGCCGCCTTTGGCCACGTCGATCACCGGATAGCGATCGGGAACGAAGAGATCTCCGGTGCTTACGACATCCGACTTGCGGAAGAACACCAGGCTGTCGCCGTCGCTGTGCGCGGCCGGCTGATGGAAGACCTGGACTGCTTCGCCGTTTACGAACAAGTCCTTGCCCTCGGTGAAGTAGGTATCCATGGGCCATGATGCCGGCGGCGCACCCGCCTCGCGCATCCGGGACGCGACCTTTTCATGCGCCACCATTGTGGCGGGGAACTCAGCGTTGAACCTGGCGACGTTTCCTCCGGTGATGGTGCGGCCCGCGTCTGCTACTTTTTCGTTGCCGCCCGTCTGATCCGGATCCGCGCTGGTATTGATTACGTAGCGAATCGGTTTGCCGGAGATCTTGCGAATGGCCGCGACCAGCTTATCCGCCTGCGCCGCCTGCTTGGTGTCCACTACCAGCACTCCGTCCTTGCCCGCCTGTATGGTGGTGTTTCCGCCGCCACCCACCAGCATGTACACGTCGCCTTGCACCGGCAGAATGTGGATTTCGCCATCGTCCATCAGGCTCGGCACCTGGACGGGACGGCCCACCGGAGCCGGTACGCCGGTGCCGTTGGGATACATGGTAACAGCGCCGCCTCGCGCAGACTTCTCCGGTATCGCGTGCTTGGTCGCAAACTCTTGCAGAAAAGGATTCGTCCCCGGCAGAAAATTCGGAACCTCTCCTTTTGTCCGCGGGACCTCCGTCACCGATTCGCACGGATACGGATCGATCTGTTGATGCGGATCCAGCATGAAGTCCGTGCTGCGGATGAACGGCTCGGTGAGATACACCGGATCGTTCACGATGCTGACCAGCGTCAGGCGATCGTCATGCCGGATCCAGTGCTCGGTGAGCGTCGCCCGGTCGCTGCGCGGGATGCCGTTGCGCCGGATCCAGCCGATCTTCAGATGCGTGGTGGTCACGGTGAGAATATCGCCGTCCCACTTGCCGGTCGAGAAGCCCTGCCAGGTGTGCGCTGCATACTCCGGCGGATGTGGCCGGCCGTCCATATAGATGGTCCGCTCGGGCGCCTGCCACGATCCATGTGTGTGCCAGGCGATGATCTGCTGCGTCGGAGTGTCCACTTCCTTCCAGATGCGCAGATTGAACGGTCCGCGCGGACCGTAATCCGCCGGATGCGGCTTGCACTGATGCTCCGGCAGCGTCAGGATTTCCGCGTCCCAGGCCTCGGCGCGCAGGCGAGCCGCATCGGTGATGGGAAGCCCCAGATAATCGCCGATATCCGGCCCGGGAATTCGTTCGGGCTGGTCTTCATGGAACTGCGGGTTCCATTCACCGGAGAGGTCGATCTGCGCCATCGCCGGAACTACTGCAAGCACCAGAATCAAAATCGATCGCATATTGTTATTGAACCTTGCAGGCGAAGCTCGCCGACTCGTTCGTGCTGCCCGACCCTTTGTAAACCGCAACCTGCGGATACGGGCACAGCGGGCGCGTCCGGTCCGTCTGCCCATTGCGAACGCGCGACGCCTCAATGCGGTCCGGGGCTTTCCCTTGCTCCACCCATTTACTGAGAGCATCGATCATGCTGAACGTGCTGGTCCCGTCGCCGCCGGCGCAGTGACCCATCCCGGGGACCATGAACAGGCGCATCGAATTCGACGTCGCGGCCTTGCCCAGCGCCTCCGTCACGCTCTCGTAATAGTGGACGCTATTCCGCGGAGCAATTCCCGGATCGGCCCAGCCGTGGTACATCAGCAGTTTTCCGCCGCGGCTGAACAGCGGCTTCAGGTTCGGATCGATCGAGTTCATCGTAGGACCGGCGTTCTTGTCGGCCAGGGCCATGTCGCGCTCGGCGTTGAACGTCAGGTAGTTCCAGTTGGCGTCTTGAAACACGGTGTACTTGAAGGTTTCATCCGCCAGCGCCATGGGCTTTGCGCTGGAGAGCGTCGCCCAACCCGTTTCGCTGCCGGGTTCGAGGCCCGGAAACAGCGACTTTCCCTTCGAATTCACGGGGCCCGTGTAGAGCTGCCGAGCGGCCTCAGCCTGCGGGGCAGTGAGGCACGATGCGTCGTCGGCGCCTTTGCACAGAAGCTGCTTCGGATCGAAATGGCACTTGGTCGGATTCTCCAAAACGCCGTCCTTTACGCCATCCAGGGCATCGCAGGCGTCCAGAACGGCCGCGTGCAGAATCGCGTACTTGGCGGGCGGGATGTAGCTGGCTTCGTCCTTGTGGACCACCTGTGCGCTCCAAACCTGCGCCCCTTGCAGATGCGTCACGTAGTTCGCGGCTGCTCCGGCGATGATGCCGTCGTAATCCGCCGCATAGCGCTGCGCCTCGGCCAGCGCCTGACGCCCTCCTGTGGAGCATCCATTCCAATAGGAATACTTGGGACCATTCCCATAGCGCGCGCTGATGATTCCTTTCGCAGAGACCGTCATCTCATGCACAGCGCGATAGGCAAAGTCGATCAACTTCTCCGGATGGCCCGGGATGAACGTCGCCGGATTCCCGCCGGTATGTCCGGTGTCCGTGCTTGCGGTCGCGTACCCCGCCGCCAGAGCGGTCGCCATGGCCGGATAGCTGATCGTCCCGGCCCAGGCTCCATTGCCGACCGACTGGAGATTTCCGTTCCAACCGCTTTCCGGCAGCCAGACTTCGATCTTGATCTCGGAATCGCTGGAGGGCGTCAGTGTCGCCGCCACGCGGCAAAAGGCCGGCAGACTCTGGAACGCAGCGTTCTGCTTGCCCTTCCCGCCCGCAGGTCCCGGTTGTGTAAAGGCTCCCGCCGCGACCGGCTCGGCCAGCGTGATGGCCGAATTCTGAAGCTTCAAAGCCGTCAGGCTCGGGCAAGTAGAAGCGCCAAAAACCGGCCCTATTCCGAATGCGGCAAGCGCGAAAAGTAGAGTGGAAGATCGGGTCATGGGAAGCGGCTCCATACTAGCCTACTACCGCGCCCAGTTCGGTGGGAAAGGCTCGACCTGCAGCCGTAAGGCCAGCGGGTCGAGTCCTCCGTCTTCCTTGCTCAGAACGAATACTTCAGCGCGAACTGGATCAGTCGCGGATTGCCTACCTGTGAATTGATGACTCCGAACAGGTTCGCATTGTTCTTGGCTACACCGGGGTTTCCAAACACAGGGTGGTTGGCGATATTGAAGAACTCCGCCCGGAATTGCAGAGTCTGTCTCTCGGTGAGGTGCGTGTCCTTGATGATGGAGACATCGAAGTTGACCTGACCCGGTCCGCGAACAATGCCCAGACCGGAATTGCCGTAGGTGGTCGCAACTCGTTGCAGTCCAGTAGGTGTGGTCTCGGGGTCACCGACAACAATTGGGGCGCAGAAGGCGCTCTTGTTGACGAAGCCGGATCCGCCGCTGGCGCCGCCCAGTCGCGACTCGACGCCGCCCGAACTGGCGATCCCGCCGTAGGTCACTCCCGGGCAGAGTTGCGCTGTGGCACTGCCTGTTTCATTGCCTCCCGGGTTTGCCGCGCCGTAGAACACTGTCCCTGCGGCGGTATCGGTGAAGGTGAGCGGCGTTCCTGTTTGCACGATGGTGTTCCCGGACACATTCCATCCTGTGACCACCTTGCTCAAAGCTCCTTTGGGATGGCCGAATGGCAGATCGTAGCCGTAGCTCAGAACGAATCGGTGCGGGTGCGAAAAGTATGCCGGCCCGTACTGCGTGCCGATCCGGTTGGCGTCGTTGATGTTGGTCTGCCCGTTCCCGCTAAGGTTAGTGAGGTCCTTGCTCCAGGTGTAGGCAGCCTGCATGGTCAATCCATGCGAGAGCTGCTTGCGCGCGGTCACCTGCAGGCTGTTGTAGTTGTAAATGGCGTCATACGCCGTGGCTTGCAAACCGGCGGCCTGGTAGCCCAGATACGGCACGCGGTACACCGCGTTGGCCAGCGTGTTGGTGGTCTGACCGTTGATCGGACTGCTGGGGCTGGCCAAGTTCGCCAGATTGATGTTGTGGTTGTAGTTGGCTTGGTTGATGCCGCTCGATCCCACATAGCCTACTTCGAGCACCCATCGCTGCGAGAGCTGGTACTGAACGCCCAGATTGAACTGGCGCGATAGCGGAGAATGGACGGTTTCATAGAATGGAGTATTGAGCGCTGAGTTTGCCCCGGTCTTGGGGTCAAACCAACGCGGGACAAATCCCAGCGGTGTCGACGGGAACGGGTTGGCCAGGGTATAAGGCAGGGCATTCGCGCCGCCGTAGTCCAACGTGAGCGCATAGGGAACTCCCTGTTCCACGGCATGGACGAATTTGCTGCTGCCCACGCGGTCGTAAAACATGCCGAATCCACCGCGCACCACCAGTCGATCCGTGGGGTTCCACGCGAATCCGATGCGAGGAGCGTAATTATTCTTGGGAACTCCGTTCTTGCTGGGGAACTCGGTGCTTAAAGTTGTAACGCCCGCCGGCGGTGCCGGATAGTGATTGCTATAGTTGCTGGGGACCACGTAACCGACCAAACCTGCTCCCGACGCCTGAGACGACGTAGGTGGAGTGGGCACCGTCTGCAGCAGGCTGGGCCAAACGTTGGTGAGGTTGCCATAGTGGTCGCCGAAAACTCCGTCATACTCCCACCGCAGTCCCAGGTTTACCGTCAGGCGTGAATTCACTTTCCAATCGTCCTGGACATACCAGCTCTGATTACGTTCACGATAGCCGTGAATGATCCCGTCCGGACCGCTGCGCACGCAGAACAGGCACGAGGCCCATGTGCCGAAAACGGGGTTATTCGTAGTGCCGGGGCCAAAGCCTCCGGGCAGCCCCAGAAGCAAGTCATTGAATCCGGGTGAAATCAGGAACCCTCGCAGCAGCGACGCAAAGGAAAGATTCCACTGCAGGAATTCGTATTCA
>Ga0207687_10003212_pt1 | contig 11070 bp, 7 predicted proteins | sample KBSM54metaG_FD_184399 | JGI IMG/M metagenome (GOLD analysis project Ga0207687, IMG submission 184399) | Miscanthus rhizosphere microbial communities from Kellogg Biological Station, Michigan, USA - KBS M5-4 metaG (SPAdes) (version 2) | ecosystem: Host-associated > Plants > Roots > Rhizosphere >... | reverse complement strand
CAGTTCGTCCTCGACTACGGCTACTTCGGCGTCTTCGTGCTCATGGTTTTCGAGAGCACGGCGGTGCCGGTTCCGGCCGAAGTCGTGATTCCGCCGGCGGCGTTCTGGGCTGCGCAAGGGCGGATGAACATCTGGTTGATCGTCGTCGCGGCGACCGCCGGATCGTGGGTCGGTTCGGCGCTCAGCTATTGGATCGCGTGGAAAGTCGGACGCCCGCTCGTCGAGAAGTACGGACGCTACGTGCATCTCTCACCGACGCGATTGAACAAAGCCGACGCGTGGTTCGAAGAGTACGGCAGCGGCGGAATCTTCGTGGCGCGTCTGCTTCCCGGAATTCGTCACCTCATCTCCGTTCCGGCCGGACTGTTTCACATGAACTTCGCGGCGTTCTCGATCGCGACGATCATCGGTGCGGGACTCTTCAACGGAGCGCTCGCGTGGTTCGGCCAGCGCGTCCTCGGCGATCAGCCGGCGCTGATGAAGGACCCCGACGCGCTGCGCCACGTGCTGTCGGCGAAGTCGCACTGGTTGATCGGATTCGCCGTCGTGATCGCCGCGCTGTACGCGCTGATGACGTGGATGCAGCATCGCGCGCAGGCGCGCCGCGGCGCGTGATGCCCTAAGATCTGTGCATGCAGAGAGGGATTCGCGGCGCGCGAGCGGCCGCGCTGCTGCTCATCGCGAGCGGCGCGGCCGGGTTTGCGTCCGCGTACATCGATGAGCGCTGGATCTTCATCGCCGCGCTCGCGCTGATCGGGCTGTTCGAAGGAATCGCGATCGGCGTGATCTCCGCGATCATCGCCGTGTTCGCGGACGAGTTGGTCGTGCACTTCGCGTTCACGTTCGTCCCCGATCGCGACACGTTCCTTCTCGTCGGCGGCATCGTCGCCGTGATTCTCGGATCGGCCATTCGTGCGATGCGGTCCCGCCCGCGCCTCGGCGCATCCCATCAACGCGTGTTCGCTCACGAGGACTCGCGGCTCTCGAATCTGGAAGACGAGCTCTCGCTCGCACGCGGCCGGATCGCGGAGCTCGACGCACAGCTCGCGCAGCGCGCCGAAGTCCCGGTGCCGATGAGCGATGGAGCGCAGGCGGCGCGGATCGCGGAGCTCGAATCGCGATTCGAAGCGGAGCGAATGCGCGCCGGCGATCTCGAAGCCCAACTCGCGGCCGAGCGCTCCCGCGCCGATGATTCGCAGCGCGCCATCGACGATCACACCTCGCGAGCCGCGGCCCTCCAGCGCACGATCGATGAGAATCTCGGGCGCGCGTCGGATCTCGAAATGCAACTCGCCACCGAGCGCGAGGGCCATAACGCGCGCGGCGTCGAGCTGCAGCGCACCATCGACAATCACGCGGAGCGCGCGGCGGAGCTGCAGCGCGCCATCGAAGACAATGTCGCGCGCGCCGCGGATCTCGAATCGCAACTCACGGCCGAGCGCTCGCGTGTCGACGATCACACCACGCGCGCCGCGAGTCTCGAATCACAACTCGCCGCCGAACGAACGCACAGCGCCGACCTTCAGCAGACTCTCGAAGACAACGCCACGCTCGTCGCGCACCTCGAGTCGCGTCTCGCCGCCGAACGATCGCGGAGCATCGACATTCAGCGCGCCGCCGACGAAGCGTCCGCGCAACTCGCCGCTGAGCGCGAGCGCACGGCCGAACTGCAGCGATCGATCGAGACGGCCACTGCGCAGCAGGCCACCGCATTCGACTCGCAGCTCTCGCGCATCGCGGAGCTCGAGCGTCAGGTCGCGGAGGCGTACGCGCGCGTCTCCGCGCTCGAGCAGGCACTCGAAACGGCGCGCGCGACGAGCGCGTCGCTCGCGTCGCGCGTCGAGGAGTTGGAACAGGCGATCGATGCCAGCGACGCGACGCTCGAACAACAGAAGCAGGAAGCGATCGCCGAGCGCGACCGGCTGCAGTCTGAATGGAACGAGAAACTGAACACGATCGTCGGCCATCTCGCCAGCGATCACGAATCCGACCTTGGCGAAGCCGTAATGGAGCGCGAGGAAGCGCGCGCGGAAGTGCGCAATCTCAATTCACGAATCGCGGAGCTCAAGCGCATGCTCGAGCAGAAAAGCTCCGGCGCGCCGGAGTACGGCTTCGCCGTCGTCAACCTCGCCGAGCCGAAGAAGCCGAACGTGCTCCTCGTGCATCGCGACGCCGAGTTGCGCACCACAGCGCGCCACGCGCTCGAGCGCGGCGGCTACAACGTCACGACCGCGGGCGACGGACTCGAAGCGCTGCGCATCGCCATGACCGAGCGACCCGACGTCATCCTCGCCGAGATGCAGATGCCGAAGATGGACGGCCGCGCGCTCGTTCAGCTGCTCAAGTCACGCAGCGAAACCGCGAACACGAAGATCGTCCTGATCGGCACATCGATTCCGCCGAGCGAAGACAGCAAGGAGTTTCGCGCCGACGACTTCATCGTCGACGCCTCCGATTTCGAAGCGCTCAAGGAAACGGTTGCGGGCGTGCTGCGATAGGGCGGCGCCTCTGTCATTCCGAGCCGCGTAGACGGCGAGGAATCCCCATCGCAAGAACGACGCACCTTCGCACATGCGAGGGGGATCCTTCGCCGTCTCCGCGGCTCAGGATGACAAACTCAAGCGGCCGCGCCGTGGCACTTCTTGTACTTCTTCCCTGAACCGCACGGACACGGATCGTTGCGGCCGACCTTCGCCTCGCGATTCTTCACCGTCTGCGGCGCGGCACCGGGCGAGCCGGAGAAGAACATCGGCTGCTGGCGCGGCGGCGCGGGCAGCGGCGATCGTTGCTGCTGCTCTTCGCGCTCCACGACCACGTCGATCTTCCACAGATACTTGACGACGCGGTCCTGAATCCGCTCCATCATCTCCTGGAAGATCTCGAACGATTCCTTCTTGTACTCGATCAGCGGATCGCGCTGGCCGTATCCGCGAAGTCCGATGCCTTCCTTGAGGTGATCGACGTTCAGCAGGTGATCCTTCCACTGCTGATCGATGACCTGCAGCAGCAGATACTTCTCGTGCAGGCGCATCGCTTCCGCGCCGACGGCCGCTTCTTTTTCTTCGTAGCGGCGATTCACCGCGTCCTTGATGCGTTCCGCCACTTCCTCGCGGCGCATCGAATCCATGTCGACGCCGGCGCCCTTCAAGTCGACGCCGAAGAAGTCGAAGAGCTCCGCGTTCAGCTCCGTCTCGTTCGGACGTTCGCGCGCATCGTCGGGGAAGTGCGTGTCGACGAGGAAGTCGACGATCTCGTCGGCGGCGTTGAGGATGTACTCCTTCCCTTCGCGGCCATCGAGGATCGAGCGGCGCAGCGTGTAGATCGACTCACGCTGCTTGTTCATCACGTCGTCGTATTCGAGGAGATGTTTGCGCGCTTCGAAGTTGCGTCCTTCGACCTGCTTCTGCGCGCGCTCGATCGCGCGCGTGACCATGCCCGCTTCGATCGGCACGCCTTCTTCCATGCCGAGGCGCTGCATGAGGCCGGAGATGCGATCGGAGCCGAAGATGCGCATCAAGTCGTCTTCGAGCGAGAGATAGAAGCGCGACGAGCCGGGATCGCCCTGACGTCCCGAACGTCCGCGAAGCTGGTTGTCGATGCGCCGCGACTCGTGCCGCTCGGTGCCGAGGATGTGAAGGCCGCCGTGGTTGACGACGTCTTCATGATCGCGATTCCATTCCTCGCGAATCTCTTCCTCGATTCGTTTGCGCTCGTTCTCGTCGGTGATTTCGCGCGTCTTTTGCGCGGCGAGAAACTCGGGATTGCCGCCGAGCAGAATGTCGGTGCCGCGGCCGGCCATGTTCGTGGCGATCGTGACCGCGCCTTTGCGTCCGGCCTGCGCGACGATCTCCGCTTCGCGCTCGTGATACTTCGCGTTCAGCACGACGTGCGGAACGCCCTGGCGCTTGAGCATCGACGCGAGCAGCTCTGATTTTTCGATCGAGATCGTGCCGACGAGCGCGGGCTGTCCTTCCGCGTGCTTCTTCTTGATCTCGTCGACGATCGCGCCGAACTTCTCGCGCTCCGTGCGATAGACGAGGTCGGGTTGGTCCTTGCGGACCATCGGCCGGTTCGGCGGGATGACGACGACCTCGAGGCTGTAGATCTTGTCGAACTCCGCCGCTTCCGTGTCGGCGGTTCCGGTCATGCCGGCGAGCTTCTCGTACATGCGGAAGAGATTCTGGAATGTGATCGTGGCGAGCGTCTGATTCTCCGCCTCGATCTTCACGCCCTCTTTCGCTTCGACCGCTTGATGCAGTCCGTCCGACCAGCGGCGGCCCGGCATCAGACGTCCGGTGAACTCGTCGACGATCAGCACTTCGCCGTCGTTGACGACGTACTCGACGTCGAGCTTGTACAACTTGTGCGCGCGCAGTCCCTGCTGCACGGCGTGCAGCGTGTCCATGTTCGCGGGGTCGTACAGATTGTCGATGCCGAGAAGCTTCTCCGCGTGCGAGACACCTTCTTCGGTCAGCACCGCTGTGTGCTGCTTCTCATCGATCTGATAGTCCTCTTCCTTGAGGCGCGGGATGATGCGATCGACGCTGTAGTACTTGTCGACCGACTCTTCCGACGGACCGCTGATGATGAGCGGCGTGCGCGCTTCGTCGATGAGGATGGAGTCGACTTCGTCGACGATCGCGTAGACCGGATCGCGCTGCACCATCGACTCGAGATCGAACTTCATGTTGTCGCGGAGGTAGTCGAATCCGAACTCGTTGTTCGTTCCGTACGTGACGTCGCAGCGATACGCGATCTGGCGCTCGCGATCGCCGTGCGGGTTCTGGATGACGCCGACGGTGAGGCCGAGGAACTTGTAGAGGCGGCCCATCCACTCGGAGTCGCGGCGCGCGAGGTAGTCGTTCACGGTGACGACGTGCACGCCGCGTCCGGTGAGCGCGTTGAGATAGACGGGCAATGTCGCGACGAGCGTTTTGCCTTCGCCCGTCTTCATCTCCGCGATTTTTCCGCGATGGAGAACGATGCCGCCCATCAGCTGGACGTCGAAGTGACGCATGTTGAGGATGCGCTTGCCGCCCTCGCGGCAGACGGCGAACGCTTCGGGAAGGAGATCGTCGAGGGCGTCGCGGAGATCCTGCTGCGCGGCTTTGACGGCGTTCTCGTCGCGCGGGACTTCTTTTTTCGCGGCGTCGATGGCTTCGACGAATGGGCGAAGGCGTTCGCGGAACTCCTGGGTCTTGGCGCGGAGGCCGTCGTCGGAGAGGCGGCTGATCTCAGGTTCGAAGGCGTTGATCTCGGCGACGATCGGAAGCATTTGCTTCACGTCGCGCTCGTGCTTCGAGCCAAAAATGGCCGTGAGTACTTTGTCGATCATGATTTTTTCCTAGCAAAAAACGAGACTGCGAGCGGAAGAGAAAGCGGGAGCTCAGCAGTACGCGGGGGCGCGGGGGGAAGCCGTGAAGCCTTTCCAATGGAGGACAGGCGCCTCGCCTGTCCGGACAGGCGTAGGCGCCTGTCCTCCACCGGAATCCGAGCGAGCCGCAACCCGCACTTCGCGCCGTTCGGCGCGCACCATCTGCACTTGCGCATGCCGCGGCCGCGCGACCTGAAGCTCGGTCACGGCGGACATCGCGCTCAGCGCGAGGGCAATGAAGAAGGTGACACTCATAGGGCGGCCGGGTAGCCTACCAGAATCCTTTTGCCGAATGTGATCTGGCTCACGGCGAACGAAGCCATTTAGACGGATATACAGCGAACCGGGGAAGGAGCATAATTTACTTCATGCGCTCAGCAAGACTGTTTCTGGGGATAGCTCTCTCTTTATTCATCTGCACAGTGGCCTTCGCCGATTCCATCGATCGCGTCAGCCCAGCTTCGTTCGAGGCAACCACCGCCGAAAACACGATGAAGCTTTTCGGCAGCGGGTTGGCCGGCAACGTCACGACGTTCGTGACGTTCGATGGTCCCGGTGGCAACTTCACCATTGAAGTGTTCGACGCGACATCGGAATTCCTCGAGGTGAACATTCCGACGCCCATCGAAGATACGCCCGGCACGTACACCGTCAGCGTCGACGCGGTCGACGACAACGGTACACGCCACATCGGTCCGGCGTCGTTCGTCGTCACCGAGCCTGTCGTCGTCGGCGAGCCGGTGATCTTCACGCCGGAGATCGTCGTCGCGGAAGCGACGAGTCGCACCGGCGCGCAAGTCTTCTGGGTCGTCACCGCGTTCAGCGCAGGTGGTCAGCCCGAAACTCCGACATGCACGAATCTCAACACCGAGCAAACCGTCAGCTCGGGCGTGCTGCTCCCCCTCGGAACCACGCGTGTTCGCTGCTCGGTCACGGATACATTCGGTACCGCCAGCGGCGAGTTCCTCTGCTTCGTCACCGACAGCACACCTCCCGTCCTTCATCTCCCGACCCTCGTCACCAGCACGACCACCGAAGTGAACTTCAGCGTCTCGGCGACCGACACGGTCGACGGCAACCTGCCGGTCACCTGCAGTCCGTCGTCCGGTTCCGCGTTCGACGACGGCACGACGCTCGTGCAGTGCTCCGCGACTGACTCGCACAACAACGTCGCCACGGGATCGTTCAACGTCGTCGTCTCGACGACCGCGCAGTTCCCGCCGTCCCTCAGTCTTCCTGACGACATCTTCATCGAAGCGACAGGCCCCGGAACCGTCGTGACTTACACGGCGACGACCGATGCGAACGCGCAGCTCAGCTGCTCGCCGGCTTCCGGCTCGCTGTTCCCGCTGCATTCGACGCCGGTCAACTGCACCGCGTCATTCGGCTCGCTCTCCACGAGTGGCACGTTCACGGTGAACGTCGTCGACACGACGCCGCCGGTGCTGCACCTCCCGAGCACCATCACGTCGAGCAATCCGGTCGTCAACTACAGCGTCACCGCGACGGATCTCGTCGACACCAGCGTCTCGATCAACTGCAATCCGGCGTCGGGCTCGACGTTCACGCAGAACAGCACGACCATCGTGAGGTGCACGGCGGTCGACTTCTCCGGCAACACGACGCAGGGCAACTTCAACGTCACCATCGTCAACGACACGACGCCGCCGGTGCTCTCGCTGCCGGCCGACATCACCGCCGAAGCGACGGGACCGAACGGCGCCATCGTCACGTACGTCGCGACGGCGAACGACGAAACGGACGGCCCGGTGGCGGTCAGCTGCGATCCATCGTCGGGCTCCGTCTTCGCACTCGGCACAACGACAGTCACGTGCAGCGCGCACGACATCGCCAACAACTCTTCGAGCGGCACGTTCCATATCACCGTCGTCGACACGACGCCGCCAGCCATCACCGTTCCGGCCGACATCACGGCTGAAGCGACGAGCGCTGCAGGCGCCGTCGTTCCGTTCACCGCCAGCGCGACCGATCTCGTCGACGGCTCGCGTCCAGTGACGTGCACGCCGCCGTCAGGCTCGACCTTCCCGCTCGGAACTACGACCGTTCAGTGCACGTCGACCGATCTGCACGGCAACACCGGACATCGTTCGTTCAACATCAACGTCGTCGACACGACGCCGCCTGTCGTCACTGCGATCTCTGCATCGCCCGACATCCTCTGGCCGCCGAATCACACGATGACGGCGGTCACGGTGAGCGTCACCGCGAGCGATCTCGTCGATCAGAGTCCGACTTCGCAGATCGTCTCCGTTACCTCGAACCAGCCGATCAACGGCACGGGCGACGGCGACATCGCGCCTGATTGGGAAATCACCGGAGCGATGACTGTGAACCTGCGAGCTGAGCGCGCGCAGTACGTCGACCGCATCTACACGATCACCGTCGCGACGTCGGACTTCAGCGGCAACACGACGACCAGTACGGTTCAGGTGAGGGTCGCCAACACGAAGTCGCGCGGCGTCCACCACTAGCCCACGAATCCAACGAACCAACGGCGGCCGGTCCGATTCGGACCGGCCGCTTTTTTTTGTTAGTGATTCAGAAGCGAGAGGCGGCCCAGCGTCATGTACGCCTGGTGCCCGAGGAAGACGACGAGCGCGAAGTAGAAGAAGGCGACGGCGGCGCGCTGTCCGAGCGTCACGTCGTAGAACGCCTTGTCTTCCTTCTCGCGCACGATCGACGCGTACACCTGAAACGCGGCGAGAAAAAGAATCAGAAAGATGAGCGGATTCGGCTGCTTGATCGCTTTGTACACGACCGCGGCGCCGCCGAGGAGCCACATCCACTTCGTGATGGCGGCGGAGATGCGGCCGCCGTCGAGCACTCCGAGCGGGATGAGATTGATGAGGTTGAGCACGAAGCCGGTGAACGCGATCAGCAGATAGAGCGGGTTGCCGCTCCACTTGAAAATCTGCAGGCAGACCAGTGATGCGGCGGTGCCGGCGATCGGTCCGGCGAGTCCGATCTGCGCGTCGTCGTACGCGGAGCGCGGCTGATCCTTCAACGTCACTGCGCCGCCGATGAACGGAATGAAGACCATGAATCCCGCGCGCAATCCTTTCGCGCGGATGACGACGGCGTGGCCGATCTCATGAATCAGCGTGATGACAACGAATCCGACGACGAGTCCGAAACGGAACTTCGTCGCGTAAGCCGCGATCGTGACGATCATCGATCCGCCCGCGATCGCGTACTGCGCAACGCCGAAGCCTTCGAACGGATTGACGAAGAGCGCGACGAAGAACGTCTTCAGCTTCAGAAGCACGACGCCGATCGCGACGAGCGCGCCGGAGAGGATTCGGGGAAGGAGTTTCCGTCGGGGAGTCGTTTCCTCGGACATAAGTGGCCAGACAAGAATGTCTGGCCCACATTACGATAGGCGCGTGTCTGTCGACGAGCTTCGCGCGCAACTTCGCGAGCGCGGCTATCTCACGCACGGCATCGAGCGTTGGTTCGCTCTCGACCCCTGGAGCTCGCGCGCGTTCTGGGCCGAGCTGACGATCGTTGCGCTCAAAGCCGCCGCGGTAATCGCGATCTTCGGCGCGCTACCGCTCGTGGCGATCATGCTCGTGCGCAATCATCCGCTCACCGCGCTGGAGACGCTCGAGCTGACGCTGCTCTATTTCGGCGCCGGATTCATCGTCGATCTCGCGTTCATCGTCGCGATCGCACTCGTCTTGAAGCTGCGGCCCGAGATCGCGGTCGACACGCCGCGCACGCTGCTCGCGATCTCGATCGCGGCCGCGGTCGTGCTCGCGCTGCCGATCGCGATGTGGTGGTACGGCTTCGACACGCCGCCGCCGCTCGTCGAGCTCGCCGCGGGACTCGCGCTCGTGCTGGTCTTCTTTCTGATCGCGACGATCGTCGTCTCCGCCGCGCTGCTGTCGTTTTCGATCTACGAGCTTCAACGCGTGCCGGCGATTCATCGCAAGCCGCGCACCGTTCCGATCACGATCGCCGCCGCGCTGCTGATGGCGTTGCTGTTTCTCCCCGCGTACGCCGCGCAGGAAAAGCGCGCGACGTCGACGCCGATTCAGGTCGTGACGACGCCGACGCAGCGGCGCATCGCGCTCGTCGCCGTCGACGGATTGACCTACGAGATCCTGCAGCCGCGCATCCAATTCGCCGGCGTGGCGATCGCGCATCGCATCGAAGGCGAGTCGACGACGGAGCGATGGGCGTCGGTCGGCACCGGCGTTCCGACGTCGATCCACGGCGTGCGCGCGGTCGACGGCGTCCGCCTCGCGCGCGGACGGCACTTGATTCAAAGCGTCTCGCGCAACGACGTCGTCCTTCGCCGTCTCGCCACGCGCGAGCCGCTGCCGCCGACCGTTCGGCGCCGCGAGTACGTGTGGGAGATCTTCGCGGCGCGCGGCGTTCCGAGCGTCGCGGTGAACTGGTGGACGAGCGAGAGCGGACGCTTCGGCGTGCTCGACTCGATCGGACAGGAAGCGATCTTCGCCACCGCGCGCGGAAACGCGGAGAAGGTCGATGAGACCGCGAGAAAGCGATTCCTCGACGCGATCGATCGCGATCATCCGCAGTTCGCGACGATCTACCTGCCAGCGCTCGACGTCGTGCTCAATCGCTTGCCGCTCGATGCATCGTCGCGCGTCGTCGCATCGGTGCGCATCCTCGATGGCCTCGCCGCAATCCTCCGCGACCTCGGCGCCCGCGGCTTCGACGTCGTCGTCGTCGGATTGCCCGGCGACCGGCAAAGCGGCGGCGGCGTCATCGCGTCGACATTCCCGATTCCGCGCCGTCTTTCTCCCTTCGACGTCGCTCCGACGTTATGCTCCCTCCTCGGATTTCCCGCGAGCGCGGAAATGCCGGGCAACGCCGTCGCCGCGCACGCCGAACCTCGCATCGCCACGTACGGACCTCGCAACGCCACGTCACTGACGACGAAAGTCGATCAGGAGTACTACGAAAACTTGAAATCGCTGGGGTACATCAAGTGAGGAAATGCAGAATGCAAAATGCAGAATGCAGAAATGTTCTTCTCGTCGCGCTGTTCGTCGCGACATCCGCGCTGGCGCAACCAGCGGCACCGATCACGTTCAACGACATGATGAACATTCGACGCGTCGGCGCGCCGCAGCTGTCGCCTGACGGGCGCTCGATCGCGTACGACGTTTCGACGATCGATCTGCCGGGCAACATCCGCAAGAGTGCGATCTATCTGATCGCGACGTCCGGCGGCGCGTCGAAGAAAATCAGCGACGGCGCGAAACAGGATGAAGGTCCGGCATGGTCGCCGGACGGCAAGACGATCGCGTACGTTTCCAATCGCGACGGCGGCGCGAAACAGATCTACGTTTACGACCTCGCGTCAGGCGCGACGCGAAAAGTCTCGAATCTCCAGGGCGGCGCCGGAAGCGTGAAATGGCTGCCGGACGGATCGGGACTCGTCGCGGTCTCCGACATCTATCCTGACTGCGGCGTCGATCCCGCGTGCATCAAATCGAAGACCGACGCGGAAGGCGCGGCGCCGACGAAAGCGCGCGTGCTCACGTCGCTCATGTATCGCCACTGGAAAGCGTGGCAGGAACCGACGCGCTCGCACATCGTGCTCGTTCCGCTGACCGGAACGCCGCGCGATCTCACGCCCGGCGCATTCGACGCCCCGCCGTTCTCCGTCGGCGGCGGCGACGAGTTCGACGTCTAGCCGGACG
>Ga0207687_10003210_pt1 | contig 11073 bp, 6 predicted proteins | sample KBSM54metaG_FD_184399 | JGI IMG/M metagenome (GOLD analysis project Ga0207687, IMG submission 184399) | Miscanthus rhizosphere microbial communities from Kellogg Biological Station, Michigan, USA - KBS M5-4 metaG (SPAdes) (version 2) | ecosystem: Host-associated > Plants > Roots > Rhizosphere >... | reverse complement strand
ATGTCGCGCCACCGGGCCGGTTGCTGTACTATCCCATCCCGCCTCCCGAGGCCGACGTCCTTGCCCAAAATTTCACGGAAGGGGAATTGTTCGAGTTTCTGGTGGCGCAGCCCAACGAAGCCTTGCGCGCTTATGAGTTGCTGGCGAAATCGAAAGATGAGCCGGTGCGTGCCGGGGCGTTGTTGCGCATCGCGCGAGTTCTGCGGAAACTCGGCAGGCGAGACGAGAGCATCGCCGCTTATCAGAAACTAGCGAAGCTGACCGCCACGGTAGCGGGTTCGCCAGCGGAGTTGGTCGCGAGACATGCTCTGTGCGATCTATCGCGCAACCCCCAAGAAATATCGAAGTTAACGAACGATCTGCGCTCGGGCCATTGGCGGCTGACTCGCGGCCAGTTCGAGTTCTATTGGTCAGAAGCTGGGCGCATGTCGGGACATGCTGAACCGCCGCCCGCAGAGGGCAAGCGGCTGTCCGAAATCGCGGCGTTGGTTTGGAATGACCGGATGAATCATCCGCAACCCCGCGGCAATGAGACAGTGTGGATCGCCGGCGCGCCGGTCCTTCTCATCTGGCGTGGCACCCCGGAGCAGCGCCGGGTTCTGGTTACGCGACCCGAAGCACTGGTCGGGCAAAGTATTTCGGCTTCCGGCGTGCGCTACGCGTTCGTGGATACCGAAGGCCGTACGCTCGCCGGAACCAAGAGTGGGGCCAGCCGCTCCGTGATCCGCACCTCCTCGGAAAGCGAGCTTCCCTGGACACTGTATGTGTCGACCAGCGAACCGGTGGAGAGCGGTCTCATCGCGCAGCGCAGATTCCTGCTGCTGGGCCTGTCGGTGATGGTGTTGTTCCTGCTTTTAGGAACGTACTTCATCGGACGTGCGATCCGGCGCGAGGCCGAAGTGCAGCGCATGCAATCGAATTTCGTATCGACTGTTTCTCACGAATTCCGGTCTCCCATCACGACCATGCGGCAGTTGTCGGAAATGCTGGCATTCAACCGGGTCTCCTCGGAGGAACGCCGGCAAGTCTACTACGAAACTCTAGTGAAAGAAACCACGCGGCTGCAGCGCCTGATCGAAGGTCTTCTTAACTTTGGGCGTATGGAAGCGGGCGCTCGCCAATATCAATTCGAGGAACTGGACGCAGCCACGATTGTGGAACGCGTGGTATCGGAGTTCGAGCCCCATATCGCCAGCGCCGGCAAATATATCGAGACAGCGGGAGTGGATTCTCCTTGTCTGATCGATGCGGATCCGGACGCAATCTCGGTAGCTCTGCGGAACCTTCTGGACAATGCCGTCAAATATTCGCCTGATCAGCCGACGGTGTGGGTGGAGTGCGGAGTGGAACGGGAACGAGTCGCCATTCGCGTACGGGACAAAGGCTTGGGCATCGCCGCCGCGGAGCGTAAGACAATTTTCCGCAAGTTCATGCGAGGGAGTGCGGCCATGACGGCCAACGTGAAAGGGTCGGGTGTAGGTCTTGCGATGGTGCGGCACATTGTGGCGGCGCATGGTGGCGAGATTGTCGTCGCCAGCGAACTGGGGCAAGGGAGCACGTTCACGCTGCTGCTCCCGCACGTGGGAGAGCATGCCTAAAATCCTGATTGTCGAAGACGAACCCGGCATCGCTCTCGGCCTGGAGGACGATCTTGAGATGGAGGGCTATGAGGTTGAGGTCCTCGCGGACGGAAACGCGGCCTGCCGCAGGGCTCTGGAAACTCCGTTCGATTTGATCCTGCTCGACGTGATGCTGCCCGGCAAGGATGGCTTTGAGGTGTGCCGCGAGCTGCGTCGCCGCGGCATGCGCAGCCCTATCCTCATGCTGACCGCCAAAGCGCAGGAAGCGGAAAAAGTGATGGGGTTGGAACTTGGCGCCGACGACTACGTGACCAAGCCGTTTGGCACGCGTGAGCTGCGAGCGCGTATCAGAGTATTGCTGCGCAGGGGGCACGATGAAGTGCCCAACGGCATCTACTCCTTCGATGGAGTGGAAGTCGATTTCGGCCGCTGTGAGCTGCGCAAGGGCGGCCAACCCCTGGAAGTGACGCCTATTGAATTCAAACTCCTCTCGGTGTTCATTCGATCCCGTGGCCGGGTGCTGACCAGGGAACAGTTGCTCGCTGGTGCGTGGTCGCCGGAGACGTTTGCCTCCGACAGAGTGGTGGACAATCACATCGCCAATCTTCGCAAGAAGATCGAGACCGATCCTACCGATCCGCAATATTTGCGGAACGTGCGCGGTCTGGGCTACAGGTTTGATGGCTGAAATGTTACGCAAATCTGACCGAACTAAGATGGCACTCCGACACTGGCTGGTTATGCTGATCAGCAGAGGACAGCGAGCGATGGTCTTGGCAGCAATCGGAGCATCGGTGGCAGGAGCCTTGTGGCCGGCGGTCCCAGCGGGACTCGACGCCGAGGGCAGAATAGAAGCGGCCATCCACCAGGAAATCGTTCGGGGCGATTTGAAGGGGGCGGCGGAGCAATATCAATCCGTAATCCAGGGTTCCACGAGCAGAGCGGTCGTGGCCCGCGCGCTCTATCGTTACGCGCGGTGCCTGGAAAAACTGGAGCAGCGGCCGGAAGCGTACCGCATCTATATTCGGGTGGAGAAAGAATACAGCGACCAAGCCGAGGCGGCGATGGCTCGGACGCGCTTGGCAAATTGGGAATATTCCGTGTCCAGTCCCGTAAATCTGCATTTCGAACAAGGCACGGAAGGTAAGCTGCCGGACGGGTGGTTTGTGCCGGCGCTGCCGCAAGACGTCGATCGCTGGGCGCAGTTGCGGCGGAGCGGCTGCATGAACCGCGATAGCTGCGCGGTGGTGCTGGTGCCGGTCAATGCGCCCGTGCGGGCCGGCAACCTGATGCAGAGTTTCAATGCCGCGGCGTACCGGGGCAAGACCGTCCGTCTGACTGCGTGGCTGCGCCTGGAAGCCGGCGCTGCGGAGGATCGGGCGCAAATGTGGTTGGGCGTCGATCGCATGAATGATCAGAAGGGTTTCTTCGATGACATGAGCGATCGCGCCGTCCGCTCCCCGGAGTGGACCTTCGCCGAGATTCGCGCCCGCATCGATGCGGATGCCGCGTCCATCAAGTTCGGAGTCATGTCCATCGGCAAGGGACGCGTCTGGGTGGATCACGTCTCTTTCGAAGTTGTCCCGTAAGCCTCACCAGTAAACCGATTTCGCGAGAAGAGAAATAACAGGAGGATACGTGTATGCGCTGGGTTGCCTTCATGGTTCTGTGTGCATTTGCCTGCGGCCAATCGCCGAAGAACTATAAAGATCACGGAGAGTATGATCTTTATAACGAAGTCGCCAAGGACTTCGCGGCGAATAATTCGTCCAAGGCGCTGACCGATCTGGAACGTTGGAGTGAGAAATACCCCGATTCAGAGTTTAAGGACGACCGGCAGATGCTCTACGTGCAGGCCTACGCTGGTGTAAATCAAATGGCCAAGGCGATTGACGCCGCGGGCATCCTACTTGCGAAGGATCAACCGGCTTCTGACAATTCCGCCAGCATGCTCCGCCTGTTGTACGCGGTGGTGTCGGCGATCCAGCATGTTCCCGATGCAACCGCGCCACAAATCGCCACAGCCGCAAAAGCCGCGCATCTTCTCGAGAACTATGACACAGCCCCAGATGGCATCAGTGCGCCTGTCTGGGAGTCCACGCGTGCCGAGCTACGCTCGACCGCTCGGGCGACGCTGCTGTACATCGCTATCATGCCTGCCTCGCGCGCCACGAAGGCCAAGGATTGTACGGGAGCGGAAGCGGCTGCACTGAAGGCGATGGAGTTGTTTCCCGAGAGCGTTCAAGCGGCTTGGTTTCTTGCCGCGGCTGAAGTATGCCTGGCGAAGACCGATCCAGCAAAAGCTTCGTTCGCGTTATACGAATTGGCGCGGGCGGCAGCCCTGGATCCAATCAAGGGGATGGTGGATGCAAAATGGCAGCAGGCGAACGTCATTCCGTATCTTGAAAAAGCCTACCAGCAGTTTCACGGGGCGGACTCGCAGGGGCTGAAAGAACTCAAGGAAATGGCGTTGCAATCTCCACTCCCGCCTGCGGGTTTTGTCATCAAATCGGCTGCAGATATCGACCGTTCGAACCAGATGGAGTTCGAAAGTAAGCATCCGGAGTTGGCGCTGTGGATGAGGATCAAGACAGCGCTCTCAGCCACCGACGGTGAAAACTACTTTGAGTCCGAACTTAAGGATTCGGCGGTTCCGCCGCTCCAGGGCGTGGTGGCCGAGGCGAAGCCGGAGTGTCACGCCACGGAGCTGCGTATTGCTATCGTGGCACCCAACGATGCACAGAATTCACGTCCAGAGGTCTTGTTGAAACTTGCGAAGGCACTTACCGGAAAACCTGAAACGGGCGGCGAAATACATTGGACCGGCGTCGCCAAAGCATTCTCCAAGGAGCCATTCTTACTAACCATGGAAGTGGAAACCTCAAAAGTAGAGGGTGTGAGACTCGTGCCCTGTCAGCCTAACCCGAGGAAGCAGACCGCGCCTGGGAGGGGGCAGTAATTCGGAGCAGGCGGGTGGTAGACTTACTCCTGTTATGGACAACCATCCTGCACTCCGGGCCCATTCGGACGCCGCTCAATCGGTCCATTTCATCAGTGAGCGTGGGATGTAATGGCAACGTCTCGCATCGCGCCGGTGTAGCTGATCGGCCTCTCAATGTCACCCTTTGGTTTCTATGGCGGCATCCTTTTTTACGCAGTCCCCCAATTGCTGGCGGCACGGCATATTCCGGAGGAGCGCATTGCCAGCTTGACCGGCCTGCTTATTCTTCCGGGAGTGCTGTCCTTTCTCGTTGCGCCAATTCTGGACGTGCGATTTTCGCGGAGATGGTATGCGACCGTATGTTGCGCGCTGGCGACGGCAGCACTAGCAGTAGGCCTGTTCGCCGCGGCGCTTGGTGGATGGCTGGCGAGTGTGATTCCGAGCGACCGCCGGCCTACGCTGAGCTCGTGGCTGAACGTCGCCAACATTGGGGCCGGAGGGCTCATGGCGTTCCTTTCGGTGCGGTTGATCCGGCATTTTTCACTCCTACTGGCGGTGGGTCTGCTGGCCTGCATTCTGCTGGCGCCCATAACGATCTTCCTCCTCATTCCGGCTCCGGGACCAGACCGGCGGTTGGCACGCGAGAGCTTCTCGGGTCTGCTGCGGGCCATCAGTTCGCTCTTCCGGCGCAGCGAGGTGATTCTAGTACTTCTGCTGCTTGCTCTGCCGTCGTCCTCGTTCACGCTGACTAACATTCTGGGCGGGCTGGGAGGCGACTTCCACACGCCGGAGCGGACCGTGAGCCTGATCAATGGTGTGGGGGTGACGTTTGCCGGGATCGCCGCAAGCCTGCTGGGTGGGCCTCTGTGCGCGCACGTGCCACTGCGGCGCCTGTATCTCAGCATCGGGATCGTGGGCGGGTTGTTTACGCTTTCGTTGCTTTTTCTCCCACATAATCCTGCGGCATTCACCGTCGCCACGCTTGGCCAAAATGCATTTCAGGCTCTAGCGTTCACAGTGAGTACGGCACTTGCGTTGCGGACTGTGGGGCACGGGAATGCGCTGGTGGCAACGGAATACAGTATTCTTACTTGCGCAACCAACCTGCCGCTGTTCTATATGCAATTCATCGACAGCCACGCTTATACCTTGCACGGGTTAGCGGGCGCGTTTAGCACGGATGCCGGCATATTCATCGCCGTGTGTATGTTCCTGCTGGGGTTGCTGGCTTGGCTGCGGATGCGGTCCCCGAGCCAAGTGGAGGCAATAGCACTCGAAGCGACTGACTAGGTATCCGAGCGATAGCGGGCCAGAAGTCGCGTAGGAGATTAGATCCGCGGTGCACTGTACGCCGGGACGTAGTTCTAGCGCTCGATAGAGTGAGCGTAATATCGCACTCCGGCCGGCCAAGCGCCCGGATGTGCCTGGAAACCGACCTTAGTCGAGGTCTTCAGGTAATTTTTCTGTCCAGCCTGCGTAATCTCCGGTCCGTTCTGTTCCAGCAGACGCTCCAGGCGGTGCGCTGGACGAACGACCGCGACGTGCCCAGGCTTGTACGGATCTGGGCTCTCATATACCACGACGACCAGGTTCCCTTGATTCGCCAACGACTGTGCTTCGTGTGCAGTGCGCAACTCGCGCCAGCCCTTCTGCTTGCCCCCGGGGGCACGAAACCATTCCGCCTGGGCGTTCGCGAGCAGAATTTGCCCATGCTCAGGCGGCCGCAACAGATATACGCCCAGCTTCTTGCCGACAGCCGCTGCGAATGCGCTGCAGTGCGTCGAGCGTCCCGGTCCGGCATAGTCGGCATCCTTGTCCGGTTCACCCGTTTCCCAATTAACGTGCTCATGTGCCAGCCATAGGGACTCGACATTCATGCCATCGAGAACCGCTTCGAGACGGCGGCCTGCGGACGAAATCGAACCGCAACAGGATGGCTCGGCGGCGGATCCCTGGGGAGCGCACGCCTGCCAGAGCGCAAACACGGCCACGGATACAAGTACCGCCTGCGAGACAAAGGAGCGTCGCACGTGAATAGCCTCCAATCGGAATGAATGGGTACACTGGAAATCATAGGACACGCGGGAGTTGATCTACAATGTCCCATGGATACGGTTGCGGGAACGCGCCCCGGAAGGTCAACGCCGAGTCTTGGGCCGCAGCAAGAGACCGCAATGAGTGAAGGGACGCGAGATCGAAGGAGTCAAGGAATGAAAACTCAAATCGCTTTTATGGTAATCGCCGGGTGCGCGGCAGGTGTGGTCTCGGCACAGAGTCCGTCGTCGTCGTTTCCTCGCGGCAGCGGCCTGCAGAGCTGGCAGAATCCGGGAATCAAGAATGTGCTTGCGAAGTGCAAGAATCCGCCGAAGCCGTTCTCGATTCCGATTGCCAGCCAGTCGGCGAACGCGAACGCAGCGCCGCCGGATCCAGTTCTCCCAGCCACTTCCGCAATTCCCGGCGTGCTGGCGGCAGGGCAGTCGTGGAAAGTCGTGTGGTCGTGGGAAGGCAATAACGTCGACGGCCCCATTGCCGGCGACAAGGGCACGGTGTTGTTCGCGAATAATGATGCCAGCAATGTGATGGAGATGGACCCCGCGACGGGTCTCGCCAAGATCCTTTATAGCAACACGAATACCGGCGGCGCAGTCTCACGCAGCAAGAACGGGGCGCTGTTCGTCGCCGAACGCGGGCTCGGCTCGGCCATCGAGCAATTGGAGCCTCAACGGAAGATGTTAGCGAACTCATTCCACGGTGAGCCGCTGGAATGCGTGGGCGGCATCATCAACGATTTGATAGCTGACGCGCGGGGCGGCGTCTATTTCTCGGTCACCGGCGCCACGGGCAGCGGAGTGTTCTACGCCGACCCGAAAGGCGTGGTCTCGCAGTATGGGAAGGATGTTCCGTTCGCCAACGGCATTATCCTGAGCCCCGACGAGAAGACGCTTTATGTCACGAACGGCGCAACGGTGTACGCCTTCGACGTGAAGGCTGACGGGTCGCTCGCCAACCAACGCGAGTTCGGTAAACTGCGGGGCGCAGAAGGCGGCGACGGTTCAGCCGTCGATCAGCAGGGCCGCGTGTATGTTGCGACCGGCAAGTCCGTGGACGTGTTCGCGCCCGACGGCACGTTCGCCGGCAGCATCCCAGGCCCGCAGGGGCTGCACGGCACGTTCTTCGGCGGCCGAGATAAGAAAACGCTCTTTGGCATCGTGTTTTACGGCGGATGGGGGACGCCGGGCGCCCGAAACCGCATCATCGCGATCCCGACCATCGCGCAGGGATATAGCGGGCGAGCGAAGTAGTTGCAGGTGATTTACCCACGCCGGATTTACTGCCCCGCTCGGCGACGAACCTCAGCGAGCAGCGGATCTTCGGCGGCTTTGCCCCGGAGGCTCAAATAGGTCCGGTAGGAATCCGCGAAACCCGCAGACTTCGATCCTTCTCTGACTCGTCCCAAGTAATAATACACGGGCGGGAAATAGCCAAGCGTGGGCACATCGTCCATGAATAGCTCGATCGCCTCGCCGCGCCGCTTGATGCAGCGGTCGAATTCGGAATCAGCCGCGGCGAACTGCTTGTCCTCCAGATAAGCCCGCCCCAGGTCGAACCGGCCGATCCATGTATCCAGCAGGGTGTTGGCATCTTTGAACGCCTGGATCGCCTGACGGGCGTCTCCCCTCTTCAGGTCCATTTCGCCTTCAATCAGCGTGGCGTATGCTCTGGGTTCGGATTGCCGCTCGGATGCAAGGCCAGCGGCTAGTTCCTTTGCTTTTGCAGGCAGGTCAGCATCCAGGTAAATCCGCGCTGCCAGAAAGCGGATCTTCACGGACTTGCCGGCAGCCAGGGCACTCCCAGCCGCGGCAAGCGCGAGACCCTTCTGCTGCTTCTGGAGTTGTGTGTAACCCAGGGCCGTGAACTTGTCGGCGGCATCATCCAGTCTCTTCGCGGCCAGGTCGGCGGCAGCGCCTTTTTCAAGAATTTGGGCCGCCTCCGCAAAGCGGCCTTCGTAGAGAGCAATGTCGGCTAAGCCCAATGGAGCCAGAACCGCACCCAGGGCGCTCACCTTATCGAGCTTACGATAGGTGTCGGCAGCCTGAGTCACTTGGTTTTGGCCGAGTTGAGCATAGGCCAAGGTGAGAAAACCTTTCTCGGCGGACCCATTCAATTCCAGCGCGGTACGTACTTCTCGTTCCGCGGCCTGAAAATCACCGGCATAAATCTCGTCGCGGGCGAGATTGAAGCGATATAAGGCTCGTTTCGGCAGAATCTCGCTTGCCCGCCGTGTTTCTTCGATGGCCTTGCGGACATTTCGCAAATGCTGATAACAGACTCCCAGGTTGGTGTGCGCCGCCACGTCGGACGGATACTGCGCGATCAACGCGGAGTATTCCTCGACGCATTTCTCCCGATCGCCGGTCACGAAGTAAAACATGCCGCGCGTGCGATAGCGTTCGCGCTCCGTCATGCGGTCGATGTGACTCATCGCCTGCCTGACATATTTTTCGGCCTCCTCATTCTCCGCCAGGTTCCTTGAGGCCACCGCCATGCCGGCGTAGGCCAAGCCGAAGTTGGGATCGAGATCCACTGCTTTTGAAAAGCTCCGGCGCGCATCGGCATCTTTTCCGTCGGACAAGCCTTGCATGGCGACGGCGTATTCATGGACCGCAGCCAGCGAAGAAGCCGAGAGAGTCTCCATCGCGAAACGCTGATCGGACTCCGAGGTGGCGTCGCCCAGCGCCGTGCGAATATTGGTGGCGGCCTTGGTCACAGCGAACAACACTTGATCCTTGTTCGATGCGTTGTCATGAGGATTAGCGAGGGGGCTGCCGGTAACCGCCTGCGTCGCCCTAAGAGAAAGCCGGTATCCCGCCCCATCACGCTCGAGCGAGCCGGAGACAACCACGCCGAGGCCTTGGCTTACGGCGATCTGAGTGGCCGCCTGCTCATCGAGCTTGTCACTTGGATGTTCCAGTTTTGCGCCTAGGTTGCGTAATTGCGTGCGGTCATAAGCGCTGATGAAGCCGGCTCCTTCCAGTGCGATTTTCAACATCGGCTCCAAAGTGCCGTCGAAAATGGGGTCGCCGGTGTGATTGCTGATATCCGCAATGATGACGGTAACCGGGGCGTGCGGCCCAGCAGGCGTCGAGAACCGGCGCAGAGCCACGAACGCTCCAGCGATAATAAGTGCGGCCACCGCTACCGAAACGGCGATCCACCTCCAGGCATTTGACCGGACCATCATCCTTATGCCTGGCGTCACAATCGTTCGCCCCCCCTCGGTTTTGCCTAGCCGGTGTTCCGCCGCGCGCATCGCGGTGGCGGTACGGAAGGTCGTGGGCGATCTTAACCAACCCTCCAGGTCGTCCTGCACCTCTTGCGCCGTTTGATAGCGCTGTTCCCTGTCGACAGCCAGGCACTTGAGGGCGATGTCGCTGAGTGCCTGCGGTATTTCTGTATCTCGCTCGACGGGCGGAACGGGGCGCTCCTGTATCCGTTTCAGGAGCAGGCCCACAACGGAGTCGGATTCGAAAGGGATTTTCCCGGTCAGCAGTTCGTAAAAGACGATGCCGAGAGTGTAGACATCCGAGCGCGGATCGATTTTTTCGCCCTTGGCTTGTTCCGGCGAGACGTACGCGGGTGTTCCCAGCAGCATCCCCGTGGAGGTGCCGCCCGATTCCTCCATGGAGTGGGCGATCCCAAAATCCATCACCACCACGCGGCCAGTGTTCTCGATCATGATGTTCTGCGGCTTCAGGTCGCGGTGCACCACGCCTTCTGCGTGCGCCGCTTCCAGCGCGCGGCAGACCTGAACCACGATCTTTACCTTCTGCTCCAGGGTGAGTGGAGTCCTGTCGCGCAAAAGAGAGTGAAGGTCGCGGCCAGCCACGAACTCCATGGTGATGAACTTGACGTTGTCGGCTTCCCCGAGATCGAAAATACGCACGACATTCTTGTGCGTCACCTGACGGGAAAGGATGAGCTCCTGCTTGAACCGCGCAAGTATCTGGGACTGATTCGCCAGTTCGGGACGAATAACTTTAAGGGCAACCACGCGGTCCACTTCGCGGTCGCGGGCCTGGTACACAGCGCCCATACCGCCTTGGCCCAGAGTCTGAATGATTTCGTAGCGCCCGCCTAGTACGGCCCCGGCGCTTAGCTCAGCCAACCCCGCTACGCGCGCAGGTGGGTGGGTTGCCGCGCTGGTGGCCGGCGGATCCGGCATGAAGCTGGTGGCGACTTCTTCTGCCGGCAGGCGAGCGTTGCAGAGCACACACCGTCCGCTTTCTGAAGAGGTTTCGGATTGGCACGTAGGGCACTGCATCCGTGTGTGGGTTAAACCTGCCTTCAACGGCGGCAAGATGGGACTTCCGACTACCTGCCAACGGCGACAATATTGGAAGCGCCGCTCTGTTTTGGCGTATTCAAGTGGGCTGGATCCTGAATCGTTGCTGTCACGAAATAGAGGTAGACGGTGTTGTTCTTCGTGGTTCCGTCGCAGAAGTTGTAACCTCCGCCCGGACCGCAGGTTGACTCCGGTGCCACCGTCGGGGC
>Ga0207687_10003209_pt1 | contig 11077 bp, 8 predicted proteins | sample KBSM54metaG_FD_184399 | JGI IMG/M metagenome (GOLD analysis project Ga0207687, IMG submission 184399) | Miscanthus rhizosphere microbial communities from Kellogg Biological Station, Michigan, USA - KBS M5-4 metaG (SPAdes) (version 2) | ecosystem: Host-associated > Plants > Roots > Rhizosphere >... | reverse complement strand
ACGTGCTCGATCGGAACTTCCAGCCGCTACCGGTAGGAGTGCCCGGCGAGCTGTATGTCGCAGGCGACGGCCTGTCGCGGGGATATCGCCAGCGCCCGGACTTGACCGCCGAACGCTTCCTGCCGAACCCGTTCGGGCCGGCGGGTTCGCGGATGTACCGGACGGGCGACCTCGCGCGTTTTCTGGCCGACGGCCGGATCGAATGCCTCGGACGCGTCGATCACCAGGTGAAGGTCCGCGGGTTCCGCGTCGAGCTCGGCGAAGTCGAATCGGCCGTGGCCGGACACCCGGCCGTCAAGGAGACGGTCGTGTTCGCCGAAGAAGTCGGTGCGGGTGACACGCGGCTCGTCGCCTACGTCGTGTATCAACCGGGCGAATCGCTGACGGCGAGCGAATTGCGGAAGCTGGTGCGGGAGACCCTGCCCGAGTACATGGTCCCGTCGTTTTTCGTGAAGCTGGATCGAATCCCGCTGACGCCGAACGGCAAGGTGAACCGCCGGGCCCTGCCCGGACCGTTCCAGGGCGCCGGCGCTGAGCGCGAACGCATCGCGCCGCAGACGCAGACCGAGGTGCGCATCGCGGAAGTCTGGCAGCGTGTGCTGGGCATCACCGACATCAGCGTCGGCGACAACTTCTTCGATATCGGCGGCCATTCGCTGCTGTCGATGCGCGTGGTGGCTGAAATCGACCGGGTGATCGGCGCCAGGTTGAATCCGAGGGTGATGTTCCTCGAGAGCCTCAAGCAGATCGCGGCACAGTGCGATCGGCAGCTGGGAGCACTCATCGCATGAGGGAGCACGCCCTTCTATTCGGCGACGCGCAGGAACTGGTGGGCATCATCACCGACCCGCCCGGGCCGGAAGGCCCGTCGCGCCCGGGAGTCATCCTGCTGAACGCGGGAGTCATCCATCGCGTCGGACCGAGCCGCCTCTACGTCAACCTGGCGCGTGCGCTGGCGTCGATCGGCTGCGTCGCGACCAGGTTCGATCATTCGGGGATCGGCGACAGCGCCACTCGCCGCGACGATGCGCCCTTCGAGGCCAGCAGCATCCAGGAAGTTCGGGCGGCGATGGACGCGATACAGGAGACGCGCGGGATCGACCGGTTCGTGCTCATCGGCCTCTGCTCGGGCGCCGTCACGGCCTTCGACGCCGCCGGCGTGGACGATCGCGTCGCCGGCGTCGTGATGATCAATCCGCAGGGCTTCGATCTCAACCCGGAGTGGAACGGCTACATTGCCACCCGCGGCGATGCCCGGCGCTACTGGACGCGGTCGCTGTTCAGCGCGGCGAGCTGGTGGCATGCGCTCACCGGCCGCGTGGATTACAAGCGGCTGGTGTCGGTCCTGTGGCGGCAGGCCTCCGGCCCGGGACGGGCGCGCGAGGTCGTGTCGTCGATTGTGACGCGCGTGGGCGCGGCGCTCCAGAAGCTGATGGACCGCGAGGTTCGGACCCTGCTCGTGTGCTCCGAAGGCGACGACGGCATCGAGTACATGAATGTGATTCTCCAGCGGGACGTGCGCACGATGACTTCGGCCGCGCACCTGACGGTGGAGATTCTGCCCGGCGCCGACCACAGCCTCACGCTGCTCGACAGTCAGCGCCGGGTGGTGGAGGTCGTCAGAACGTGGGCGGGTGCCTTCGAGCCACGATCGGTGCGTCCGGCGGAGGCCGTCGAGGCAGGGGAGACCGATCTCGAGTCCGAGGCGACGCTTTCGATTTCGATTTGATTGAACGAATCACAATGCCGACAACCATCGACCGCATCGCGCATCCAGTCTCCGGGCCCGCGCCCGGCCGGACTCGCGTGGCCGTCAGTGTCAAGCACCTCAGCAAGCGGTTCCGCGTGCGGCGGCCGTTCATCGAGACGCTGCGCCACCCGTTCGAACAGAAGTACATGCAGGCGCTCAACGACGTGAACGTCGACGTCCACGAAGGGGAGTTCTTCGGTTTCCTCGGAGCGAATGGCGCCGGCAAGACGACCCTGTTCAAGACCCTGGCGACGCTCGTCAGCCCGGACCAGGGCACGGTGGTCGTGGACGGCTTCGACGTCACCACTCATGCCGCGGACGTCCGTCGCGTGCTGACGCCCGTGATCGCCGACGAACGCAGCCTCCGCTGGAGGCTCTCGGCTCGCGAGAACCTTCGGCTCTACGCCGTCCTGTACGGGCTCCCCGCCAGAAAAGTGGCGGCACGCGTGGACGAAGTGCTGGAAATCGTCGGCCTGGATCCGGCAGACGACAAGCTGGCTGGGCGGTTCTCTTCGGGCATGCGTCAGCGGCTGCTGATCGGCCGGGCGCTGATTCCACAACCGCGCATCCTGCTGCTCGACGAGCCGACGCGCAGCCTCGATCCCGTCTCGGCCCGGACGCTGCGCGCGTTTCTGCGCGACGAAGTCTGCAAGCGGCTGGGCTGCACCATTCTCCTTGCGACGCACACGTCCGAGGAAGCGTTCGAGCTCTGCGATCGCGTGGCGATTCTCAACCACGGGCAGCCGCTGGCAATCGGGCCGACCGACAAGCTGCAGCTCGAGTTCGGCGAAGACCACTACCTGCTGTGGACGCGAACCGCCGATCATCCGGCCTTCGACATGCTGGCTCGCCGTGGCGTCACCGGCGAGGCCGTGATTCGCGGAATAGACGACGAGGGCTGGGTCCGGATGGAGATGGCGATTCCGGGCGGACCGGACACCGCGGCGGCCGCGCTGCAACAGTTCGTTCAACAAGGCGTGTCGGTCGCGCGGTTCGAGCGCCTCGAGCTGTCGCTCGGCGAATTGATTCAGCGAGTGATCACACGGAAGGTTGGAGGGCGGAGTGAGTAGGGCACTGGCGATCGTCCGCGCAAACTGGCTGACGGCGCTGAGCTATCGGCTCGAAACGATGTTTCAATTCCTGGGCCTCTTCGTCATGGTCGTGCCGCTGTATTTCGTCAGCCACGCGCTGCAGCCGATGATGGCGTCGACGATCAAGGCCGAAGCGCCCGAGTACTTCGGATTCCTGATCGTCGGCTGGATCGCGTTGTCGTTCGTCAACACGGCCGTCACGGGCCTTCATGGAGCGTTGAGCGGCGAGATCTCGACCGGGTCGTTCGAGGCCCTGCTGAGCACGCCGACGTCGCTTCCGGCGCTTCTGGCCGGGTTGATCGGTCATGCGCTGACCATGAACGTCATTCGCGCCGTCGCCATCGTGTCGTTCGCCACCCTCTTCGGGCTTCACATCGTCTGGAGCTCGGCGATCACCGGGGTCGGGATTCTGTTCCTGATCCTCCTTGCGTACCTGCCCTTCGGGATCGTCGCGGCCGCGCTCGTGCTCGGGTTTCGAACGACCGGCCCGTTTCCGACGTTGATCTTCACCGGGTCGGCGTTGCTCGGCGGCGTCTACTATCCGACCCAGGTGATTCCGTCGTGGCTGGCGCAGCTGTCCGTACTGGTGCCGTTGCGATACGGGCTGAAGTCGCTGAGACGCACGTGGCTCGACGGCGCGCCGCTGTCGGCGTCCTTTGCGGATCTCGGCGTGTTGATCGGCATGATTCTCGTGGGTTTTGCGCTCAGCATCCTGGCGTTCACGCTGGCGCTGCGATACTCCAAGAGAGCCGGAACCCTGGCGCAATACTGATCGGCCCGGACACATGCAGCCTTTTTACTTTGGCACGTCGCAGAAACAGTTGTTCGGTGTGTATCACCCGCCGGGCACGAAGGCGGCGCGGCAGCAGGCGATCGTGTTGTGCCAGCCGCTCGGCCACGAGTACCTGCGGGCCCACCGCGCGTTCCGCAACCTCGCGGTCTCGCTGGCGGGCCAGGGCTTCCACGTGCTGAGGTTCGACTACTACGGCTGCGGCGACTCGGGCGGCAACGGCGACCAGGCGACGGTGGAGCAGTGCCTGTCCGATCTCGCGGCGGCCGTCGAGGAGCTCAAGGACACGTCCGGGGCGGCGAAGGTCTCGCTGATCGGATTGCGCTTCGGCGCGACGCTGGCCGCGGTGACGGCTTCGCGCCGGCAGGATATCGACCGGATCGTGCTGTGGGACCCCGTGTCGGACGGGCGGTCGTATCTCGAGGATGTTCGCGACCTGCACGACAGCTGGCTCCACGACCGGATGGGCACCAGCGTGACGGCGGATCCGGCGCGGACCGAGCTGCTGGGATTCCCGGTCACTGCAACAATTCGGGAACAGTTCCAGACCGTCACGCTGACGCCGTTTCCCGCGCTGCGGGCCCGGGGCGTGTGGTTGATGGTGTCCGAAGAGCAGACGCGCTACCAGATGCTCCGGTCGAGCATCGAAGAGGCGGGGATGTCCGTCACCTACGGCGTGGTGCCGGGAGACGGCGACTGGGAACGCCTGGATTTCGTTCACCAGACCCTGCTGCCGCACGCGATGGTGCGGGCGATTACATCGGCGATGGCGTCCTGATCGTGAGCACGATGTGGAGGCAGTTATGACGTGGATCCTACTGGCGACCGGCATTCTCGCCTGGGCGTGGCTTCTGGTGGCCCTGACCGTGGCGTTCGTGAACCACGGCCGCGTACGGCGTATGGTGGAGACCCGGCGCTGGTTGCCGTACGCGCTGTTTGCGCGCTACCGCTTCATGGGCGCCCTGGGCGGTGCCCTGGCGAAGCTGCGCGTGCCGTCGGCGGTCCGCCAGCGCGAAATCATCGAGGCCCATCAGGCGATCTCGCTGGCCGACATGGAGCAACTGCGCGACATCGTGGCCGAAATGGACGACCTGCCGACCATCAAGAAGGGGAAGGAGGCACTTGGCCTGAAAACGATGTTCGGGATGTCCACCTTCCCCTGGCACAAGAAGCCATCGCCCTTCACGCACGCGATGCAGTACCCGCCGTACCTGATCCCGGGCGTGCCGGCGAGACCCTTTTACGAAGCGGCCGAATTCGAGTGGGCGCAGGTGCTCGAGCGCGAATACCCGTCAATCAAGAAGGAGCTCAACCAGGTGCTGTCGGAGAGCGGCACCGGGTTCAAGGGCTACATGAGCGAGGCCAACTTCCGCCATCAGGGCTGGAACACGTTCAACTTTTTCTTCTACGGCAAGAAGTTCGAGGAGAACTGCGAGCGGTGTCCGGAGACCACCCGGATTCTCGAGTCGCTCCCGCGATTCGAGAAGGACCACATCATGTTTTCCTCCCTCAACCCGCACGCGCGGATTCCGCCCCACGTGGGCCCGATGAACGGCATCCTGCGCGGGCACCTGGGGCTCGTGGTGCCGCCCGGGTGCTTCATCCGCGTCGGGCCGGACGAGCGGACGTGGGAAGAAGGCAAGATGATGGTGTTCGACGACTCGTTCGAACACGAAGTGTGGAACCATAGCGACTTCGTGCGCATCGTGCTGTTCATGAACTTCTGGCACCCGTGCTTCGCCGACCGCGAAATTCCGGTGCTCGAGCGGTTCCGGGCGGCGTACGAGCGCGGACCGCTGTCGCGGGTGCACGCCGACAACCAGGCGGCGAAACGAGCGCACGACCTGGAAGTGCGCGTGCCGCAGAAGGCGCAGGTTGCCTGAACGATGAGCGTGGTTCCGGTTGCGTCCGAGCCGACTCCCGCCGCCGACGAGGCGCCGGCCGTCGCGTCCCCGGACGAGGCCGTCGACGATCGGAGCGGCCGCGACCGGCTGGTGTGGAACGTCATCGCCAGCTGGGCCGGGCATGTCGTGTTCATCGTGGCCGGCTTCATCATGCCGCGCCAGATCGACCGGCACGTCGGGCAGGTCGGCCTGGGCGTCTGGGACTTCGGGTGGACGACCGTCAACTACTTCTTCCTCGCGCAGATCGGCGTGGGCGTCTCGGTGAACCGGTACGTCGCGCGGTACCGATCGGCCCGGGACACCGACGGGCTCAGCCGGATGATTTCGTCGGTCGTGCTGCTGCAGCTCGTCGCGGCGGGCATCGTGCTCGCGCTGACGGCGGCGTCGGCCTACTGGCTCCCGTTCTTCTTTCGCGACGATCTCCGCGGCGAGGCCGAAGTCGCCACCAGGGTCATCGCGCTGCTGGGCCTGAGCGTCGCCGTCCGCATGGCCTCGCAGCCGTTCAGCGGCGTCGTCACCGGCTGCCACCGGTGGGATCTTCACAACCTGCTGAACAGCGGGACGTACGGGATCACCGTCCTGGGGATGCTGCTGGCACTCTGGAGGGGCGGGGGCCTCGTCGACATCAGCGTGGTGTATCTGGCTGGCACGATCGTCGGGGAAATCACTCGTGTGGGCCTGGCGTTCAGGGTGTGCCCCGAGCTGAAAGTGTCGCCCGCAAGGGCACGGTGGTCGGAGGCCCGCGGCCTCATCGTGTTCGGTGCCAAGCTGTCGACGCCGGACACGCTCAACATCCTGGTCGCGCAGTTGACGAACATGCTCGTCCTCAGCCAGATCGGGATCGCGACGCTGGCCGTGTATTCCCGCCTGGGCGCCCTCATTCGCCACACGGAGAACATCATCGCGAAGTACAGCCAGCCGCTGACGCCGACGGCCAGCTCTCTGGAGGGCAGCGGGCAGGACGCGGAGGTGCGGGACCTCGTGATCAACAGCACCAGGTTCGCGGCGTACCTGATCTGGCCGATCCTGCTCGCGTTTGCGATCGTGGGCGACGACGTGATGCAGGTGTGGATGGGCCCCCGGTACGACCCGACCTGGGTGCTGACGTTCATGGCGATCGGTTCCATGTTTCCCATCAGCCAGCAGCCGATCTTCTCGATTCTCGTGGGATTGAACCTTCACGGGAGGTTCGCGGCGGCCGAGATGGTCGGATCGATCGTGGGGTTCGTCGCCAGCCTGATCGCGCTGCGATGGTTTCACTACGATCTGCTCGGCCTGGCGGCTGTGGGGCTGTCGGTGACGAACGCCGTCGCGCTGTTCGTCGCGGTCGATACGTGCCGGCGCCTCTCGATCCCGGTGCGGCCATATTTCGCGCGGACGTACGCGGGCCCGGTGGCCTGCGCAGCGCTGTTCGGCGCCGGTCTCATCGCGGTCAATCTCGTCTTTCACGGCCGCCCGGTCGTGACGCTGGTCGCTTCGGCGTTGCTTGGTGTCTTCATGCTCGTGCCGCTCTACTGGCGGGTCGTTCCCCGGGAGATGCGTGAAACCGTGGTGCGAAACGTGACGACCAGGCTCGCCGCGTGGCGGCTGGGATTCCAGGTACCGTGATGCGGACCCAATCGCCGGCCGCCGGAGCGGCCGTCGCCGTGGCGTTGCGTCCGTGGCCGTACCCGTACCGGGCCGCGCTGGCCATCTGCAGCGACCTGGACGAGACGCCCACGGCAGGCGACTACCTCGAGACGGCGCGGTTCCTGAACACGGACGAGGCGACGCGCCTGGGCCAGGGCGTGAACCTCGAAGTCGGCAACAGCATCTACTTCGACATGCCGGCCTCGCAGTTCTCGTACTGGAACGGCGACGATGCGGCGCGGGCGAGGGTTCGCGCGCTGATCCGGTCGGGGCACATCGACTGTCTGCACTCGTTCGGCGACCTGGCGACGACGCGTCAACATGCCGGCCGCGCGCTCGACGAGCTCGCCCGGCACGAATGCGCGTTGAAGGTCTGGATCGATCACGCGGTCGCGCCCTCGAATTTCGGCGGGGACATCATGCGCGGCTCCGGGGACGTCGCGGGCTCGCCGGTGTTCCACGCGGACCTCACGCACGCGTTCGGCATCGAGTACGTCTGGCGAGGCCGTGTCACCAGCGTCATCGGGCAGGACACCGGACGGCGCCTGGCCGGCATCGGGCGGTCTTCGCATCTGGTCGCGTCGGCGATCACGGTGGCGAAGGAGGCCGCGAAGGGGATCGTCGCGCGCGGCGGCAGCGCAAAATACGCCCCGCACAAGTCGAACGTCGTGCTGTGGCATTCCGCCTTGAGGAGCGGCCAGCCGGTCGTCGAATTCCTGCGGTCGAACCCGAGCTGGGCGGGGATCAGCGTTCACGACACGCTCGATGGCCTTGGTGAGGTCGTCAACGAGCCGATGTTGAACCGGCTCGTCGAGCGCGAAGCCGCGTGCGTGCTGTACACGCATCTTGGCAAGACGGCTCAGCCCGGGCGCGTGCTGACGCCGCAGACCCGCGCCGCGCTCGACCTCGTGGCGGACGCCCGCAATAGCGGCCGGCTGCTGGTGGCGACCACGCGGCGGCTCCTCGATTTCTGCCGGACGAGGCGGGGTGTCTCCTGGACGGCGTCCGGCGGACCGGAGGCCCTGCGCATCGACGTGTCGACGGCGGGACTGTCCGGCTTCGGGCGGCGCGATCTCGAGGGACTGACGTTCTACACCAGTCCCGGAGCAAGCGTGCGGCTCGCGATCGACGGGCGCGACGTGCCGGGGCTTCGCCGCAACCCGCCGGACCACACCGGGCGCGCCAGCGTGTCCGTTGCGTGGCCGCGGCTGTCATTTCCGCAGCTGTAACGAACCATGTGCGGCATAGCCGGTTTCGCGGGCTTCGACGACAACGCGCTGCTGCGCGCGATGAGCGCGAGCCTGACGCACCGCGGTCCGGACGCCGAGGGCTTCTATACGGCGCCGGGCGTGGGCCTGGCGTCGCGTCGGCTGAGCGTCATCGATCTCGAGACGGGCAACCAGCCGATCGCCAACGAGACGCGCGATGTCTGGGTCGTGTTCAACGGCGAGATCTACAACTGCGACGCGCTGCGCGCCGGGCTCGAGCGCCGCGGCCACATCTTTTCGTCGCGGACCGACACCGAGTGCATCGTCCATCTGTACGAGGACCACGGCCTCGACTTCGTCCAGCACCTGCGCGGCATGTTCGGCATCGCGCTGTGGGACGTGGCGCGCCAGCGTCTCGTGCTCGCGCGGGACCGCATCGGCGAGAAGCCGCTCTACTACGCGTGGGACGGCGCGCGTCTCCTCTTCGGATCCGAGTGCAAGGCGATCCTGCAGTCCATCCGGCGGCGGAGCGTCGACCGCCAGGCCGTGTGCGACTACCTGGCGATGGGCTACGTGCCTGCACCGCGGACCTTCTACGACGGCATCTCGAAGCTGCCCCCGGCGCACATGCTCGTCTACGAGGGCGGACGCTCGACGGTCAGCCGCTACTGGGCCCGCAGCGCCGCGGCACCCGCACCGCCCTCCTACGAGGCGGCATCCGAGGAGCTTGCACAGCGCCTCGCCGAGACGGTCCAGCTCTGCCTCAAGAGCGACGTCGAAGTGGGCGCCTTCCTGAGCGGCGGCATCGATTCATCCGTGATGGTCGCGCTGATGCGGCCGCATGCGACCCGCGTCCAGACCTTCGCCGTCGGTTATGCCGGCGCCGCGACGGGTTTCAACGAGCTGGAGTACGCGCGCCGGGTTGCGCGCGACCTCGGGACCGAGCACCACGAGCTGATTCTTGGCGCCGGCGCCCAGCTCGACCGGCTGCCGTCGATCCTGTGGAACTACGACGAGCCGAACGGCGAGCCGACGTCGATCCTGGTGAACCAGCTGTCGGAGTTCGCCGCGCGGCGCGTGAAGGTGGCGGTGAGCGGGACAGGCGGCGACGAGATCTTCGCCGGGTATCCGCGCTACGGTGCGGTGGGCCTGCGCGAGCGGTACCTGCGCGTGCCGCGTTTCATCCGGAAACAGATGGTCGAACGCGTGATGGCGACCTGGCCGGAATCAACGCGCGGGGGCCGCATGGTGCGCCGGGCCAGGCGGTTTGTCGCGTCCGCGGACCTGCCGGCCGACGCCGCGTACACCTCGTGGGTGAGCCTCCTCCCGAAGGACGTTCGCCGCGGGCTGCTGGCCGAGCCGGCGACGCGCGGCGTCGAAGACCCCGATGGCGATCGTGTTCTGCGCGACTACCTGATGGAGCCGTCCGACCGAGGCCTTCTCGAGCGGGCCACCGCCCTCGACGTCGAACAGTACCTGCCCGAATATCAGCTGACGTACGTCGATCGCATGAGCATGGCGCACGGCCTCGAAGTCCGCGCGCCTCTGACCGACTACGAGCTCGTGAACTACGTGACGTCGCTGCCGATGTCCTATCGCCTGAAAGGCAGCCACAGCAAACACATCTTCAAACACGTCAGCCGGCGATGGGTCGATCCCGCGATCGCCGAGCGCAAGAAAGTCGGCTTTGATTCGCCGGTCGGGCAGTGGTTCAAGGACGAGCTGCGGCCGTTTCTCACGAGCTTCATGGCCCCTGATCAGTTGACGCGCTCAGGTCTGCTCGACCCCGGCGGCGTCCAGCGCCTGATGGCGGATCACCTCGCAGGCCGGCGCGATTACTCGCTGCAGCTCTGGAGCCTCGTCACGCTCGAGGCCTGGTACCGGATGTACATCGAGGACGGCGTCGTGACCGGACGCGACTACCGTCTTGGCGATCTTCGCGGCATCCCGTCGAATGTGGCCCGTGCAGCCACCGCCGCGGCGGCTGTTCCGATCGGAGCCGGCGCATGAAGCGTGCGCTGACCCACATCGGCGTTCGAAGCGCCCTGGCGGTCTACGGCGCGGCGCTCGCCGGCGCGCGGCTCGTGCGGCGGCAGCCGCGGCCCATCGACGAGGGCGGTTGCGACGTCCTGCTGACCGGCATGTTCCAGTCGACCTCGTGGGTCGAGCACCACCTCCGTCCGCTGGCGCTCGCCGCGAGCTGCCGGTCGGTCACGCTCGTCGCGACGACACCTCTCGCGCCCATGGACAAGGTGTCCGTGGTGCAGCCTCCACGCTGGCTGATTCGCGTGGCCGGATCGGCCGGGGCCCGGCTGCTGGTGTTCACCGCGCTTGCCCTCCGCCGCCGGCCGCACATCGTCGGAGGTTTCCACCTGCTCTTCAACGGCCTGACGGCGGCGCTCGTGGCGCCGCTGGCCGGCGCGCGCTCGCTGTACTTCTGCGTCGGGGGACCTGCCGAAGTGCTGGACGGCGGCATCCGGGCGGAGAACAAACTGTTCAACCGTCTCGAAACGGCCGATCCCATTGTCGAACAGCAGCTGGTCCGGGCGACGGCATCCTTCGACACCATCATCACGATGGGCACGAGCGCGGCCAGGTTCCTCCGCGAACGCGGCGCTCGCGGCGAGATCCACGTGATCCCGGGTGGCCTGGACCCGTTGACATATCAGCCGTCGAGCCTGCCGCCCGAAACCGACGTGATGTTT
>Ga0207687_10003206_pt1 | contig 11087 bp, 11 predicted proteins | sample KBSM54metaG_FD_184399 | JGI IMG/M metagenome (GOLD analysis project Ga0207687, IMG submission 184399) | Miscanthus rhizosphere microbial communities from Kellogg Biological Station, Michigan, USA - KBS M5-4 metaG (SPAdes) (version 2) | ecosystem: Host-associated > Plants > Roots > Rhizosphere >... | reverse complement strand
TGTCCGGTGAGCATCTCGTACAACACGACGCCGGCCGAATACACATCGGCGCGCGCGCCGGCATCTTTCGGCTCGCGGATCTGCTCGGGCGACATGTAGTGCGGCGTGCCGAGGAGGAAGCCGGATTTCGTGAGGACGGTTTGCCCGCTTCCCTGCGCGCCGTCTTTGATCTTGCCGATGCCGAAGTCGGTGACCTTCACGACCGTCGACGATTTTTCCTTGATCAGATTCGCCGGCTTGATGTCGCGGTGCACGATGCCTTTGCCATGCGCGTAGACCATCGCCTCGAGCAGGCACTGCGCGGTGATGATCGCGTCGGTGAGCGACATCGCTCCCTTTTCCGCGAGCAGCACGTCGATCGGCGTGCCGTCGACGAACTCCATCACCAGCACGGCGTTGTGATCGTTGTTGATGAATTCGTAGAAGCGCGTGATGTAGCGGTGGCGCAACTTCGCGAGGATCTGCGCTTCTTTCACGAAGCGCTTCCTCGCCGTCACTTCACCCGCCAGCTCCTCGGACATCACCTTGAGGACGATCGGGAAATCCGACGGAAGCATATCGGTCGCCGCAATCGTGCGGCCGACGTAGACGTGACTCATCCCGCCTTCGCCGATCTCGCGCTCGATCCGGTAGTTGCCGATGGTGGTTCCGATCATTTCAGGACACCTTCAATGTCCCACATCGTTCCTTCGACGCAGAGCGGCATGAAGAGAAAGCGGTGGGCGCCGATGCGGATGATGTCGCGCGTCGCGAGATCGCGCCGCGGCTCGATCTCGGCTTCGTTCACGTACGTGCCGTTCGTCGAGTTGTGATCCATCAAGATGAATCGCCGTTCTTCGGGACGGAACACGAGATCGGCATGATGCGATGAGGCCTGATCGTCGTTGATGACGACGTCGCTGCGTCGATCGCGTCCGAGGACGTTGCGTCCCATGCGCACGGGATACGTTTCGCCGCGCGCGCTGCCGTTCAATCCCACGAGCCAGCCGACGACGTAGCGATGCGGCTGTCCTTCGATGTCGAGTTTCTGAACTGCAACCGTGCGCTCCATCGGAACTTGCGCGAGCGACGGCGATGTCTTTCCCATTGGCGCGACCGCGGCCGCGGCAGGCGCCGCCGCAACGGGCGCACGCGGCGCGATCCTCACGGCCCCGCGCCTCCGCGCGTCGGCCGCACGACGGGGATCTCCGGCTCGCCGTCTTCCTGCGGACAGTAAGGACAGAGATCCCACGATTCATCGATGAAGTGCCCGTTCTCACACCGCTTGTCCGCCACGATGACCCTCACGCGTGAAATGCGACCGCAACTGCGTTGCGCCCGCCGAAATAAATGATGTCTCCGTCCTTCAGATACCTCTTGTCGATCTTCTGGTCGTTCACGTATGTACCGTTGGAGGAATTGCGGTCGATCAGCAGAACCTTGCCGTCGATCGACACGACCTCCGCATGCAGCCGTGAAACCTTGGGATTTTCCAATACGATCTCACAAATTGCACCCTCGCGGCCGATGCGGATGCCCGATCCGCCGAGGCCGAGCTTCTCGCCGGCGCGCGATCCGTTGAGGATCGTGAAGCGGCCGAGGATGCGCGAGCCGCTCGCTTCCGGGTCGCGCCCGCTCGGCGCGATCATCGTCTCGACCGTCGTCATCTCGAGCAGCTCTTTCGGAATGCGCGGACGGCGGCGCGGCACGAGAAGGAACCCGGCCACGGCGATCGCGATGACGATCAAGGTTCCCGTCGCCATCGGATACATCATCCAGAGCGGCATCCCGTCGACGGCGCGATTGATGTCGTTGCGAAAGCGAATCACGTCCGGCGATTTCGGGAAGAGCGGCGCCGCGATGTCGAGCTCTTTGCGCGCATCCATCCAGCGTCCGCGATGCGCGTCGTCGAGCGCCGCGCGGTAATGCACGTTGAAATCGCCGTCGACATTCGGCGGGACTCCCGCTTCGGCCAGAACCTGCTTCGCGACATTGATCGGAACGAGGAATTTGATCTGCTCTGCTTCGCTGTGTCCCCACGTCGAGATGCCGATCACTTCGCCGTCGCGATCGACGGCGGGACCGCCGGAGTTGCCGCGATAGATGGCGACGTTCGACTGCAGTACCGGCGTGTTGTTGACGTCGCGCTTGATCGCCGTGATCGTGCCGGGATTGAACGTCGGCTCGAGATCGCTGTCACGCGAGAGCCAGCCGCCGATCACTTCATCGGTGCTGCTCGCGACGGCCGGATAGCCGACCGACCAGATCGAGTCGCCGACACGCACGCTCTCAGAATCGCCGAGCAGAAGCAGCGGCAATCCCTTGCGCTCGATCTGCAGCAACGCGAGATCGGTTCCGCGCTCGCTCAGCGCCGGCGAGAAACGAAGGATGCGAAACGGCAGCGTCTCGCCGTTCGAGAGCTCGACGTTGTTGACGATCGTGACTTTCGTGACCTGTCCCGCGGCAGCGACGATGCCGATGTAGCGATCGAGTCCTTCGCCGCGATAGAGCGTGCGCAATTGATCGACGGGAAAATGCTTCACCAGCGCGGCGATCGCGCCGTTGCGGCGGAGATCGCGCTCGAGCTGCGTCGTGTCGCGCGTCGGCGCGACGACGTGACCGCTCGTGAGGATCATCCCGTTCGGATGGATGATGAATCCGCTGCCCGATCCGCCGGCGCCGGTGTCGACGCTGAGCGTCGCATCGTCTTCAACGCCGCGTGCTTCGAGTGCCGCGCCTTCGTGGTGCAATTCGTTTTCGACCGCGCGAATCGCGCTCGACGGATAGCGAAACGCCGCCGTCGCGAATGCGCTGATGCGCACGACCGCGGGTTTGACGCCGTAGGCCATCTGCTGCACGGCATCGAGTTTCGCCGGAGCACGGCGGCAGGAGCCGAGGAGGGCGACGATCAGAATTGCGAGGAGGAAGGGGCCACGGCGCGACATGGGAGTCAATGCGCCCAGTACAACCACGCTCCAGCGGCTGCGATCAACACCACGACCAGCAGCAGCAGTTTTTTCGCAAACGTCATCCCGAGCGAAGGGGAGGGACTTGGCGGTGCGGGCGGCGGCGGAACATCCAGCGTTTGCTCGCCCGGCGTTTCTTTCATCGCTTCGACGATCGCCATCGCCGGAATCGGCGCCGTGTCGATCTGATCCTGATCCTTGACGTTCTTGACGTCCTTCACCGTCGCGTCGAACGCGTCCGCGCTGATCTCCTGCGTCTTCTCGAGCAGCGTGTCGCTCAGCGTCTCATCGCCCTCGACGACCGCCTCCGGAAATCCGCGCTCGACGCGTGCGACGATCACCGTCACGTTGTCCGGCGCACCGCGATCGAGTGCGCGCTTCACGAATTCATCCGCGGCCTGATCGATCGGGAGCTTCGCGACGTCCTTCAGCTCCGGCTCTTTCACGAGCCCGTGCAATCCGTCGCTGCAGAGAATGAACGTGTCACCCTCCTGCAACTCGAACGGACCGTGCACGTCGATCTCGACGTCTTCCGAAACGCCCATCGATCGCTGCAGCACGTTGCGGCGCGGATGCGTCTCCGCTTCCTTCGCCGTGATCAATCCCTCGCGCACCATCGAGGCGACGAGCGAGTGATCTTCGGTGAGCTGTTTGATCTCGTCGTTGCGCACGCGATAGATGCGCGAGTCGCCGACGTGCCCGAACCATCCTTCGCCGTTGCGCACCGCGAGCGCCGACGTCGTCGTGCCCATGCCGCGCAAGTCGGGATTCGCCTGGGCCTCGCTGAAGATGCGCGCGTTCGCGCGCGTGAGTGCGTCGCGAAGCGCCGAGGCGACGTCGGTCGTCTCGCTGTCGAGATATTGCTTCTTCACGGTTTCGGCAGCGAGGCGCGAGGCGGTTGCGCCGCCGCGATGTCCACCCATGCCGTCGGCGACGATGAGGAGGCGTCCGCCGGGATGACTCCTGTGCTCTTCGGCCGGCGTCGTGTACGAGCCGAAGTCCTGATTTTCCGAGCGCACGAGGCCCACATCGGTGCGTAGCACCGCGCGGACGACCAGATCGCCGGAGGTGACGGCGGTTTCTGCCGCTGGTTCAGTCATGGGCACGATTAGCCGGAGCCGTTCGAGTTTGGATTCGCGATTATACGTTATTCATTCTTACGTTCTGTCCGGCGCGCACGCGAGTCTGTGAGCGCGCACACGCTGCGGTGACTATAATTCGGAACGAAACGATGCCTGAACAACTCCAGATCCATTACGTCGACCTCGGAGTGCCGCGCGTGACCGACCTCAAGAGCGATCTCTCCGTCGGCCGTACCGAAGGAAACGATCTGGTTCTGAATCATCCGTCGGTCTCGCGCAAACACGCGCGATTCGAAGAGCGGAACAACGCCTGGTGGATCATCGATCTCAAATCGACCAACGGCGTGAAGGTGAACGGGAATCTCATCACCGAGTCGCAGGTGAATCCCGGCGACAAGGTCCTCGTCGGTTCCGTTCAACTCGACCTGAAGGCGCTGCCCTCGGTGAACTTCTCGAGCGAGTCGATGTTCGACAATCCGTCGGGCACCGTCATCCGCCGCATCTCCGACTTCAATTCCGAATTCGGACTCGACCTCGAGCAGCTCAAAGCAGAAACCGGAGCTGCCGCGCCGTCGACGGCCGGACAAAAAGGCGGACCCGCCGTCACGCGCGAGAAGATCTTCCAGGTCCTCGTGCAGGTGGCGAAGGCGCTGCTGCAGTCCGACGATCTCAACACGCTGCTCAACACCGTCATGGACATGATCTTCAAGTATCTGCCGGTGGAGCGCGGGCTGATCATCCTCTTCGACGAAGGCGGCAATCCCGTTCCGAAGCTCACGCGCTTCATCGAAGGCGCGGATGCGCAGGACATTCCGATCTCGCGCACGATCCTGAAGATGGTCGCCGAGCAGCAAGTCGCGCTCATGACCAGCAACGCTCTCGAAGACGCGCGGCTCCTCGGCGGCAAGTCGATCGCGATTCACGGCATCCGTTCCGCGATGTGCGTGCCGCTGTGGAACCGCCAGCACGTCATCGGCGCGGTGCAGGTCGACTCGCCGATTCACATCGGCAGCTTCAGCGAAGAAGATCTCGATCTCCTCACCGCGCTCGCGAACTTCGCGGCCGTCGCGGTCGAGCGTGCGCAACTGTCCGAGAAGATCGAGCAGGAGCGAAAGATCCGCACGAAGATGGAGCGCTATCATTCGCCCGCGGTCATCGACGAGATCGTGAAAGGCGTCATCACCGTGTCGGCCGACGAGACGGAGATCCGCGCAGCCGAGGTTTCGATTCTGTTCGCGGACATCTCCGGCTTCACGACGGTGTCCGAAACGAAGGCACCCGAAGAAGTCGCGGAGTTTCTCTCGCGATTCTTCTCCGCCGCGGTGGACTCGATCTTCGCGTACGGCGGAACGCTCGACAAATTCATCGGCGATGCCGTGATGGCGTTCTTCGGCGCGCCGATCGCGCAGGACGATCACGCCGATCGCGCCATCCTCGCGGGGATGATGCTGCAGCGGCTCGTCGCCGATTGGAATCGCGATCGGGCCGCCGAGGGACTGCCCGAAGTGCGGATTCGCGTCGGCATCAACAGCGGTCCCGCCGTCGTCGGCAACGTCGGCACCGAGAAACGCGTCGACTACACGGTCCTCGGCAGCGCCGTGAACATCGCGTCGCGTCTCGAGAGCGGCGTCGCAAAACCGGGACAAGTGGTGATCTCACAGAACACACTAGACCGCACGCTCGGCAGTTTCCACACCGAGTCGCTCGGCGAGTTCGCGCTCAAAGGCCTGCAACAGAAGATGCCCGTCTACGAAGTGCTCGCGTCGCCCGCGATGCAGCACGCGCCCGACGTCATGCAGGCAACGACGACACACAATTGAGAAGTGGAGGAAGAGTGATGAGACGACGCAACCGACAGGAAGCAGGTGAAGGTCAGGCCGGATGTCTCGTTGGCGTCATCCTTCTTCTGATCGCGATCTTCGTCGCCTACAAGATGATTCCGGTGAAGGTGAAGGCGGCCGATCTGCGCCAGACCGTAGTCGACGAGGCGAAGTCCGCCGGCACGCACAACGATGAACGGATCATGAAGCAGATCATGCTGAAGGTCGAACAGACCGGGTTGCCGATCACGGAAGACGACGTCACGATCTCGCGCCAGCGCGAATCGATCTCGATCGACGTCGACTACACGGTACCGATCGTCTTCCCCGGATACACGTACAAGTGGCACCAACATCATCACGCGGAGAATCCAATTTTCTAATGGCCATCAACATCAAGATCAAAGACAACGGTCCCTACATCGTCGAAGGCGAGTTCACACTCACGGACATGGCCGGCAATCCCGTGCCGGTGAAGAAAGGTGCGCTCTGCCGCTGCGGCGGCTCGACGACCAAGCCTTTCTGCGACGGCACACACTCGAAGATCGGATTCCAGGGCGCGATCGCCGCGGTCGAGGGCACCGAACCGCCGAAGTGATTCGCGTCGTCGTCAGCTCGTGCCTCCTCGGCGCGCCCGTTCGATACAACGGCGCCGACAAGAAGTCGCATCATCCGGTTCTGCAACGCTGGCTCGACGAGGGCCGCGTCGTCTCTGCATGTCCCGAAATGCTCGGCGGCCTCGGCACGCCGCGACCGCCGGCGGAGATCGTCCCGGGAACGACGCGCGTCGTGACGCCGAGCGGCGACGATGTGACCGACGCCTTCCACCGCGGCGCACAAAGCACGCTCGCGATCGCGGACGGCATTCGCGTCGCCGTGCTGAAGGAAGGCAGCCCGTCGTGCGGCAGCACGTACGTCTACGACGCAACGTTCACGAGCACGCGACTCCCCGGCGAAGGAATCACGACCGCGCTGCTGCGCAGCCGCGGCATCACCGTGTTCTCCGAGGAGCAGTTCGACGCGGCCGACGCGTTCATCGCATCACTCGAGCGCTGAGTCTTCGACGTCGAAGATCACCGTCTCCCATCCTGTTCGTTCGCTGAGACTCGGCGGCAAGTTCGATTCTTCGGGCAACTCGATCACGAAATCGCATTCATTCATGAGCGAGGGCTGAGTTCATGCCGTGCGCCGATTGGCCCTGTCGCACAAAGCGAAGAAGGGAAATCAGTTAGGCGCAAGTGCACCGGCGCAACGTGTCAAAATCTCTTGCCATGAAGACCGACCTTCACTGCATCGAGCCCGGATCGAAAGTGCGCATGCGCGATCTCGATCCCGACGCCACGCCGCTCATCGACGACAAGGAGAAAGCGAAAGAGAAGAACGCGAAAGTGCAGGCGCGCCTCGCGGAGATGCAGGAGCTTCTCTTCGCCGAGCATCGCCATAAGCTGCTCGTGATTCTGCAGGGCATGGACACGTCGGGCAAAGACGGCACGGTGCGGCACGTCATGGGCGGATTCAATCCGCAGAGCGTTCGCGTCGTGTCGTTCAAGAAGCCGACCGAAGAAGAGCTCGACCACGACTTCCTCTGGCGCGTGCACGCGAAGGTGCCGGCTCTCGGCGAAGTGACAGTGTTCAACCGGAGCCACTACGAAGACGTGCTCGTCGTGCGCGTGCACGAGCTCGTCGCGGAGAAGACGTGGCGCAAACGCTACGATCAGATCAATGACTTCGAGCGGATGCTGACGGAGAACGGAACGACGATCCTGAAGTTCTTCCTCAACATCAGCCGCGAAGAGCAGCGCGAACGGCTGCAGGCGCGCATCGACGATCCGACGAAGCGCTGGAAGTTCCAGCACGGCGACATCGAAGAGCGAAAGCTGTGGGACGACTACATGAGCGCGTACGACGACGTCCTCGAGAAGACGTCGACGAAGTGCGCGCCGTGGTACGTCGTGCCGGCGAATCGCAAGTGGTATCGCGACTACGTCGTCGGCAACGTGATTCTCGACGCGCTCGAATCGCTGGACATGAAGTATCCCGCGATCGATTTGACAGGTGAGACGATCGACGACGCGTCAGGCGCCTGAAGTCACCGCGGCGGGCGATCGGCGCGCGTCGCTTCGCTTCGGATCTTTCCGTCGGCGCGGATCGCCGCTGCGCCAGACGTCCCAGTACGCGCGAATGCGACGCAGCCACGCGCGCGGCTTTTCCGCGAGAACGCGGCGTCCGAGTTTCTCGGTGTCATCTTCGAGCTCGAACATGCGCATCGCGATGTACGCGTCAAATGCTCGCAGCAGTCGCGCCGAAGCGCAGCCGTTGACCGACTCGCGAAGCACCGCGAGATCGTGGTGATCGCCGAGGAGGCGGGAGAGATCGTGAAGGGCTTCGGCGTGGCCGGCGAGAATCGCCGGACTGGCGTCTTCGATCAACTGCGTCTGGTACCAGTGATCTTTGACGCGCTTGCGCCACTCGTGAAACCGCTCGGGCGAACGACTCGCTGCGGCGCGGCGAAGGTCGCTGCGCGCGATTCGATACGTCTTGATCAAGCCGTCGCCGAGGCGATCGAAATTCGCGCCGCCGAAATCGAGAGCGGCGACGCTCGAACGAAGAAAGCGCAATGACGACGCGGCGGACAGCCGATCGCCCGACGCGGCGCCTTTGCGATTCACCAGCGCGCGACGAATCTTCGCGAAGCGGCGCGTTCCCCATTCCTTCGCGAAGCGCTCGCGCAATTTGTCGAACGACTCGATCATCGCGTCCGCGTCGCGAGACGATGCGAGCAGGCGCGCGGCGTCGCGCAACGACATCCGCAGCGGCTTGCCGTCCGCGGCCAGACGCGCGATCGCGCGCATCTCCTTGATCCGCTTCCGCGCTTCATGAAGATCCTTTTCCGTGGCGTCAGATCGTTCGAGACGCGTCACGGCGTCATCGAGGGCGGCGAGTGCGACGCGGCGGATTCCGTCGGCAGGTGTTTCGTCTGCCGTCAACGCAAGCGATCGCATCGACTTACTTGATGCCGGCGAGCCGGTACGTGCTGTCTGAAGTGCGGTTGTCGATCACGGAGCTGTAGACGATGGCGCGGCCGCCGAAGACGTTGAAGCTGATCAGGATGTATCCACCCAGCGGCACCGGCGACGCGCCGGTGAACGTGGCCACCGGCACCTGATCGAAAACGTTCGGCCCATAGGCCGGCAAGGTGCGGCTGGCTTTGAGCAGCCCGCCCGAGTCGAACGTGGCGACGTTGAGAGTAGCGCCGCTGTCGAGCGTTCGCACGCCGATGTTCATCCGGAAATTCGTCAGGTCTGACGGAATCAACAGGATTCCTCGGCTGAAGAAATCGAGCGCGTCATTCGGCGAGACTCCCTCCTCGGAAAATCCGGAAGTGCCGGCAGCTCCGCCGTCGCTGAAAACGCGCGCCGTGGCGATCGGCGCGTTGCCGGCGGTCGTGAAGACGTCGAGCGAGCCCAGGCCGCTGGTACCCATCGTCGCGATGACGTCCGGATAGGAAGTGGACTGCCCAGGGAGGAGATTGAAGTCGAGCGATGGATCGCTCGGACTCGCCGATTGGAGCTGCTTGTGAAAAACGAGTTTGCCGGTGATGGGCGACGACGTCGGATTCAACATCTGCAGCGAGGTTCGGAAGAAAGCGCTCGATCCCTGTACCGCGCCGGCGGCAGGAAGGATGCGCACCAGAACCGGATCGCTGTTGAAAGCGATCGCGCCGAAGGCGAGCCCGCTCGAGTAGACCGATGAGCTACCGACCGCGCCTGAAGTCGTGCTCATGTCGGCGATGGTCACCAGGTTGTAGCCGGTGCTGTCGGCGAACGACTGCGTCCGGACCGAGCCGCACGTCGCGAGCGGCTGCAGTTGCACGACTCCGATCAGATCGCCCTGGTTCACGTTGACTGCAGGAGAGAGAGTGACTTCGTTGCGGCCGTTGACGGCATTGAAAGGCCCACGCGAAGCGACGAGGGTGAATGACGCGACCGAGTTGAACGTCTGGCGCAGGAAGATGATCTTGAACGCGTTCGAGCAGGTGGCGCTCCAGGCTACGGTGGCCGTGTTGACCGTTCCGGTCGCTGTTGCACCGGCGCTGAGGTTCACGTACGTAACCGGCCCACCGGTCGTGATGGTCGCCGTGCCGCCGTTATCCACGATCTGCGTGCCGACGGTGAGTGGTTGAGCGGCGAGTGATGCGGCGAAAATGATCAAGACGATCGCGAATGTCGTACGCACGGTTGGCTCCTTTGCATCTCAGATGAGCATACGCGTCAACCAACGCTTCGGAAGCGTGACGACGAACGTGGCGCCCTTTCCCGGCTCGCTCTCGACATCGATCGTGCCGCGGTGCAGCAACAACAGATGCTTCGTGATGGCGAGGCCGAGGCCGGAGCCGGCGACTTCCTGCGAGCGACTCTTGTCGACGCGGTAGAAGCGGCGAAAAATCCGTTCCTGCTCTTCCGGCGCGACGCCTTCGCCGTGATCGGCGATGCGCACGACCGCGCGATCGTTGTGCGCGCGGATGTCGATGTCGATCGTGCTCTCCGAACCGCCGTACTTGATCGCGTTGTCGATCAGATTCGAGAACGCCTGCTGGATGCGCATCGCGTCGGCGACGACGTGCACAGACTCGCCGGCGATCGCGAAGCGCAGCGACTTCGCCGACGCGCGGTCCGAAAAATCCTCGGCCAGATCGGTGATGATGGCGCGCAGGTCGATCTCGCCGCGCTCAAGCGGAAGATCGCCCGACTCGATGCGGCTCAGCTCCGCGAGATCGTCGACGAGGCGTTCCAGTCGCCGAAGCTGACGCGTCATGATCCGCCGCAACTGCTGATCTTCCTCCGCCGACATTCCTCCGAGCTGCACGTCACACGCAGCCCCCACCGAGAACATCGCCGCGCAGCTCGCCAAGTTCCGGCCCGTCCAGATGCCGTTCTCTGCCTCCGGGCTCTCGACACGCGAAGCCATGATGGTGCGGAAGCTCGTCGAGGCGGGGCAGGATCTCGAGAGCATCTTCTGGCGGCAGAGCGATCCAGAGGGGCTCGCGTTGTACCAGGCGCTCGCCAATTGTCCGGGCGCGACCGAAAAGCAGATCCATCATTACCTGCTCATCAACGGCAGCCGCTACGATCTGCTCGAGGGGAACAAGCCATTCCTCGCGAACACCGTGTACGAGCCGGGTCACGCGCTCTACCCCGCCGGAATAACGCGCAAGGAGATCGAGGACTACGTCGCCGCGC
>Ga0207687_10003201_pt1 | contig 11094 bp, 5 predicted proteins | sample KBSM54metaG_FD_184399 | JGI IMG/M metagenome (GOLD analysis project Ga0207687, IMG submission 184399) | Miscanthus rhizosphere microbial communities from Kellogg Biological Station, Michigan, USA - KBS M5-4 metaG (SPAdes) (version 2) | ecosystem: Host-associated > Plants > Roots > Rhizosphere >... | reverse complement strand
GAAGTCGGGCCGGGTGGGGTTCAGTACCGATTTCGTCCTCGACGCCATCGTGCTTCCGTCGCCCTATGCGTCGTCGTTCGGCGGATTCCTCAACCTGATGACGTCGGCGTGGTTCGCGGCCGGCGGTGTGCTGTCGAGCTTCATCAACAGCCTGCCGAAGCGCAAGGACAAGCCCGCGGCGTTGCCGAGCGACATGAGCACGACGTCGCTGGTCGGCGGCGGCTTGATAGCAGGCGACGCACTGGCGGCGCTGGGCTTGGGCATCGCGGGACTGCTCGGCACTTTGTTCGGCTGACACCAGCGTCTCGACGGCGCCGACGGCCGCCGCAACTGGTATTGCCCCGAACCAATCGATGGGGCCCCGCCGCCCCAAGGCGGGGGGCGTCTGCTAGCTGATCAAAGGCGTTGGACCGGTGGATCAAAGCCATAGACCAGTATAATACCAATTGACTAACTGGTATTTCCGGTACAAGCTAGCCGGATTCCCCGTTCGCAGGCGTTGAATCCATTGAACCCCGCCCGATCGACGGCGATCCGCTTCCACATCGGCATCGACGGCGGGGGCACGCATACGCGCGCGCGGCTCGCGTCCACCGACCGCGCGGTGCTGGGCTTCGCCGCGTCGGGACCGTCCGCGCTCGGCCAGGGAATCGAGCAGGCATGGCAGCACATCGTGCAGGCCGTCGACGGCGCGTTTGCCGACGCGGGGCTCGCCCCCGCACCGCGCGAGCAATGCGCGCTGGGTCTGGGGCTCGCCGGCGCCAACGTGCGGCAACGTTGCGAAGAATTCTTCCGCCGCGCGCCGCCGTTCGCTGAGATCGCACTGGACACTGACGCGTATACGACCTTGCTCGGTGCTCACGAAGGACGACCCGGGGCGATCGTCGCGGCCGGTACCGGCAGCGTCGGTGAAGCGTTGCGCCGCGATGGTCTGCGTGTGGCGGTCGGCGGGTGGGGATTTCCCGTCGGCGACGAAGGCAGCGGCGCATGGCTCGGATTGCGCGCGATGCGCGAGACGCATCGCGCGATCGACGGCCGCGCCCACGTCGGCCCACTGGTCGGGGCCGTTCTTGCGGTGGCGGGCACATCGCGCGAGGCGTTGTTGGGCTGGTGCGATCGACCGGGGCAGAACGCCTATGCGGCGCTCGCCCCGCTGGTGTTCGACGCGGCCGCGACCGATCCGTTTGCCGCCGCCCTGCTAGATCGCGCGGCGCGCTCGCTCGAGGAAATAGCGGCCGCGCTCGACCCCGAGAGAGTGCTGCCGCTGGCAATTTTCGGCAGCATCGGGCAAAGGCTGCTGCCTCGTTTCGAACCACCGATCCAGGCGCGGTGCGTCGAGCCCGCAGGGGACTCCGCCGACGGCGCGCTTCGCCTCGTCGGCCAGGCGCTCAGTGAGCTGGGCGGAAGCGAGCGATGAAAGGTCGCCCGTTCGAGTTTCGCGTAGACGCAAGAGCGGCCTCGCCCCTATACATGCAGCTCGCGCAAAAGCTTGCGCAGGCGATACGCAACGATGACTACCAGCCCAACGAAGCGTTGCCGTCAGAGCGGGTGCTGTCGGAATCGCTCAGCTTGTCGCGCGTGACGGCGCGCAAGGCGATCGATCAGCTGGTCGAGCAGGGACTGGTCGTGCGTCGGCGCGGCTCGGGCAACTACATAGCACCTCGGGTCGAACAGCCGCTGTCGCGCCTGACCAGCTTTTCCGAGGAGCTGCACCGGCGCGGCTTCACGCCTTCGTCGCGCTGGCTCGCACGCGGCTGCACCGCAGCGGCGCCCGACGAGCAGCTCTCGCTGGGCTTGTCGCCAGGCTCGCGCGTCGCGCGCCTCGAGCGGTTGCGCCTGGCCGACAACGTGGTGATGGCCTACGAAGTCAGCGTGCTTCCCGAGCAGGTTCTGCCGGATCCTTCGCAGGTCGATGCATCGCTGTACGCGCATCTGGCGATGCTGGGCCGCGCACCGGTGCGCGCGCTGCAGCATCTTCGCGCGCTCAACGCCGACGCGCGGCTCGCGCAATTGCTCGAAGTGCCGACCGGACGCGCGGTCCTGTTCATCACCCGGGTTGGCTACCTGGACACCGGGCGGGCAGTCGAACTCACGCATTCGTATTGCCGCAGCGACTATTACGATTTCGTCGCCGAGACCAGGCGCCAAGCGTGAGCGCGTTGCGCATCGAAGGACACATCCTGACGCCGCAAGGCTTCGTGCGCGGCGTGCTCGAGCACGAAGAAGGCCGCATCACGCGCGTCGAAGGCACGCTGCGGACCGAGGACCAGGCGAGGAGCGAAGCGCAAGGGCTGGTGCTGCCCGGATTCATCGATACGCACGTGCACGGCGGCGGCGGCAGCGACACGATGGAAGGCGGCGAGGCGATTGGCCGCATCGCCCGGTTGCATGCACGGCATGGGACAACGTCGCTGCTGGCCACGACGATGACGGCGCCGCTATCCGAGGTGGAAGCGGCGATGCGGGCGCTGGCGCCGGCCTGCGCGAGTCGTGCACCCGGTGCGGCGCGCGTGCTCGGCGTGCATCTGGAAGGCCCGTACATCAACCCGGGAAAACTCGGCGCACAGCCCGACTTCGTCCGCCCAGCATCGATCGACGAAATCCACGCGCTCAATGCGCTGGCACCGGTCCGGCTGATCACGCTGGCGCCGGAGCTGCCAGGCAATCTCGATATCATCGTCGTGCTGCGCGCCGCCGGATTCCAGGTCCAGATCGGCCACACGCTCGGCAGCTACGAGGACGGCGTCGCCGCGCTCGAGCGCGGCGCCGGCGGCTTCACCCACTTGTTCAACGCGATGACCGGCATGCATCACCGCGAGCCGGGCATCGTCGGCGCCGCACTGGCGCACGCCCGCTACGCCGAGATCATTCCCGATCTGCTGCACGTCCACCCGGGCGCGATCCGCGCGGCGCTGCGCGCGATTCCCTGCCTGTTCTGCGTGACCGACTCGACCGCCGCGACCGGCATGCCCGACGGCGACTACCGGCTCGGACGCCACCGCGTGACCAAATGCCTCGGCGGCGTGCGCCTCGCCGACGGCACGCTCGCCGGCAGCACGCTTACCATGGATCAGGCGCTGCGCAACCTGATCACCATCGGACTGAGCCTTGAAGACGCATCGCGGCGAGTATCGACGTGCGCGGCCGAATACCTGGGGCTGCCCGACCGCGGCCGTTTGGCCGAGGGCGTGCGCGCCGACTTGGTGGTCGTCGACCGCGACCTGCATCTGCAGCGGGTGATCGCCGAAGGTGAAGAGCTCGATCTCGCGCCTTCGTCCGACGCGGTCCTGTGAGGCGTCAAATGCCAAGCGGTCCAGCGCGACGTGCCACGATGAAGCAGCGGGAACATTCCGCGGGCCGGCTCGACCCCGGCGCGCTAGTGATGGTCGGCATCCAGGGCAAAGTACTGGACACTGAGCAGGCGGCCTTCTTGCGCCGGAATCGTATTCGCGCCGTCGTTCTCTTCCGTTCCAATCTGGGCAGCGAAACCGAGGTGCGCGCGCTGACTGCCGCGTTGCGCAAAGCCATGGGCCCGAGGGCGCTGATCGCCATCGATCAGGAAGGAGGCGCGGTCATCCGTGCGACTTTCCTGCCGCATCCGCCCGCGGCGATGGCGCTCGGCGCGGTGGGGAGCGGGGTTCTGGCCGAAGAGGTGGGAGCTGCGGTTGCACGCGGCGTGAAGAGTCTCGGATTCAACTGGAATTTCGCCCCGGTGGCCGACGTCAACAACAATCCGGCGAATCCGGTGATAGGCGTGCGCAGCTTCTCGTCGAACCCTTCCGAAGTGGTGCGACTGGCCGGCGCCTGGATGCGTGGCGCATTGCGCGAAGGTGTGGCCTGCTGCATCAAGCATTTTCCGGGACACGGCGACACCCGCGTCGATTCGCATCGGGAGCTGCCGGTGGTCGACAAGTCGAGGCAGGCCTTGCGCGCGCTGGAGCTCAAGCCCTTTCGCGCGCTGCAGAGCAAGGCACCCGCGATCATGACCGCGCACATCGTCTATCCTCGCATCGATTCCGAACATCCGGCGACGCTGTCGCGCAAGCTGCTGCGAGGTGTGCTGCGCGAAGCGTGGGGCTACAAAGGCGTGATCATCACCGACTCGCTGGTGATGGAGGCCATACAGGCGCGCTACGGGCACGATCGTGCTGCGGTGCTGGCGCTGCAGGCCGGCGCCGACATGGTGATGGCGCTGGGAAGCCAGGACCAGCAAGCCGCTGCTCTGCGGTCGATCTCCGGTGCGATCGACGATGGCTCGCTTGCGGCCGACGCGTTGAGGCGTTCATCGCTTCGCCTCGACGATCTGGCCCAGCGATATCCAGTGCGGCAGACACGCTACGCGCGAACGCGCCGTGAGTCCGATCAAGAGCTGATGAATCGCGCCTGGGCGCTGGCGCTCACTCCGATCGGCGACCCGCGCCCGCCACTGAAGGGCAAGCCGTTGCGGGTGGTCACGCAGCGCCGGGTTCCGACCGATGGCGTGTCTGAAGCCGGTCCCTCGGGCGCGGCTGTCGCTTCGCTGTTCGCATCCTTCGGCGGGGTCGACATCGTGCAAGTCGACGACTTGCAAAGATTGGACTGGAACCGGCTGCCCGACGACGGTTGCGCCACCGTTCTCGTTTCCAACCAGCGCGCGCGCTACGGGGACGCGTCACGGCGCTGGCGGCCGCAGCTGCACCTGGCGTTGTGGAATCCTTTTCAGGGCTGGATATTCGTGCGCCGGCAATCGTCACCTGGGGCTTTGCCGATGGCGCATTGGCAGCGTTGCGGGCATGGCTCGAAGGCCGCGCCGCGGCGCCCGGCCATGCGCCGGTGCCGCTGGCTCTGCCTGCGCCCGCGCCGCAGCCGCCGACGCGTAATCGCCACGCAACAGCCGCCCGGACGACAAAAAAATAAATCAACGACTTAGCCCCAGTCGGTAGTCCACAGCGTTTGTAAAAGTTACACGGTCTTAGAAATTCCCCCGCCCCTCTGCCGGTATCGCCTCCAAAAGGAGAATGATCCCGCTTGTCACGTCAATCGCTAGCGTGCGCAAACTTGTGCATAATTTGTCGATCATTTGCCGCAGCGGACGCGACCTGAATCACGATCCGACTGCAATCGGAGAATTGTCATGAAAGTCATTGAACGCTCGATAACGCCGGCCAACGAGATGACGGTCATCCTCGGCGCGCTGAACGCGCTGCGCCGGGGCGACGCCGGAGTTCGACTGCCGGCCAACTGGCTCGGCGTATCGGGACGCGTCGCGGACGTGTTCAACGAAGTGGTCGAGCGCAACGAACGGATGGCAAGCGAGCTCGAGCGTCTGTCGCGCGTCGTCGGCAAGGAAGGCAAGCTCGGCAAGCGCGGATCGCTCGGCGACGTCACCGGGTTCTGGCGCGACTCGATCGGTGCGGTCAACCTGCTGATCGACGATCTGGTGCATCCGACCAGCGAAACGGCGCGCGTGATCGGCGCGGTCGCGCAGGGCGACCTGGCGCAGACGATGGCGCTCGAGGTTGACGGCGCGCCGCTGCAAGGCGAGTTTCTGCGCACCGCCAAGACCGTGAACAAGATGGTCGACCAGCTCGGATCGTTCGCCGCGGAAGTCACGCGCGTGGCGCGCGAGGTCGGAACCGAGGGCAAGCTCGGCGGACAAGCCAAGGTCAAGGGTGTCGCATGGACCTGGAAGGACCTGACCGAGAGTGTCAACTCGATGGCGAGCAACCTGACGGCACAGGTGCGCAACATCGCCGACGTGACGACCGCCGTCGCGACCGGCGACCTGTCGAAAAAGATCACCGTCGACGTCAAGGGCGAAATCCTCGAGCTCAAGAACACGATCAACACGATGGTGGACCAGCTGCGCTCGTTCGCGGCGGAGGTTACGCGGGTCGCACGCGAGGTAGGCACCGAAGGCAAGCTCGGCGGCCAGGCGGACGTCAAGGGCGTGGCAGGGACGTGGAAGGACTTGACCGAGTCGGTCAACTCGATGGCGTCGAACCTGACCGGTCAGGTACGCAACATCGCCGACGTGACCAAGGCGGTGGCCGGCGGCGACCTGTCGAAAAAGATCACCGTCGACGTCAAGGGCGAAATTCTCGAGCTCAAGAACACGATCAACACGATGGTCGACCAGTTGTCGTCGTTCGCGTCGGAAGTCACGCGCGTGGCGCGGGAGGTCGGAACCGAAGGGCGACTGGGTGGACAGGCCGACGTACAGGGCGTCGCGGGCACCTGGAAGGATCTGACCGAGTCGGTGAACTCGATGGCGTCGAACCTGACCGCGCAGGTGCGCAACATCGCCGACGTGACGACTGCCGTCGCGACCGGCGACTTGTCGAAAAAGATCACCGTCGACGTCAAGGGCGAGATCCTCGAACTCAAGAATACGATCAATACGATGGTCGACCAGCTGCGCTCGTTTGCGGCGGAGGTGACGCGGGTCGCGCGCGAAGTCGGAACCGAAGGCAAGCTCGGCGGTCAGGCCGATGTGCAGGGCGTGGCGGGAACGTGGAAGGACCTGACCGACAGCGTGAACTTCATGGCCAGCAACCTGACCGGCCAGGTGCGCAACATCGCCGACGTGACGACCGCCGTCGCGACCGGCGATCTGTCGAAAAAGATCACCGTCGACGTCAAGGGCGAGATTCTCGAGCTCAAGAACACGATCAACACGATGGTCGACCAGCTGTCGTCGTTCGCGTCGGAAGTTACCCGCGTGGCGCGCGAAGTCGGCACCGAAGGCGCACTCGGCGGTCAGGCCGACGTGCAGGGCGTCGCCGGCACGTGGAAGGACCTGACCGAGTCGGTCAATTCGATGGCGTCGAACCTGACCGGCCAGGTGCGCAACATCGCCGACGTCACCAAGGCGGTGGCCAGCGGCGACTTGTCGAAAAAGATCACCGTTGACGTCAAGGGCGAAATTCTCGAGCTCAAGAACACGATCAACACGATGGTCGATCAGCTGCGCTCGTTCGCTTCCGAAGTCACGCGCGTGGCGCGCGAGGTCGGCACCGACGGACGTCTGGGCGGACAGGCCGACGTGCAGGGTGTGGCGGGAACGTGGAAGGACCTGACCGAGAGTGTGAACTCGATGGCCAGTAACCTGACCGGCCAGGTGCGCAACATCGCCGACGTCACCAAGGCGGTGGCCAGCGGCGACCTGTCGAAGAAGATCACCGTCGACGTCAAGGGCGAAATCCTCGAGCTCAAGAACACGATCAATACGATGGTCGATCAGCTGCGCTCGTTCGCTTCCGAAGTGACCCGCGTCGCGCGCGAAGTCGGCACCGACGGACGCCTGGGCGGGCAGGCCGACGTGCAAGGCGTGGCCGGCACCTGGAAGGACCTGACCGATAGCGTGAACTTCATGGCCAGCAACCTGACCGGCCAGGTGCGCAACATCGCGGATGTGACCAAGGCGGTGGCCAGCGGCGACTTGTCGAAAAAGATTACCGTCGACGTCAAGGGCGAGATCCTCGAGCTCAAGAACACGATCAACACCATGGTCGACCAGCTGTCGTCGTTCGCCTCGGAAGTGACGCGCGTCGCGCGCGAAGTCGGCACCGAGGGGATCCTCGGCGGCCAGGCCGACGTCAAGGGCGTGGCAGGCACGTGGAAGGACCTGACCGACAGCGTGAACTTCATGGCGGGCAACCTGACCAGCCAGGTGCGCGGCATCGCGAAGGTGGTGACCGCGGTGGCCAACGGCGCCCTGCAGCAGAAGCTGACCGTCGCGGCGAAGGGCGAGATCGCCGCGCTGTCCGACACGATTAACAGCATGATCGACACGCTGGCGACGTTCGCCGACCAAGTGACGACCGTGGCGCGCGAAGTCGGCGTCGAGGGCAAGCTCGGCGGGCAGGCGAAGGTCCCTGGCGCTTCCGGAACATGGAAAGGGCTGACCGAGAATGTCAACCAGCTCGCCGCGAACCTGACGACGCAGGTGCGCGCGATCGCCGAGGTGGCGACCGCCGTCACGCAGGGCGACCTGACGCGCTCGATCACCGTCGAGGCGCGCGGCGAGGTGGCGGCGCTGAAGGATACGACCAACGAAATGATCCGCAATCTGCGCGACACGACGCAGAAGAACACCGAGCAGGACTGGCTGAAGACCAACCTCGCCAAGTTCAGCCGGATGCTGCAGGGACAGAAGGACCTGAACACCGTCGGCCGGCTGATTCTGTCCGAGCTTGCGCCGGTCGTCACCGCGCAGCACGCGGTGTTCTATGTGCTCGATTCGAGCCGCGACACGCCGCGGCTCACGCTGCTGGCGAGCTACGGCTCCAAGGGCCAGAGCGCGATCGGCAGCCAGCTCGATCTCGGCGAAGGGCTGGTCGGCCAGTGCGCGATCGAAAAGGAGAAGATCCTGCTGGCCGACGTGCCGCGCGATTACATCACCATCTTCTCCGGTCTCGGGGGCGCGTCGCCGCAGAACATCCTGGTGATCCCGGTTATTTTCGAGGGCCAGGTCAAGGGCGTGCTCGAGCTCGCCTCGTTCGAGCGCTTCAGTCCGACGCACGAAGCCTTCCTCGATCAGCTCGCGGAAAGCATCGGCATCGTGATCAACACGATCGAGGCCAACACGCGTACCGAGGACCTGCTGACGCAATCGCAGTCGCTGGCGCAGGAGCTGCAGAGCCGGCAGGAGGAACTGCAGCAGACCAATCAGGAGCTCGAGGACAAGGCCGGCCTGCTGGCCCACCAGAACCAGGAGGTCGAGCGCAAGAACCAGGAAGTCGAGCAGGCGCGGAAGGCGCTGGAGGAAAAGGCCGAGCAGCTGGCGCTCACCTCGAAGTACAAGTCCGAGTTCCTCGCCAACATGTCGCACGAGCTGCGCACGCCGCTCAACAGCCTGCTGATCCTGTCCGATCAGCTGTCACGCAACACCGAGAGCAATCTTTCGTCGAAGCAGGTCGAGTTCGCCAAGACGATCCACGCCTCGGGCAACGACCTCCTGACGCTGATCAACGACATCCTCGACCTGTCGAAGATCGAATCCGGCACGGTGCTGGTCGATCCGACCGACCTGATGCTCGAGGAGTTGCGGCGCTACGTCGAGCGCACCTTCCGCCACGTGGCCGAGGCGAAGAATGTCGATTTCTTCATCCGTCTCGGTCCGAAGCTGCCCAAGTCGATGTTCGCCGACAGCAAGCGCTTGCAGCAGGTGCTGAAGAACCTGCTGTCGAACGCCTTCAAGTTCACTCACGAAGGCCATGTGACCTTGAGCATCGAGTCGGTCAAGAGCGGCTGGAATGCGGACAACGAGAACCTCAACCGCGCGCCCGACGTCATCTCGTTCTCGGTCAGCGATACCGGCATCGGCATCTCGTCCGAGAAGCAGCAGATCATCTTCGAGGCATTCCAGCAGGCTGACGGCAGCACCAACCGCAAGTATGGCGGGACCGGACTGGGGCTCGCGATCAGCCGCGAGCTTTCGCGGCTGCTCGGCGGCGAGATCCGGCTGGTCAGCGCACCGCGCGTCGGCAGCACGTTCACCCTGTACCTGCCGCAGATCTACACGTCGCCGCGCCCGCGCAAGGCCGCTGCGCCGAGGCCGGGCGCCGACAGCTCGGTTTATGGCAAGACCGCGATCGTCTCGCCCGAGCTTTCCGCCGAGCGGGCGGAAGAACGGCCGGCCGCCGAATATCACGGCAACGGCGGCGATCGAATGCCGGCAGATGCGGGGGATGCCGCGCAACTGCCGCCACAGCTGATCAACGAAGTCGGCGACGACCGCGATTCGATCAGTCTCGGCGACAAGACGCTGCTGATCGTCGAGAACGACCTGGGGTTTGCGCGCTTCCTGCTCGATGCGGCACGCGAGCAGGGGTTCAAGGGCATCGTGACCTCGCAGGGCGTGGCGGCACTTGCGCTGGCCAGCCAGTTCCATCCTTCGGCGATCAGCCTCGACCTCTTCCTGCCCGATATCAACGGCTGGCGGGTGCTTGATCGCATCAAGAACGACCCCGCGACGCGGCACATTCCGGTCGCTATCATCTCGACCGACGAATCGCGCGAGCAGGCGCTCAACGCCGGCGCGTATTCGTTCGTCGCCAAGCCGATCCAGAGCAAGGACGTCCTCGATTCGCTGCTGGCCAGTCTCAACCAGTTCGCGCAGCGTCCCGAGAAACGGCTGCTGGTGGCTACGGCGGACCCCGAGATGCGCGACCAGGTCGTCGCCTATCTCAACGCCGATGACGTGCGCATCATGTCGGTCGGCGACCGCAGCGCCGCAGCCGACCTGGTCGAGCGGGAAGGTATCGACTGTCTGGTGCTCGACGCCAAGCTGTCGCTGGGACACAGCGCATCGTCCGGCGCAGAGGGCGAAGGCGAACCCCGGCTCGACAGCCTGCCGATCCTGCTCTACGGCGGCGAGAAGGGCGCGATGGAGCTGAATGGATGGCGCAGCCTCGCCCGCAACGTCGTCGTTCGCGACGTCCAGTCCCTCGATCGTCTGCTCGATCAGGCCAGCCTGTTCCTGCATCGCGACCCGGCCCGAATCCCGGAAACGCACCGTACCGTGCTGCGCAGGCTGCACGACTCCAACCACGTCCTGAAGGACAAGCGCGTGATGATCGTCGACGATGACGTGCGCAACATCTTCGCACTGTCCTCGCTGCTCGAGGATCAGGGTATGGCCGTCGTATCGCACGACAATGGGCGCGATGCGATCCGCCACCTGCAAGCGCAACCCGACATCGATGTCGTGCTGATGGACATCATGATGCCCGAGCTCGACGGCGTCGACACGATCCGGGAGATCCGCAAGATTCCGGCCTGCCGGGACTTGCCGATCATCGCAGTCACCGCGAAGGCGATGAAGGGCGACCGCGAAAAGTGCATGGAGGCAGGCGCTTGGGATTACCTGTCGAAGCCGGTCGATACCGAGCTGATGGTCGGCGTGTTGCGCGCGTGGCTGTCGCGCTGACTGGATTACGGCTGTCATCGCCAGGGGTTCGGAAAATCAGCACCGGCCGAAGGAGACGCATCGCGTGAACGACGCAGGCAAGGCAAACATCCTCGTCGTCGACGACCGGCCGGACAAGCACGTCGTCTTCCGGGCGATTCTCGACGAACTCGAGCAGAACCTGTACGCGGCGACCTCCGGCG
>Ga0207687_10003199_pt1 | contig 11098 bp, 4 predicted proteins | sample KBSM54metaG_FD_184399 | JGI IMG/M metagenome (GOLD analysis project Ga0207687, IMG submission 184399) | Miscanthus rhizosphere microbial communities from Kellogg Biological Station, Michigan, USA - KBS M5-4 metaG (SPAdes) (version 2) | ecosystem: Host-associated > Plants > Roots > Rhizosphere >... | reverse complement strand
GGCTTCTGAGACTTGTACGCCGGATGCATGGGATCAACGTAATAAAGAACTTTGCGTGCGCTCGCGGAAGTGTCGGCGGACGCTTTGTGCTGGTTGTACCAGGAACCGGCAAAGAATGTTCCGGTCGCGAATAAAAACAGCAACAATATGTACAAGGATTTTTTCACAGCAGCACCCCTTTTTTCTGTCGCTTCGCTCCAAACCGCTTTTAGCAGTTACGCCCGATCTATCTTGCTCTAGCTCCTGTAGCGGGCCGCTCGCCGCGTGGTCGGGCTCCCATCCCGTTACGCAAATCCCGAACTCCGGAGTACCTGAAATAAATACCTGACTTGCCTTTCAGGGTCAGTGATCTATATCACTCGAGCGTGTTTCAAAAATTCCCCCGCGCCGAAGCGCGGGGGAAGCTGGTTGCTTGAGACATTAAGGCACGATCGACCAACCAAACATCATGTTGTGATCTTCGTGCGCCAGGTTGTGGCAGTGGGCCACGTAGTTGCCGGCGAAGGTCCGGAAGCGCCGGAAGAATTGCACGGACTCGCTGGGATCCAGCGCGACCACGTCTTCCTTACCGGTATCGTCCGGGTGCGGGTTAGTACTGCCGACGCGCGAGAGCACCGTATGCTCTTCCTGGTGCATGTGCATCGGGTGCACCCAGCCGCCGCCTCCGTTGGCGACCGTCCAGAGTTCGCCCGCGCCGCTCCGCTGCGGCAAAGCCAGAGGCGTAGTGGGGTTGAATTCCAGACCGTTGATGACCCATTGCGTCTCGCCGCCCGCGGTACCGCTCCGCTCCAGCGTGAACGTCCGTTGAGGCAGTGAAGTATTGTTCTTGGGCAGGTTCGGCATTGGACGAAGGTTTTTCGGAACAATGCTCACGTCCGGCTCCGGCGGGTTGCCGCCGATAATGATCTTCATGAGGGGCACCTTGTACGCCGGAATAACGCCGGGAGCGTTGAAGTTCGGTTTGCGTCCATCCGGCATTTCCAGAACGTTCACCAGGTAGAGCACGTCGCCTGGAGAGGTTGGAGTGCCGTCCATGAACTTGGTGAAATCGACCACTACTTCCCTGCGTTTTGCCGGCCAGATCTGGAACGAGTCGCGTGTAATCGGTTTAGGCAGCAGTCCGCCTTCAGCGGCGATCTGAGTAAACTGATGGCACTGCTGGGCGTCCGGAATCTGGTACTGCCCCTGCGTGCCGGGAGCCGCGGTCGGCGTGCCGCGCATGAGCATGAGTTCATAGATACGCGACACCGACGCGCCCAGGAAGCGAAAGCGATACTTGCGCCGGTAGACATTCATTACCGGGAAGGCCGTTCCGTTCACCGTGAAGATGTCTCCCACAAAGCCATGGTTGGGTAAGTGCCTGTGATAGAGCTGGCCCCACCACTCCGGATGCAGTTCGCCAAAGCCGTTATGGAAGTCCTGGTGCTGCGTGACGCCGTCATCGAGACAGCAATCGTAAAGCGCCATGGGTATGTCGTAATCGACGTTGAAGGTTTGTCCTGTCGGGTCGGCAGGATCAATGCGCTTGCGCCCTGGGAGTCCCAGGCCGGTCTTTTGCGTCTCGTCCCCTGGATCCAGGATCGGGTCATAGATGGGATAGAGACCGACCATGCCCTTGTAGACGTTGGCTCCGGTGTGGTGCATGCGATGGTCGTGGAACCACAGGAACGATTGCTTTTCTGCCTCGTCGTTACCCGCGGCATAGTTGAGGTAGAGATTGTCCACCCACTGTCCCGGAGTATATCCGCCCTTATTGTCTGTGAGGTGATGCGGCTGGCCGTCGCTTTCCGGCGCCGTATGACCGTTGTGCAGATGCGTGAGAAACGCCCAGTCCGGCGCGCCGAAGTCCTGGCGATCGCGGCAGAGGGGATTGAAGTCCAAGTCGTTCTCAAAGCGCACCACGTTAGGCCGGCCATACATAGCGTTGATCCTGGGACCGGGGAAGGCGCCATTGAAGCCATAGATCGTGCTGGCAGGCAGAGCTTGCGGACCGGCGATCCCGGTGGGTGGCACCACAGGAAGTCCGCCGCTGGCGATAGGTTGCACCAGTGAAGAGGTGAACGCATGCTGGTTTACCTGTACACGGATGTGATATTGGATCGGGTTCGGCAGGGGGAAACCGGGAACCCTGATTCCGCTGTTGGTTCCCGATACGCCGCTGCCATCTGTCCAGAGCTGGTGCGTGCCAGCGTCGGGAACGGCAGGTCCGGGCACTCCAGCAGTGCGCGGCCGGGCGCCCATGGCGTCCTGCCGGCCGGGAAGCGGACTCGGTGGGAGGACCACATTGCTGCCGAACGCCGATGTCCTCACTCTCCATGCATCAGGAGCGTTCGGCGTCAACGTGCCATCAGGCTGCCGATACCCCGGAAGCATCGAAGTTGGTATCGGCAGCGGGTCCGTAAACGGACTCAGGATAAATGGGCTGGTTGGGAAGACTTCCATGGCAGTGAGGCCAGTCTCAATGTCAATGTCGTGTGGCGTCTGGTCTACAAAGCCCGAGCAGCTTTGCGCCCAGGCGCGACTGCCGGGAACAGCAATGGCTGCTCCACACATCATGCTTAGTTTGATCAGTTCGCGCCGGCTCATTTTGGTGATATCAAATTTGTTCATATCTTTCCCCCTACAGATCTCCTCGAAGAATTTTGTATTGCTAAAAACCGTCGACCGTCTTTTTTCATGACTACAAAACAAATGGATTTAGGCCCAGAAAACGCTGAATCGGTGTAAGAGAGCCCGCGGCGCCGACCGCCGGAATTTCAATCGTGTTATCGGTGCCGATCGGGTTATCTCCGTTGGGAACGAACAACTGCGGGTGATCGAATGGGGCTTGCTGCAGGCGCACACGGTCATCTGTAAGCGCCAGCAGGAAGGCCACCAGACTTTTTTGCTGGTCCGCGTTCAACTGCAGAGGCACGATGGCAGGAGCTTTCGTCGCATTGGTGGTGCGATCGAAATCTCCGGCGTTGTCATAGAACTCCACCACCTGCGCCAAAGTGGATTTGCCTCCATTATGAAAATAGGGACCGCTGAATTCCGAGTTGCGCAGACTCGCGACTTTGAAGGTGCCTGCCACGTCAGTGTTTTCACCCGCAAGCAGCGGGCCTGAAAGCAGCGGGAATCCCAGGGGGTTCAGTATCGTGTTGGGGAAGGTAACGTTGCCTGCTCCGGCACAACCGAGCCCATTGCCCGGGACTTTGATGAGGCCTGACGCAGTCTGCTGGAACAACTGCGTCCAGGAGAGCGGTGCGCCATACAGATCACCCCCGCCCAACCCGATGTCGTCCGCCGTGGGACGAACGCCGAGGTTGTACCAGCCGGCATCGTAAGTCGCTACGGGCAGCGCGATCGGCGAAACCGGCGTGGCGAATCCGCCGGGGTAAGGAATAACCTGCTCGATTACGTTCACCGCATAGGTGCTCGGATCGAAGGTGATTTTGTCCGTGCCGAGAGGAACAGGCGTCAATGGTCCCGGCGGATTCCAATCCAACTTCAGGAACATGCGTTCCATACGCAGATCGAAACCTGCCTGCTTGAGCGCAGCGTCCCCTACTTCTATGCCAGGTCCGGTGAGATTTCTCACCGACGCGCTGGTCATCTCCGCTCCCACGTGGCATCCGATGCATCCCACTCCGAAACCGGACGGGACCGGGAACGATGGCGGTGGCGCTACGGGCCGTTCAAATAGGGAAAGGCCATTGAGGATGTCCGTGCGCGTGACGCTGACTCCGTCAGCCGCGAGCCGGTTCACGGCCTGGTCCAGAAGTGAAGGATTGTCCGACAGCAGCGAGGGCATTCCAGTCACTGGATCGAAAACGACCGTGCTGAATACTCTGCTCTGCAGATATTGGTCCATGGGACTTGCATCGGAAGCCAAAGTCGCTTCGTAGTACATGACGGCGAGGCCCCAGAAGAGAGCGAAGTTGGCTTCCATCATGGAATAGCTTTTCCCGTTCACGGTGACGCCCTTTTTGGAGTTCCACCACTTCGGCTGAAATGCTTTCTGGATAAGAGCCGTGTATGTGGTGGTCAAACCTTTTCCGGCGCTCACATCGGCCAGGGTGCCCAGCACGCTGTCAGTGGAGTCGATCTTTTGCAAGCCCAGCGGCTTTACCAGCAGCAGCTTGTGGCCGAGGTCGGGAAAGGTGCGTCCGCTGGCTGACATCTCAACCGTACTCAGCGCCGGCCCTACGGCTTGCGAAGCCAGGCTCGCGTTCTGAATGTGAATGTCCATCTGGATGGGAGACCCGGTGCTGCCCAGGACCCAGACCTTTGCCAAAGTGTCCCTGTTGCCAAACGGATTGACGCCGTTGAATTCAGGCTGGGCGCGTCCGTTCCAGAAGTTGCGGTGATTGAAGACCGCGTTGATGTTGGACGGCGTATTTTTTCCGGTAACCTGCCGCACATTCACGCCGCTCACGCTGAACACCGGGTCGGCGATAGGTGTGGTCGTTTCCGCACCGGACTTGTTGAAGCCCGTAAACTGGCTCATGCGCACGCCTTGTGAGCCGGTAACATTGTCCACGTCCTTAGTGGGAAGATTGGTAAATGGGTAGTCATTGGGGATCACTGTGTAATTCGGGCCGTAGCCAAAACCGTCCCACGTTCCATTCGCGCCAGGATTCATCTGGTTCCGGTCTCTCCCGTCGACGCCGGCCTTGAAGTGGCAGGTAGCGCAAGCGGTTTTGTTATCGCTGCCGGCCTGCATCTCCCAGAAAAATGCTTTGCCAAGCTGAATGGCCGCCTGTTGGTTGGCAATGAAATCAATAAGGTCGTCTCTTACGATGCCCGCCGGACCATTCGGCAGGACCGGATTGGGCGCGGTCTTGAGCGATTGCATCAGTAAAGCAGGGAGTACCGGAGCTACCGGCGCGCCCGGCGCGGCCCCTACCGCACCAAAAGCTGTAGGGCAACTGTATGTTTGCGTCTGAGCGAGTGAAGGTTGCGGCGCTACCATTAGGCAGACCAGAGTCAGGGCCACAATGGCGCGAAACTTCTTTCCTGATTGCGGGAACCGCAGGTTATTGAAGCTCGCCATCAGGAACCCGAAGGGAACGAATCTGGAAGCTTGGGACCTCGGGGATTTCATTTTGTGCCTCCTCCGCCTTCGGCGGTATGTTTTTCAAGGTCAATCTCAATTTCAGGTCCAGGTGCGGTCGAAGAGCAGGTTCGCTCTTCGACCGCCTGGGGTTGTCTGACTACCGAATGCGGGTGAGTACCGAAGATGCCGCGCCACCTTTCGATGACAGGGCACTGACGGAGACGACACTGCAAGGCGTGCTGTAATTGGCGTTGAGGTTGCAGGCCGGCTTAGGAACTCCGACCACGTCGAGTATGTACAGTCCGCCCGCTCCGCCGGTGAAGAGGTTGCCAACACCTCCGTGCAACGGGTCGGGGTCATACGTCCAAACGCCAGGAGCCGTCTGCACACAGGGCGCAGCTGCGACTTCGCAGCGGAACGGCTGCAGGGTGATCTGGATGGTTGGATCAATCGTGTTGTCAGTCACGTTGACGATCAACCGCTGTTTGTTGGCACGGTACTCCGCCGCCGTGATGCTGAATACATCGGTGACGGTCACCGTGGTGGTGATCGGCGTTGAAGCCACACCGCCAGAGTTGATGGCAGTTATGGTCAGCGTGGCCGAAGCAGGCGTAGCCGGAGCGTTGAAGGAAACAGTTGCGCTGGTGGGACCCGAAGGAGTCACACACAGATTTCCTTGCACTACTCCCAGGGCGCAGCCGGCGGACGGGAACAACAGAGTTCCAGCCGGGGCTTGCGCTATGGTGAACAGGAGCGGTGTACGCGCCGGCACATTGGGATCAGTGCCAGTGATCAGGATGTTGACATCCGTGGAGCCCACGGGTATTGAAACCGCTGCGACGGGGTTGGCCACTGGCGGCTGGATCGGGATGGGCGGAGTGATGGTCACCGTCACCAACGCCGAAGTGGAAATTCCGATTGCATTGGTCGCGGTCACCGTAACCGTGATGTTGGTGGCTGCCACTACGCCTCCCGGCGCGGTGAAGCTCACCGTGGCACTGGTTGAACCAGTGGGATTGATCACCAGACTCAGCAGAGCAGGTGCTCCGGCCTGGCTGACAGTCCAGGTAAGCGGCGTTGCCGGCGGCACGTTCGGATCAGAGCCGGTAACGTTGAACGTGCCTGCCGATCCAGAAGCTACTGATTGATTCGGGATCGGATTCACGGTCGGGGCAGAGGCCGCAGCAACAGTTACGCTCGTAGTTGAGCTCGAAGAACCACCGCAATTGCTGGCAGCAAGCGTCAGGCTGAACGTGGTCGAGACAGCAACCTGAGGCGCCGTCCAGTTGGTGGTTGGCAGACTGGCATTCGAGAATGCTCCACCTGTCGCGGTCCAGGCAAAGGTGATGGGTTGTGTTCCAATAGCGCCACCGGCTAGCGGGATGGTCTGACCGGAATTAGCTGCATACGGGCCGCCAGCGTTGGCGACTGCCGCTGAGCAGGTGATAGCGGGAACAACGTTGCTGGGCCAAGGATTGAGCTGTCCCACCAGCGTGCCCAGCGATGAGCTATATCCGCCCTGCGCCAGGAAGTCCATGGTGTTGAAGTTGTTCTCGGGAAGCGGAGCGCCAGGCACGTTCTCCGGGAAGATGTATTCCAGAATCGGAGCATGATATTGGCCATAAACAATTCCATTGGCCGCTCTCGGCGATCCCGCACCGATAGGCGCGGTAAATCCACCCTGAATTACCGCTCGGACTTCGCGCGGCGGCGGCAGGAAAGTGTTGGAGGCGTTCATCACGCACTGCTTGTCTGGTCTTGTCGGATTGGACCCGAATGGCAGACACGGCGGACGGAAACGCCACCGGCCCTTATTCGCGCCCAGGAGGAATTCAGGACCCGGATCGACGCCAATCGTGCCAAAATCACGGTCGCCGGTCGCGCCGGTGTTGGGGTTGAAATCGATCCCATATAGATGGATGAGTCTCTGGGCGACTCCCGTCGGATCCACATCCGTGGTCATGCCTTCAAAGCGGGTCCTTACGGCTGCTTCGCCCGCGCCTCCCACCGTCAGTCCTCCGGTCTCGATAAGGGTCACGTTGGTCGAGACGTAAGCCGGGTTGGTGCCGGGGAAGGTGTAGATGGCAGTGTTGTTGGTAATCGTGTGGGCCGAGATGTAAGTTCCGGCCCTTCCAGCCGCCGGCCATGGGCCAGCCGTTGGACCGCCGCCAGGGCAGCCGGTGATGGCGCAATCCTGCACCAGCGTTCCTGCGTAGGTCACGTAGTCACCAACTTCAAACGGGGCCTGGATCGTCGGATCAGGTGATCCGCCTCCCGGGGCCTTCATGGTGAAGTTGGTGCAGCGCAGGCCGGCCGTAGCGGGGTTCAAGCAGTTGATCGCTGGGTCCCCGACCATCCTCCGCTGGGTCACAGGGCAACTTGCATCGTCGGGATTGCCGGCAACATTCGGATCGGCAAGCACGCGCGGCACGCACATTGGAAATCCAGTTTGAGAAGCGATGGTTGGATTGTCCTGGTCAGCCTGGAAGCGGGCATCGGGCGTTTGTCCCCGGCTATAGCGTCCCGTGCCGAGCGCCACATCGCCGGCGGTGGTAATAGTCGGATCGTTGAGTTGCACCCGTGCGCCGGTGGCGCAATTTCCGATCAAGCCGCCTACGCGCAGCTCCCCGGTCGTGTAGATGATGCAGTTGATGTAGCCCGCGCCCGTGTTCAGCGCTTGCTGGGAAATATAAATAAGTCCGGCAATGTACACGTCAGCGCCGCCTGCTCCACCCAGCACACGGTTACCGATTACATGCGCTTCATAGGTCGTCAAGGGCGCCGGAATGTCGTCCAGGGCCATGCCTGTGGCTGCTCCCGTATATGGGGCAGGGGACGTGGCAAAAAGTTCCTGCCAGGTAAGAGCGTTCGCAGGCAGGATCACAATGGTTTCAGAAGGCACGGTAATCACCTGATCATTCACGGTGATAAACCCACCCTGGTGTGCACCTGAACCGTTGCCGCTGCCGGGGCCGCCCAGCGCTGCGGTTTGAATAAAGCCGGTAACGTCAAACTGCGACGATGGCGGAACAGGCAACTGCGCTGCCGCGAGCGCAGGTAGCAGAATGATCAGGAATAAAGTGAATAGAATGTTTCGGGTTGAGGCCCCGCGCCGTTGAGCTGCGCCTACCACCCGGGCAGTTTTGCTTTGCAGGCGTTCTGTTTTTGTCATGAGAGTCTTCTCCATCGGGCCGGCATTTCTCAGATAATTTTTGCGGCCATATATGCAGCAACCTGAAAGAGCATTTTGGAAGTGCTGCGGCGCAATACTGGAAAGCGGCAAATTCACAGGGGCAGTGTGAGGCATTGGCCATTCGGCCACCATCCCGTCAAACCGGGAGGTCAGGGTAGTTTTGTGCCGGATAAAGTGCGGAGGAAAGGGAGGCCCGTTATGAATCGGCCATACGACTGATCAAAGAGGAGAACGAAGGGGGATGGCTTGCGTGCCGCTCAGGCGGCCAGACCGGTCGAATCTAAATGTCCATCTTCAAAAAGCAAGGACTGCCAGCGTGATTAAACTGGCAGCCCTTGCCGTTAGTGCTGCGTTGCTGCTGATGCGTGGCCAGTGAAAGCCGCAAAATTCTATTTCCTTCCCTGCTCCAGCCCGCTTATGGATGGTCTTTCATGAACGCGAGCGTATGCAGGTTATCGACTGTTTGCCCCACCGTGGTTACTGTTCCTTTACGGATGTTGATCTCCACGATGTACGTTGGGCTGGAGGGAATTGACGTGTCAAAGTTCAGCCCGTAGTAGTGGTTGTCGATGGGATTGAAATCGCCAATGGCCGCGTTGGTTGGCGGATACAATCCCCGGCTGGAAATCTCCGTCCCGTTCTGGGGGTTGATGAGGAAAGCGTTCTGGACCAGAGCGCCGGCCACAAACTTGGGACTGTCGATGTTCCACAGGGCATCGGAATCGCTGAACGAAAGGCCGTTCTGCGAAGTGTTGATTCCGGTGCTAGGGAACTCAGTCGCGATGCCGGTGGTTTTATCGATCCGTACGAAGGTATCGGTAACTCCCGAACCGAACTCGTCATACCAGCCAGCCATGACTGTGATGGAGTGGATGGGAGAACCCGCGGTGCCGGGATCGATGGACAGCCCAAAATTGACGACGCTTGCATCAACCGGCGTACCCGCTCCCGTGTTGGGATCGATTGTGATCAAACCGTGGAAGCTTATGTCCCCTAACGCCGTTGTCGCGTAAAGCTTTCCGGACTTGCAGTTTCCGGCCGTGCAGTCCCACGCCAGCCCGTTGACTGTATAGCCCACAGGGCCAATCGTCCTGATGAGCGCTCCTGTTTGCGGATCAATCTGCACCAGCGTGCTCGCTTGAGTGCATGGTCCGCCTGGAAATGTGTTGAAGCACGCCCCGGTGGTTCCCACAAGAACGGGTTGGCCGGGCGGCTGGGTTTGTGCGGAAGCCTGGATACCTATCGCCAAGATCGCCCCCGCTAGGATTGCGGTGAGTGTTGCGAATCTCCATAACGTTTTCATTTCAATTCTCCTTAAGCCTGGGGGTGATGTTGGAGGGATGACGCAGGCGGCCGAAGAGCAGGTTCGCTCTTCGACCGCTTGAGTGCGCTTACTGCCGGATTTTGGTCAGTGCGAAGGGCAGGCTATCGCCGCCTCCACTGGATAGAACATCCATCGGCTTCGTTGGGCAAGGAGTCTGGTATCCCGCCGCGTTGCCGCATGCCGGCGCTGGCGCTCCGGTGATGTCAAGGATGTAGACGCCCGCAGTGAGGGTGAACGTGTCTCCCAGTCCACCTGCTGAAGGCGCAGGGTTATAAATTGACCCCGTGGTGGTTAGGTAGGGTTGCAGTCTCAACGTCACCGGGCCAGGGGCATTCGACGTGGCATTGATGATCAGCCGTTGCTTGCCGGTCCGGTATTCCGCCGACGTGATGAGAACTGTATCGCCGACAGCGGGTGGGTTGATGGTAACAACAACGGTTACAGCAGCCGAAGTCAACGGGGCCGTGTTGGTTGCCGTGAGGCTCAGCGTGGCTTGTGAAACAACTCCCACGACTGGAGCAGTAAAGCTCACGGTGGCGCTAGTCGGGCTTGCTGGCGAGACGGTGATACCGATCAAAGCCGGTCCTGAGGTTTGCACCACGTTGAATGTGAGCGGCGTCAGCGCCGGCACATTGGGATCAGAGCCAGTGGCCAGGAAGCTGCCTCCCGTTCCCGAGACCACCGTGATCGGATTCACAGCGTTGACTGTGGGAGCTCCTGGTGCGTTGATGGTTATCGTGGTGGACGAGGTCGAGACCGAAGCACCGCTGCAATTGGTGGCGGTGAGGGTCACGGGCACAACCGTGGCCACGGCAACAACAGGCGCCGTGTAAACGGGGTTTGCGATGGATGGATTAGACAACGTTCCCACCGGCGGCGGACCCCATGAGAAAGTAATGGGGGCAGTTCCAGTGGCGCTTCCAGCCAGCGTAACCGTTCCGCCGGATGCCACCGTGTAAGGGCCGCCAGAGTTGGCGGCGACCGCGGTGCAGGTCGGCGGCGGGACAATATTGCTGGGCCAGGGATTGAGTTGCCCCACCAGTGTTCCCGGGACGGAGGTATATCCGCCGTGGGCCAGGAAGTCGATGTTATTGAAGTTGTTCTCTACGATTGGGGCGCCAGGGACGTTCTCCGGGAAGATGTACTCGAGGATCGGAGCGTGGTACTGGCCGTAGACGATCCCGTTGGCCGCCCTGGGCGAAGCTGCGGTAATGGGTGCGGTAAATGCGCCTTGGATTACCGCTCGCATTTCGCGCGGCGGCGGCAGGAAGGTGCCCGAGGAGTTCATCACGCACTGCTTGTCCGGTCGAGCTGGCGCTGAGCCAAACGGCAGACAAGGTGGACGGAAGCGCCAGCGCCCTTTGACCGCTCCCAGGCCATTCTCCGGCCCCGGATCGACGCCAATGGTGCCAAAATCACGGTCGCTGGTTGCGCCGGTGGTCGGGTCCAAATCGATCCCGTAGAGGTGGATGATCCTCTGCGCCGCTCCAGTCGGATCAACGTCACTGGTCATGCCTTCAAAGCGCGTGCGGATCACCGCTTC
>Ga0207687_10003193_pt1 | contig 11111 bp, 18 predicted proteins | sample KBSM54metaG_FD_184399 | JGI IMG/M metagenome (GOLD analysis project Ga0207687, IMG submission 184399) | Miscanthus rhizosphere microbial communities from Kellogg Biological Station, Michigan, USA - KBS M5-4 metaG (SPAdes) (version 2) | ecosystem: Host-associated > Plants > Roots > Rhizosphere >... | reverse complement strand
TGCAACTCGCGGGTGCGATTAAATACGAATACGACCTCAGCGTTGCGAGCAAGCCGATGCTGATCTGCGTCGATGCGATTGGCATTGGTGCGGGTGTGGCGGATAGGCTCATGGAGCAAGGTCTTCCGGTGCTGTGTGTGAACGTTGGTGAGGCGCCTAGCACGACGGGTCGGTATGTGCGGCTACGCGACGAGCTCTGGGGCAATGGGCGGGTGTGGCTTGAGAGCAGAGCCTGCCGCCTGCCACGCGACGAGCAGCTGCGCGATGAGTTGGTGGCGCCACGGTATGCGTTCACCAGCGATGGGCGCATCCAGATCGAGTCGAAGCAGCAGATGCGGACGCGGGGATTGCACAGCCCGGACAGGGCCGATGCGTTCCTGCTGAGCCTGTGTGATCGTGGGTTGGGCGTGTCGTCGGCGAGTGACAGCTGGCTGTATAGTCAAACGCCTGTGCGGGAATCTATCCGGGGCATGGAGTGATGGCAGGCATACCGCTAGGTGACCTCATCTTAGGCGCTCGCAGTCTTAACGCATTGCGAGATCAAGGGTTCAAGACGACCGACGATTTGCTGCGCTGTGGCCCACAGCAGATGCTGCGCATACCGAACTTCGGGCGCAAGTCGCTGAAGGAAGTCAGGGAAGCGCTGGAGGCCCACGGTCTGTCATTCGATGACAAGCTGCCGCCTCCTGACATGGAGCAGATGTTCGCCATCCTCGAGCAGAAGATGGTGCGGCACTTCAACGAGCAGGCTCGCAACCTCGATGAGCGGGTGAATGCGATATACGCGGCGCTGAACGCTACGCAGAAGGCCAACGGATTGGACCAGATGATGGAGTTGCTGTTCGGCATCCGTAAGGCGATCGACCTGCGGTTGGACGATATGATGCTGGCGGTGAGATTGACCAGGAAGCCAAGCGTAAATGGCGCGGGGATGGAGTAGACAATGACACCGAACGTTGTGCCCATGCAGCACTACCAGCAGGCGCAAGCCAACCCGATGCAGAACGTGCGGCAGTTCACCTCGACCGATGCGCTGCTGGGCGAGTTGCTGCGTGAGGTGCTGCAGATGCGGCGGGACGTGGAGGCGGTGCTTGCCATGCTGCGGGAGGCCCGCCGTAACGACGTGGGCCTGCACCACCATGGGCGCGAGGTGCCACCCAACTCGCCGCGGCATGGGACACCACGATGAAAGCTGACAGCGATCTGCTCGTGATGATCTGGAAAGAGGCGCAGGCCATTAGCCAGCGGCTGGACAGGATAGAAGCGGAGTTAGCCTATCGCACTGATATGCGGCAGGTCCGAACCGATAACATCATCAAGGTTCTCGCCGATAAGGTGGGGAAGGAAACTGGCTTATGAGCGCCACGGTTCCCACGATGAGCGAAACGCTCGCACCGTTGAGCGGCAAGTCCTATCCGCGCAAGCCGCTCGCGGAACGCTTCCAGAGTTTCGTCTTGCCTGAGCCAAACAGCGGTTGCTGGCTCTGGACAGGGAATGCTTATCCGTCTCGGGATCGCAGGGGTGATTATCCAGTCATCTGCTACGGGGTGAATCGGCTAGCCACGCACGTGGCTCTGGCGCTTGACGGTCGGCCACGTCCAGAGGGAATGGTTGCGTGCCACCGCTGCGACGTGACGCTGTGTGTCAACCCAGAGCATCTCTACTGGGGAACGATGACGGATAACGCGGCTGATATGTTGCGCCGCGGCCGGGCGAATAAAGCGTTGGGTGAAAGGTCGGGAAAGTCCCGACTGACCGCACAGAATGTCAGGGACATTAGAGCATCGCCTGAGACAGCGGTTGCTATTGCTCGTCGATTGGGAGTTAGCGCGGGCACGGTGGATCACGTTCGCCGCGGCCTGACATGGAGGCACGTCGAATGAGCCAATCGCTGGCGCCGCCCGCACTATTGCAGCCGCCTGGGCATGCTGGGTTGCTTGGTCCTTCGATGGGGCCTCCACCAATGCCACCGCTACCCGGCTTGATGCGACCTGTGAGCACTGGGCCTGACATTTCACAGGTCATGCTGCAACTCTTGCCAAAGAGAGATACCGACACAGCAGATGACACTGACGACCATCTGCCTGCTGCTCTCAGGCCATACGCCGCCGGCCTTCGTCCGTCGATCAAGCCCAGCGAAGTCCCCTGGTCTCAGGAGATCATCTACGAGCGGCTGCAGGTTGACGACAGCGAGATCCAGGCGGTCGCGCGCTACTACTTCCAGCAGGCACAAAAATACAATCAGACGCTATCCGGCCAGCGTGAGGAGGCAAGCGACTACTACCGCGGCGAAAAGTTCGGCGATGAGGAGAAAGGGCGGTCGCAGCTGGTGATGACCGTGGTGCGCGATACCATCCGCAGCACGCTGCCGTCATTGCTCCGCGTGTTCACCGGCGTTGATAACCCGGTGAGCTTCTCGCCGATCAGCACCGACAATCCGGCGGGATCGGATGCGCAGGCGACGGCGCTGGCACGTCAGGCGACGGACTACTGCCGCTGGGCGTTGTTCACTGCGAACAAGGGCTGGCAGATCCTCCACGATGCCCTACTCGATGCGCTGACCCGCAAGGCTGGGTGGGTGCGCTGGTATTGGGGCAAGCGCCAGCAGATCCGCACCGAGGTGTGCGAGGGGCTGCTATTGCCGCAGCTGCAGATGCTGCTGGCTGATCCTGGCATCCAGGCGCAGCGGATCGTCAGAAGGCCGATGACGAAGGCCGAGCAGGCGGCGGTGGCCAAGACGGCCGAGGGCATGATGTGGCTGCAGCAGGGTGGGGCTGCGGAGTTGTGGGAGGCGCGGATCACGCGCAGCTCGCAGCAGGGCTGGCCGCAGGTTGTGGCGGTGCCGGCTGACTGTGTGTGGATATTGTCGGATGCCAACACCATCCCGGACGCGCATGGGGTCTTCCATGTGCGTGAGGTGACGGCGTCGGAGTTGATCGAGCAGGGGTTGCCCGAGGGTCGGGTGATGGCGCACGCGGACTCCATGACCGCGCAGCGGCGACGCGAGGCCATGTCGCGTGACCCGGCATCAGGCCAGAACATCCCGGGGTCTCCTCCGAACGACAAGAGCAAGCGGATTGTCCGCTATGTCGAGGGGTGGATACGGACGGACACCGATGGCGACAACATCGCCGAACTGATCCATGTGCATATGCTGGGCGACGCCGCGGAGTTGATCCAGTGGGACCGCACGGACGAGATACCGCTGTGCTGCTTCACGCCCTATCGGGAACCGGGGCGGGTGATCGGCTATTCGCAGGCGGACATGGTGATGGACCTGCAGAAGACCGAGAGCCGGGTGATGCGGGCGGTGTTGGATAGCCTGGGGCAGAGCATGTTCCCGCGCACCGTGGTGGAGGTCGGGCACGCGACGCTTGCCGACGTGAAGCAGACGGCGATCGGCAGCATCATACGAGTGTCGCAGCAAGGCGCGGTGCAGGAGCTGACCAAGCCCTTCATGGGCAAGGAAGCGCTGCCGGTCATGGAGGTGCTGGAGTCGATACGGGAGAGCCGCACGGGCATCACCAAGGCGAGCAGCGGGCTCACGATCGACGAGTTGCAGAGCACGGCACCCGTGGCGGTGAGCCAACAGAGCAGCGCTGCGCAGGACCGCCTCGACATGGTGGCCAGAACGCTCGCCGAGACCGGGCTGGCGCCGCTGTATCAGGGGTTGCTGCGCATGCTGGCGCGGCAGCAGGACCGGCCGAACGTGATCCTATTGCGCGGGCAATGGATAGCGATAGATCCGCGCGCTCTTGCGACGGACTGGGAGGTAGAGGTCAACGTGGGTGGGCGTGGGACGCCCATGGAGCGCATGGCCATGCTTAGTCAGATAGCGACGAAGCAAGAGCAGATTATGCAGATTGGCGGGATGGATAACCCACTCGCGGGGATACCGGAGTATCGCAATACGCTGGTGCGGCTGCTTGAGACTGCGAACATCAGCGACAGCAGCAGCTATTTCAAATCGCTTCCGCCTGGATGGCAGCCGCCACCGCCGCCGCCCCCGCCGCCAAACACCGACATGCTGCTGGCCCAGGTTCAGCAGCAGAAGACCGCGGCTGATGTTGAGAACGACCGGGCAAAGCAGCAGACGGACCGAGCCAATACGTTGCTCGACGATGACCGGGAGCGCAGCCAGGCGGCGCTGGATAACTGGGTCCGGGCGTATGTGGCGCATGCGCAGTATGGCGTTCCGTTGCCGTCCGTCGACGAGTTCATGCAGGCGATGGGGCGGAAGGTGCCGGCGTTGAATATGCTGGGCGACCTGCCGCCACAAGGTGCGCCGATCACCGTGCCGGGCGGGGAGGCTCCAGGGCAACCGCCGCAGCCGACGGGGCCGCGTCCGCCGATGGCAGGGCCGCAGCAACCACCAGGGGGGCGCCTTGCGCCGCCGATGATGCCGCCGGCTGGGTCGTCTGATCCGGCCACGGCGATGGCGGTGCGCAATGCGCTGATGGGCCGCGGCATGCCGACGCCGGGCGGGCAGATGGCGACACGCAGCGCGCTGGGGAGTGTGGGTCCGCTGCTGGCACGGCCGACGCTTAATCCCACAGGCGTTCCGCCGGCGCCGGATCTGGCTGGATGAGCGATGTCACCACCGAGCAACTCGTGGCGGCCAACGGGGCGGAGCGGTTACTGGCGGACCCCGTGCTGCAGGGGGCGTTGGACGAGATCATCCGCAACGAGACCGAGCGGGCGATCCTGCTGGCCGACCCGGCAGAGCGGGAACGGGCGCGGCTGACGGTGCTGACGGTGCAGCGGCTGAGGAACGACCTCCGCAGCGCCATCGAGTGGGTGCTGGAGGCACGCAACAGGGCCAACACGGCCAGGAGCTTCGAATGAGCGAGAGCACAGGCGGGACGCCCGCTGCACCAACGTCATCGCCCGCACCGGGCGGGATACCGCAGGCGCCGACGCCGAACGTCACCCCCGGCGCGCTGAGCATCCGCGATGCGGCCCGGATGCTGGGCAAGCGGCGGCACGAGGCGAACCGGGCCGACGGCGCCAATCCTGGCGCTGCTGACAGCGCTGCGGCGCCCGCGGCGGGGAAACCATCGCCCAATGCCCTGGTGGCCTCAGCGAGCCCCACAGAGGCGCCAGAGGCAGGGCCGCCCGCACCGGCAGTAGAGTCCAAGCCCGACGCCCTGGCAGCCGCCCTCAAGGCCCCGGCGCCGGATGGCACGCCAGCAGAGTCCAGTGCGCCCGCCGCCCCGGACCGTTACACCATCGACGGCCGGGACTACGCCGCCGACGATCTGCGCAAGGCCATCGCCGAATACGGCGACTACACCAAGAAGACCCAGGCGCTGGCGGCACAACAAAAGCAGGTCAATGACCAGGCCGCGCAGCTCCGCCAACTCCACGAGCAGCACCAGGCGTTCGCCACCGTGCTGCCGCTGCTGCAGCCCGAACTGAACCGCCTGGCGCAGTCGTTCCAGATGGCGCCGCGGCCCGATCCAGCGCTCGCCGAGAGCGATCCGCATGGCTACCTGAAGCAGCTGGCCGCGCATGATGCCTCCAGGGCCGAGCTAGAGCGCCTGCAGCAGATCATGGGCGTGCAGACCGGGGCGCAGACCCGGCAACTGGCCGAGGCCACCGAGAAGGGCAACCAATACCTCAGCGAGCGCTACCCGGTGTGGCGCGATCCGGCACAACGCGCCGAGTTGCAGAAGACCATCGTTGAATGGGCCGAGAGCAAGGGGGGATTTACCAGGGACGAGCTGAAAAGCGTCGTCGATCCCAGGCACATCGAGGCGCTGATGAAGGCGGCGATGTATGACCGGCTGAGCGAGGGGGCGAAGACGCGGCCCCCGACGCAGATGGCGCCGGCCAATGGTGCAGCACCAGCACCGCCACCACGCGAGGCGATCCGGGTGGCCGAGGCCAACTTCGGCGCCAAGCCCAGCTGGCGCACCGGGGCCGCACTGCTGTCGGCGAGAAGGCAGCAAGGGCGGTGACGAACTGGCTCGGCATCCGCTGTCTGCTGCGCCGCTGCCCATTCCGCCCCGACAGTCTCGGCGCCTACTGCGCGCTCGGCAGCTGCCACCGAAGGATCACAATTCACCACTCGCAAACCGGCTACTGGCAGACGCTGTCGAGCTACAACCCAGGGCCTAGGGAACTGGCGCGCCCGATGCCGCAGCACACGATCGATGAACTGGTGGCAACGCTGCCCATCAAGCCGACTAACTCACAGGAGTAAACACACCATGCCCCTCGCATACATCAACTTCGTCAGTGGTGGCGGAGCGACTGACCCAGGCTTTGGCGGCGGTATGCCCGCCGGACCGGGCATCGACAACAGCCTGCCGGGCCTGCCGCCGGGCGCCGACAACAGCCTGCCAGCACCGCCGCCAGGGACCTGGCCGCCGCCGTCGTTCGGCACCCCAATCGTGCCAACCAACCCGATCGCCGGCGTGCCGCCTGGTGCCATCTGGCCGCCGCCGGGCCGCCCGCCGCACGTCTCGGGAGGACCAGTCCCCCCGCATGTGTCCGGGCAGCCAGTGCCAACCCCACCGCCGACTGGAGGCACGCCGCCACAGCCCTCGCAGCCGATCGCAACGCCGCCCGCATCGACCAAGCCGCCCTCCGGCACGTTCTGGGTGGTGGCGGGCATTCCGGGACTTGGCTGGCGCTACGTGTGCGTCGATCCGAGCCTCGACGCTGGCATGCCGCTGCCACCGACGGCACAGCCGAAGTAACCACCGTGCCGTTCATCTCGACAGAGCACGATCTGTATCTGGGCAAAGTGGTCGACAACGGCCACTGCGTCCGGTTCCTCCAGGTCTGCGCTGCGGTGCCGCACACATCGACCTGGCAACGCGGCGTGCCGGTGCGGGGGGCTGGAGCTGTGCCGGGAACCTGCATCGCCACGTTCGATCAGGACGGCAAATACGCCAACGCTACTGACGGCAGCAGTCATGCGGCGATTCTGCTGGCGGAGAACAGCGACGGCTTGCTGGTCTGCGACCAATGGCAGGGCCAGCCAGTGCATCACCGTGTGCTCCGGTTTCGTGGCGGGGAGGGCACCCCGGCGAATGACGCGGACGCCTTCCACATCATCGAAGCCGCGACGTAATCATGCGGTGCGCCCGCCGTTCCATATGCTGCGGGCGTGCTTTTTCCTCCTCGCCACAGTTATCATCGCGCAGCTGGTCAGCATCCTGGGCGGTGCAGCGACCTGCTACTGGCTGTTCATCACCGGCAGCGCTGAGCCCGGCGCCTGCTCCAGCTTCCTGGGCCAGGCCCGCGAGATGTGGGCCGAGGTGCTCGCCGCCATCCTAGCGCTACTGCTAGCGGCGCGCGGCGGCAACGGCACCAAACCACCGGATGAGCCATGAGGCTCGACGAATACGACCGCGACGAGTGGTGGGACGTGTGCCGGCGCGTCCGCCCCGACCTCACCCGCGAACAGTTCGACGCGATGTGGGCAGAGTTCCTCGCGCTGAAGGCGCGGAGGACGACGAACTAGCGGGGCTATAAAGGAAACGCCGACAGGAGTGGGTCCTGCCGGCGCATCCTCGGTCTCATCCCCGCGTCTGCGGGGAACACCCGGCCGACAGTCTCTGTTGCGAAACCAAACCCGGGGTTCATCCCCGCACATGCGGGGAACGTGACCTTATACCACTTATTGACGGATTCCGACTACTGACACATACTGACATTTGTCACGGCGGCGGAGTGGGCCAGACCCATGTCCCGTCACAGTGGGAAGTGCCCTCGCGTAGGACCTAGCGACCGTTCGGCAGTGCTCTGCATGTCGCCGAACCGACAGTCCCATCCGCGAAACCAATCCGACCTTGGTTTCAACAGGCGGCGCTGAGCGCGCGCCTAGCAGATGGAGACACGTCATGGCCCTCGGGCCGATGAGCGCCGCACCGGCGAACACCTACATGGAACCGACCGCCGTTGGGGTCAAAGAAGACCTGGCGGACGTCATCTACCGCATCGACCCCGACGAGACGCCGCTGGTGTCGGCGATCAGCAACGAGCCCGCCCAACAGGTGCTCACCGAGTGGGTGGTCCAAGAGCTTGGCGTTGCAGCAGATAATGCGCAGCCCGAAGGCTTCACGGCCAGCGCCCAGGCGATCACCAAGCCGGTGCGCCTCAACAACATCTGCCAGATCATGGCGCGCACCGTCGGTGTGTCGAACACCACGCGGGCTGCGGATTTTGTCGGCGGGCAGGACGAATACAATCGGCAGATCGTGCTCAAGGGCATGGAGGTAAAGCGCGACCTCGAACTCGCCATTACCTCGCCGCTCGTCCGCACCATCACCGACCCACGGCATATGAGTGGCTTGCCGACATACTGCAGTCTCGGCTCCCGTGGCGCCGGCGCTGGCGTGATGCCGGTGGGCGATGGAAGCAACGCAGGCACCGCAGGGACACTCCGCGATCTGACGCTGGCCATGGTCAATAGCGCCGTGCAGCAGTCGTGGAACGCCGGCGGCAAGCCGACCCTCGGCATCATGTCGGGCAACATCAAAGACTACTTCGCCACGCTGACCACCGCCGTCGGTGCGCCGATCGCCATCGAGAACATCTACAACAGCAGCCCGCGCGGCGAGATCACCATGGTCGGCGCGGTCGATGTCTACCGCACCAACTTCGGCACCATCCAACTCGCCCCGGATCGCTTCTGCCCCGCGCACCAGATCCTGCTCATCACCCCCGAATTCGTCGAGCTAGCACCGCTCAGCGGGCGGGACATGATACAAGAAGATTGGGCCAAGACCGGCGACAATACTCAGGGTGGCGTAATATTCGAAGGAACTCTTCGCCCAACAGCGCCCAAGGCAAATAGTTGGATAGCCGACCTCAACCAGTGACTTACCGTAACGACCCCTATTGATTAGGCGCTATTCGTGATCTATACTGTTGAGATGGGAAGAAAAGCTACACCTTGGCAGCAGCGCCTCATCCGGGCCGCTGACTCCGACTGTTGGTTGTTCAGTGGATCACGGACGAACGACGGTTATGGCTGCATCCATCGCAATGGTAAGACGGTCAGACTTCATCGGCTGGCATGGGAGGAGGCAAATGGCCCGATCCCTGCCGGGATGCGCGTTTGCCATACGTGCGACGTGCCGGCCTGTTGTAACCCGGCCCACCTCTTTCTGGGGACGCAGCAGGACAACGTAACCGACATGGTGAACAAGGGGCGCTTCAAGGGCAGATCGTCTTTGAATGCGCTCAAGACGCACTGCCCGCAGGGCCACGAATACACGCCGGAGAACACGCTAACGTATCGCGGCATGCGCTCGTGCAAACTGTGCAGCAATACCAGAGCATTGGCCCTCTACTATCGGCGTAAGCAAGCAAGGCTCGCGCAATGACCGTCCTATACGATAACTACCGGCCGAATGTGCAGCGCCGCACGCGGGTCATTCGTGACACCGAAACCGGCCTTCCGCTGATCGTCCACCAACAGAACGCGCATGCCGTTGCCGAAAGCGCCAAGCAACTGGCCCGCGCGTTTGACCCGACCAAGGCACGGACTGGCTCGGACACATGGACCCTCGTGGCGCGGATCGACATCAACACCTGGGCCAATCTCAACCGTCTCGGGATTACGCGCGACCCCGCGGCGTTCGACGGGTGGTTGAACATGCGCGAGGCACGTCAGTTCAGAACAGACGACGCTAGGAGAGTGTAATGAGCGACTACCGTGATCCGCCGGCCGTTGGCCGCATGGACCCGCCACCGCGCACGACAGCCGACCCGGAGGGCCGCAGGGCCGGCCGCATGGGACCAGCCCCCGGCACCACCGAGAACCCGCCGCTGGAACCCGTGCTGTTCCCCGACATCGATCCCATCCTGCTCGCCAAGGTCCACGGCAACACCGAGGTGCAGTCGCTGCCCGACATGGAAGCCGCAGCGATGGCGCAGGGCACCGAGACGGCCGCGCTGGGTGCCGAGCTAGAGGCATCGCAGCAGGAGCCGGTGGCCGGCACCGAGCCGCCACCGCCGCCTCCATGAGCGACACGCTGCCGCCCACCGTCGCGCCCGACATCGATCCCGTGCTGCTCATGCGCGTGCATCCGGCAGCGGAGTCGATGACCGAGGCGGAGGCTGCCGCAATCGCGCAGGGCGAGGCTACAGCGGCTGCCGGCGCCGAGCAGCAAGCCTCGCAGCAGGAGCCTGGCAAGCCGCCCGAGAAGCCAGAGCCGCAGCCGATCTCTAAGCCGGTCAACAAAGACGTGCCGTATCTGTCGCAGACCGGTAGCGTGCTGAACTGCACCATGGGCAACTGGACCGGCGATCCCGACAGCTATGCCTACGCCTGGCAGATCAACGGCAACGCCGCTGGCGGCAATGCCGCAACTTACGCCGTGCAGGCCGGAGACATTGGCGGAACGGCAACCTGTGTCGTCACCGCCACCAACTCCGAAGGCTCGACCGCCGCGCCGGCCTCCAATCCCGTGGTCATCGCGTAGCCATGGCGTCCTACGGGCAACTCCAGGCCGATGTGATGGCGTATCTCAAGCGCCAGGATATCGCCGACCGTATCCCGTCCTGGGTGCAGTCCGTCGAGACCGACATCGCCAGTATGCTGCGTGCCCAGGCGATGATCGCTCGCGGCACGCAAGCGGTGGATGCGCCGTTCATCACGCTGCCCACCGACTGGGTGAAGTTCGAGAGCGTGGCGTTCTCCTGCTGCGGCGATCTGCTGGCCATGGCCGACTATTGGACCGGACCGCTGCCGTGCGGCTCCGGCTGCTCGTGCGGCTGCTGCAACCCCGGCAACGCCGTCTGCGCCTATCGCATCGTCGGCGACTGCATCGAGTTCCTGCCGCACCCGGTGATCACACCGACCACGACTCTCCAGCAGATCGACATCGCCTACTACGCCAAGCCCAAGCCGCTGAAGGTCGCCTCCGACACCAACGCCATCCTCGAGCGGCATTACCAGATCTACCTGTTCGGCACCGTCCGCTACGGCGCGATGTGGGGCATGGACGACGATCGCGAACTGCAGATGACCACGCGGTTCAGCGAAGCCGTCGCCGTGGCCAACAGGCTGAAAGAAGACGCCCAGTATTCCGGCGCACCGCTGCGCGCCGTCCTGCAAGGATTCTGAACCATGCCGGGAAGTGCAACCAGCT
>Ga0207687_10003192_pt1 | contig 11116 bp, 6 predicted proteins | sample KBSM54metaG_FD_184399 | JGI IMG/M metagenome (GOLD analysis project Ga0207687, IMG submission 184399) | Miscanthus rhizosphere microbial communities from Kellogg Biological Station, Michigan, USA - KBS M5-4 metaG (SPAdes) (version 2) | ecosystem: Host-associated > Plants > Roots > Rhizosphere >... | reverse complement strand
CTGTTCCAGCGTCGATTCCCGCACCCACTCACGATCCGTCGAAGCAAATTGCAGGAACGCGACCGGATCGCGTGCCCGTCGCCCGCCGTTGATCAGGCATCTCGCGATCTCCGCGCGATGGTCCACTCCCATCAGGATCACCAATGTTCCTCCGTGCCGGTAGGCCGGCCAATCCACCTCTTTCACCGCCTGCCGATGCCCGGGTAGTACCGTCACCGCGGCCGAGACGCCCCCCAGCGGAATTCCAGCTAACGAAGGCGCCGCCGTTAACGCCGATACGCCCGGCACCACCTCTACATCGAAGCCGTGCTGAGTCAGGAACTCCAGTTCCTCGCCGCCCCTTCCGAACACGAGCGGGTCGCCGCTCTTGAGCCGCACTACCGGGCCCACCGCGTCGCGCAGCCGCAAATACCAGGCGTGGATCTCGGCCTCAAACTCCTCCTGTTGTCCGCGCTCCTTGCGCGCGGGAATAAACGTCGCGTGAGGATTTGCGAGCGCCAGAATCTCCGGGCTCACGAGTTTGTCATAAATCACGGCTTCGGCTTCCGCCAGAATCCGCGCCCCTTTCATCGTGAGCAGGTCGGGATCGCCTGGACCGGCCCCGACCAGATACACTTTTGCCCTCTCCGCCGCCATGGCTGTTCTCCTTAGAGGAATACTGACAAGCAGGGTGGCTCCCTCCGAAGGAGCGACCAGGTGGGTTGCCAGACGTGGCTGCCTGTCGCCTAGGGAGTTCCCTCAGTGCTCAGGCCAGCTAGTGGCAGTATAAACAGGAGTTAATAGAATTGGAAGTAGTTCGTGCGAAGAAGTTTCTTATGGACCCAATAACGGAAATCACCATTTAAGGCCCGTAAACATGACGATATCCGCCTCCGTCATGGATCCCGATGGCGGCACAAACGTGCGGCTGACCACCAGACTGCCTCCTGTGCTGCTGATATCCGGAGTCGCATAGGATGGCTCGCCGAAGGTCAGTTGCGAAGGCAAGCTGCCTTCCTTGCGTGGAATCAACCACAAGTTGAAGACCAGCGGGCCGGACGTATCCCGGGACGAACTGATAATCAGTCCCGCGTTGTCGGGAGCCCACGCGAAGCCCGCAACGGGCGCTTCGCCAACCGGAGCCCGGACAGGTTCGCCGCCCGAGACGTCTGCGATCAGCAAGTTCCTGCCTTCCTGGTATGCGAGCTTCTTGTCACCCGGATCCCATCGCAGGTTCGAATAAAGACCTACGCCCGGAGTCTTCGTGACAACGTGCGGGTTAGATCCGTCACGAGCGACGATCGTCAATTCCGCCGAGCCGTCCCTAAGGCGAAAAAACGCCAGGCTCTTCCCGTCATGACTCAGATCGCCTGGAGCCACCGCGTCCACCAACATGCGAGCCATGCCACCCGCTGCCGGCGTCTCCCAAATCGCGCCCGACGCCAAATAGATCAGGCTATTTGAATCCGCCGACCATCGTGGTCCATAATGATCGGCATCGTCCTTGGTAATCGCGCGCGGCGGGCCTCCGGCAAGTTGTATGACCCAGATCTGCCGCTTGCCATCAACCGCCGCCACGAATGCCACGGCCTTGCCGTCGGGCGAGATCGCCGGTGTTTCTTCGCGCCCCGGCATGTCGGTCAACCGTTCCACCTGCACCAGCTGCTTCGGAACGCGGTTGACCCGTGCCGCGTGAATCACGTACCCTGCCAGCCCCGAGCATAACCCCACCGTCACGGCCAACGCCCATGGAACCCTGGAACGATGCGGCGATTTGGCGTGACCCATCCTAACTCCAATTATCGCTAGATTTTGATACACTGCTTTCGCCATGCCCGTGATCCGCGCCCACGGCTCTTTTTACAATTTGTGTACAAAATACGTGAGCCTTCCGCAAGGGGGTGCGAATCCATTCATTAACCCTACTCGCATCCCAAAAAACAAAAAATAACAATCTTATGATCACCCAGGAATCCATTGCCCAATTCCGCGCACAACTCCGTGGAGAATTGATTGAACCCGCCAGCGCCGCCTACGAGAACGCCCGCAAAGTCTACAACGGGATGATCGACAAGAAGCCGCGCCTCATCGCCAAGTGTGTGGACGTGGCGGACGTCATCGCGGCGGTGACCTTCGGACGAACCAGCGGGTTGAAAGTCTCCGTTCGCGGTGGCGGTCACAATGCCGGCGGCCTCGGCATCGCTGACGACGCGCTGACCATCGACCTTTCCGGCATCAAGTACGTCCATGTCGATCCCACGGCGAACACCGTGCGTGTCGGCGGCGGATGCGTTTGGGGCGATGTGGATCACGCCACTCATGCCTTCGGTTTGGCCGTCCCCACCGGGATTATTTCCAGTACCGGTGTCGGCGGACTGACGCTCGGAGGCGGCATTGGCCATCTCACCCGCAAGCTCGGTTTGACCATCGACAATCTGCTGAGCGCCGACGTCGTCCTGGCCGACGGCCGCTTCGTGGTCGCTAATGCCAAGGAGAACAGCGATCTGTTCTGGGCGCTGCGCGGCGGCGGCGGGAACTTCGGCGTGGTCACTTCCTTCCTTTTCAAAGCTCACCCGGTGGACACCGTGATCGCGGGCCCCATGTTCTGGGATCTGGCTGACGCGGCCGACGTGATGAAGTTCTATCGCGAGTTCATCGTTAAGGCGCCGGACAGTGTCGGCGGCTGGTTCGCATTTCTGGCGGTTCCCCCCGCGCCATTCTTCCCCGCGGAGCTGCATGGAAAGAACGTTGCCGCCATCATCTGGTGTCTACCCGTGCCGCTCGACGAGGCCAACAAGCTTCTGGAGCCGGTCCGGAAATTCCGCAAGCCCTTGCTCGACGGCGTGGGTCCGGTGCCTTTGCCCGCACTGAATAGTCTGTTCGATCCGCTCTTTCCTTCGGGCATGCAATGGTATTGGAAAGCCGACTTCTTCAAGGAACTGTCCGATGCGGCGGTCGCCGAGCACGTCAAGTGGGGCAGCCAGCTCCCGACGGGTTCTTCCACCATGCACCTTTATCCGGTAAACGGCGCGGCGCATCGTGTGGGACCCAACGAGACGGCCTGGAGTTATCGTGATGCCGAATGGAGCGAGGTGATCGTCGGTGTCGATCCCGATCCGGCCAATCGCGACAAAATCACCAACTGGGCGCGCGGCTATTATGACGCGCTGCATCCTTACGGAGCCGGCGGAGCTTACGTGAATTTCATGATGGAAGAAGGCGAAGATCGTGTTCGCGCTTCCTATCGCGACAATTACGACCGGCTGTCCAAGGTCAAGGCCAAGTACGATCCGGAAAACTTCTTCCGCGTGAATCAAAACATCAAACCCGCCTCGGCCTAAAAAGGCTGGGCCGACTTTTTACTCTACGATGCGAAAGAACGTGCGCCACACAACCTGGTCCTGCCAGAGAACATCCACCCGATAAGCACCTTTAGTCAGGCTGCTTGGCGGGAAGCTAAATGCTGATCGCATGGGTGCTTCTTGAGGGATGGTCGCCTTTTTCGAAGGGACGGTCAGTAACAAGCGGTTCTGGATGTCATACACCTTCGCCCCAATGGCGCCTTTAGCGTTCTTGTCTTTCTTCTGCCAAAATGTATACACCACTACGGCAGCATCTTTCTGGGAGAAGTCCGTCACATCGCGCGAAGCCGGAGCCGAAGGGTCCGAAGGAAGCCTGATCGTTGTTCCACCGTATGCGAAGCTTGCGAATGTCGTGATCGGCGGACATAGAACGCTGCCATCCGTCATAGTTCGTAACGAAACAGGAATTTCTGTGTTCGTTTCCGAAACCAGCGCAACTGGCGTCACGCTCACCCTGTTGAAGTTGGTCCACGTCGCGGTGTTAATCCTCAAGATGCCATCGGAGTGAACGCGGGAGCACGGCACCAGACTCCCGCCCAGAATGCCGGTAACCTTACCTGATGGTGCCAGGAGGGGTCCGCCCACAGATTCGGATGAGGTGGTAGGCGAGATCTGAATCCGTTCTCCGAAGGGGCTTTCCTTCTGACGCCCCGTGATGTCCACGCCACCGATCGCTCGTACCAGGCCCGTCTCTACATTGAACACCGTGAGACGCTCCCCAATGTACAAAGCCTGCGAATCGTCTCGCGCCAGCGCCGGGACGTCAAGTGTGTCGGCGCGAATCAAGGCCCAATCTTCAAGCCGATTCGCCTTCCAGACTTGATCGGTCTTTGCGATGCGCCCTCCCGCGAACTCTACTTCCAGGCTGACGGCGGAATCGATCACCTGAAAGGCCGTCGCGATACGGTCTTTTCCAATTACGAATCCCGACCCGCTGTCTACACGCCGGCCGGTCGCATCCAGCTTATGAATCCAGACCATGGAGGGAAGCGTGGACTGATAGATTTGCTCGATGCTGAGGGGGGCCGGACCAGTGGGACCTCCCGGAATCACCAGTTCGAACTGATGCGAGCCACCCGGCTTCCCGTCTACCCGGACCTCCAGTGTCCAAATGCCGGATGGCAACGTGGGGTACAGTTCAAAACTCCAGTAAGCGTTCAGTTCGGGCGTGGTTGTTTGAATCCTCACGTCCTGAGAAATCGAATACGTCTTACCGTCCGGCCCCTTCCAAATACCGCTCAGTGTGTGATCGCCCGCCGGCGCTTCAAATTCAAAAAAGACAATTAATGCCTTATCTTGCGGAAAAACAAAGCGCGAGCGCGTTTCATCGAAAACAAATCTTGCTCCCACAACCTTTCCTGCTGGCCCTGAGAGTGACCGAATCAGGCGCAATGGCGTGGGCTGCGCGGCGACGGCAGTCAGCGTAATCAATAGAATTGCCGCTAGGCCAGCCCTCGAATAACTTCGCATTTAGCTTCATATTATAGCCTTGGCGATAGTCGGGTCTCCAAATCCGGAGCGTGCCTTAGTCCGCGCTCTCAATAACTTGGAGCTTCCCCTCACACTCGCATTTCGCAACACACCCTAACTTGTAGTCAAGGAGTTCAAGGGCTCTGTCGTTGGAGGCCTGGACCCACCGGGAAACAGCATCCTAGGAAAGGCTGTGGAGGGTGTGTGCGCAACGAATCCCTTGCTTGTCGGGGTTAACGATGGCATCGAGGCGCCTCTAATATTCTGGTGGGGCAGGCGATCTTGTCGCCTGCCGTCATCTTGCTACAATCCGAACGAATGAGTACCCCGTCCGTTTATCCCCCCAGCGAAGAGTTCGTCCGCAAAGCCCATGTCCAGGGCATGAAAGGTTACCTCGATCTCTATCGCCACGCCGAGCAAAACCCGGAAGAATTCTGGGGCGAAATCGCCGAGCGGGAAATTCATTGGTTCGAGAAGTGGTCCAAAGTGCTCGAATGGAACCCGCCCTTCGCGCGCTGGTTCGCGGGTGCGAAACTCAACGTTTCCTACAACTGCCTGGATCGCCACCTGACCACGCCACGCAAAAACAAAGTCGCGATTCTGTGGGAAGGCGAGCCCGGCGAGCAGCGTGCCCTTACATATCAGGAACTGCATCGTCTCGTAGTTCGCTTCGCTAGCGTTCTCCAATCACGCGGCTACAAAGCCGGCGACCGCGCCATCATCTATATGCCGATGATCCCCGAGCTGCCCATCGCCATGCTGGCATGCACCCGCCTCGGCATCATCCACAGCGTCGTGTTCGGCGGATTCTCGGCCGAAGCGCTCAAGGCGCGCATACAAGACCTCGGCGCGACCCTCGTCATCACCGCCGATGGCGGTTTTCGCCGTGGCAAAGAGATCAAGCTCAAGCCTGCTGTCGACGAGGCTCTCGAAGAATGTCCCGACGTTCGCGACGCCATCGTCTACCGCCGGACTGGTTCTGACACGCCCATGAAAAGTGGCCGCGACCTCTGGTGGCATGAGCTCGATGAGCACGCTACCGAAGATTGCCCCGCCGTTCCGCTCGATAGCGAACATCCTCTGTTCGTGCTCTACACTTCCGGCACCACCGGCAAACCCAAAGGGATTCTGCACACCACCGGCGGCTATCTCACGCACGTCACCGCGACCATGAAGTGGGTCTTCGATCTCAAGGAAGAAGACACCTACTGGTGCTCGGCCGATATCGGTTGGGTCACCGGCCACAGCTACATCGTGTACGGACCGCTCGCCGCCGGTGCGACCAGCGTGATGTACGAAGGCGCTCCCGATTTTCCGCAGTTCGATCGCTGGTGGCGTATCGTCGAAAAGTACCGCATCAGTATTCTCTACACGTCGCCCACTGCGATCCGCGCGCTGATACGCCAGGGCGACCAGTGGCCCAACGCGCACGATCTTTCGAGCCTCCGCCTGCTCGGTTCGGTGGGCGAGCCGATCAATCCCGCAGCCTGGGAGTGGTACAACCGCGTCATCGGCAAAGGCGGCTGCCCCATTGTCGATACCTGGTGGCAGACCGAAACCGGCGGCATTCTCATCGCTCCCATGCCCGGTGCTGTCCCCGCCAAGCCCGGATCTGGCACGCTGCCGATGCCCGGCATCATCCCCGCTATCGTCGATCTCAAGGGCATCGAACTCGGCAACGACAAAGAAGGATTTCTCATTCTCAAAAAGCCCTGGCCTGGCATGATCCGCGGAATATGGGGCGATCCGGAGCGTTACAAGGAGCAGTACTGGAGTCGCGTTCCAGGCGCATATTTCACCGGCGACGCCGCCCGCCGCGATGCCGACGGGTATTACTGGGTGCTCGGCCGCGTCGACGACGTGATGAACGTGAGCGGCCATCGTCTCAGCACCATGGAAGTCGAGTCCGCGCTGGTCCGCCATCCCGCCGTCGCCGAAGCCGCCGTGGTCGGCAAGCCGCACGAGATCACCGGTCAGGCGGTATGCTGCTTCGTGACTCTCAAGAAGGGCGACTTTAGCCACGAGCAGCTCGGCAAGGATCTTCGCCAATGGGTGGCCCACGAAATCGGAGCCTTCGCCCGTCCCGAGGAGATCCGTTTCACCGACGCCCTTCCCAAAACCCGCAGCGGCAAAATCATGCGCCGCCTGCTGCGCGAAATTGTTACCAACAATACCGTGGCTGGCGACGTCACTACTCTCGAAGACATGAACGTAATCACCAAGCTTGCCGCTCAACAAGACGAGGACTAACTTATGCGGGTCATCGCGCCCGTTCTGATGTTTGCTTCGCTCTGCGCTGCCCAGACCACCGGCAGCGTCGAAGGTGTTGTCGTCGATCGAGTCACCGGCGCAGAAATCCCGGGCGCCAGCGTCACGTTTTACATCCGCAGCCAGCAGGGGGCTATTTCCGAAGCGACCACCGACGCGTCCGGCGAATTTCGCATCTTCGGGATGAGGCCCGGCAGCTACGAAGTCCGTTTCGAGAAAGATGGCTACCGTTTCGGCAACAAGATTCCACCGCAGCCCTATGCGGTCGGCCAGAGCGGTGATCCGGTTCGAATTCGTCTGGAGATGACACGCATGGTCACGCTCAGCGGCCGCGTCATCGATGCCGACGGTCAGCCCATGTCTCAGGGCGAGGTGAAAATCGTCAACCGCAACACGGTGCCAGTCGCCGCAGATGGCACGTTCACAGCTACGGAACTCGAGCCTGGCTCGTACACGATCGCCGCCATTCCGCGGGCAGCTCGAGTCCCCGAAGGTTCACGCACTCCGGTGATCACGTATTCTTCGGAGCCCCTCGTGATTCGCGGCGACACAGATGTCTCCGGCTATGAAATTCAGCTCCAGACTGCCGAGGTCTATCGAGTGAGCGGAGTGGTGCTGGATGAGACCGGCAATCCCAAACCGAAAGTCGCCGTTCAGCTTCTGCCGAAAATCCAATCGGGGACGCGCGCTGTGCAGCAGGGCAGCTCTATGACGTTTGTTGGCCCGGGCCCGAACGTTGGTCCGGAAGAAGCGCGAGTTACGTCAGCCGCGGACGGATCCTTCGAGTTTCCGCAGGTTCGTTCCGGAGACTGGCAGTTGGCCGGAGTCGCCGCGGGACCGATCGATTCCGTCGACGCTATCAAGAACTTTCACAGTGGCGCTTTGACTGTTGCTGTCGGCAATCACAGTGTCGAGAATCTTCAGCTTCGCCAGGCCCCGTCGTTCCAAATCTCCGGCACGATCGATTGGGGAGACGCACCACGGGGTTTGCGAACCAGCGTGGCTTTCGTGGCGGCGGACGGCCGCGCAGTACTCGCGCTTCCGCTCTTCACCCAGCCCGACGGCACGTTCGCTTCCATGATTACTCCAGGACGATACCTGATACTGCCGCAGCCTGGCCCGGGATACTATCCAGTGTCCGTTCAGCTAAATGGTCAGGAGGTGATCGGCAAACCCGTCGATCTATTTCCTGGGTCGACGATCCGTGTTTCCTACAAAGCCGCCAACGGCAGCCTCCATGGAAGTGTGGACAACTGCAATGGAGCCGCCGTGGTTTTGGTGCCGAAAGACGTTCGGACCCTGGCTTTCGGACGTGTGGTTACTTGCAAGAGCGACGGAACGTTCGAGATGAGCGGCATCGCACCGGGCGAGTACTATACCGCGGCCTTTCTCAGCTTCCAGTTCGAGGCTGAGAGAGATCCGAAGTGGCTCGCCGCAATCGCTTCCATCGGAACGGCGGTGTCGGTAGCCCAGACCTCGGTATCGGTGCAGTTAAAGTCGAACCGTTGGCCGGAGTGAGCGCATCATAAACGTAGGTGCATCGGACCGTCATCATCGGCGGTGGATTCGGCGGGCTCTACGCCGCCCGTGCCCTGCGCCACGAAGAAATCTCGGTAACGTTGGTCGATCGCCGGAACTTCCATCTCTTTCAGCCCTTGCTCTACCAGGTGGCGACGGGTGCGCTATCTCCCGGAGAAATCGCTTCGCCCCTGCGAGTCCTGCTGCGCAAGCAGAAAAACGCCCAAGTGCTGCTCGCCGATGCTGTCGATCTCGACCCCGCCGCGGGCAGCCTCATTCTCGATAAAGGTGCAATTGCATACGACACCCTGATCGTCGCCGCCGGGGCACGCCATTTCTACTTCGGCCACGATTCCTGGGAATCCGTCGCGCCCGGCCTGAAGTCGCTCGAAGATGCTACGCGCATCCGACATAAGATTCTCTACGCCTTCGAGGCAGCCGAACGTGAGACCGACCCCGAGGCTCGCCGCCGCTGGTTGACGTTCGTGATCGTCGGCGCGGGACCTACCGGCGTGGAACTTGCGGGGGCACTAGCCGAAATCGCCAACGATTCGCTGCGCCACGATTTCCGCTCCATCCATCCGGAGGAGTCCAGGATCCTGCTGCTGGATGCGTTGCCGCGGGTGCTGACAGCGTTTCCTGAGAGCCTTTCGGCCGCCGCCGAGCGGCAACTCATCCGCCTGGGTGTTCGCGTGATACCGTCCGTTCGCGTGATCGCGATCGACTCGGGCGGGGTGACGTATTCTACGGCCACGAGCACGGAGCGCATCGAAGCGCATACTGTTCTATGGGCCGCCGGCGTCAAGCCGTCCCCATGGGGCGAGATCCTTGCGCGACGCGCTGGCGCGGAGCTCGATCGCACCGGTCGCGTCAAAGTGAATCCCGACCTCACCATCCCCGGCCATGCCGAAATCTTCGTGATCGGCGACCTGGCGTACCTCGAGCATGACGGCGTGGCTTTACCGGGCATCGCCCCCGTAGCGATGCAAGAGGGGCGCTACGCGGCTTCGGTGATTCTCGGCCGTCTCCAGGGAAAAACGTCAAAGCCATTCAGCTATTTCGATAAAGGCTACCTGGCGGTCGTCGGCCGAAATTCCGGCGTCGGAGTCATTGGCGGCGTCAAACTTCACGGCTTTATCGCCTGGTTCGTGTGGCTCTTCGTGCACCTGATGTATCTCGCTGAGGCGCTCAACCGGGTGCTGGTGTTCCTGCGCTGGGGCTACCAGTATGTGACCTTCTATCGTGGCGCGCGCCTGATCACAGGCGATGATTCCCAGGAACATTTAGAATAGGGGCTTGCAGCGCTATTTTGTAAAGACGTTCGGATGCCGGGCTTCCCAAGCGGATGGAGCCGCGCTTGAAGCCGGACTCGCTTCTAGCGGTCTCAGCGCTGCCCGCGAAATTGCCGACGCCGAACTTGTTGTATTAAACACCTGTACCGTAACGGCTACTGCCGACGACGAGCTCCGCCAAACCGTCCGCCGCATCCACCGCACCCAGCCCGATACGCGCATCGTCGTAACCGGCTGCTACGCGCAGCGCGCGCCGGAAGAAATCGCGGCGATCCCCGGCGTGACTTGGGTCGTCGGGAATTCGCACAAGAATTTGATCCCCGACTTGGTCGCCGATGGCACCCACTATCACGGCGAGATTCGCATAGGCGATATTTTCGACCAGCGCGACTTCCTTTCCGCGCCCGTTGAAGATGCACTGGGCGATCGCACTCGTCCCAATCTCAAGATTCAGGATGGCTGCAATAATCGCTGTTCCTTCTGCATCATTCCCTACGTGCGCGGCCGCAGCCGCAGCGCGCAGCCGGATTCGGTGATCGGCCAGGTGCGCCATCTCGCATCGAAATACCGCGAAGTGGTGCTGAGCGGCATCAATCTCGGTCGCTGGGGCCGCGATCTCGAAGGAAGCAGCCGTCTGGTGGATCTCGTTCGGAGGCTACTCAACGAAACCGAAATCGAACGCCTGCGACTAAGCTCCGTCGAGCCCATGGATTGGTCCGACTCTCTGTTGGAACTCGTCGCGAGGTCGCCGCGCATCGCGAAACACGTGCACGCCCCGCTGCAGTCGGGTTCCGATAAGGTGCTGCGCCGCATGCATCGCAAGTATCGGCCTCGTCACTATGCCGACCGGATTCTCAATGCTCGCGCGCTGATGCCGGATTGCGCCGTGGGCGCTGACGTGATGACCGGTTTCCCCGGTGAAAGCGAACAGGAATTCGAGGAATCGCGCGCATTTGTCGAGAGCCTGCCGTTTACTTACTTGCACGTGTTCACGTACTCAGCTCGCCCCGGTACGCCCGCCGCTGACGTCGCCGAGCAAGTGCCGATGGAAATTCGCAAATACCGTACGCACGTGCTTCGCGATCTCGCCCAGCGAAAGAATCTGGAATTCCGCAAATCGATGCTGGGCCGCACGATTTCTGCGGTGACTCTGGATAATGGCGCGCTCAGCGAGAACTATCTGAAGGTCGTGCTTGTCCGCCCGCGCGAAGCCAATCGCATCGTGGA
>Ga0207687_10003186_pt1 | contig 11129 bp, 8 predicted proteins | sample KBSM54metaG_FD_184399 | JGI IMG/M metagenome (GOLD analysis project Ga0207687, IMG submission 184399) | Miscanthus rhizosphere microbial communities from Kellogg Biological Station, Michigan, USA - KBS M5-4 metaG (SPAdes) (version 2) | ecosystem: Host-associated > Plants > Roots > Rhizosphere >... | reverse complement strand
GGTTGCCGGACAGCGAGTACTTCTGCGTGCCCCAGGCGGTCTCGAACTGCAGGCGGCCGTTCGAACCGATCGCGGTGGAGGTACCACCGACCGCGGTGACGTACGGGTCCGAGTTCGGGTAGTCCGTCTGGCGCAGGCCGGTGTTGGCCAGCTCGTCGCCGTTGTCGCCCGAGGAGAAGGCGAACGAAATGCCCTCGATGGCACCCTGCAGGAACACTGCCTCGTACGCGTTGATCACGTCAGCGGCCTCGTCGGATTCCGGCTCGCCCCACGAGTTCGTGACGATCTGAGCCTTGTCCTCCGTGACAACCTTCGCGAGCGTGTCGAGGAAGTCGTTGTCGTAGCAGCTGGCCGACCCGTAGTAGCGGATCTTGGCCGCCGGTGCCATCGCGTGCACGGCCTCGACGTCGAGCGTCTGCTCGCCGTACCAGCCGTTCTCGCCGCAACCCTTCGGACCGGTGCCCGTGTGGTTGTACGGGGTGTTGATCGTCTGGGTGTACTGGCTCGGGAAGTAGCTGCCGTCGCCGTTGATCTCCGCGTAGTGGTTCGCGTCGAACGCGATCGTCGGCGAGCCGTAAGCGTCGGTGATGGCGACGGTGACTCCCGCGCCGGTGAGCGGCGTGTTGCCCTCGTAGGCGCTGCGCAGCTGCGGACCGGTGTAACCGCAGACCGCGTAGGGCAGCGTGTGGTCACGGTAGGACGGAAGCGGGGTCGTGTAGTCGGCCTTGTAGGTCGCCTGCACCTGGCCGTAGTAGTGCGAGCACGGCTGGGCGTTGTAGAAGCCTGCCGGCGGCGGCGCCACGTTGGGCTTGACCAGGTGGGCCGTGGTGTCGATGCCCGTCACGGTCAGCACGGTGGAGGCGAGGGAGGCCGGCACCTTCAGCGCCGAGCTCGGAGCCTGAACCTTGTCCGCACCCTTCTGGTACGAGCCGACGCTGGTGCTGAACGCCTTGTTGGCCGCAGCAACGGTTCCGGTGACCGAGATGTACTGGTTGTTCGGCGCCACCTTGACGATGTGGAAGCCGTTGGACGACAGCCAGTGCGACAGGTTCTGTACCGAGCCGTTCGTCGGCTGGAACTTGGCCGCGTACTGCGCCTGCGTGAGGAAGTGTCCGTAGGACGCCGTGCCCGGCGTCGAGACTGCCTTCGCGGCCGCAGCGAGCGAAGCGAGGCCACCGCGCGGCGCGAGATACACGCGAGCCGAAACGCCCGCCTTCGCGTCTGCGTGACCGAGGTACTTCGCCTTGGCCAGCCAAGTCGGCGTGCTGTTGGGAACCGCTGACGGGCTAGCCGTCGCGTCTGCGGTCGCCGGAATGACAAGCGACGCCGCGAGGAGCGCGGCTGCCGCGGTCAGAACGACCACTGTCTTGCGTTGGGGCATGTGTTAGGCCTCCAGCCTGATAGATCGTGGTGCCCGAGCTGTCGGTTCCGCCGGGTTTCGACGAACCGCCGTCCGGAGGCTAAGGGGTATATAGGGCCCACGCATAGAGGCAACACGCGCTCTTTGTGTTTGTCGGACGAATCGATATCCGAAATTTTTTCTGTGAAGACACCCATCGGCGCGGAATCGCGGACGATCTTGGTCGAAACTTTTTTCGGTCCGGATGTCTCAAGATCGATCGGCGCGACTCCTGAACTGATGTGTGCCGCACGGTAAGACGGGCGCACTGTTTCGCACGGAACTGTGCGGCGACTGCGGTCGATGGGGGTCGACGCGGTCGTCGGAGGGAACGCACAGGTCCCAGGGGTCATCGCGTCGCGGGGGCGGCGCGGTGACCCTGCCCCGTTTAGTTGCTGTAAAGTTTGCGACTGTGGGGAGGGGCAGGTGATCGAGTCATGAGCGCGGAGCAGGTGCCGTCGCAGGCTTTCGCCACCAATCTCGCCGGTGTGGCCGTCGACCCAGTGCTCGTCGCCGAACCACTGGACGCGCACGCCGCGCTCGAGTCAGGCCTTCTCACCTTCGCCGCAAGGCTGACCACACCGGGCGGCGCCCCCATCGGCGGTGCCACGGTGCTGTTCACCATGTCTGTCGCCGCACGCACGTCGGTGAAATGCGCCGCGGTCACCGGCGAGAACGGCGTGGCTCACGCCGAGTCGATGCTCCCGGTCGGGCTCTTCGATCGGGGACAGGTCGAGTTCCGGATCGGGTTCGCCGGCGCCCCACCGATGTACTGGCCCATCTCGGTCACCGGTCGCATCGTCTGACTGGAGTGGAGACGAGGGGAATCGAACCCCTAACCCCTGCCTTGCAAAGGCAGTGCTCTGCCAATTGAGCTACGTCCCCGGGTTGTACAGCTAGCGCGAGGTATCCGAGGTTGCTTCGCGCCAGACGTTCGCATCGCCACGGTTCCGCCGGCGCTTGAGAACCGTCAGAATCGCCGCAGCCCCGCCGACGATCAGCACGATCGGCCGCTTGACCATTCATGCCTCCTCGAACGGGGCTTACGTTGTGGGCCTGGGAGGACTTGAACCTCCGACCTCTTCCTTATCAGGGAAGCGCTCTAACCGCCTGAGCTACAGGCCCGTAGGCCGAACAGTGACTTTACCGGTCGCCCGAAGCGCCTTCCAAATTGACCCGGCTCACCGCTCGGACAGAGTGATCTCCACGCCGCCAACCAGGTCCGCACAAAGGTTGTAGATCACCGATCCGACCGTCGACAGCGCCACGAACAGCACGATGTTGATGACGCCGATGATGGCGGCGCCACCGAAGACAATTCCCGCCGAGACAGGGGCCTTCGAGCCGGGGCCGTTGATTGTGGTGATCGTGTCGTTGACGTGCCCGATGACGCCGGCCGCGTCCAGGATGCCGAAGAGCAGCCCGACGACGATCATCCACACGAAGAACAGGGCCACGGCCAGGACGCTCGAGAACCGCAGCACCGTGAGGGGGTTGATGTGGCGCAGTTGCAGGCGCGCGCGGCGGGGGCCGCGGTTGCGGGCCGGCCGGGGCGCCGACTTACCGTCGGCGCCGACTGCGGCGTCGGGTGCGAGTGGACCAGCCGTCCCGACGCCCGCCCCAGCCCCAGCCCCAGCGGAGATGGTGGTCGCGCCGAAGTCGGTACTCGGCGGCGCCCCCGCGGCGCCGCCGATGTGCGGCTGGCTCATTGCTGTTACTCCTGCTCGTCAGGCTCGTCGGCGTTGCGGGCGAGGGCCACCAGGTTGACCCCCTCCGACAGATTCATCAGGCGTACGCCCATGGTCTGTCGTTGTGCCCGGCGAACCTCCGCGGCCTTGGTGCGGATGACCACGCCCTCAGACGTGATCGCGTAGACCTCGTCCTTGGGTGACACGGCGATGGCTCCCACCAACCCGCCTCGGGTGGACACAATACGCGCGGTGAGTACGCCCTTCCCCCCTCGGCCCTGCACCGGGTACTCCCCGATCCTGGTCCGCTTGGCATAACCACCCTCGGTGGCGATGAGGATTTCGGCGTCTTCCTGGCCCTCCGGCACCACCAGCATGGCCAGCAGCTCGTCGCCGGCCTTGAAGCGCATGCCGAACACACCGGACGTCGCGCGGCCCATCGGACGCAGTGATTCGTCGTCCGACTTGAATCGGATCGACATCGCGTGCCGGCTGACTAGGAGCAGGTCATCGTTCGGACCGTTGAGCGCGGCGCCGATCAGCTCGTCGTCCTCACGAAGGTTGATCGCGACGATTCCACCGCTGCGGTTGGAGTCGAACAGCGACAGCTGCGACTTCTTCACCAGGCCGTGCTTCGTGGCGAGCACCAAGTACGGGGCCACCTCGTAGTTCTTGATCGTGATGACGCTGGCGATCTGCTCATCCGGCTGGAAAGCGAGCAGGTTAGCGACGTGCTGGCCCTTGGCGTTGCGGTTGGCCTCGGGGAGCTCATAAGCCTTTGCCCGGTAGACGCGTCCCTTGTTCGTGAAGAACAGGATCCAGTCGTGCGTCGAGCTCACGAAGAAGTGCTCGACGATGTCGTCGGTGCGAAGAGCAGCGCCCTGCACGCCCCGCCCACCGCGACGCTGTGCCCGGTAGAGGTCGGTCTTGGTGCGCTTGGCGTAGCCCGTCTTCGTGATCGTGATGACCACGTCTTCCTGCGCGATGAGGTCTTCCATCGAGACATCGCCGTCGTGTGCGACGAAGCGCGTACGTCGATCGTCGCCGTACTTGTCGACGATCTCGGTCATCTCGTCGCGAATGATCTGACGCTGGCGACCTGGCTTGGCCAGGATGTCGTTCAGGTCGTCGATCTCGGCGGCGATCTTGTCGTGTTCCTCGATGATCTTCTGACGCTCGAGGGCGGCGAGGCGACGGAGCTGAAGATCAAGGATGGCCGTCGCCTGGATCTCGTCGATCTCCAGCAACTCCATCAACCCACCGCGCGCCTCCTCGGCAGACGGTGAGTTGCGGATGAGCGCGATGACCGCGTCGAGCTGGTCGAGCGCCTTGAGCAGCCCGCGCAGGATGTGGATGCGCTTCTCGGCTTCAGCCAGCAGGTACTGAGTGCGCCGGACGATGACCTCGACCTGGTGGACGACGTAGTGGCTGATGAACTGGTCGAGGCGCAGTGTGCGTGGCACCCCGTCGACGATCGCGAGCATGTTCGCGCCGAACGTCGTCTGGAGCTGGGTGTGCTTGAACAGGTTGTTCAGAACGACCTTCGCGACGGCGTCACGCTTGAGCGTGATCACCATGCGCATACCGATGCGGTCCGAGCTCTCATCGTGGATGTTGCGAATGCCGGCGAGCTTGCCCTCGTTCACCTGACCGGCGATGGAGTCCAGGAGGTTGTCAGGGTTCACCTGGTAAGGGAGTTCGGTGATGACCAGGATCGTGTTGCCCTTCTGATCCTCTTCAACCTCCACCACCGCACGCATTCGGATGGACCCGCGACCAGTGCGGTACGCCTCGTCGATGCCGTCGCGGCCGACGATCAATGCCTTGGTGGGGAAGTCCGGCCCTTGGACGAACTTCATGGCCTCTTCGAGCAGCTCTTCATCCGTCGCGTCAGGATGGTCGAGCGCCCACGTAACCGCCGCAGCCACCTCACGCAGGTTGTGCGGCGGAATGCGAGTGGCCATACCGACCGCGATGCCTTCGGAGCCGTTCACCAGCAGGTTCGGGAAGCGAGCCGGGAGGATGACTGGCTCGGTGGTGTTGCCCGCGTAGTTCGGGATGAAGTCGACGGTGTCCTTGTCGATGTCCTGCAACATCGCCATGGCGAGGTTCGCCAGCCGGCCCTCGGTGTAGCGCATGGCCGCAGCGGGGTCGTTGCCAGGCGAACCGAAGTTCCCCTGAGGATCGATCATCGGGTAACGCAGCGACCACGGCTGAGCCATGCGCACCAGGGCGTCGTACACCGACGAGTCGCCGTGCGGGTGATAGTTGCCCATCACGTCGCCGACGATGCGGCCGCACTTGACGTAGTTGCGGTCGGGGCGGAACCCCGAGTCGTACATGCCGTAGAGGATCTTGCGGTGTACCGGCTTCAACCCGTCCCGCACATCCGGAAGAGCACGCCCGACGATGACCGACATCGAGTAGTCGATGTAGGACCGCTGCATCTCCGTCTGAATATCAACCGGCTCAATCCGATCGAAGGTCCCATCGGTTGTGTCAGTCATTCGCTAGCTCACCTTCAAGTCGTGAGTCCCGCTGGGATGGGTTGGGTTGGCGGCCCAAGCCATCCCCCATTCGGAACCATGAGCGCTAGATGTCAAGGAACCGCACGTCTTTCGCGTTGCGGATGATGAAGGACCTGCGCGCCTCGACGTCCTCTCCCATGAGGACAGAGAAGAGTTCGTCGGCGGTGGCGGCGTCGTCGAGAGTGACGACGCGCAGGATCCGGTGCTCGGGATCCATCGTGGTCTCCCACAGCTCCTTGGCGTTCATCTCGCCAAGACCCTTGTACCGCTGCAGCGCCTCTTCCTTCGGAAGGCGTCGACCGGCTTCGATGCCGTCCTTGATCAGGCCGTCGCGCTCTTTGTCGGAATACGCGTAACCGGGCTCGCCCTTCGACCACTTGATCTTGTAGAGCGGTGGAGCCGCGAGGTAGACGTGACCGGCCTCGATGAGCGGTCGCATGAACCGGAACAGCAACGTGAGCAGCAGCGTGGTGATGTGCTGACCGTCAACATCGGCATCGGCCATCAGCACGATCTTGTGATAGCGCAGCTTGGTCACGTCGAACTCGTCGTGGATGCCGGTGCCCAGCGCGGTGATGAGCGACTGCACCTCGGTGTTCTTCAGAACGCGGTCGATGCGCGACTTCTCAACGTTGATGATCTTGCCGCGGATCGGCAGGATCGCCTGGAACATCGAGTCACGGCACGACTTGGCCGAACCGCCGGCCGAGTCACCCTCGACGATGTAGAGCTCGCTCTTCTCCGGCTCGGTCGAGCGGCAGTCGGCAAGCTTTCCGGGCATTCCGAACGTGTCTAGTGCGCTCTTGCGGGCGAGCTTGCGTGCCTGCTGCGCGGCCTTGCGCGCGCGGGCAGCCTGCGTCATCTTCGTGACGATGTTCTTCGCCTCGACGGGATTGCGGTTGAACCAGTCCTCGATCCACTGGTTACAGACGGACTGCACGAACGTCTTAGCGACGGAGTTGCCGAGCTTGGTCTTTGTCTGACCCTCGAACTGCGGCTCGCCGAGTTTGATCGAGATGATCGCCGCCAGGCCTTCCCGGATGTCGTCACCGGTGAGGCGATCTTCCTTCGTGTCCTTGACGTGCTTCTTCTCGATCGCCCACTTGTTCACCACGTTGGTGAGAGCAGTACGGAAACCCTCCTCGTGCGTGCCGCCCTCGATCGTGGCGATCGTGTTGGCGAAGGTGTGCACGCTCTCCGAGTACGACTTGTTCCACTGCATGGCGATGTCGACGGAGAGCTGGTTCTCCTTGTCCTCACCGGAGAAGGAGATGACGTCCTTGTGGATCGGCTCCTTGTCGCTGGTGCGGTTGATGTGCCGGACGAAGTCGGCGATGCCCTCGGCGTAGCAGTAGGTAACCTCCCGCGCGGTCTTCGGCTTGTGCGCGTCGACGGCGTCGTCTTCCTCGACGATTTCCTCGATGCGCTCGTCGCGCAGCACGATCGTCAGACCCTTGTTCAGGAACGCCGTCTCCTGGAGCCGGCGGCGGATCGTCTCGTAGTCGAACTTCACCGTCTCGAAGATCGAGTCGTCCGGCCAGAACGTGACCGTCGTGCCGGTCTTCTTCGTCGCGGCACCCTTGCTCAGCGGAGCGGCCGGCTTCTGGTCGACGTAGGGCTGAGTCCACTCGAAACCGTCACGCTGAATGTCGACCTCGAGGCGCGTGCTCAGCGCGTTCACCACGGAGATGCCGACGCCGTGCAGACCACCGGAGACGGCATACGCGTCGCTGTCGAACTTTCCGCCGGCGTGCAGCACGGTGAGGATGACCTCGACCGCAGGACGCTTCTGGGTCGGGTGCATGTCCACCGGCATGCCGCGGCCGTTGTCGACGACGCGAACGCCACCGTCAGCCAGCAAGGTGACGTCGATCCGATCGGCGTGGCCGGCGAGGGCTTCGTCGACGGAGTTGTCGACGACCTCCCACACCAGGTGGTGCAGGCCGCGCTCGGCCGTCGATCCGATGTACATACCGGGGCGCTTGCGCACCGCTTCCAAGCCTTCGAGTACCTGGATAGAGCTACCCGAGTACTCCTTCTTGCTTGCGGCTGCCATGCGCCCCCCGTTTTCTTTCTCAGACGGTCGGCGAGGTGCCTGACCTGGTTTCGCACATAAATTCAGGGCGGACGTGTCTCGTGTGACGGTTGGGACACTCTCCGGCACGCTGAGACGGCGTACACCCCGTTGCTGCGTTTCAGTCTAGCCGAAACTGACGACAGAAGTGGCTGTTGACGCGCCTGACACGGCCGTGGACGCGCAAATTCACCCTATGCCACGGTTCCCCACACGGAATTAGCCTCCAGATGGCCCTGGCGGCACCAACTCAGCCGTAGGTGTCACGTGGCCCGCGTGCACCGCGAACGCTGAACTTGCCATGTTTCCAGCTCGGCCCCGACGGCCCAGTGACCACGATCCGGGTGACGACGGTGGGGCCGAGTTCGGCCACGACGCGAGCCAGCAACGTCCCGCTCAAGAGGCGCAGTTGGGTGGCCCAGGCGGTCGATTCAGCCGAGACCCTCAGCTCGCCCTCGTTCAGCGATACCGGATTGCAATGGGCGGCAACGTCTGCCCCCACTATCTGCGCCCAGTCAGTGAACACTCTCGCTTGGGCAAGCGGGCGCTCCCAGCCGCGGTCGACCAGGTACCCGCTGAGGACGTCGCCCAGCGGCCGTGGATCGGTGTCGTCCGGCCATGCGCCGGAGTACCCGCCCTGATTCGAGGCCGCAGGGTCCGATTTCTTGCGCTTCGGACGCCGCCCAGGACGGCCCCGGGCTATCCCTTGTGCACCAGCAAGAGCTGATTTGACGGGGTCTGCGGAGACGTCAGGCTCGTGTTTGTCCACAGCAGAAGGCGGTTTTCCACCGCTGCCTGTGGATGACCCTGTGACTGGCGTCTCATCCTCAGCGGACACGGCGTGCTGCCCCGTCATGAACGTCGAACCTGGCTCCGTCCAGTGCCTCAGGCACATCGGACAGGACCGCGGCGGTGACGATCGTCTGCTCGGCCTTGCTGGCCACCAGGGCCAGTTGCTCACGCCGGCTTGAGTCCAATTCAGCAAAGACGTCGTCGAGGACGAGCACCGGGTCGGCGCCGGTCGGGTAGTCCGAGCGGAGCAGCTCGTAGCTGCCGAGGCGAAGGGCGAGCGCAGCGGACCATCCCTCGCCGTGGCTGGCATAGCCCCGGATGGGCAGGGCACCCAGCGCCAGGTCGAGATCGTCACGATGCGGCCCGACGAGGTTCACCCCCCGCTCCAGCTCACTCGGCCGCACCCGCGCCAGCTCAGACAGCAACGCCGCCTCCAGCACTCCGACCTCGGGTGGCGGGCCCCCGGCCGTCAGCTCCGGGAGTGACTCCGCCAGCGACGACGAGTAGGTCATTCCGAGCTCTGCGCTGGCGGGCGCCACCTGGGCGTAAGCGGTGACTGCGTGCGGGCGCAGTGCCTCGATCGCCTCGAGGCGGGCGTACAGCAACTGGGCGCCGTGATCGGCGAGGTGGCCGTCCCAGACGTCCAGCGTGCGCAGGTCTGATCCGCCACCCGAGCGCCGCGCCGCGCCCGACGACTTCAGCAGTGCGGCGCGCTGCTTGAGCACCCGGTCGTAGTCGGCGCGGACACCCGCCATGCGGGGCGACCGAGCCACCACGAGGTCGTCGAGGAAACGCCGACGTTCACTGGGGTCACCGCGGACGATGGCGAGGTCCTCGGGCGCGAACAGCACCCACCGCAGTGCACCGAGGACGTCGCGGGTGCGCGTGACGGGTGTGCCGTTGAGCCGAGCCTTGTTGGCCCGACCGGCCGTGATCTCGAGCTCGACGCGCAACTCGCGGTTGTCGGCGACCACTGCAGCGCGCACGACCGCGCGATCAGCGCCGGCTCTGATCAGTGGCGCGTCGGTGGGGACCCGGTGGCTCGACAGTGTTGCCACATAGCCAAGTGCTTCGATCAGGTTCGTCTTGCCCTGGCCGTTGGACCCGACCAAGACCGTCGGCCCCGGCTCGAATTCCAGTTCCGCGTTCGTCCAGCTTCGAAAGTCACTGAGCGAAAGGTGGCGGACGTACATCTCGAGGATCAGCCCGGCAGACGGACAGGCATCATCACGTAGGTGTACTCGGTGCCCTCACTGGCCTCGGGCCGCAGCACGACCGGCTTGTTCGCTGACGTGAACAGCAGTCGTGCGTCGGAGGACGTCAGCGCGCCGAGGCCGTCCAGCAGGAACTGGGGGTTGAACGCCGTGGTGATCGCCTCGCCGTCATAGGAGACGTCGAGCTGCTCCTCGGCTCGCCCCTCGTCCTCGCCGCCGGCGGACAGTCCGAGACCACCCTCACCGAATTCCAGACGCACTGGGGTGTTGCGATCGGCGACCAGTGCCACGCGCTTGACTGCCTCGACGAGCGGCCCGACCGTGATCTCGGCCGACGACGACCACTCGTTCGGCAACAGCGATCGGTACGCCGGGAAGGTCGCGTCGAGCAGGCGAGTGGTGGCGCGGCTGGCGCGGCCGTTGGTCGTCCCGGAGAAACCGATGATGCCTTCACCCCCGCCACTCGAGGACTGGCCGCTCAGGGCGATCGTCATCGTGTCGCTGTGAGACAGGCTCCGGGCGGCCTCAGCGAGAGTGCGTGCGGGCACGAGCACCTGCACCGGTTCGGCCGAGGGGTTCTCCGGCGTCCAGTCGAGTTCACGGACTGCCAGCCGGTAACGGTCGGTGGCGGCGAGTGTCATCCGCGTGCCGTCGATCTCCAGCCGGACTCCGGTCAGCATCGGGAGCGTGTCGTCACGACCGGCCGCGATAGCGACCTGGCTGACCGCATTCGCGAAGTCGGCACTGGGCACCGTGCCGGCAGTGGTGGGCATGACCGGGAGTCGTGGGTAGTCCTCGACCGGCATCGTGGGCAGGGTGAATCGGGCAGACCCGCAGGCGATGGTGAGGCGGGAGCCGTCGAGGGCGACATCGACAGGGTGCGGCGGCAGCGCCTTCGTGATGTCGGCAAGCAAGCGCCCGGACACCAACGCCTGCCCGTCACTTCCTGCCGTCACCTCGAGCTCGACCTCCGTCGAGGCTTCCAGGTCGAATCCGGAGATCACGAGTACGTCGCCGGAGACCGACAGCAACAGGCCGGCGAGTACCGGCATGGTCGGCCGGGTGGAGAGACTGCGCGCAGCCCACGTGACCGCGTCAGCGAGACCCTCGCGTTCGACCCGGAACTTCATCGTGCCTCCAAATACATCGTCTTCCGGCCAAGCGGGCCGAGCACAATCCACAGCAGTGATAGCCGTTGGCTTTGCGCATTTCTCAATAAATCTGTTCGTCAGTCTTCTTCGCAGCTGTGGAAACTGGGGACAACCTCGAAGAGGTCCGGCAAACGCTAGCCCAACGCGGGTTCGAGCCTGTGGACGGACTTGAGGAGATCATGCCGTCTGCGGCGGACAACGCGTGGATACGACATGACGTCCAGGTGTCATACACACCAACTGGGCCGTTCTCCACAGCACTTCCCACAACATGTGCACGGAG
>Ga0207687_10003181_pt1 | contig 11140 bp, 8 predicted proteins | sample KBSM54metaG_FD_184399 | JGI IMG/M metagenome (GOLD analysis project Ga0207687, IMG submission 184399) | Miscanthus rhizosphere microbial communities from Kellogg Biological Station, Michigan, USA - KBS M5-4 metaG (SPAdes) (version 2) | ecosystem: Host-associated > Plants > Roots > Rhizosphere >... | reverse complement strand
TTGTAGAAACCGAAGTCCTCGCTCGACTGCAGCGACGCGCGCAGGTACGGCGAGATCTGCTCGATCGGGAAGAAGTCGGGATTCGTCGGCCCGACCACGAACGACATCCACTCGCCCTTCTCGACCTCGACGTAGTGCTCGAACTCTTCCTTGAGTCGCTTCGGCGAGTCCGCCGGCTCGTCGAGCACCTTGCAGTGGTTGATGCCGACGTGGCCCTCGAGCACGGTCGCGGTGAGATCGTCCCAGTTCACCCCGAGGTGGATGTCGGTGTCGAACATCCCGCGCATCTTGTAGCCGACGAAGTTCGGCGCGATCTCCTTGGGGATCGCCTGCAGCATGCGCTGGCAGTCGATCGGCGGGATCACGAGCCGGAGGTCGACGGTCTGGAGATTCGCCGGCGAGTGACAGCCGGGCGTCTGCAGCGGATCATCCTTCTCGACCGGCACCTCGACGACGTGAGTCGCCTGCGTGACCGTGCCGGTCACCGAGAACGGCACGTTGCGCGCGTTGAAGTCGCCGCGCACGAGCTCGAGCTTGCGGTTCGCGCGGTCGAACGTGCCCGAGATCTCGCCCGCGACGTCGAGGTCGTGCACCTCGTTGTCGGAGATCCGCCAGTAGTTGAGGTTCAAGCCGCGCAGGTGGAAGTTGCCGCCGAACGCGACGCCGGCGCGCGTGACGTCGAGGTGGATCTGGGTGTCGACCGACGTCTGCTGGTAGTCGACGACCGCTTCCTGGCGGCGCGCCTCGGCCAGCGCGACCTGCGATCGCGTCCTGCCTGCGGTAAAGATCGGCTGCGTGGCAGCAGCGGCCGCGGTCCAGATCACGTTGGTCCCGGTGAACAGCGCCGCGAGCGCCGTGCTCTCGAAGCCGCCCGATCCGGTCAGCGCAATCTGGGGAAAGAACGCCGCGCGCGCGACGCCGATCTGCGCATTGGCCGACACCAGCGTCTGCTCGGCCCGCTGGATGTCCGGCCGGCGCTCGAGCAGCGCAGACGGCAGCCCCGCCGGCACGTCGGCCTGATGCGGCTGCTCGGTCAAAGCGCGTCCGCGCGCCACCGCGCCCGGGTTGTCGCCCAGGAGGACGCTGATGAAATTCTCCTGCTGAGCGATCTGCCTCTCGAGCGTGGCGATCTCGCCGGTCGCCCCGTAAACCAGCTGCTCGGCCTGGCGCACGTCGAGCAGCGATGTCGCCCCGCCCTGTTCCCTGACTTGTGCCAGCTGGAGCGACTCGCGTCGCGACGCGAGCGTCCGCCGGGAGATGTCCAGCTCGAGATCCAGCGCACGCAGGCCGAAGTACGCGCCCGCCACCTGGCTGACCAGCGTCGTCATCACCGCACGGCGTCCCCACTCCGCCGCCAGCAGCTGGGCCCGCGCCGATTCCGTGGCGCGGCGGAACTTGCCCCAGAAATCCAGCTCCCACGCCGCCGATCCCTGGACTTCCACGGCGCCGATGTTTGTCGATGGAAATCCGAGCGCCACGGAAGGGCGCTCTCCCAGCACGCTTACGCCGGCGGTGACCGTCGGGAACTGATCGGCGCGCGTGATCCCGAGCTGCGCCTGCGCCTCGAGGATTCTCGCCGCGGCCGTCTGGACGTCGTAGTTGTGTTCGAGCGCGGTGCGAATCAGCGTCTGCAGCACTTCGTCCTTGAACAGCTCGGACCACCGCACGTCGGCCAGCGACGCCGCGCCCGCCGCCGCGTCGGCGCCGCGGAACGCGTCCGGTGCGCCCGCGGGCGGCCGCTGATAGTTCGGACCGGTGAGGCAGCCCTGCGTGACCAGGGCGATTGCCACGACCGACGCCAGCGTCAGCGGCGTCGCGCGGCTGTGAAACCGGATCGTTCGAGCCACGTTACGAGTGCCCCTCGCTCGGCACGAGATCGGATGCGTCGCCGTGGGCGGGAGCGCGGCGCGACGACAGGCGTTCGACCAGGACGAACAGCAGCGGGATGATGAAGATGGCGAGCAGCGTGGCGGCCAGCATGCCGGTGACGACCACGGTGCCGAGGATCCGCCGCGACGCGCCGCCCGATCCGCTCGCGAACCACAGCGGCACGCAGCCGAGGATGAACGCGAAGGACGTCATCAGGATCGGACGTAGCCTGAGCTTCGCTCCCTCGAGTGCGGCGTCGACGAGGCCCATGCCGTGCTCGTAACGCTCCTTGGCGAACTCGACGATTAGAATCGCGTTCTTCGCAGCCAGCCCGATCAGCATGATCACGCCGATCTGGGCGTAGACGTCGAAGTCGTACCGGCGCATGAACAGCCCGAGCATCGCGCCGAACACGGCAATCGGCACCGAGAGCAGCACCGAGAAGGGGAGCGACCAGCTCTCGTAAAGGGCCGCGAGGATCAGGAAGACGAAGGCAATCGAGAGCGCGAACAGCCCGCCCGATCCACCCGCCTTCTTCTCCTGATACGACAGATCCGACCAGTCGTAGCTGATCTCGCGCGGCATCGTCTGCTTCGCGACCTCTTCGAGCACGTCGAGGGCCTGGCCGGAGCTGTAACCCGGCGCGGCGGCGCCGGTGATGAGCGCGGCGCGATAGACGTTGAACCGGTTTGTATACTGCGGCCCGAACGCCGGTTTGGTCGACTCCAGCGTCGAGAGCGGCACCATCGAGCCGTCGTTGTTGCGCACGTAGAACTGGCTGATGTTCGCCGGGCTCGTGCGCTCGGCCCCTTCGGCCTGGAGGAACACGCGCCACTGGCGGCCGAAGCGGTTGAACTGATTGACGTACAGGCCGCCGAGGAACGCCTGCATCGTCTGATAGACGTCGCCCAGTGCGATTCCCTGCTTCAGCACCTTGTCGCGATCGACGTCGGCATACAGCTGCGGCACCGCCGACGTGAACTGCGTCGTCACGCCGACCAGTTCCGGTCGCTTACGGGCGGCCTCGAGGAATTTCTGCACATTCTGGTTGAGGAACTCGAGACTGCCGCCGGTGCGATCCTGCAGCCAGAAGGAGAAGCCGCCCTGCGTGCCGAGACCGGGAATCGACGGTGGCATCACGGCGAAGGCCGTCGCTTCGGGAACGACCTGGCGCAATTCCCGGTTGATGCGGTTCACGATCTGGCGCGCCTCGAGATCCGTGCTGGTCCGTTCGTCCCACGGCTTGAGCCCGATGAAGTAGAAGCCGTAGTTGCTCGCGGTGACGCGCGACAGCAGGCTGAAGCCCGCAATCGTGTTGAAGTTGGCGATCCCTTCCGTGTGGGCCAGCAGGTTATCGATCTTCCGGCAGACGGCATCGGTCCGCTCGAGCGACGCGGCGGCCGGCAGCTGCACGTTCAGCAGGAAATAGCCATAGTCCTCTTCCGGCACGAAGCTGGTCGGCAGCCGGCGTCCAACGAGCACCGCCGCGGCCGTGAACCCGGCGAGCAGGACAACGCCGACCACGGCCTTGCGCACGAGACCGTGGCTGACGCGCACGTAGCCGCGCGTCGCCGCGTCGAAGCCACGGTTGAACCAGGCGAAGAACCGGTTCAGCAGCCCCGTCGTCTTCGCGCGCGGCTTGAGCAGCATGGCCGCCAGCGCAGGAGACAGCGTGAGCGCATTGAACGCCGAAATCATCACCGAGATCGCGATAGTGATCGCGAACTGCTTGTTCAAGCGTCCCTGGATGCCGCTCATGAAGCCGACCGGGATGAACACCGAGGCGAGGATCAACGCGATGCTGACCACCGGCCCGGAGACTTCTTCCATGGCTTTCAGGGTCGCGTCCTTCGGCGCCATACCCTCTTCGATGTGGTGCTCGACCGCCTCGACGACGATGGCGTCGTCGACGACCAGGCCGATGGCGAGCACCAGACCGAACAGGGAGAGCGTGTTGATCGAAAACCCGAGCAACGGAAAGACGGCAAAGGTGCCGATGAGTGACACCGGCACCGCGATCATCGGAATGAAGGTGGCGCGCCAGTTCTGCAGGAACAGATAGACGACGAAGATCACGAGGACGATCGCGATCCCGAGCGTGATCAGAATCTCGCGGATGCCTTCCGACACCGGTGCGGTGGTGTCGATCGAGTAGCGATAGGCCAGATCCTCTGGGAACCGCGTCTGCAGATCCGCCATCACTTTCTTGACGCCTTCGGCCACGGCCAGCGCATTCGATCCGGGCTGCTGGAAGACGGCGACCGCACATCCCTGCTGGCCGTTGACGCGGCCGATCTGCTGATAGTTCAGCGCACCGAGCTCGACGCGCGCGACATCCTGCAGGTGCACCGCGGACCCATCGGGGTTCGAGCGTACGGTGATCTTGCCGAATTCCTCCGCCGTCTGGAGGCGCCCCTGCGCACGGACGGTGTAGGTCATCTCCTGTCCGGACGGCGCAGGCTGCGCGCCAATCTGCCCGGAGGGGTTCACCGTGCTCTGCTGCTGGACGGCACGCACCAACTCCGGCACCGTGAGGCCAAGCTGCGCGAGCCGGTCGGGATTCACCCAGATGCGCATCGCGTAGTCGCCTGCGCCGAAGATGCGGACGTCGCCCACGCCGGGCACGCGATAGAGCGCGTCGATGATGTTGATGTTCGCGTAGTTGGCGAGGAACAGCGCGTCGTACGTGTTCTTCGGCGACATCAGCGACACGATCAGCATTGGAAAGCCGGTCGCCTTGCGCATCGTCAGGCCGAAGGTGTTGACGTCTGGCGGCAGGTTGGGCTGCGCCTGGGCGATGCGATTCTGGACGTTGACCTGGTCGATGTTCGGATCGGTAGCGACGTCGAAGGTGACCGTCAGCTGCATCGTGCCGTCGTTGGCGTTGGTCGACGCCATGTACAGCATGTTGTCCACGCCGTTGGTCTGCTGCTCGAGCGGCGCCGCGACCGCCGATTCGATGGTCAGTGCATCGGCGCCAGTGTAGGTGGCCGACACGCTGATTTGCGGTGGGATGATCTCCGGGAACTGGGCGATCGGCAGCGCCTGCATCGCCACCAGCCCTGCCAGCACCGTGATGATGGCGATGACGATCGCGACAATCGGACGGCTGACGAAGAAGCGGGACACGTCAGTGCGCCCCGCCGGCGTCGGAAAACGGAGTGACGTGCACCACGGTGCCGTCCCTTGTCGCCGCGCCCTCGACGACAACCCGCGCGCCCGCTTGCAGGCCGTCGTCGACAATCCAGCGGCTGCCGACGCGCTCGCCGACCTTGACCGTCTTCGTGCTCACTTTGTCGTCGGCCCCGACGACGCGGACCTGAAAGGTGCCCTGCAACTCGGTTACTGCGCGCTGCGGAACCAGGAGCACGTCGTTCCGCACACGCGTGTCGGCGCGGACGCGGCCGTAGCCGCCAGGACGCAGAATCCGATCGGGGTTCGGGAAGGTCGCGCTGATGCGGATCGTCCCGGTCTTGGTGTCTATCTCGCGATCCGCTGCGAGAAACGCGCCGGAGTGGGGATACGTGGTGCCGTCGGACAGGATCAGCGTCAGCGGTGTGGCGCCGGCCCACGGCCCCCTGGCGCCGCGGCCGTTGATCCGGCCGGCCACCTGGAGATAGTCCTGCTCGCCGAGCGGAAAATACGCCTTGATCGGATCGATCTGCGACACCGTCGTCAGCAGCGTGGCGGGCCCGACCAGATCGCCGATCTGCGCCGTCGCGATCGCGGCGACGCCGTCGACGAGCGAGATCACGCTCGTGAAGCCGACGTTGAGCTCCGCGGTGTGGACCGCCGCGGTCGCCGATTTCACGGCAGCCTGCGCCCCGAGGTTAGCCTGCACGTCGTTGTCGAGCTGGCTGCGCGCGATCGCGCGCTGCTCAGCGAGCGGGCGGTCGCGCTCCAGGTCGCGTTCGGTCTTCCCGAGCTGGGCCTCGGCTTCGCCGAGTTGCGCCCTGGCCTGCGCCAGCACCGACTCGAACGGTCGAGGATCGATCTGGAAGAGTACCTGGCCCTTCCGGACGAACGCGCCCTCTTCGTAGTTGCGTTTGACGAGATAGCCGCTGACCTGCGGTCGGATCTGTGCGTTGACGAGCCCGTCGAGGGTGGCGATCCACTCGGTGGTGAGGACGATACGCTCGGGTGACACCGTCACGACGTGGACGTCTGGCGGTGCCGCCGGTGGCGGCGCCGCGGATGTGCTCCGGCACGCGCTGCAGAGTATGAGAACAAGAGGCGAAAGGATGAAAGCGCGTGGATATGACATGTGCTTACCGTCGTGACGCCGTGCGAGGGGAGTGGGTGAGGCCGTTCAGCCACTGCTCCACGCTCGAGCGGAAGAGCCGATCGTTGCTGCACGGCGCGATTCGCCGGACACCGAGATGGACGTGCAAGAGCGCCTGGTGCGTCAGCGCTGACAGGATGAACCTGGACGCTACCGTGGCGTCGGCGCCGCGGCGGAACTCACCGCTCCGCTGCCCTTCCGTGATGAGACGCGCAATGAAGCGCCATCGTTGCGCGAGGCCGCGCGCCCAGGCTGCGAAGACACGCGGCGCTTCGGCCGGCATCTCGGCCATGACCACTCTCTGCCACAGCCCGGATTCCGCGGTCAGCGACAACGCCCAGAAGTCTCCGAGAAAGATGCGGAGACGATCCGTGACGCTGCCGCCCTTCTCCGCCAGCCGCCGCTCGATTTCTCCCTGCCGCTCGGCCATCCGGCTGGAGACACTCTGTGTAAGGAGATCGTCTTTGTTGGCGAAGTAGTGATAGACGGTCGCCTTCGAGACACCCGCGTCGCGGGCGATGTCATCGAGGCGGACGCGTCGGTAGCCGTGGCGCTTGACGAGCTTCAGGGCCGACGCCATGAGGACGCGAGGACGATCATCAGGAAGTCGTTGCCAGCGTCGAAGGCCGCGTCCTGGTGCGAAGCGGCGGCGGGTCACATTTCCGAGTATCCCACCATAATTGACCACGGGTCAATTACGCGGCGCGCTTTCTCTCGCCGACTCAACGGTCCCCGCACCTCCGCGGCCCGGGGCGTGAGCGCAGGGATCCCGCTACTTTACGATCGGATTGCTGGAATCGCGCTGCCAGTCCTGCCACGAGCCGACGTACACGCGGGCCGGGATTCCAGCGGTCCGCGCGGCCCAGTACATCAGGCTGGCGCGCATGCCGACGGCGCAGTACGTCACCACGCTCTGATTCGGTGCGACGCCGGCCTTGGTGATCAGCGCGCGAATCTCGTCGATCGACTTGAACTTGAGCATTCGCTGATCGGCGTACAGGTCCTGCCAGAGGATCAGCGTGGCTCCCGGCAGGTGGCCGTTGTTCCACTCCATCGTCGTCCTGACGTCGAGAATCCTGGTGTCGGGCGTCTGCAAATGGGCCTTCACGTACGGCGCGTCGACGATGACGTCGGGGGCGGGCTGTACGGTGAGTGTGTCCGATCCCGGAGGCGGGACGTCCGTCGACACGGGCCGGTTTTCCGATCTCCAGAGATTCAGGTTTCCATCGAGCAGCGACACGTCGGCGCCATGTCCAACGGCCGCGAGCGTCATGTAGATCCAGCCGATTTGCATCGGCGAGTCCCCGTACACGACGACATGCGTGCCGTCGCCGGCCCCTGCCTTCGCCGCCAGCACCTTCGCCAGTTCCGGGAGCGGCAGCATGTGATGGTCCATGGCACCGCCGCCGTTCATCTGTCCCGAGAGCGTGTCCATGTGATCGATGAACCGGGCGCCCGGAATATGGCCGCGTTCGTAAGCGCCTCTGTCGCCGGTGTAGACCACCCGGACCTGGGGATCGGCGAGATGGGATTGAAGCCAGGCGGTCGACACCATTGGCTCGACGCTGGTTGCCGCAACGAGAGCAAGGATCTGCAGCACATGAACCTCCTGGCTCCTTTAGACGGTCGACAGGGGCGGGAGGTTCGGCCTACTCCCGGTCGGCGATCACGACCGCACGCGAGGTCATATGCGCGAACAGGCTGAGGGCTCCGGTCACGTAGTAGAAGGAAAGCCAGGCGGCGAGCACATGGCTCAGGGAGCCGATCGACGAGGCCAGGAGCAGCAGGGCGCCGGAGGCGAATGCGATAGCGGGCGGTCTGAGCCGGGCCCGATCGCGCATGTAAGCGGCGAACGCGAAGCCGTACAGTCCGATTACCTGGTGCCAGGCCCAGAGTCTGGAACGGCCGCGGCCGATCTCTTCGATGATGTCGCCGATGAGTTCTTCGCGGACGCCGAACGCGTCGCCGTAGGTCAGGAGCCGGACCGCAAGTCGAGGAGACCGCATGTTCATCCCTCGTGGACTGGAATGCCGCGCCACAGCGTCGTCAGGGCCTTCTTGGCGGCCTTGACCTCGCGCAGTCCCGCGGTCGTGATCGTGAAGTAGCGCTTCGCGCGGCCGCCGCGCTCCCGCGTCGGCTGACCGAAGGCCGAACCGACCAGTCCCTTCTGCTCGAGGCGCTCGAGCGTGTTGTATACGCTCGCGAGAATCACGCGCTTGCCGGTGCTCTCCTCGATCGCCTGCGCGATCGGCACGCCGTACGCGTCCTCGCCCTGCCGAAGCAGGGCCAGCAGCACGAGCAATTCGAAGTGTCCCAGCGACTCCCTTGACATATGCTCACCTTTTACTACTAAATGGACGCCGATGCAATCCGGGCTGGACGCGCGTCACCTGACGAAGTACTACGCAGCGATTCCCGCGATTCGCGACTTCAGCCTGACGCTGCGGCCTGGCCAGGTTCTGGGGTTGCTCGGGCCCAACGGATCCGGCAAGTCGACGACCGTGTCGTTGCTGACCGGACTCCGGGAACCGTCGACGGGGGAGATCCTGTTCGATGGCCGAAACATCGCGGACTATCCGGCCGAGTACAAGGCGCGCGTCGGATACGTGCCCGAAGAGACGCACCTCTACACGTTTCTCTCAGGACGCGAGCAGCTGGATCTGATTGGGCGACTGCGCCGCCTGCCTGGTGACCTCCGAACGCGGAAGATCATGGCGCTCCTAGATCTGTTCGGGCTGACCGGCGCGGCGGATCAGCCGATCAGCGGCTATTCCAAGGGCATGCGGCAGAAGATCCTGATCATCTCGGCGCTGCTGCACGATCCCGATCTGTTGATCCTCGACGAACCGGAATCCGGACTGGACCTTGCCGCCAGCCTCGTCCTGCGACACCTGATTCCGATCCTGGCCGCGCGAGGCAAGATGATCCTGTACAGCTCGCACGTGCTCGATTATGTGGAGCGGCTGTGCGCGGAAGTCATCGTGCTGCATCGCGGTCGCATCGTCGCGCAGGGGCCGGTGACGCAGCTGCGCGCGATGATGCAGCGGGAGTCGTCGCTCGAGGAGATCATCGCGCAGCTCGTCACAACGGTCGATCCGGCCGGCGCGGCGCGCGAGATTGCGGACGTCGTCGGTCAGCACGCATGACGCCGCACCAGGCCGCCGGCGATCGCGATCTCGTCCGGCTGTTGACGCGCCTGTTTCTCAGGCGGCTCGTCGATCACGATGTCATCTCGCCCCACGCCGACCGCCACGAGTCGCTCGCGGTGCTCTATGCGCTGACCGTGTCGCTCGCGGTGTTCGTGACGTTCTTCCTGTCGGTCACGTATCTGAGCGCGTTCATTCAGCTGCCGGGGCCGGCGGCGCTGAGCGCGCTGTCGGACCGCTTCCTGTTCATCGCCGCGTCGATCACCACCAGCGCGCTGGGCGCCTTGATGGTGTGGGACGCGTTGTCGCTCGAGCCGCGTGACGCGGCCATCCTCGGGCCGCTGCCGATCTCGACCCGCACGATCAGCGTCGCGAAGCTCGCCGCCGCGGTGATCTTCGGGGCCGTGCTCACCATCGCGCTGAACGCGGTTCCGAGCGTGCTCTACCCGGCGTTTCTGACGTTGAACATCGGCGGCACTCGCGGCGCAGACCTTCTTCAGCTGATCGCCGTGCACGCGACGACCGTCACCATGGCCGGCCTGTTCGGGTTCTTTGCGATTCTCGCGGTACGCGGAGCCGTCCGCCTGCTGGTCGGCGAAGGCGGGTTTCGGCGGGTGTCGAGCGGCCTGCAGAGCCTCCTCGTTGTGAGCATGGTGACCGCGCTGCTCCTGGCGCCGACGGTTCGCGCGGCCGACGTGCGCGGCTGGATCGGCGTCCCGGTCGAGGCCAGGTGGCCGGCGCGTCCGGTGCTGTGGTTCCTGGGCGTCAACGAAACGCTCGCCGGGCACCTGGTCGCCGAAACGCCAATTGTGCCGCCGCCTCGATTCTTGTTCGTCGACATTCCGACGAACGAGGATCGCGTCGCGCGGGTGGCGTACCGCGCGTTGTTGCCACGGCTCGCAACGCTCGAACGACACGCGGTGTTGTCGATGCCGCTGGTCATCGGCCTTGCGCTGGCGACGTTCCTCTGGACGAACCGTCGCCTCCCGGAGCGGTCGGCGGGCGTGCCGGCCGCGTCGCGCATGCGGGCGATCGCTCGCCGGATAGCCGAGCGATGCACGGAGCACGATCCTGAAACGCAAGCCGGATTCTTTTTCGCTCTTCAAACGCTGACGCGAAGCGCCGCGCACCGGACGCTCCTTGCGATCGCGGTTGCGGTCGGCCTGACACATGCGTTGATGATCCTCGCCCAGAGCGGGCGGCACGTATTCGAGGTGCACTCGCCGCCAGCAAGCATGTTCGCCATCGGCATCATGTCGCTGCTCTCGCTGCTGATTGGCGTTGGGTACGCCGTCAGGGTGCCGGCGGCGCCGGCGGCGAACTGGATGATCCGCATGACGTGGTGCGGCAACGAACGGCGATACACGGCCGGCGTCAAGCGTGCCGCGATCGTGCTGGTGACCGTGCTCCTGGTCTTATTGTTGCCGTTGCACCTGGCGCTGTTCGGCACGCGCATCGCCGTCTTGCACTCACTGTTCGGGCTCGTGCTGGCGGCCGCCGCACTCGATCTGCTGTTTCTTTTCACGCGGACCCTGCCGTTCGCGTGCACGTACGTGCCGATCGAGAACCCGAAGATTGTCTGGCCGGCAGGATTCGTGAGTCTGCTGCTCGTCACTTACGGGTTCGCCAGGGCCGAACGCTGGGGAATGGAGACGCCCGGCAAAACGATCGCGTGCGGCGTCGCGCTCGCAGCAATCGCGCTCGGTGTGAATGCGATCGACCGGCTGCGCCGCCAGGAACAGCGGCCGATCAATTTTGATGGAAGGCCCGCCTTAGCGACACAGCGGCTGGGCCTGTTCGAACACGTGACGACCCACGACTAGGTAAGGGAATCGCACGGCTG
>Ga0207687_10003179_pt1 | contig 11151 bp, 9 predicted proteins | sample KBSM54metaG_FD_184399 | JGI IMG/M metagenome (GOLD analysis project Ga0207687, IMG submission 184399) | Miscanthus rhizosphere microbial communities from Kellogg Biological Station, Michigan, USA - KBS M5-4 metaG (SPAdes) (version 2) | ecosystem: Host-associated > Plants > Roots > Rhizosphere >... | reverse complement strand
GATCAGGCCGCCGAGCATGACGATGCCGTGGATCGCGTTGGTCTGCGACATCAGCGGCGTGTGCAGGGTGGTCGGGACCTTCGAGATCACCTCGAAGCCGACGAAGACGGCGAGGACGAAGATCGTGATCTCGGTCATCAGGCTCATGGGCTACTTGGCCGTCCTCTCTCCGCGGATCTGCCCTTCGTGGGCGATGCAGGCGGCGTCGACGATGTCGTCCTCGAAGTCGATCTTCAGCTGCCCCTCCTCGTCGACCAGGAGGCCGATCAGGTTCTCGAGGTTCTTGGCGTAGAGCTGGGAGGCGTCGGCGGCCATGTCGCTGACGAGGTTGGCGGGGCCGATCACTTTGACCCCGTCAACGACCACCGTCTCGCCCGGCTTCGAGGGCTCGGCGTTGCCGCCCGAGTCGGCAGCCAAGTCGATGATCACCGAGCCCGGCGCCATCGAGCGGACGGCAGCCTCGGTGATCAGCACCGGCGCGTCGCGGCCGGGGATCTGGGCGGTGGTGATGATCACGTCCATTTTCGCGGCCGCCTCGGCGAGCGCTTCGCGGACCTTCTCGTTCTCCCCCTCGGTCAGCGGCCGGGCGTAGCCGCCCTCGCCCTCGGCGTCGGGGATGAAGTCGAGTTCGAGCGGGCGGCCGCCGAGCGAGGCGATCTGCTCCCAGGCGGCGCGGCGGATGTCGAAGCCGGTGACGATCGCGCCCAGCCGCTTGGCGGTGGCGATCGCCTGCAGGCCGGCGACGCCGGCGCCGAGGACCATCACCTTGGCCGGGGCGACGGTGCCCGCGGCGGTGGTCATCATCGGGAAGAGCTGGCCCGCCTCGCGCGCGGCGAGCAGGGTGGCGGCGTAGCCGGCGAGGTTCGCCTGCGAAGAGAGCGCGTCCATCGCCTGGGCCCGCGTGGTCCGCGGGATCGCCTCCATCGCGAAGGCGGTGACGCCGGACTCGGCCAGCGCCTTGTTCGACTCGGCGGCGGTCAACGGCGAGAGATGGCTGATCAGGACCTGGCCCTTGCTGAGCTTGCCGATCTCCTCGGCGGTGAGCGGCCGCACGTGGAGGACGACCTCGCTTCCCCAGGCGGCTGAGCCGTCGCCAACCTGGGCCCCAGCCTCCTGGTAAGCGGAATCGGTGTGACCGGCGCCCGCGCCTGCGCCCGCCTCGACGACGGGGTCGATCTTCTCGCTGACTTTCGCCTGCAGCGATTTGACCACGTCAGGGACCAGCGCGACCCGGCGCTCCCCATCGGCGGACTCTTTCGGCACTCCGATCTTCATAACTAGCGGCGCGGAAGGCTATGCGATTTGGGTCGAGCGCGAAGTCTGGTCGCGCTCAGCCGCTGACCGAGGCGTGAAGCTGGCCGACGCAGCCGGGGGCGCCTTCGTTTTCGAAGCCACCGCCGTCGATTTCGAGCGTTTTGGTCGATCCGAGGACCGCTGCGGTGAAGTGCACGTAGAGGCGCCGGCCCTGGGTCCCGTATTCGCGGCTGCCCGCTTCCGTCATGAAGGCGTCGATCGGGAAGACCTCGGGAGTGTCGAGCGGGAATTCGTTGGCTACGAGGACCCCGGACTCGATCGCTTTCGACCCCGGCGTATTCGACTCGTTGAAGGAGAGAATGTCTTCTCCGTTGCAGCGCAGCCAGAAGCGGCCGAAACCGGCGACTTTGATTTCCAGCGTTTCGGTGAAGGCGCCGGCGACGTTCTGCGCCTGGACCACGTTGCTCGGCGTGATCGAGGCGCCGCCTTGACCGGCCAGAGCGTCGGCCACACCCGCGTGATCGGCGTTCGTCGCGTGGCCGGCGTTCGCGGCGTTGGTGGCGTTCGTCGCGTTGACGGCATTCGTCGCGTTGGTCGCGCTGTCAGCCGAATCGGCGTGAGTGGCCGACGGGACCTTGCCCAGCGTCGACAGCTTGACCTTGTCCCCGGTGACGGCCTTCTTGGCGATGTCGGAGTTTTTGACCGCTTCTTTGGCGATCTGCTTCGACTTGACCGAATTCTTCGGCAGCGAGAGGGCGATCGCGGTCGCACCGCCGCTCACCGCCAGGACGAGGGCAAGGGTCGCCACGACGTTGGCGTAGGTGAGGCGCTCCCGCAGCCGGCTCCAGCTCATCGGCGGCAGCCTATCGTCTGAGCGTCGGGATGCAAGTGACCGCGGGTGTCAGGAAACGCCGGCCAGTGCGGCCAGGCGCTCGAGGGTGTGCAGTTGCTCGGAGCGCTCGACGTGGACCGGCGAGCAGATAAGCCGGTCGATGCCGGCGCCGCGGAAGCGCTCGATCCGCTCGGCGACTTCGTCCTCGGTCCCGACCAGCGAGGTCGCCTCGACGATCTCGTCCGGCATCGCCTCGAAGGCGCCGCCGCGGTCGCCGTCCTGGAAGCGCTTCTGGACCTCGTCGGCGACGTCGCCGAAGCCGAAGCGGTGGGCGAGGTCGACGTAGAAGTTGGTCTTGCGGCTGCCCATGCCGCCGAAGTAGAGGACGAGCCCGGCCTTGACGACGTTCTTCGCCGCCTCCAGGTCGCCGTCGATCGCCACCTGCAGCGAGGGGCTGACCTCGAGGTCGGAGCGCTGGCGGCCGCCCTTGGCGAAGCCGGCCTCCAGGTGCTCGCCCCAGGTCTGCTCGAAGGCGTCGACGCTGAAGAAGATCGGGATCCAGCCGTCGCAGATCTCCGCCGCCATCTCGACCGATTTGCGGCCGATCGCGCCGACGAAGACCGGAATCTGGTTGCGCAGCGGGTGGAAGTTCAGCTTCAGCGGCTTGCCCTCTCCACCGGGGAGCGGCAGCGTGTAGTGCTCGCCCTGGTGGTCGACCGGGCCCTCGCGGGCGATGATCTCGCGCACGACTTCGATGTACTCGCGGGTGCGGCCCCAGGGCTTCGCGTAGGGGACGCCGTACCAGCCCTCGGAGACCTGCGGGCCGGAGGGGCCGAAGCCGAAGAGGAAGCGGCCGCCGGAGAGTTTGTCGATCGTCGCCCCGGCCATCGCCGCCGCCGCGGGCGGGCGCGCCGGCACCTGCAGGATCGCCGCGCCGAGGTTGATCTTCTCGGTCTTCGCCGCCAGCCAGGCGAGCACGCTGACCACGTCGGAGCCGTAGGACTCGGCCGCCCAGACCGACTCGTAGCCCATCCCCTCGGCGGCGAGGACGAGCTCCGCGGCCTCCTCGCCGGCGGGGCCGATCCCCCAGTAACCGAGGTTGAGTCCGAGCTTCAGTCCCATCGCCCCCGCACCCTATTGAATAGGGGCCGAATGGGTAACGGCCGTCCCAGCATGGAGCAAGGGCTTTCCAGCAAGGAGGCGGAGGCGCGGCTGCGCAAGCTCGGGCCGCCGCCCGAAACCTCCTCGCGCTCGACCGCGAGCATCGTCGCCGGCAACGTCTTCACCCTGTTCAACGCGATCATCGGCGCCTTCTTCGTCCTCGACCTGGCGCTCGGGCTCTACGCGGACTCGATCTTCGGCCTGATCGCCGTCATCAACTCCAGCATCGGCATCTACCAGGAGAAGAAGGCGAAGGAAACGCTCGACGAAATCGCGGTCCTGGTCGCGCCGCACGCGAAGGTCGTGCGCGACGGTGCCGTGGTCGAGCTGACCGCCACCGAAGTCGTGCCCGGAGACGTGGTCGCAGTCGGGCCGGGCGACCAGCTGGTCGCCGACGGCGAGGCGATCGCCTCGCGCGGGATGACGATGGACGAGTCGCTGCTGACCGGCGAGAGCGACGGGATCAAGAAGGACGAGGGCGACCGCGTCCTCTCGGGCTCCTTCTGCGTCTCCGGCTCCGGCTATTACGTGGTCGACGCGGTGCGGGAGGAGAGCTACGCCGGTCGCATCGCCGGCGAGGCGAAGACCTTCCGCCACCCGCCCTCGCCGCTGCAGGAGGAGGTCAACCGGGTGATCATCGCCTCCACCTACGTGATGCTGCCGCTGGCGGTGCTGCTGATCATCAGCCTGAAGGTCCGCAGCGTCGGCCTCGAAAGCGCCGCGCAGACGGCGACGGCGGGGCTGGTGACGCTGATCCCCGAGGGGCTGGTGCTGCTGATGAGCGTCACCTTCGCGGTCGCGGCGGTGCGGCTTGCCAAACGCGACACGCTGGTCCAGCAGATGAGCGCGACCGAGAGCCTCGCCGCCGTCGACACGATCTGCGTCGACAAGACCGGGACGCTGACCGCGGGCGCACTGCGGCTGGCGGGGGTCGAGTACGCCGACGGGGTCGACCCGGAGGCCGGGGCGAAGGCGCTCGGCCGCTTCGCTGCCAGCGCCGGCGACCGCAACAAGACCCTGGAGACGATCGCGGAGAAGTTCCCCGGGCGGGCGGGGAAGGTGCGCGGCGAGGTGCCGTTCTCCTCGGAGTGGAAGTGGAGCGGGGTCTCGCTCGACGGCGGTGGCGGTGCCACCTATGTGATGGGGGCCCCCGACGTCCTCGCCGAGTCCGGGGCGTTGACGCTGCCGCCGCGCCTCGCCGGCAAGCTCGAAGAAGAGACCGCGGCCGGGCGCCGGGTCGTCGCCTTCGGGCAGACCAGCGAGGCGCTGCCGAGCGACCCCGCCGCGAACGGGGTCCCCCGGATCACCCCGCTGGCCCTGGTCGTGCTGGAGGAGACGCTGCGGCCCGACGCGGCGGAGACGATCGCCTTCATGCGCGAGCAGGAAGTCGACCTGAAGCTGATCTCCGGCGACGCGGCGGCGACGGTGACCGCGGTCGCCTACGCCGTCGGCGTGCCGCGCGAGGCCGGGGTGGTCGAGGGGCCGGACCTGCCCGACGACGAGGAGGAGCTGAAACAGGCGGTGCTGGAGAACACGATCTTCTGCCGGATCAAGCCCGAGCAGAAGAAAGCGCTGGTCGGGGCGCTGGTCGCCTCCGGCCGCTACGTGGCGATGATCGGCGACGGCGTCAACGACGTGCCGGCGCTGAAGCGGGCGCGGATGGCGGTCGCGATGGGCTCGGGGGCGCAGGTGACCAAAGGGGTCGCCGACGTCGTCCTGCTCAAAGACCAGTTCTCGCGGCTGCCGGAGGCGGTCGGCCAGGGGCGCCGGATCGCCCGCAACATCCACCGCCTCGGCCGCCTCTACCTGACCAAGACGGTCTACGCGGCGGCGCTGATCCTGCTCGTCGCCGTGCCCGGCTTCACCTTCCCCTTCCTCCCCCGCCACCTCACCGTGGCGGCGTTCCTGACGATCGGGATCCCCTCCTTCGTGCTGGCGCTGATGCCCTCCGACGGGCCGCTCTACCGCGGCCGGCTGCTGCGGGCGCTGGCGGCCTTCGCGGTCCCGGCGGGCGTCGCCACCGCGCTCGCCTCGATCCTCTCCTTCTTCCTCGTCGACACCGTCGCCGGCGGCACCCTGGCGGAAGGCAGGACCGCGGCGACCTCCACCCTGATCGCGCTCGGGCTCGCCTTCATCCTCCTGCTCGAGCGCGGGCCCGGCCGCGAGCACATCGCGATCCAGAGCAACATGCTGGGCATGGTGATGGGCCTGGGCGGGGTCTACGCCGGCATCCTCGCCCTCCCCTTCCTGCGCGAATTCTTCGAACTGGTCCTGCTCGGACCAGGCGAATGGTTCCTGGTCTTCCTCTCGGTCGCGATCGGCCTGACGATCGCCAGCGTGCTCTGGAAACTGCCGCAGATCGAACGGCTCGAAGTCCCCGGAGAGTTGGGTTCGCCAACCGGGCCACAAGAGGAAGGCTGATTTTCGACTAAGGGCCAAGGGCGTGCGGGTAGTCGATGCCTACCGTGCGAGCATGGCGACGACCTTGAATCCGGCCCGCTCCGTTCGCGGTGCCGGCGAGTACCCCCATGAAGCGGGGTGCTTCGACGAGGCCTTCGCCGCGACCGGGGCTCCCCGCCCTCCCTATGCAGAGCTCCTCGGCGCGCTCGCGCAGCAGGACCTGAAGGCGCTGCGCGAGCGCGTCCGGTCGAAGGTGAAAGCAGCCGGCCTGCAGTTCGGGCCCGAGCAGGAGATCGCCGTCGACGCTGTGCCGCGGCTGATCGAGGCGGAGGAGTGGGAATCGCTGCAGGCGGGTCTGCTGCAGCGGGCGCGGGCGCTCAACGCCTTCGTCGTCGACGCCTACGGGCCGCAGCGGATCTTCGATGCGGGCGTCGTCCCCCGGCGCCTGCTCGAGACCTCGAGCGGCTACGAACCGGCGATGCACGGCCTGGTCGACCCCGGAGTGCCGCCGGCGACGATCGCCGGCCTCGACCTGGTCCGCGACGAAGACGGCGACTTCCGGGTGCTGGAGGACAACCTGCGGATGCCCTCCGGGGCCTGCTACGCCCTGGCGGTCCGCGAAGCGGTGGCGGCGGAGATCGAGTCGAGCCTGCGACCGCGCGGGCTGGACGACGGCTACCTCGAGGCGATGGGAGCGGCGATTCGCGCCGCCGCCCCGGCAGGGCGCTCGGAACCGACCGCGGCGATCCTCAGCGACGGCCCCGAGAACGGCGCCTGGTACGAGCACGAGCGCTTCGGGCGCGAGCTGGGGCTGCCGGTGGTGACGCCCGACCAGCTCGAGGTCAGCCGCGGGCGCCTCTTCACCCGCCGCGGGCGCGAACGGGAACAGGTCGACGTGATCTACCGGCGCCTCGACGAAGACCGCCTCTGCGACCCGGGCGGCAAGCTCTCCGCCCTCGGCGAGCTGCTGCTGCCGGCGCTGCGTTCGGGACGGCTGCGCTGCGCCAACGCCTTCGGCACCGGCCTCGCCGACGACAAGCTCGCCCACGCCTACGTCGAGCGGATGGTCGATTTCTACCTCGGCGAGGAGCCGCTGCTGCGCTCGGTCCCCAGCTACGACCTCTCCGACGAGGCCGACCGCCGGGCCGCCTTCGAGCGCCTCGACGAACTCGTGATCAAGCCGCGCGACGGCTTCGGCGGCCACGGGGTGACGATCATGCCGCGCGCCACCGAGCCCCAGCGCCAGCGGGCGCTGGGGCTGCTGCGACGCCGGCCCGGCGGCTTCATCGCCCAGGAGACGGTGGAGATCTCCAGCCATCCGACCGTCAGCGGCGGCGGCCTGCAGCCGCGCCGCGTCGACCTCCGCCCCTTCATCGTCAGCGGAGCCGACGGAGAGACGGCGATGAGCGGCGGGCTCACCCGCTTCGCACGACGCGCCGGCGAGATGATCGTCAACAGCTCCCAGGGCGGCGGCTGCAAGGACACCTGGGTGGTGGAGACCTCTCGATGAAGCGCCGTTCGTTAGCTTCGCGATCCATGCGACCGTTGATCGGGGTCACGACGTCCGAGGTGCGCTCGCCCGAGCGGGTTAAGTCGATCCCCGAGGGGGAGCCGAAAGTGCAGGAGCTGGCGCTCGGCCTCACCTACCTGCGGGCGATCGAGGCCGGGGGCGGCCTGCCGCTGGTGATCCCGCTGATGGAGGAGGACTCGATCGAGCCGCTGCTCGACCGGCTCGACGGCGTCTGCCTCTCCGGCGGTCCCGACCTCGATCCTGGGAACTACGGGTCCGAGCCGCACCCCGAGCTGGGGCCGACCGAGCCCGACCTCGATCGCTTCGAGCTGGCGGTCGCCCGCCGCGCCGACGCGCGGGAGCTGCCGATCCTGGCGATCTGCCGCGGCACCCAGGCGCTGAACGTGGTCCGCGGCGGCGCCCTCCACCAGCACCTGCCGGAGATCTCGGCGGAGATCGGCCACCGTCAGCAGATCTCGGGGCGGGAGACCAGCCACCCGGTCCGGATCGAGCGCGGCAGCCGCCTCGCGACGGCGCTCGGCGGGGCCGAGGTCGAGGTGGCCGACGAGCTCGACGTCAACTCCTTCCACCACCAGGCGATCGACCGGCTCGGCGAGGGCCTGGAGGTAACCGCCCGCGCCCCCGACGGCACGATCGAGGCGGTCGAGGATCCCAACCGACGGTTCCTGATCGGCGTCCAGTGGCACGCGGAGACGCTCGTGCACCGGCCGTATGAGGCATCTCTGTTCCGGCACTTCGTCGCGGCCTGCCGCCGCGACGGCGCCGAGTTCCAGCGCCGCAGCCGCCGCGAGGTGGCGTGAGCGAGGAGGCCGGCACGCTGCCGGCCTGGGCGACCTGGGCGGAGCCGCACGAGCTCGGCCCCTATACGGTCGGGATCGAGGAGGAGGTGATGCTCCTCGACGAGGTGAGCTGGGCGCTCGCGCACCGGATCGACTCGGTGCTCCCCCGGCTGCCGGACGGCAGCGGCAGCTTCACCGCCGAGACGCACGGCTCGGCGCTGGAGATCCAGACCGGCGTGCACGCGACGATCGCCGCGGCGGTCGAGGAGCTGGGCGAGCTGCGGGGGCTGCTCGACCAGACGCTGCGGCCGCTCTCGATGCGGGCGGCGGTGGCCGGCACCCATCCCTTCGCCGTCTGGCAGGAGATCGTCGTCTCGGCCGGCGAGCGCTACCAGTTCGTCTACGGCTCGATGCGGGAGCTGGCGCGCCGGGAGCCGACCTTCGGCCTGCACGTGCACGTGGCGGTGCCCGACCCCGAAGACGCGATTCATGTCGCCAACCGCCTCCGCACCCACATCCCGCTGCTGCTGGCGCTCTCGGTCAACTCCCCCTTCTGGCAGGGCCGCGACACCGGCCTCGGCTCGGCGCGGACGCCGCTGTTCCAGGCGTTCCCCCGGGTCGGCATCCCGCGCGCCTTCGACGACTACGCCGATTACGTCGAGTCGGTCGACGTGCTGATCCGCTCCGGCGCGGTGCCGGAACCGACCTTCCTCTGGTGGGACGTGCGCCCGCAACCGCGCTTCGGCACGGTCGAGGTGCGGATCATGGACGCGCAGACCAAGCTGGGCGTGACTGCCGCGATCGCGGCGCTGGTGCAGTGCGTCGTCCGGGCGGAGGTCGAGGAAGCGACCCACCTCGAACGCTGGATGCCGCAGGAGGTGCTCTCCGAGAACCGCTTCCTCGCCGCCCGCGACGGGATGGACGCGGAGCTGATCGAGCCTGAGCTCGACAAGCGGGTCCCGGCCCGCGAGCTGCTGGCCGACCTGGTCGCGATCTGCCGGCCGCACGCGCAGGACCTCGGCTGCGAGGCCGAGCTGGAACAGGCGCCCGAGCTGGGAGAGGAAACGGGGGCGCAGCGGCAGCTCGACCAGGCAGAGTCGCTGCACTCGCTGCCGCGGATGGTCGGCGGGCTGGCGTCCGACTTTCTCGTGCGGGTCTAGCCGCCGCTCGGCGGCAATACGAACTGGCTGACGATCAGGTTCGCGGCGAGGCGCGGCTCCTTGCCCTCGCGGCGGCGCTCGATCCGCACCTCGATCACGACCGTGCTCTTGCCGACGTGCAGGGGCTCGGCCTTGGCCTCGATCTCGTCGCCGAGGATGCCGGCGGCGAAGACGTTGAGCTTGAGCTCGATCGTGGTGAAGTTGTGGCCGGGCGGGATGCAGCGGAAGGTCGACCAGGCGGCGACGGTGTCGCCGAGCGCGGTCCAGACGCCGCCGTGGACAAAGCCGCCCGGATGCAGGTGGCGCTGGTCGACGACGATCAGGCCGCGGGCGTGGGTGTCCTCGACCTCCAGCGGGTCGATCCCGAGGTCGCCAGGGAAGCTGCCGGGGAGGAAAGCCCGGACGGACTCCGGAGTGATCGTCGAGCTCGGGTGCGGCTGGTCGTTCATCGCCGCGGCAGCCTATTTGGGATCGAGGCCGAAGCCCTCGAGCCCGTGGTCGCCGTAGGGCTCGTCGCGCTCGCGCACCGCCTCGCGGAAGCCGGATTCGGCGGCGCGGCGGACGAAGCCGTGCCCCTCCTCGGTGTGGCGGGCGATGCCGTCGAAGAAGGTGCCGAGGACCTGGGTCTGGGCGAGGCCCTGCGCATGGACCGTCTGGTTGACCAGCAGCTTCATCATCACCAGCTGGTTGATCGGCATCCGCGCGACCCGCTCCAGCAGGCGCTCGAAGCGCTCGTCGAGCTCGGCGGCCGGGGCGGCCTCGGTCGCCAGCCCCCACTCCGCCGCCTCGGCGCCGGTGAGGGAGTCGCCGGTCAGCAGCAGGCGCTTGGCCCGCATCGGTCCGAGCCGGCTTGCCCACATCGCCGTCGTCGGCGAGCCCCAGACGCGCGCCGGCGGGTAGCCGATCTTGGCGTCCTCGGCGATCACCAGCAGGTCCGAGCAGAGCGCCATGTCGGTGCCGCCGGCGACGCAATAGCCGTGGACCTTGCAGAGCACCGGCTTCTCCGAGTTGAAGAGGCTCATGAAGCCGCGCACGTTGCGCGACATGAACTGGTAGTCGGTGACCGGGTCCCAGTTGGTGTTCGGGGCGTGGTTGGCGGCGATCGTCGCCGGGTCGAGCGGCGAGCCGGCGGGCGCCGCCCCGCTTCCCTCGCCCAGTTCGCTCATGTCGCCCTCGGCCGAGGCGACCAGGTCGTAGCCGCCGCAGAATCCCGTGCCGTTGCCGGCGAGGGCGATCGCATGGATCTCGGGATCGAGATTCGCCCGCTCGACGCACTCGGCCAGCTCGACCGGCATCCGCGCCGTGATGCCATTACCTCTCTCAGGCCGATTGAGCGTGATGCGCGCAACCCGCCCCTCTGCCTCGTAAGTCAGAGTCTCCACGGGGTGACCATAGAGCCTGGTCGGTAGGGGTGGAGCGTCTTGTACTTTTTCGCCGCCGCGAACCTCGGACGGCCGCAGGCGACCCGCGAAAAAGTTAAGCGGAACCCCTACCGACCAGGCCCAATCAGATCCTCTCGACGAGCATCGCCTTGCCCTGGCCGCCGGCCACGCACATCGTCTCCAGGCCGACCTGCTTGTCGTCGGTCTCGAGCACGTTCAGCAGCGTCCCCATGATCCGGGCGCCGGTCATCCCGAACGGGTGGCCGAGGGCGATCGCGCCGCCGTGAGTGTTGAGCTTGTCTTCGTCGATCCCGCATTCGGCCATGATCGGGATCACCTGGGCGGCGAAGGCCTCGTTGAGCTCGACCCGGTCGACGTCGCCGATCGTCATCCCGGCGCGGTCCAGGACCTTCTTGATCGCGCCGATCGGGGCGACGCCCATCAGCTCCGGCTCGTTGCCGTGGGTGGCGGCGGTGATGATGCGGGCGCGCGGGGTCAGGCCCAGCTCCTTGGCCTTGGTGTCGCTCATCAGCAGCACCGCGGCGGCGCCGTCGTTGAGCGGGCAGGAGTTGCCGGCGGTGACGCCGCCGCCGCCGAAGGCCTCCGGCAGTTCGGAGAGCTTCTCCAGGGTCGAGGAGGCGCGCGGGCCGTC
>Ga0207687_10003177_pt1 | contig 11152 bp, 9 predicted proteins | sample KBSM54metaG_FD_184399 | JGI IMG/M metagenome (GOLD analysis project Ga0207687, IMG submission 184399) | Miscanthus rhizosphere microbial communities from Kellogg Biological Station, Michigan, USA - KBS M5-4 metaG (SPAdes) (version 2) | ecosystem: Host-associated > Plants > Roots > Rhizosphere >... | reverse complement strand
AAGCGGTGCGCGTCACCGTGCTGCCGAGAGGCACACTCTTCTGGGAGTGCGGCGCCGATTGCACGGTCACGACCAACGGCCAAACACTGCCGGCGACCGACCCGATTGGCCAACCCTCACTCGTGATCAGCCGCGGCCAGCTCAAGGCTCTGACAGGAGAATCGCCATGACTTCACTCGCGCTTCCCGCCATTCTCGAATCGCTCCGAAATAGCCTCGAAAAGCTGCCCGCGCCGTGCATTCTCCTGCTGCCCGCCGAGACCAACACGCGGCTCACGCGCTTGGGCGGCCTTCCGTTGCTGGCCCCCGGGAGCACCTGGCCGAACGGCGCGGACGGCCCGCTGCCGTTCGTCGGGCAAATCGATTTTGCGGAGGTCGCGGCGTCCCGCGGTGTCGAGTTGGGTTTGCCAGACCACGGCCTGCTCGCGCTGTTCTGCGCTGCGGAATTTTGGACGGGGGGTCACCCGGATGATCGACTCCGTTTTCGCGTGATCTACACCCCCGACACGAAACACGCCGTAGAGCTGGCGGCACCAGAAGAGCTCGAGGTCGCCGAAATCGAATCGCTGGCGCCGCTCTCAGCGCTCGCGCTGCCCGACCTCGACGACCGCCTCGTGGAGGCCTACGAAAGTCTTCAAGAAGGTGCGCGCCGCGATGCATATGTCGACTTCCGCGACGCATTCAAGGAACAACAACGCGCGGGCAGCGACGGCAATGACCACTGCCTGCGTGGCTACGCGTCGTGGATCGGCGACGATGGGCGCCTCGATGCGCAGCTCGCCGCGAGCGGCCTCGATGCATCGCACTCGGATTCACCCGAGGCACGCGCGCTCGCCGCTGGCGCCTCCGCTTGGAACTTGCTCTGGCAGATCGAGACCATTGGCCTGCAACCCTTCGACGAAATCGGCTACTTTTTGCTGCTGATCCGCGACGAAGATCTGGCTGCCCGCGCCTTCGATCGCGCGTGGGTGTTGCATCAAACGTACTGAGCGCGGGAACGCTCGCTTCGAGTGCCTCGCGAAAATTCTCGTTTGCCTACTGCACGTCGATATCCACTCCTGAGCGGCCGTGAACTCATGAACTCCGGCAAATCCGGGCAGAGGCAAACACCATTGCCGCGTGACACCCAAAAGTGACTGCCTGATTCGAGTCCATATTTGGTCACTCGATTCCCTGTCATCGAACACGAAAACAGCCGTAGAATCAGGTCGCAGTCAGAGCGGCGCGTTTTTTTGACCCGCGCTGACGTCACATTTCGAGTGAGCCGTTTCGGTCATTGAGCTGCTTCTCAGTATTCGAGCGTTGAACGTCGGTGTCGCCCAGGGGCGGACCGCGGAGACGGAGCCCAGATGAAGCGAATGATATTTGGCTTGAGCCTAGTCGCCGGGTCACTTTGCCCCGCGATGGTCGCAGCCGCAGAAAGTGGCGCGCCGTTTCAGCTCGAGGCTGGGCCGGCCTATCAGCCCGCTCCGCCACCGAATCACTGGCCGGCGGCCCCGCCGACCGTCGATGCGCCGGATACCGCCAAGCAGACCCAGCCAGCGCCAGACACCCGCAGCGACGTGCCGATCGCCGCCTTCACCTACACTGCCTCCGGCGCGCCGGAACGCTCAATGGGCGCGCAAAGCTACGCCCTCACTCTGCTAGCAGCCGGGCAGCGCGGTACCCTCGGCGGCGGCGTCACCGTTTGGGGCGCACCGTTCACCCGGCTCACTCTGGTTGCGGATGCGCAGCGCAACGCGTGGGGCAACTTCTCGCCCTCGGCCGCAGTGATCGTCAACGTCCTCGGCGATGCGAGGGAGGGTTGGTCACTCGGCGCGCTCGGCAAATTCAAGATCGACGGCTTTGCCTCCGGTCCACACAAGGACGAGATCGAGAGCGAAGTGGAGCTCGGTGCCTTGGTGAGCTTCAATCACTTCGTCTGGCACCTCGACGTCAACGCGATCGCCGGCAAGGGCACCGGGGACGACGGCGAAACCGACACCGAAGCGCGGCTCCGCCTCGGCTACGATCTCGGCCAGTACGCGCGGCTAGGGCTCGATGGTCAGACGCGCGTTCGCGTCGGCGGTCCGAAATACCTACCCAATGGGCGCATTTGGGATTTCGCCGCGGGGCCGCAGTTCTTTCTCGGCACTCAGAGGTTCTTCGGAGTGCTTTCAGCCGGGCCTGCCACCACGGGCGTCATTGGCTCCAACGTTGCGTTTCTATCCGTGTTGTCGATAGGCGGCACGACCTGAATCGCTCTCACTCCCATCTCGGATCGGCCTCGCCGATCTTCACGCTGTTGTCAGCTGACCGGTTTACTCCTCGCGAGGTAGCAAATGATGCGCACATCCAGTAACGGGCAACTTCTCACCTTCACCGGGCTGCTCTGCCTCACGATGTTCGCCGCGTGCAGCAGCGGGACATCGAGCAACGGTCCGCGAACCACCGGGAACGGAGGCTCCGGCCAAGCAACGGGCGGCCAAAGCAGCGCAGGCAGCGCGGGCACTAACGCCAACGCGGGGCAGAGCGGCTCGCTGAATGCAGGCGGGACAGGCAACGTCGCCGGCTCTGGCGCCTTCGCGGGTGGCGGAGCAACCAGCACCGGAGGTTTTGGAACCGGGGGCTCCGCAGGTGCCGCAGGCGGCAGCGGCGGCACTGCGGGCAGCGCTGGCGCCGGCACTGGCGTCCCCGTGCTCACTCAGTTCGATACTTCGTGCTTGGGAGTGCCCGATCCGGATGTCGCTGCCAGCCAGAATCGTGTCGGCATGGTCGGGCAGTGGACGGCGTATTTCTATCACAAGGATGGCAGCACCGATCACAACTACACGTGGAAGGCGCTCGAGGGCAGCCTGATCTCCGACACGCACATCGTGTTCGACTTGCAGTCACAGCGATGGTTCATGTCGACGATCGTTCAAAACGTGAACGGCGCTGCTTTCGGCGTACAAGTCATGGTCAGCACGGACGAGACCGCGTCTTCTTGGAAGACCTCGATTCCCGCCCACAACGCCGATCTGATCGACAATCCCCAACCCACGGTGAGCGCCGACAAAGTGCTGCTCATCTATCACGGCAATTGCGCGTGGGTCGTCGACAAGACCTCGCTCTACAACGGAGGCGCGTCCGTCGTTGCGCCGACGACTTGCACGCTCCAATCGGCTGACAATTGGGTCGCCGTGAAATACGGTGGCATGCCGCCCAGCACAGCATACGCCGTCACGCTACTCGACGACACGCACCTCAGCTGGCTCTCGGTCGACGGCACGCAAGCGGCGAACAACGTCAAGCTGCAGGTGCACAACATCACCATCCCGAAGATCAACACCGCGCCCGTTTGGGGCAACGGCGGTGTCACCGTCAACGGTGCTCAAATCGAGGCGGGTGAGGTCAAGGCCATGTGGCAAAACAATCACCTGTACTGGGCCAAGACCTACCAATGTAGCGGCTCGACGTGCACGCGCCTGTTCGATATCAACACCAGCGACAACACCGTCAAAACGGATGACTTCTCGCTCAACGGCGAACAACTCTGGTTCGGCGTCCCGGGCGGTCGACAGCCATCAAATGTTTGGATGCTTTCCTCGTCCGCCTCGAGCGCAGGGCCGATCGGGCTGGCTTTCATGGGCAAATACGCCTCCGGTTCTTTGTATGCCCCGAAGAAAATCCTAGACGGAAAGTCCCAGTTTGCGGGCTCCGGCCAGTTGCGCTTGGGGGACTACACCTCCGCCGCTCAAGATCCGGACGGCTCGCTGTGGCTGATCGGGATGTACGCGGCGACCAAGCCGAACCCGCTCAACACGGAGAACTCGAACGCCGGCTGCCGTGTGGTGCACGTCGTCCCGCAGTGAGTTTGGCAGCGGTCGCGTAGCGTAGATTCATCGAGTGACAGGGCGCTGATCGGCAGCGCCGCTGTCACTGATGGGCCTTTGCCGGTTCCCTCACGCGCCGCGCGAAGACCAGGCAACAGGCGATGTCCTCGAGTTCATCGCACGGCAGCTTCGGGCTGGCATCACACTCGAGATCGCCATCCTTCGCGGTGCAGCCATTCTTGCTGTAGCTCTCCACGACTTTGAACTTGCCTGCTTGGCACTCCAGCACCGCTTTCTGATCGAGCGCGCAGGCGAAGTCATGCTCCGCGTTGCAGGCATCCCCCGGGGTGGCAAGTAGGTTGTCGCAACTGAAGGATTGTCCGTCCTCCGAGCAGCCTCCCGGTCCACGGCACGGCATCTCGAATTGCACGCCGTTGCTGCACACCGAGGCGACCTTGGGCGCGCGACAATGCGCGCCATCCAGGCATTTTCCGGGTTTTTCCGGCAATTTCTGAGTCTTCGATCGGCAAGCGGGCAACGCCAGCCCGAAGGCCATCGCGATCAACCATAGCGATCCTCGTCGACTCATCCATCACCTCGATTGGCACCCGTGCCGGCGCCCAACATACACCGCTTCCCCCCTCCGCGTCGCTCGAACTCGGGGCGATTTGCCGATCGATTGTTACTTCTCAGGCAGCGCTAATCGGCGCACACCAGGCGGGCGTTGGCCCAATCGGCGTGGTCGCCGGAATTGCCGTCGCCGCCGTCGGTCACGAGCAATTTGAGTTCGCGCCCACCGCTCACGTCCACATCGACGCTCACGTGCGTCCCGTGATTCAAGACAGCGCTTTGCGACTTAACCGTGCCATCCACCAGCACTTCGAATACCGCGCTGCCGCCAGCTGCCGTCGATTCATCGTCGAGGCCGATATCTGCGGTAAAATGGCTGCAGCGCCCACCGAGCCGATAGCGAAGCAGCGAGGCCGCGTGCACGCCCAGCCCCTGAGCGTAGCTGACCCCGTTGATGGTGAGCGCCTTGCCATCTTGGTCCGCCAATTCGCCGACGCTCTTGTTGCGGGCGACCGGGCCCCAGCCGTTCGCAGCGTAGGAAGCCGTCAGATCGCTCAGGTTGACCATGCCGTGCGGGGCCGCGGGCTCGGTGCCGCTGATGCGCAACATCACGACATCGTGGCTCGGAACACTGGTCGAGAACTGATCCGTGACGTCACCCAAATCTTGGTGTGACCAGAGATTGGTCACGTGTGCCTTGCCGGGTGCGAGCCCGGCATCGGCCCATTTGGCCGTGATGGGTGCCGCGGCGTCACCGCGGTTGAACAGCAGCACCGCGCGCTGACCGACTCCCTTGAGCGGACGCACCCAAACTTCGAGCCCACCATCACCTTGAACGCGGTAACCCTGGTAGCCCCAGGGATCTTGGTCCACAGCGATGACGTCGCGATTGGTGAGCATATCCAGCTGGGTTTTGGTCATCGCGCTCAGATCGTTGCCGGCGATGAGCGGCGCCGCCATGATCGACCACAAGCTGAAATGGGCTCGATTCTCGGCATCCGACAACGTCCCGTTGCCGACCTCCAGCATGTCCGGGTCGTTCCACGCGCCCGGGCGTGCATAGGCCGCCAGCAACGCGTTCGCGTCCATGTTCGAAAGAATGCTCGACCAAGCCGTGTTGATATCCGCCGTCGTACGCCAAAGCTGGCCAGTGCTCGGCATGTAATCGACGAAGCTCCAGGCACAAATGCTGAACACGATGGCTCGCCCGCTGCCGGCGAGCGCGTTCGACATGGTTCGATATTGAGTGGCCGCATCGAGCGTGGCGTTGCAGTTGTCGTACTTGAGGTAGTCCACCCCCCAGCTCGCGTACGTTTTCGCGTCCGCGACTTCGTACCCTTGTGAGCCCGGGCGCCCCGCACAGGTCTGCGTTCCGCGATCGGAATAAACGCCCAATTTTAGGCCCTTTCCGTGCACGTAGTCCGCGAGCGACTTCATGCCGCTCGGAAAATCCGTGGCGTCGGCCACGATCGTGTCGCCGTTGCGCGAGCTCTGCCAGCAATCGTCGATGTTGACGTACTGGTAGCCGGCATCCTTCATGCCGTTCGTTACCATCAAGTCAGCGACCCCTTTGATGAGGCTCTCACTGACGTTGCAGGCGAATTTGTTCCAGCTGTTCCAGCCCATCGGCGGCACTGCGGCCATAGCGGCAGTGGGTGGAGCGATCCAATCGCCGTCATCCACGGTCGCGCCGCCGGAGCCAGCGTTGGCGACGCCGCCGCTCCCTGCGCTCGCGCCACCGACGGCGCCGCTGCCGCCACTCCCCGAGCTGCCCGCGCTGGCTCCTCCAACCCCGGCGCCGCCACCGATGACCGGGGTCGTTCCGCCATTGGCGCCAGCCGCGGCGCTACCGCCCGAGCCACCGGCACCGCCGCCGCCGGTGCCCGCTCCCCCGCTGTTGCCGTTGCTCGATGAGCTAGAAGTGCACGCCGCGAGCACTGAAAGAGCGACGACGCCCGCGCTGATGACCAATCCGATATTGTTTCGCATCTCGATGAGCTTTCCAAACGGTGAATCGCGGTAGCTAGTTGCTACTCGCGATGCAAATCGCTCAACTTTCTTTCCTGGGACACTGCAGACGCCGGGTCTCAGCGGACGACGTAGCCATAAGTGATGAGCGCGGCCGCTGCTTGATTTCCCCAGCTCCAAACGAGCTGATTTTCCGCGCTGATCTCGAGCAGCTCGGGTGTGTCGGCGTGTTTGGAGGCGTCCACGTGACCGAGCCAATTGGCGACCACGACGTTGCCGTTCGGGAGCAGTTGAATGCCGGAGAAGACATCCGAGAAAATGAAGCCACCCCCGGCGGCTGGGAATTGGTTCTTGCCACCCAGCGTGCCGAGCACCGTGCCTTTCGAATCGAGCGACAAGATCGTGCACGGGCTGCCACTCGCGGCGAGCAGGTTGCCGCCGTCCCGCCACAGGGCGTTGTAACCCTTGCTGCCCACCGGTAGCTTCAATTTGGCGAGCAGGCTGCCTTGTTCCGTCACTTCGTAAACGTAGGCGGCGGTATCAGATTCGTATTTGGTGAAGGTCAGATTCCCATTCGCGGGATTTCGCTCGAGCTTCCGGATCTCCGTCCCTCCGGCGAAGCCGAGCTTGGCTGCCGGCGCGACGGACACCCCTTTCGAGTCGACGAAATCGAGTTCACTGGGCGCGAGATCGCGAGCCAAGATCGTCGTGCCCGCGGGCAGCTGAGTCGTGGCATCACTCGGGACACGCAGCGCGCTGGTCACGCTACCGAACGCGTTCACGCGGTTTAGCTCCGCGCCGTCGACGACGTCGAATTCGACGAACCCTTTGTCCACGCTCACCAGCACTGCTTGTTTGGTTTTCGCCTGTTGGTTGTCGACCAACTGGATCCCGCGCGCAGAGTTGGCGCCAGTATCACCCACTTTGACGACCCAGCTTTTCGCGGGCTCGAATTCGTTCACGTGGTGAAGTTCATTGCGACTGTTGTCGTTGGCGTAGAACTCATGGCAAATCTGGCCCGCAGGTTTTGGACACGTCGCGCCACCACCACTGCCGCCGCCAGCGCTGGCAATTCCGCCGCCACCGCTGATGCCACCCACTCCGCCGTTCTGAGCGCCGCCAGTCCCACCATTGCCGGCGCCAGCTGCCGCCGTGGTTCCACCAGCCGCTCCACCGGCGAGCCCAGCGCCACCCGTGCCGGCGCTACCGGCGTGAGCCAAAAGCCCTCCTGTCCCGGTGCCAGCTGCACCGGCGCTCACGCTCGCACCTCCGGCGCCGCTGTCGTTCCCGCTGCTCGAACACGCGGCAGTAGCCAACGTCCACGCGCCACTCAGCGAAGCGACCAGGAACAAGGGCGTGCAACGTTGACGTGGAGATCGCATGATGTTTCCCTAGGCAATGGATAGCGCTCTGCACTCGGCACCAGCGCGGAGGCTGGGCGAGTCAGAACGTGCACTGTTTTGGCCAGCAAGGGCGAGCTACGGCTCACCGCGTGCGCCGAGTATGCTGGCTCGAGGCGCGCGTGCAATGGCTGAAATGCAGCGAAAAATAGCTGAGCCGTGGCCCGCTCGGTCGGGAACTGAGCTAGCGCCAACGTCTGCTTTTCGACCCCCACGCCCACCCCAATGACCTCTAGTCCAAGCCTGAGACGCGGATTCGAAGGAGTCCTCGTGCCGCTCGCCTTCAACGGCGACGAAACGGCGTTGGTCGAGGCTTTGCGCGCCCATCACCCCGGCGCGAAAGCAGCGTTTTTCCAGCGCTACGTGAAGCTCGTCGAGCGCATGACCACGCACGTATTGGGCTTCGATGCCGAGCTCGCCGATGTGTTGCAAGAGGTGTTCGCGGCGGCTCTCTCTTCACTTCACACCCTCCATGATCCCGCCGCCCTCGAGCCCTGGTTGTCGACCGTCGCCGTGCTCACGGCGCGCAAGGTGCTGCGTGGGCGCTCGCGCCGCGCGTGGCTACGCCGCTTTACCGATTCCGCAGAGGATGAACGCTACGAACCGGCCACCGCCGGGGTAGACGTCGAGGCGCGCCGCGCACTGCGCGCGGTGTACACCGTGCTCGCCAAGTTGCCAGCCGATGAACGCATCGCCTTCGCGCTTCGCTTCATCGACGGCATGGAGCTCACCGAGGTGGCATCGGCGTGCAGCGTATCGCTCGCGACCATCAAGCGCCGGCTCACTCGCGCCGAGCACCGTTTTCTGGCCAATGCTCGCAACTATCCCGAGCTTGCCACTTGGATCGGAGGTTCACGATGGCAAGACCGCTGAACCCACTCGGCTCACTGGGCGCGAAGGTCGCCTCTGCCCTAGCGGACGACGCAGGCGAGCGCGAACGTGCGATCGAAAAAGCGCGTCGTGCGTTCGCTATCCAATCACTGCAAACGCAGCGGGCGCGTCCACGTCGGGCGGCGGTCTTTGCGTTGGCCGCAGCTGCCGTTTTGGCATTGGGAGTGATTTCGTTCTCGCTGCTGCACCGGCCCGCACCTCTCGCGTTCGAGGTCGACGGCAAAGCGGGGTTTTCGCAAACCTGGCTCGCCGCGCCCAGTGCACGCCCCTTGGTGCTCTCGTTCTCGGACGGAACCGTGCTCGACGTTGCCTCCTCGGCGCGCGCGCGGGTGCTCGAAACCACTGCCAATGGCGCCAACATTTCGCTCGAAAGCGGCTCGATTCAGGCGCGGGTAGTGCACACCTCGCACAGCGCTTGGGGGCTCATCGCCGGGCCCTTCGCCGTGCGCGTGACCGGTACTCGCTTCAACGTGCAATGGGAGCCCGCCGCTCAAAAGTTCGTGCTCGCCGTCAGTGAGGGCAGCGTCGTCGTCTCTGGCTCGATCGCGGGCAGTGAGCGTCCGGTGCGAGCCGGCGAGCGGCTGGTTGCTTCCGTGGCTCGCGGCCAGCTCGAACTGACCAACACGGCGAACGAAGCCGCGACCAACGAGGGCGGGCCGAGCGGAGTCGCAGCCGTGGATTCGGCGGGCACCGAAGCCGCGGCCCCGCCCACCGCGGAGTCGGCGAGCGCCCCGTCGCAAGAGGTCACGGCTCCCAGGGAATCCTCGGGGGCACCGTGGCGAGAGCTCGTGCGGAAGGGTGATTTGCGCCAAGCGTTTGCAGCAGCGGAGAGCCACGGCTTTCAAAACGCGTGTGACTTGGCGAGCGCCGCAGAGTTGCTCTCCCTCGGTGACGGAGCACGGCTTTCCGGGCGCTCCGATCGCGCGATCGAGGCGCTACTCACGCTTCGAAAGCGCTATCCGCACGATTCGAGGCGCGCGCCGGCGGCGTTCGCACTGGGCAAGGTGGCATTCGACCAACAGCACGCTTACGGCCAAGCTGCGGCCTGGTTCGCCACCTGCATGCGCGAGCAACCGAATGGGCCGCTGGCACGCGAGGCCGGCGGTCGTCAGATCGAGGCGCTGCGCAACGCCGGAGATCTGGCCGGAGCCGAGCAGGCCGCCCGCGCCTACCTCAGCCGATATCCCGATGGTCCGCACGCCGATGTCGCTCGCTCGCTGTTGAAGTAGTAAGCTCGAAGCTGGATGTTGCTTGCTACGGAGTAGCCGATCATTGTCGCGGATCGCGCTCGGCCTCAGCCTCTTGGCCCTGTTCTCGGGCGTGGTCGCCCGCGCGAGCGCACAGAATGCACCGAACACCGTCGTGATGGTCGTCGACCCGAGCGTGCTGCCGATCGCCCGGCGGTTGACGCAGGAGATTGAATCACTCGGTCTCGTCGTTCGGCTGATCGCGGCCAAATCGAGCGATGCGCCCGTGCGGCGCGATCGCGCGCTCGCGAGCGGCGCCGTTGCCGAAATCCACCTGGCGCCGGTCGACGATGCCGGCGGGGACGTAGACATGATCATCCTCGATGGCGCCACGGGGCGCACCGTCGACTGGAAGGTGCCCGGGCCCACGGCGGCCGAACCGACACCTTTGGACCTGATCGCGACCCGCACCGTCGAACTGCTGCGCGCGAGCTTGCTCGAACTCGCGGCACGGCGCGAGGCCGCCGCTCGGGAGCAACGAACTCGCGCCCCGCCCGAACCGCCGCCGGCGCTGCCTGCACCAGAAGCAGAAGCACGGTTCTCGCTCGCGACCGGGCCGGCGCTGCTCTATAGCGCGCACCTTCGCCCCGGCGTGTTGCTGCAATCCAGCGCTGTTTGGCTGCCATTTCGCAGTTTCGGAGTGAGCGCGAGCGCGCTCCTGCCCTTGGCCGCGGCGGATCTCGAAACCGCCGAGGGCACCGTCGACTTGCTCCCTTCGCTGTACCGGTTGGCCCCTGTCTTCGTCGCTGGCGGCGCATCCGCCGCGGTTTCGCTGCGCTGCGCTGCGGGTGTCGAGCTCGATTGGCTGCGGTTTCAAGGGAGCGCGATCGCGCCGTACCATAGCGCGCAAGTCACGCGCCGAGCTTGGGCGCCCTTCGCCTCTGCCACGACGCGCTTCCGCGCCGCGCACGGCTTCTATGTCTTCACCGAGCTGAGCGCCGCCTTCGCCTATCCACGAACCGTCCTCCGCGTCGCCGACCGAGAGCTCACGAACTGGGGTCGCCCACTCGGCACGGCCGCCTTCGGCATCGAGCTGACTTGGCCCACGGAGGCGCCGCGATGATTCGAGCACTGACGGCGTTGGCCCTGCTGTGCAGCACCGGGTGCGGCACCCAATATGCCGACCCTATCGCCAAAGATCCGGAAAAACCCGCCTGTTTGCAGTACGTCACGGCGTTCGACGGCGCGACCTTCGCCACCGCCGCTCGCCCGATCCAAGACGACTTCACGATCGAAGCTTGGCTGAAGACGGCCAGTTCCCCCGCGGGTGGCTCTTTCGTCGA
>Ga0207687_10003172_pt1 | contig 11162 bp, 9 predicted proteins | sample KBSM54metaG_FD_184399 | JGI IMG/M metagenome (GOLD analysis project Ga0207687, IMG submission 184399) | Miscanthus rhizosphere microbial communities from Kellogg Biological Station, Michigan, USA - KBS M5-4 metaG (SPAdes) (version 2) | ecosystem: Host-associated > Plants > Roots > Rhizosphere >... | reverse complement strand
TGGACGCCGTGGAAGCCGCTATCGTCTGCATGGAAGACGACGAGACGTTTGACGCCGGCCGCGGCAGTTTCCTTACCCGCGACGGCCGCGTTCAACTCGATGCCCTGATGATGGATGGAGCTACTTTGCGCGCTGGTGGCGTGGGCTGCGTGGAGCGCATTCGCAATCCCATTCGGGCGTCACGGCTGGTACTGGATAAAAGCCCGCATGTTTACTTTGTCGCGGAAGGGGCGGAGCGTTTTGCCCAGAAGCTCGGCATGGCGCTTTGCCGCAATGAGGAGTTGGTCATCGAACGCGAGATCCAGCGCCTGAAAGAAGCACAGGAAAAAGAAGCTGCCGGCCATCCCGACCTCACTTTTGCCGGCCCTCTCTCCAGCCATGACACCGTGGGCTGCGTCGCGCTTGATGTGAATGGCAACATCGCCGCTGGCACCTCAACCGGCGGCACGCTCAATAAAGATCCCGGGCGCGTAGGCGACTCATCTCTCATCGGCTGCGGCTGCTACGCCGACAATCTGAGCGCTGCCAGTTCCTGCACAGGATGGGGCGAGCCCATCATGAAACTGGTCCTGGCCAAATGGGCTGCTGACCGCGTGCGCACAGGCGCAGCGCCTGATGCCGTGGCACAGGAAGCCATGCAGTATCTCAAAAATCGGCTCAACGGACACGGCGGCATGATCCTTCTCGATCAGCGAGGCCGTTTTGGAATCGCACACAACACTCCGCGCATGGCCTGGGCCTATAAAAACACCGAGCGGGAAAAGTCGGGAATTAACTGCTGAATAGCACTCAGCAGTCGGCAATCAGCACTCTGTCAACCCAACTGGCAATAAACCCTTCGCGTCCGTCGCGGTTAAAAGTGTTTGCCAATTGCATTAGCTGAACGCTGATTGCTGATGGCTGAATGCTATTTGTCATAATGCAGCAGAGAAAATACTTCCGTTCCCTCAAACTTCTTCCGTCCACTCAGGAAGTCCAGCTCCACCACAAAGCCCATGCCTTCCACCTTCGCCTCCAGTGATTGCGAGAGTTGCAGGCAGGCATTGGCTGTTCCGCCGGTGGCTAGCAGGTCATCCACGATTATGACTCGCTGTCCCGGCTTGATGGCGTCCTTATGGACTTCCAGCGTGTCTGTGCCGTATTCCAGGTCGTAAGTCCACTTCACTGTTTCCGCAGGCAGCTTGCGCGGTTTGCGGATAGGCACAAAGCCGGCATTCAGCCGATACGCCAGCGCGGGCCCAAAGATGAAGCCGCGCGCCTCAATGCCCAGCACCAGGTCAATGTCATGGTTTATGTAGTGCTCTGAAAGCGCATCTATCAGCGTGGCAAAGCCGGCTTTGTCTTTGAGCAAAGTGGTAATGTCATAAAACAAAATTCCTGGCTTGGGAAAATCGGGCACTTCCCGGACCAGCTTTTTCAGGTGCTCGCAGTTCAACGCCGTTTTGGGCTCCATCTACCACGCTCCTTCAATGCGAAAAGTTGTAAGACCATCTACCGGTTCGGCCGGCAATTCCGTTACTTCATCCACACGCGCCGCGCGCGGCCCCTGGCGCAATTTGCCGACGAACGCCAAATGCTGCTGGTCGCTACCGATAGCCAGCGTTTCCACCGTGCCATCAATGTTGTTTCTGACCCAGCCGGCCAGCCCAAGCGAGCGCGCTTCATGGTCAACAAACCAGCGGAAGCCCACGCCCTGCACACGTCCGCGAACAATGTAACGTTTGGCAATCATAAAAAGCTGTCAGCATTCAGCACTCAGCAAAACCAGGATTCACCGCAAGGACGTAAAGATCGCAATCCGTATTTGGTACTTAGTATTCGGTTGCAAGACCCTCGCTCCATTGCTAATCCGACCAGTCGCACTATTATGCCGCCGACAGTCTTTCAAACTTTCATACCGACGACGAGCAGTCCCCGCACGCAACCCGAATATCTGGCCTTCCAGACAAGCCAAAATACTCAATACCAAGTACCTGTTCTCTCTTTGCGTCCTTCGCGCCCTTCGCGGTAAGGCTTTTGCTGACTGCTGATTGCTGAGTGCTGAATGCTTCTGAACGTCTACGCCCGAGAAAGATAAGCGCCTTCAGCCGTATCCACGCGGATCTTTTCGCCTTCATTGATGAATGGCGGCACCTGCACCACCAGCCCAGTCTCTGTCTTGGCTGGCTTGGTCACGCTTGACGCCGTGGCGGACTTCAACCCCGGCTCAGTCTCAACGACAGTTAATGTGACAGTCTGCGGCAGTTCGATTCCAACCGCCTTGCCGTCATAAAACTCAACTTTAATCTGCAGGTTCGGCGTCAGGTAGTCGACGGAATCGCCCAGCGTGTCTTTACTCAGGTGCGTTTGCTCGTAATTCTCAGTGTTCATGAAGCAGTAGCTGTCGCCATCCTGATACAGAAATTCCATGGGGATTTCATCCACCGTGATCTTTTCAATGGGATCGCTGGAGCGGAAGCGGTGTTCAAACATTGCGCCCGTGCGGATGTTCCGCAGCTTGGCCTGGATGAAGGCGCGCAGGTTGCCGGGCGTGCGGTGCTCCACGGTAAAAACGAGATGAAGGTCGTTGTTGTGTTTAATGATCATCCCCGGACGCATCTGGGTTGCTGGAATTGCCATGTGTTCAACTCTCTCCTAAGAACGATTGCTGTTGGTGAGTCTTGCCTGCTCTCTTGCGGGATAAAGCGAAACAGGCGGCCAAACCTGCTGTTTCGCAGCGGCCTTTAGACGAACTAAAAATTTTACCTCAAATACGTCCTCCTCTGCATACCTCCGGGCCATTCCCGGCGATTTCCAGTGTCTCGGGGCTTTAGGGACAACACCACAATGATCTCGGTTTTCTAACTCTAAAGACAGGAGCCTTTTGAAGATCGAAAGCTGCCGTCAAGAAACCCAAGGAGGAAGCATGAGAGAGTACGCGCGCTATGAAGGTCAGTGGTTGGAGATGGAAAAAGGATCTGAACGCAACCAGACCTCGAATGCGGTAGGCTGGCTTCTGCTGGGAATAGGGATTGGCGCTGCCGTTGCTCTATTGCTGACTCCGTCCACGGGCCGCGAACTGCGCAATGCGCTTGCTTTCGGCTACCGTCGAACCCTCGACGGTGTGAGCCGCGGAACACAGCAACTCCGCCGGCATGGCTCCAACTTGATCAACTTCACGCGCCGCCGGTCAAGCTAGCTCACAGCCGCGGCCGGTGCAGTTCTTCTTGAACTTCCCTTGAGGGCCCTTTTGTCTCAAGCCTGTTACTTCGCCGGACTTGCCACGCGCACTACCATCTGCGCACCATACTCCAGCTTGATGTTTCCTTTCGGGGCCACAATGTAAACGCCCTTGGGGCTGTCGCTGAGCTTGAGACTAGGCAATCCAAAAACTCCATTGGCTGTGGGAATAATTACTCCGTACGTAACGCTGTTCTTGTCACCCAGCAGAATTGGCATGGTGCTCACACGGTCCACGGCATTCCCCAACTCGGCCTTTACGGGAAGGCTGTTGAGGTTGGTACTGTTGGCAGCGGCCCGCCGCTCCGGCGCTAGCGCCTGAATAAACGCCGGATATTCAAACTCAAATTCGCGGCCGTCTTTGGTTACGATCTTCTGAAATTCCAGTAACAGGCGCGTCTCAGGATCGTCCTTTACGCCGACTTTGACATCAGCCACCTTGCCCATGACCTTAGCGTCGCGTGGAACAATCACCTTCCCCTCATAGACAAGGTCTTGCGTCACGCGCCCGACGATCTCCTCATCGGCCTTCAGCTTCTTGGCATCAAGCGCTCGTGGTACGTCGATGCATACGGTTGTGCCGCTGCCCGGCTTGTAGCCAGGTTCGCCCGGGCCCGGACGATTGGCTTGCGCTTGTATAGCAAGCGAATACGCTACTTGTAGTAACGAGACAAGGATGAATAAGGCAACTAGTCTGGATTTCATAGTGGGCCTCAGCGCGGACTATTCTACTCAAAGAACAATCTTTTTAGTCGAACAATCGTATAGCAAGCGCTGTCATGTCGCAGAAGAACGAAGTTCGGCTGCTTATTTTTTGGAAAGACCAAGCGGGCTTACTTCGCCTGCAACCACGTCTGCGCCACTACCTCAGGGCTCAGTTCGCGCAGCAGACCATTGATCTGGTCGATCACGCCTTCCGGTTGCGTTGATTTGATATTGAACTTGAGCACGCCTCCCGGTGAGAACTGTGCGCCCCGGGATTGCGCCACGAAACGCGCCAACCGCTCCGGCTCAATCGACGCCTGCTTAGTAAACTTGATCGTTACCGAATCGCGTTTGCGGTCAATGGCCAGCACGCCCACGCGTTCACAAAGCAGCTTGAGTGCCGATGCCGCCAGCAGATAGCGCACCGGCGCGGGCGGTTCGCCGTAGCGGTCCTGCAGCTCCTTGCGGACGTCATCCAGCGCCGCCTCGCTCTCCACGCCAGCCGCGCGTTTATACATGCGCAGGCGCTGGTTTTCTTCCGCGATGTACGTCGGCGGAATGCGCAGATCGATTCCCAGATTGAGCTGCGTGCTGACCTTGTCGGAAAGCTCCTCGCCTTTCAGCTCGCGGATCGCCCGGTCCAGCATGCCGGTGTACATTTCAAAACCCACGGCATCGATGTTGCCGCTCTGCTCGCCGCCCAGCAGATTGCCCGCGCCGCGCAGTTCAAGATCAAGCGCGGCAATCTTGAATCCCGCGCCCAGATCGGAAAATTCCTTCAACGCCGCCAGCCTGCGTCGCGCTACCGGCGTAAGCTCCTGCTCCGCCGGAACCAGCAAATATGCATACGCCCGGCGATTTGAGCGGCCCACTCGTCCGCGAAGTTGATAAAGCTCAGAGAGTCCGTGCCGGTCAGCGCGATTGATGATGATGGTGTTGCACAGCGGAATGTCCAGGCCGTTTTCAATGATCGTGGTCGCCACCAGAATGTCGGCTTCATGCCGCACAAACGTAAACATCACCTTTTCCAGCTCGCCCTCGGACATCTGTCCGTGGCCCACAATCACGCGCGCCTTGGGCAGCATCTCCTGCAGCTTGGCGGCGATTTCATAGATCGTCTCCACTCGATTGTGCACAAAATACGCCTGGCCGCCGCGTTCCAGCTCATGTTCCAGCGCTGACTTCACCAGCTTTTCATCGTATGCCGCGACGACTGTCTGTATGGCCATGCGGTCTTTTGGCGGCGTTTCAATCACGCTCATATCTCGCAGTCCGACCATTGACATGTGCAGCGTTCGCGGAATCGGCGTTGCGGACATCGTGAGCACATCGACTTCTTTCTTCAGCTGCTTGAGCCGTTCTTTATGCCGCACGCCGAACCGCTGTTCTTCATCGACGATCACTAATCCCAGGTCCTGGAACTTAATGTCCTTGGAAAGAATGCGATGAGTGCCTATTACGATATCGACTTTCCCCTGCTCAATCCGCTCCACCGTCTCTTTCTGCTGCTTGGCATTGCGGAACCGGCTCATCATCTCAATCGTGATCGGGAAAGCGGCAAAGCGGCGCTTGAAATTTTCAAAATGCTGGAAGACCAGAACGGTCGTCGGCGCCAGCACCGCTACCTGCTTATTGTCCTGCACGGCCTTGAAGGCTGCGCGCATGGCGACTTCCGTTTTGCCATAGCCCACGTCACCGCACAGCAGGCGGTCCATGGGCAGCGTCGATTCCATGTCGCGCTTGATGTCCGCCGTGGCCGTAAGCTGATCGTCCGTCTCGTTGAATTCAAACGCATCTTCAAATTCCTTTTGCCACTGCGTGTCCGTAGGGAAAGCATGGCCTTGAGCGGCTTTGCGCGCGGCATAGAGCTTGAGCAGCTCGTCAGCCATGTCTTTCATGGCGCTCTTTACGCGCGCCTTGGTCTTTGCCCAGGCGGTTCCACCCAACCGGCTCAGTGGAGGATGCACACCCTCACTCGACCTATATTTCTGAATCAAATCGAGCCGCGTGAGCGGCACGTAAAGCTTGGCCGCTTCCGCAAATTCCAGCACCATGTATTCGCCGGTGATATCGCCTTGCTCAATTTCCTTCAGTCCCTGGTACATCGCAATTCCATGTTCGATGTGTACAACAAAGTCACCCACCGCCAGGTCGCGGAAGTCTGACATGAACGCCGCAGTCTTCGACTTGCGGCGCAGCGGTTGCAGCGGCTCGATTTCAGAATCGTCAAACAGGTCACGCGCGCCAAAGATCACCAGACGCGCGTCAGAAAGCGCCACACCTTCTGGCACCGCAGCGCGGACGATCGTGGTTGTAAGAAGATCGCCGGAAAAATATGCGGTCTCATCCAGATACGTTTCGCTGCCCGGCACCGGAGTGCGCGTCCCCAGCCGAAACGGCACTTGATATTCCGTGAAGATGTCGGCCAGCCGTTCCATCTCGCCGGTGTTGGGCGCGGCAAACATCACGCGCTGTCCCTGTGCGGTAAGCTTCTTTACCTCTTCCACCATCGCCGGTATCGACCCATGAAAGCGCGAGGTTGAGTGCGCGGGAAATTCAATCAAGGATTGATCCGGCACTTGCGGATCTGCCAGCCCCAACTCTTCTTCTGCACGTGCGATGCGCAATACATTTAAATGCTCCAGGCTTCCACCGCGCAGGCGCGCTACCAGCGCGTTCCACTCATCGGGCGGGATATAGATGTCTTCCGGCGTGGCCAGCTTGCCCACAAGACTTTGTTCGTGACGTTGGACAACTTTCTCCCACCAGTGTTCCTGCTCGGCCTCGATGGCCGTTGGCTCGTCCATGAAGACCACGGCATTGGGCAGCAGATCAAACAGTGTTCCCTCGGCCCCGGCATTCGCATAAAATTCCCAGCCCGGAAAAACCGAGACGCCGGTATCCGCCAGCGCATGGCGTACTGCGTCGCCTTCACCTTCCAGTCGGGCGCCGGAAAGCCGTGCATGAATTTCCGTCAACAGCTCTTCGCGGACAGGAGTCTCCGAAAGCGGCAGCAACACGACTTCATCCACCGCCGAGGCAGACCGCTGCGTGCCGGGATCAAACTTGCGGATCGATTCCACCTCGTCGCCAAATAGCTCAATGCGCAGCGGGCGATCAGCCTCAGGAGGATAAGCATCCAGCAGGCCCCCGCGGACCGCGTATTGCCCCGGCATTTCGACCACGTCAACGGCGGCATAGCCGATGGTGTTCAGGTGCTGCACCAGTTCTTCCAAGTCCAGCATGTCTGTGCGGCGAATGATGCGCGCCAGCCCGGAATAGTGCTCTGCGGAGCGCAGCCGCATGGAAGCCGCGTTGAGCGGCACAATCACAATCGTCGCCGCGTTGGTCGCAATCTTCCACAGCGCCGTCGCGCGTTCTTCCTGAATGTCCGGATGCGGAGACATGTTTTCAAACGGCAACACGTCATAAGCCGGGAACTTGATGACTGCTTGTGGACTGCACACGCCGGTGAGTTCGCAGAATGACTGGATCACCGGGCAAACGGCCTCAGCCGCGCGATTGTCCGCCACGATCAGGATTAGCGGCACGCCCGAGGCTCGCTGTAGATATGGAATCAGAAGGGCTTTTGCGGTAGAGATGAGCCCGGATAGACGAATACGCCCCGCAGGAGGTTTTGACTCCCCCCTTCGCTGCTTTAGATATGAGGCCGCCTGCTGGAACCCAGGGCTTTTTTCCACGTCCGCCAGGACTTCGCGGACGAACGGAAGGATCACTCATTCATTTTAGCAAACGACATAACCGCCACGAGGCTGGCGTGAGTGCCGAGCCGCTAAGGACAGTTCATTGTCGCTGTCGCCGCCACGAACCCACTTTCCTGCGTGGCCGAATGTTGAAGCACCAGATGTGCAAATGTCGTAGATGAGATGGAAGGGTTTGTATTGCCGGGATCCATAGGCGCAATCGCGGTGATGGTAATGGGACCGGTAAAGCCCGAGCATTGCGCTGTGAATGGCTGCGTGGTAAGCCCAAGACCAAACATGCTGCTGGGCGGGTCGATAATCGGCGGACTCTCCCACCAGCTTACCGATGCCGGAGAGACCGACATCGGCATGGAACTGAATTGGCCGGTAGCGGTGAATTGCGCCTGGCCGGCCTGTGAATTCGTGCTTGCTGGACTAATACTGAGAGACTGGAGCTGGCGGTTGCTTCCGCCGCATCCTGACAAAGCTCCGACAGCCAGAATGAATATCACAAAGAGAAGGCTGCACAGTGTTTTCATGCGCTCCTCCAAAAAATCTGTGGGATCCGAATGACTCTGCAAACGCTTCTATTTTAAGCCAATCGGGCCGATATTCAGGGCCACTTTCCCTTCAGAAACGACCGGAATCACTTTGCTTCCGCCGCCTGCTGCGCCTCCTTTTGCGCAGGCAGTGGATTGCCGCGCAGGGCCACCATCTTATCCACAATTTCTTTCGCGATGCGTCCGTATACTGTACCCGCGAGCGAATCCACTTTGCCGGCCATCACGATGGTGTCCGTCTCGCGGTCGGTAACCGTGTAGCTGAAGTGGTTGGAAAATGGCACGCGCTTTACGCGCACCACCATGTCAGCCAGTTCCTGTCTTCCGGTGATTTGCAGGTTCCAGGCTTTAAACTCCGCTTGACCCAGCAAAGAGCTTTCTAGCGCCTCGCGCTTCATATAGAAGGTATCGGTTTCAACGTAATAACTGCGGGCCCGTGTCACCAGTTCTCTGTTGTCCGGCAGCCGCGAGCCCTGCTGGGCCAATCCGACGCTGGAAATAAATGCCATCAGTGTAAGAAAAAATAACCGTTTCATAGTGTCCCTCCGTTTAGATCGTGTCATTGGTCTCAACTAACAAAGCGATCTTGCCATGCTGGCTGACCCGGCGCGAGCGGCAAAGTGCGGCATGGGACGGCAAGCCACCGCAAGAAAAGTTATTAACCACAAAGGACACGAAGGAACACAAAGGGATTTTCGAAAATTCTAAAATTTCGGTGGTGATCAGATTGGCTTTTCGCCGAGGCTTTTCAACCGAGGGCCTTTTCAGCAATTAGTATCCTCCGCGCGAGATCTCCTTCATTTCCGCTTGGTGTTCCTTCGTGTCCTTTGTGGTTCCTCTTTTGTCGGTTATATTGAGCGAAATGAAACCACGAACCAAATCACAGGAACTCCATGCCCGCGCCTCACGCGTAATCCCCGGCGGCGTCGATTCGCCAGTGCGTGCGTTCAAGTCCGTTGGTGGTGAGCCGCCCTACATAGTGCGCGGCAAAGGCTCACGCATATGGGACGCCGACGGCAATGATTACATCGACTACGTCGGATCATGGGGGCCGCTCATTCTGGGACATACTTTCCCCAGCGTGGTTGAAGCCGTGGAGAAGGCCAATCGCGATGGCGCCAGCTTTGGCGCATGCACTCCTGCAGAAGCCGAGCTTGCTGAAGCTGTGATCGAAGCTTTTCCTTCCATGGATAAAGTCCGCTTCGTCAGCTCCGGCACTGAAGCCACGATGTCGGCCATACGGCTGGCGCGCGCCTTTACCCGGCGCAACTACATCATCAAGTTTGAAGGCTGCTACCACGGACATGCTGATTCCCTGCTGGTAAAAGCCGGATCGGGCGTAGCCACGCTCGGCATTCCCGGCTCAGCCGGCGTACTCGACGAGCAGGCTAAATTTACGCTCGCGCTTCCATTCAACAACCAACAGGCGGTAGAAGAAGCTTTTCACAAATTCAAAAACGAAATCGCCTGCGTGATCGTGGAGCCCGTGGTTGGCAACATGGGGTGCGTTCCACCGCGTGAGGGTTATCTTGCATTTCTCCGATCGATTACCGAGCAGCAAGGCGCTGTATTGATCTTGGATGAAGTAATGACCGGCTTTCGTCTGAGCTTTGGCGGCGCGCAGCAGCTCTATAACATCAAGCCCGATCTTACTACGCTCGGCAAGATCATCGGCGGAGGACTTCCCGTGGGCGCCTATGGTGGCCGCGCAGAACTCATGGACATGATTGCGCCGCTGGGCCCGGTGTATCAGGCCGGGACTCTATCCGGAAATCCGCTGGCCATGGCTGCCGGGATCGCAACGCTACGAGAGTTGAAAATGCGGCCCGGAATCTATCAGCAGCTTGAGCAGCGCAGCGCAGCGCTGGTAGACGGCGTTTTGAACGCGGCAAAAAAGAAAGGTGTTCCGCTCACAGCCAATCGCGTGGGCTCCATGTTCACGTGGTTCTTGCAATCCGGCACAGTCCACGATTGGGACACCGCTGCGAAATCAGACGCGCAGGCCTTCGGCAAATTCCATCGGGCCATGCTGGAACACTGCATTTATCTGCCGCCATCGCAATATGAAGCCGTGTTCATGAGCGCCGCGCACACGGAGAGCGATATCCAGCAGACGATCACGGCGGCCGAGCACGCGCTATGATTAACCCGCAGGCAGATCGTGTATGCTTCTGATCTAGCGCGGATGCCTTCACTGGTGAAAAACAACACAGTGGGCGTTGCGCTATGCCTCACAACTACTTTGCATGCTGCCACTAACAGCTCTAAGCAATAGCTGTCCTTTGGACTTCGGGATGGAATGAAAATTGCACAAGAGAAGCATGCACTAAATCTGAAATTTGAGTCTTTTACGTTGTGGCGAGGAGGAGTCATGCGCCGAGGATGTGCTGTACTGGCAGTGCTGTTTGCTTTGGGCCTGAGCGCATGGACGAAGACGCGCCGAAGGCAGAAATATTTACCGGCTACTCTTTCATGAGCGCCGGGTTTCCCTTCTCTACCGATCCCGCTGCCGGCGCTGGGAGTGGAGTCCTGCACGGATGGAATTTTTCTGCCGCGGTCAATGCCAACCGGTGGATTGGCGTGGTGGCGGATTTCGGCGGGTACTATGGTTCTCCCACCAAGGGCAATCTCTTCAAGCCGGCGAATTGTGTGCTCTGCACCAGCGATTTCACCGGCATTCTTCACAACATGCATACGTTTACCGCCGGCCCGCAGCTGAGTATTCGTCAAGATAAGGTAACTGTTTTTGCTCATGCGTTGTTCGGCGGCGCTCATATCAGGGAGGACCTGATTATTAACATCCCCCCTCCAGCGACCAGAATCTCCAGCACCAATTTCGCTTTTCTGGTGGGTGGCGGCGTGGACATAGCTTTGTCCCATCGCTTTGCTGTGCGTATTCAACCGGACTATCTCAAGACGGAAATCTTGAGCCGCAAGCAAAACAACTTCCGCGCCTCCGCCGGAGTGGTATTCA
>Ga0207687_10003167_pt1 | contig 11167 bp, 12 predicted proteins | sample KBSM54metaG_FD_184399 | JGI IMG/M metagenome (GOLD analysis project Ga0207687, IMG submission 184399) | Miscanthus rhizosphere microbial communities from Kellogg Biological Station, Michigan, USA - KBS M5-4 metaG (SPAdes) (version 2) | ecosystem: Host-associated > Plants > Roots > Rhizosphere >... | reverse complement strand
GCCGGATCAGATCTTCGTCACTCAGATGAGACGTGGAAAACGAGCGGTTCATCTGTGCCCTCCGTACAAATCGCGCAATTCGTGACGCAATTTCACAACGGCGCGATGCATGTGCGCCTTTACCGTGCCGATATCCAGATCGAGAAGCGTCCCGATCTCTTCCAGGCTCAGATCGTCATAATGCCGCAGAGTAAATGCGGCCCGCTGGCGGGGCGACAACCGGCCCAGCGCGGTTTCCAGACGCTGGTGAATCTGCCCGGCAAAATAGCGGTCCTCGGCCTCCGGGCGGGTTGATGAGGCCACCCGCAAAATCATTTCCTCGTCCTGCTGGGATGGGCGCCGGCGCCAGAATCGCCATTTTTGCGACCGCAGCCGATCCAGGCACGTGTTCACCGCTACCCGCGTAATCCAGCGGGCGGGATCGTCCAGCGTCTTGGCGTCTTCCTTCCGCAAAGCCTGGTAAGCCTTAAGAAACACGTCCTGGGTGGCCGAATCGGCTTCGTCCGTATCCCGCAGAAGACGGTGGCACAAGCCGAACACACGCCTCTGCTCCGACGCCATCCAGGCGGAGAAATCGAGCAGTTGTCCGGTCTCTGTCCTCGGGGCTAGTGCAGGCCCGGCCATCAGGCCCATGATACCGTTCAGACGCGACGGATCGGGAAAGGATTACTTCCTGGGCATTGCAACGCCCTGAGCAATGCCTTGCTATTGCCTGCGGGTTGCCTGGATGTCCCCGTCAAAAGTGAGCGCGATCACGTGGGAAACCGCCCCGATGTCGTCCCGGAAGAACTCGAACCGAACACCGTTCGTCGTTGCGAAGGCCGTCTGCGATAGAGTCGTCAACACATAGGTACTCGGGCCGTCTGAAAGCGATAATTGCTCGCCGGCTACCGCAAAGGTGTACACACCAGGGCTTTCGGGGTGATCAGGCTTCCTGTACTGGTATGAGCCGGCGTATTCGGCAAGAAGTTTCGGCTCCAGCTTTACCCGTTGCAAATCTGAGGCCGTGCCGATCATGTGGACCCGGTCGCGCTCATTCTCGTTACATACATACTCGAGCGGCTGAACGTCGTCCAGCACAAACTGAGTAGTGACGTCCCACGGGGCCAGCAACACGCTGGGATCAACGTACGTTGTCCGCACCTCCATGTGCCCGAAGTCAGAACGGCGGATTCGTTCCGTGATGTGCAATTGTTCCGAACCGGGAACGCCGTTCCCGCGGAGCCACGTTCGGTCATTGAAGCCAATACTCTCCACAAGGAGCGTGTCGTGATCCCACCGGCCGATCGAGTAGCCCATCCAGTCTGGATTAGGATCTTTCGGAAGTTCGCGGCCATCGAGGAAGATCTCCCGATAAAGCGTTCCCGCGTAAAGCATCAGGAGCAGACCAGGTGTCTGTACTACCTTGCCGACGCCCATACTGGCGATCGGACCGGGCAGACAGAGAGCTTCGGGACTATCCCGCCGCAGGTCTTCCATGCGTTTCTTTGCAACCGCCTCGGCCCAGGGCTGGAGTTTCGGGGGGTCCTGAATCGACGACTCGGTACGCCAGATGCCGGTGAAATCCGGCTTGCCGTCAGTCGTGCGTGGTAAAGGCGCGGACAGGTCCGGGTTGCCTTCGGCTGTGCGCGGAATACCCGGTGTCTTGTAGTCCAGCCACTGGGCTTGCACAGACATTGCGCAGACAGCGCTGACGAGTCCGGCTAAAGCGCGCGTCGCGAAAGGCATGACATCCTTCGCCGCATTCTAGCATCCGGTGCTCTCCGGTTTGCGCGTGTTACAAGGATTACTTTATTGGGCGCCAAACGCTGCATGCGCCGGCATCAGCGAGTTGGACCGGGGAGGAGCGGCTGGACGAGCCGGGCCCGCATTGTCCAGCAGCTTCGAAACCGGGAGGCGCTCGCCGCCCGAGGGCAAGGAGCCGGTTGTGAACATCGACGTCGGTTCCAGGCGGTTCAGATCCATGCCTTCTTCGACGACCATTTCATGCTCCACCCAGTTCGATAGCGGAATATTGCGGAAGAACAGGCGTTCCTGCATTACCATGCTGCGCTTCGCCGATGCGAGTGACTTCACCTCACGCATGTAACTGCGTTCTTCCACCCGGAAATCCTTCAGGAATTCATCCAGCGCGGCCCGCTTCACCGACTCCTCCGTGGCGCGGACCCGCTCTTCCATGGTCACTTTCTGCGAGGTGATGGTCGCGCGAGCCTCGGCTAGCGATTCGCGCTCTTTCGACAAAGCGACTTCCATCTTGGCCTGCATTACGCAGTAGGACAGAAGAGCGCTGCCGCCCGCTACTAGGATCGGTAAGAACAGCCACAATAAGGCATCGAGATGCATAGGCTTGACCTGTTGCAAATCTATCGGCGGAGGATAGGAAGAAGGTTAGAGAAGTAGGGTAAAGTGCCTACAAGAAGTAGAGTATCCTGCCAGTCTATTGATATTAAGCGGCTTGCGACCCGTCCAGCTTTTGTCCGCTCGCCAGTTTGCTCACCAATCCCAGGTCGAAACGGGCCAACGCCGCGAGAATTACGCCTAGTTTTAAGCTGAATGCAGCGCCCCCGCCCTCATACTTGCCGAGTAGCGCGGCGGCCCCACCGATACGATCGGCCCGCGCCAGGGGATCGCCTTCCAGCGGATCGGGCGCGGCGTGATAGGTCGCGCGAATCTCCGGGAACAACCGGATCTGCTTGGCCGCGCGGCGGATCTGCATTGCCAGATCGGCATCCGCCCAGTAATTGCCGAAACGTTCATCGAAGTAATGCATGCTGCGCACGAACACCTTGCGGATCAGAACAGCATCGAGCTCGGGATACGCCACGGCGACGCTTTCCTGGGTGAGATCCAGATTTGTGGAGGGAAGCGCTGCGCCCCGCGCGGCGGCGGTCAATTCTTCTTTTGTCGGAATTTCGTGAATGCGAGACGCCGGCCGGCCATCGGGATCCACCAACAAGGGACACACCGCGGCGACTTCTGTCTCCGGCGTATCCAAATCCGGCTGCAGGCGATTCACCAGCGCGCTCACCGTGTCGGGAGCTACTTCCACATTGGGCGACAGGAAAAAGAGTAGATCTCCTTTGGCTGTCCGGGTAGCGATGTTCATCGCACGCGCCGCGCCCAGGTGATGCGGCAGGCGAAGCATATTGACGGCGGGAAAATCGCTATCCAACTGGGTGCTTTCATCGCGGCTGCCGCAATCGACCACCAGTATTTCCAGACGCTCGCGCTGGTGGGAAGCCTCCAGCGCCGCCACGGCACGGCGCATCGCGGGCGCCTGATTGAAGCCCACCAGGATGGCGGAGACGCGAGGCCCCTGCGGCTCTTCTTCTACGCGCGCGGGCTTCTGGGCGGGCGCGATGCTCTCGCCGGTGGGGTTGACCTTGGGATTCGCGGGACGTGAGACAGGCAATCCTCAATTTTACCCGGTTACAATGTTCTGCATGCGGTGGATCGCATTCTTGATCTGTCTGGGCGCTTTGGCCCAGGGACCAACTAAGCCGGTGGATGTTTCGACGCTGGATATTTCCGGCAAGGACGCCTGGGTGGACAGCAAGATCGACCTGCGTCCGGGCGATAAGCTGACCATCAGCGCCACGGGAGCGATGAAGACGAAGTCGGGCAAGAACACGACCTCAGTCACCGCCGCTGGCGCCAATCGCGGTTTCCGCGACTTGATCAAGACCTACCAGGTCAATGAAGCAGGCCAGGGCGCTTTGATTGGCCGCATCGGATCGAGCGACGCCGCCACGCCGTTTCTGGTGGGCGCGAGCAAGAGCTGGACCTCGCCGCGCGCCGGACGTTTGTTCCTGGGCATCAATAAGAGCAGCGGCGATACGCCCGACGGGACGTTCCACGTCAGGATCGAATTTACATCGCGCGGCGCGGAGGTTTCCGACCAGCGCAAAGAACCCCTGCCCAGCAAAGTAACCGTCGAAATGATCGACCGGATCCCGCGCCGGGTTGTCGACGCGCAGGGCAACGCGGGCGACAACACCAACTTTGTAGTGATCGGCGATGAGAAGAAAGTCTTAGCCGCGTTTGAAGCCGCCGGATGGGTGCAGGTGGATCGCGCCAAGGAAGATGCGATTATTCACGGCTTGCTCTCGGTCCTGACCAAGGCGGCCTATGTGGAACTTCCCATGAGCGAACTGATGCTGTTCGGCCGTGTGCAGGATTACGGCCTGGCGCATGCCGAGCCGATCGCCGTCGTCGCCCAGCGCCATCACCTGCGTCTCTGGAAAGCTCCGTTCACGGTGGAGGGCCAGGAACTGTGGGTGGGCGCCGCGACGCACGACATCGGGTTCGACCGGGACCAGCGCAATAACGGCGTGACGCACAAGATCGATCCCGATGTGGATCTGGAGCGCGAGTACGTAGCGCAAAGTCTGGATGAAACCGGGCTGGTCGCCAGCCTGTCCTATCTGGTACCGGCGCAACCGTCCAAGGAAGCGCGCACCGCTACCGGAGCGACCTTCAAATCGGATGGCAGGATGCTGATCATCCAGCTATCGGCCAATACGTTACAATGAAGGTCCCCGATTCGAAGGGGACCAAGAAGTCACGATTCTAGAGTTAACCGCGATCGACGCGTCGAAGGGGAGCGGCAACGTTCCCCTTCTCGCTTTTAGGACCGGGTCCATAGATATCGCGAACCTTCAACGCCTCATCGATGATCGCCAATAATTGTTCGCGTGTAAGCTCGTGCTTCTCGCTCGGCTCAGGCAGATCCTCGGCGGCCAGAGGCCAGCCGGGCTCAAATCGATTGTGCGACTGCACGCCATAGCGCGGCCGCGCATCGAACAATTTCTGGATTTCGACGCGGGGTAAGGCTCGGGCGCCGCCCAACAGCTCCGCCACTACTGCGATGCGGGCGAAGTGCTCGACAGTATCCAGGCGGAAGAACGCACGCATCACATCTGCGCCGTAAGCCACCGCTCCGTGATTGGCCAGAAGCATCGCATCGTATTTCGGGATATAAGGCAGCATGCCTTCCGCGAAGGCCGGCGTACCGGGCAAACCGTATTCCGCCAACGGCACCGAGCCCAGGCAAATGATCACCTCGGGCAGCACTCCCAAGTTAAGCGCGCGACCCGCCACGGCGAACCCCGTCGACGCCGGCGGATGCGCATGTACCACGGCATTCACGTCGGGACGCTCGCGATAGATGGTCAGGTGCATCCCGATTTCGGTGGTAACTTCCAGCGCGCCGGATACTTTTTGGCCGTCCGCATCCACCACCACCATGTCCTCGGGCTTTAGCATGCCCTTGCTGACTCCGCGGGGCGTCGCCAGAAAAAGCCCATTATCACCCTCAACATGATTCAGGCGGATGCTGATATTGCCGTCGTTGGCTGCGATCCAGCCTTTATCGAACATCAGGCGGCCGACGTGGACAATTTCCTCGCGGTGCTCTTGTTCGCTTCTCGGCATGCAATTAGACTCGCGCCATTGATTCTATCAGTTTATAGACGGGTTGTATGTGCGAAAGGGAACACAGCCCCTTACAATTGAGGACGGAGTACCCAAACCTTGGATAAGCGCCGCATGTGCCCGAACTGCCGGGCATTCATTACCTCCGATGACAAGATCTGCCCCTATTGCCAGGCTCAAGTGGGTGCCCCAGCGATCGAGCGGAGGTCCCCGCCCGAGGTCCTGGGAGGGCTGATTCCGCATCAGCGTTTCGTCACCATGCTGATCCTTCTGATCAACACCGGCATGTATCTGGCCATGATGCTGCGCACAACCCAGCAGGGCGGCAGCGGATTCCGTGACCCCGATATACAGACGCTGGTGGATTTCGGCGCGAAATACGCACCCTACATCATCGGCCGCGGGGAGTGGTGGCGTCTGATCACGGCGGCCTTCCTGCACGGCGGCCTCCTGCACATCGCGATGAATTCCTGGGTTCTGTTCGATTTGGGTCCCCAGGTCAACGAAGCCTTTGGCACGCCCCGCTTCCTATCCATCTACTTCGTCTCGTCCGTTACCGGATATCTGGCCAGCCTGTACTGGTCCTCCTCGGTTTCGATCGGCGCGTCGGCGGGGTTGTGCGGATTGATCGGCGCCATGATCGCGCTGGGCACCCGTGACCGTTCGGCATTTGGAGCCGCGCTGCGCCGCCAGTACGTCCAATGGATGATTTACCTGCTGATATTCGGCCTGGTGATCAGCGGAGTCGACAACGCGGCGCACATAGGCGGGCTGGCAGGAGGGTTCCTGATCGCCTATCTGGCGGGAACACCGGGCTTCTCCGAGGGGATGGAGAATTTCTGGCGCCTAGCCGCGGGTGTGGCTTTGGCGGTCACGGGCTGGGCGTTCTTCGAGATGTTCCTGCACCTGACCAGGTCGGCGAGTTAGCACCGCCACACAGGCTTCAGGTCTGTGCAGGTATTAATTATCCCCGGCGGTCTCTAGCACCATCTGCCACAGCAGCTCCGAACCGCTTTCGATGTTCTGCAGCGAGATCCGCTCATCGTTGCCGTGTTCGCGATTCTCGCCGCTATCGCGCAGGAAGATGGGGACGCCGTACACCGCCACTCCTTTGGACCGCAGGAAGCTCCCATCCGTGGCGCCGCGCGACATGAATGGAACAGCCGACGCCTGTCGCGGATAAACTCGTGCGATGGCCCGTTCGAGTGATTTGTACGCGGCACTCGTGCGCGGGCTGGCGTCGGTCGCCGGAAGCTGAGGACCAGGGGCCAGAGTGATCTCGATCGCCGGATCGCCCACGATTTGCCGGAACCGCGACAGCACTTCTTCGATGGTCTCGTTGGGCAGTCGCCGGACATCCACCTGAGCTTCGGCCGAGTTCGGAATCATGTTGATCTTGATCCCGGCTTTCAGCATGGTGGGCGTCACCGTGGTGTGCAGCGCGGCATCCAGTTCCAGATCCCGCGAGCGAATCTGTGCGGCCGCCGCCGGAATCGTTGCGGGCGTATCCAGCTTCGGCAGCAGCGACGCCAGCCAGTCATACTCCGGAAATGCAGACAGTTCGCGCAAATAGCGCCGCGTGGGGCCAGTCAATCGCGTCGGCTGCTCCGCATCGGCCAGCTTCACCAGTGCGCGCGACAGTCGCAGCACGGAATTGTCGGATCGTGGCAGGGATCCGTGGCCGGCTGGCCCGCGAGCCGTCAGGATCACGCGTGTAGGAATCTTTTCGGAAGTCTGAATCAGAAACACGCGAGTGCCGTTCTTGGATTCCCAAATGGATCCGCCTTCATTGAAAGCGAACTCCGCATCAATCTTGGGCCAGCTGTGCTGGATCAGCCATTCGATGCCACCCGACGCGGCTTCTTCATCAGCCTCCGACAAAAGAATCAGGTCGCGGCTCAGCTTGATGTTGCGCCGCTTGATCTCGACCATCACCGCCAGTTCGGCGGCCAGAAGCGACTTGGTGTCCACCGCGCCGCGGCCGTATAGATATTCATCGCGGACCTCGGCGGCAAAAGGATCCACACTCCACTGCTTGCGCTCGGCTGGAACCACATCGCTATGGGCCATCAGAATGAGCGGGCGATTCTTGCCGTTGCCCTTGAGGCGTGCCACGAAATTCAGGCGCTTCGGGTCGGTGCCCAGGAGCTCGGCTGGAATGCCGCTGGAATCCGCGACCTGCTTCAGATAGCTGGCGACCTTGGATTCATTGCCCGGCGGATTAGAGGTATCCAGACGAATGAGGTCGGTGAGGTATTGGCGCGTGCGCCCGCCGAGCGAGCGGTTGTCATCGCTCGCCGCCCATGCGGCGAACCCTGCTGCCATCGCCAACAGGGCGAAGAATGCGGGAAACCGTCGCATTTGATCCGATCTTAACACTTCTTAACGGGAATCTCCGCGATGCGGACAGTTAGGTATCCTAAATCATGGCCAGCCGTAGTGTTAATAAAGTCACTCTCATCGGGCATCTCGGACGGGACGCCGAAACAGCCTATACCGCCTCGCAGACGGCGGTGACCAAGTTCTCAGTCGCCACCAACCGCCGCTGGAAAGACCAGGCGAGCGGCGAGTGGAAGGAAGAAACCAACTGGACCAACGTGGTCCTATGGCGCGGGGAAAACGTCGCGCCGTATCTCACCAAGGGCAAGCAGATCTACGTCGAGGGCCGCTTGCAGACCCGTAGTTACGACGACAAAGACGGCAAGAAAGTGTGGACCACCGAAGTGGTGGCCGAAGATGTGATCCTGCTCGGCGGACGCGGCGAAGGCGGCGGTCCGGATGAAATGTCGCAGGAACCCCGCAGCGCACCTCGTGCGCGTCAGGCCTCCGCTCCATCTGCTCATTCCGCTCATTCCGCCGCTCCATCGCATGAGGGCATCGGCGACGACGACGTACCGTTTTAGGCCGTCGTTCGACACTGCGCCGTGATGATCAAACGCGGCGAGCCGAGCTGATACGTCTCGCCCGCAAGGCCGCTGTTCCGCGCCAACACCTCGAAGCCGGCGCTTTCCAGCATCCTGCCGATTTCGGCGACCGTGAAAACATAGCTGGATGCCGGCCGCGTCTCGATGGTGCCGTCGCGGAGGAACGTGTAGTCGATGTCCAACCGGCTGGCCGCCGCATCGTAGCGATTCTCGCTTACGATGAACAGATCGCCGAAGCGGTGCCAGCGTTTGGCGACGATCGTCGGCAGAATCGATTCCGCGCACACGCCGGTTTCGATCACCAGCTTCGCGCCCGGCTTGAGCGCGCCCGCAAGCGACGATAGAAACGCGCCGGCTCCTTCGTAATCCAGGTAGCCGAAGCTATTGCCGAAGCAGAACGCGCCATCGAATGCGGACGCCTCAAGTTCCAGCGCCCGCATGTCGCCGAATCGCCAGTCGGCGTCCAGTTCGGCGCGCGCCGCTGCCAGAAATTCCTGCGACAAGTCGATGCCGGTGATCCGATATCCCCGGCGGGCCAACCCAATCGAGTGGCGGCCGTTGCCGCAGGGAACGTCCAGCAGGCGCGCTCCGGGTTTCGCGTCGAATGTCTTTTCTAGAAAATCGACGTCCGCCAAAGTGAGAGCCGGTGTCATGGCGTTCGTCCAGAACTCCACGGCCGGTCCCTGAAAAAAGGTTTCGAACCATTGCTGCTGCAAATGTGATTTCAAGCGAGATTCTCCTGTGACCTTAGGTGAGAGGTTCGGGCCGCGTCGAACTATCGGACGGCGAGTTTGGTCACAGGCTGTAAAGAAGTATATCTAAGCAGAGGCAAAACGTGCTGGCCACGTTCGAAATTCTTCGAACCCCGCGGCGGTAAGTTTTTTCAGTTCGGCGATCTGCTCAGGCTCGACGTTCGTGAAATTGAAGCACGACTTCCCCTGCATGCGCTTCTTCAATTCCGGCGAAATCGTCCCTTGCAGCTTCGGGTTCATGTAGATGGGCATCAGGTGGAAGCTGACATATGCCTTTGCAATCTTGACGCCACCGAATTGCAGGCGCTGTCCCTTGCGGATCGCCGTCTTGGTCTCAAGAAAATACTGGTCAGGCTTGTCGACCTGGACCGCCAACGGGCCCGCATACTTCTCGAAGATCGGCTTCAGTGCGGCGAAAACTTCTTGAAATGATTCCTTGTCTGCCATCAGGGCTTCACCGATGCCGCGCCTAGAATCCGCCGAGTCGTCCGGTCCTGGATGAACAGCACCAGCTTGAGATTAGATCGATTCCAGTCCGTTCGCAGATTCAACTGCGCCGTGGCCGTGTACTCACCCGGCCGCTTGGGATCCAGGCGGCCGACGTTGGTCAGGCTCCGGACCACTCCTGCGTGGCGCAACTGGCGCCCACTGTTTTCGCCGCCTAGGACGGGCGTCACCAAGCCGCTCTCAGCAACACCCAGCAGAATGTCGGCTTCGTGACTCCCGGAAGGAAGTTTCGCCACGCGAAACGACACCGTTTCCGGCGACGTCATGGAAATAGAAACCTCGGCGCGCGGCTCCTTCGCGGCGGTCCGGATGGCTTCTTGGACTGCGCGGGAATCCGAGCCCAGCACTTCTTTTTGACCGTTCACAACGATCTGCGGCGTATACACGCTCTCCAGATGAAACGCTTTCCCGTAATCCTGCTGCCGGGCCGAGAAAAGCGGTGACGAGAACCGGTCTTTCCACCCGAGCTGGTCCCAATAATCGACATGCTCGCCCAGCGCGATTACCTCGACGCCGGGGGCGATCATCACAACGTCCTTGGATCGCCCGGCATTTCCATAGCGGGGCGTCTCCAGCCGCGAGAGCACCTGATCGGCAGGCGGACAACTGGAGCATCCCTCGGAGGTGAACAGCTCGACGACCACCACGGGCGTCTGCGCCGCGGCAACCGCGCCGAGGATCGCGAAAATCAAGAGTCGAGCCTTCACTGCACTTATTCTGACGCTATTCGAAGCCGAAGTGTGTAGGGGCGAGGCGTGCTTCGCCCGCAATGCTACCGTTAACTCTTGGCGCATTTTTTTGGTAATCCAGCCGTCGCGGCCACCCTCAGCGACATGATCAAGCGGGAGCGAATCCCGCAAACGCTGCTTCTGTCCGGCCCCGAAGGCGTCGGTAAAGCCACGTTGGCCCGGCACTTCGCAGCCCAGTTGCTCGGCTATGGCCAGGACAAGATCGAGCAGGACGACCTCAGCCTGGAATCCAACGCCACGCTCATCGCCGACCGTGAAAAATGGGCTGCCGACAAGCGCAACGAAGATCCCTTGGTGTTCAGCTCGCACCCGGATTTCTTGACGTTTCCGCCGGATGGACCGCTGCGGCAGATCACCATTCCGCAAATGAGACTGTTGAAGGAACGCGCTCCACTGAAGCCGCTGAAGGGATCCTGGCGCGTTTTCTTGATCGATTCGATTGACCGGGCGAATCCTCAGTCCGCCAACTCGCTGCTGAAGACTCTTGAGGAGCCGCCCCCGCACTTGATCCTGATCATGACGGCGCGAAATCTTTACGATCTGCTGCCCACCATCCGCTCGCGCGCGGTTCCGTTCCAGCTCGGCCGTCTGCGCGACGATGAAATGCAGGCCTTTCTCAAGACGCGCGGCTTGGATCAGCCCGAGCGGCGCCTGGCGCTGGCCGAAGGAGCCCCCGGCGTGGCGGTATCGATCGATCTGGAAGCGTACGACCGGCGCCGCACCGCGATGCTCGCGCTGCTGAAGGTCGCCAGCGGCCTGGAACGATTCGACACCTGGCTGAAACACGCCGATTCCATCGCCG
>Ga0207687_10003166_pt1 | contig 11168 bp, 11 predicted proteins | sample KBSM54metaG_FD_184399 | JGI IMG/M metagenome (GOLD analysis project Ga0207687, IMG submission 184399) | Miscanthus rhizosphere microbial communities from Kellogg Biological Station, Michigan, USA - KBS M5-4 metaG (SPAdes) (version 2) | ecosystem: Host-associated > Plants > Roots > Rhizosphere >... | reverse complement strand
AATTCCAATTTTTGTTTCACCGCCATTGCCCATGTGCGCCCGGGCGAAAAATATCGCCTGAATGATGGCGGCAGGCCAGAAGCCGATGCCATCCGCAAGGGTATAGAGCAGATAGCCGCGCAGTGAAAACTCTTCAAAGAGTCCCACGAGCAGAAAAAAAATAAACCACAGCGCGCCCCAGCCGAGCATCTGGGAATTTAGAGCGCTGAGATTACCAAAATAAAAAACGTGCAATGCCCGCAGAATTGAAAGAAGAATTGCGAGTGGCAGAAATCCCCAGAGGAGATATCCTCGAACAAACCGGGAGATCGCGGGCTTGTATAAAGGCAGGCCGTAAACACCTACGTTGCGGCGTTCAATCTTGCTCATCACCCAGGCAAGGAATAAAAGCACAAGAAATAAAATCAGTTCGCCGATTGCCTGAAAGATCGTGCGAGCGAAGTCTGATGGTGGCGCGCTCTTTGACGATACAGAGCCCAGACGCCTCGCGATCAATCCGGCGCCGAAGACCAGGACCAAAATCATCCCGAAATAAATCAGCAGCCGCCACCCGGCGCGCAAGCCGCGGTCATTATAGAAAACGTATGTTAGCTTGCTTGGGGCAACGTTTGCTGAAGGCTCTGGCTCCATGTTTTCCTTATGGTGATACTGCATGAACAGCAAACTCTACCAGAATTGGTTGCATAATGGGGACTTCCTGGATCGGACAGCTTGATACCTTGAGCTTTCGCTGCGAGCGCATGATACAACTGTGAATTCATGCTCCAGGTCCTCAGAGAATTCAAGGTTGGCAGGCCACAGGTATATGCCGGGCTCATGCTGCTGGCATTCATGGCGCAATGCCTTTGGACCGCCGACACTCGCAAGCTTTCTGACCTGGAATACCGCTACATTGCCTCTGGCCTGAACGGCGCGGGCGAAAAAAACCTGAATTCTTCTCCGTTCACCGGCCTGGTGGCGGCTTTCCCTGTGCACTTCACTTCCGTGGCAAGAAAGATAGCCACCCCGCGATTGAGCGCAGCGCTTGCGGTTCCTCAGCCATGGCTGCTGCGGCTGCCGTTCACGATTTTTGGCGTGTGGCTGGGAGCGGCGTTGTGGTGGGTGGCTCGTCGTTTGTTTGATGACGATGGCGGCTATGTTGCGCTGGCTCTGTATTGTACGTCGCCGGCCATGATTACCATCAGCAGCAATATCGGCCCGGAGATCCTTCTGGCCTGGAGCAGCCTGGGACTGATCTATACCGCCATCGGCGTGTCGCATACTCTTTACGCGCCACCAAAAAAATGGGTGCCCCGCATCATCATCCTGGGGCTTTCAATTGGTTTTGCGCTGGCGACGGCCTGGTGGTCGTTTACGCTTGTTCTGCTCGCTTTTGGTTACATGATGTATTTGGCGCCAGGATGCCGGCGCAAAGCATTAACGGTCCTGGCAAGTGCCTCGCTGGTGGGCTGTGCGGTGTGGGCAGTGATTTATTGGCTCACCGGCAGCCTTGGATTGGGCGTTAAGCCGCTATTGGCGCAGAAGCCGACGCTGGAAGCATTAGCTAATCTGACCTTCCCTTTGTCCGGGCATACGGATGGCTATGTGCTGGTTTTTCTATTCATTGCGGCGCTCACCGCCTATGGAAGCTGGCCCAGGGCGCGTTATTTCGGCAATACTGCCCCGTTAATTACGAGCCTGACGGCGGTGCTGCTCTTCAGTCTGGTTCCCGCCGTCCGTATCTGGGACGCAACTTTAGGGTTAAGTTTTGTGTTTATATTTATTGGCGGTTTGGCGGCGGACTTCCTGGAAACCCGTTTTCGGAGGCCCATGGCCCTGATTTTGGCTGCATGTTTTGTTCTTCGCGCCGTTCTGACCGTTATGGCGCTCATTACCTGGGTGCGAAATCCGGTGTAAATGCCAGTTGCCTGGGTTTATGATTGAAGGTAGCTTCAGGTTGGTACTCCAAGCAGGTGCCTTATGTCTCGACGAGTCTTGATCGTTCCCTTTTTGGCCTTCGCCCTGCACGTGTCGCAAGCCCAGACTTTCAGCCATGGAGCGCCGGCGTCGGTAGTGTCGCCGACGGCAGACGGCCGCCAGCATGGAGTTCCGGCCAGCGTAGTTTCACCCACGCAATTACCGTTTGGCGTACACCCTCAGCGTACTGTGCGTATCCATGGTCCGCTGCGCCGGTTCGGAAATCCTCGGTCGCACCGCCAAGTGTTTTTGCCGATACCGGTCTTCTATCCCTACTACAACGATGAAAGCTATCCTTCAGCTGCCGATCCTTACGTTCCTGAGAATTCTGCCGATGCGGCTCCGGCCCAACAGCCCCAGCAGCCGGCCTCCGGTGAACGAAGCGATGATGAATTGCGCGCTGCTTATCTGCAAGGCGCTCGCGATGCCCTGAGCCGCCAAGCTGACAGCCGCTACGGCGAGCACTACACGGATTCCCGTGAACGTCGCCGTGAACAGCCGCAAGAGGAAAGAAAGTCTGATAAGCGATCCGAGCCGAGCGAGGACGCCGAAATTCAAGCGCCATCGCCAGTAGTAGAAGACAAGACACCCGCGACAGTTTTCATCTTCAAAGATGGCCACCAGCTAGAGACCAAAAACTATGCCATTATGGGCGGAACGTTGTTTGATTTCTCCAGCAAGGTACTTAAGAAAATCCAAATGGATGAAATTGATTCCGCAGCTACCTTGAAGGCGAATGATGATCGCGGCGTGGTAATGAAGCTGAACTGAGTAAGATCTGGTCATTGAGTAATTTGGTAAATGGGCAATTGAAACGAAGCAGTTTAAGCACGCGTCAAGTGAATTCACTGTGCGATGTACCCGCCATCCACTGTAATCACGCTGCCGGTTGTCCACGCTGATTCGTCGCTGGCCAGGAACACCGCCGCGCTCGCTACCTCCGCAGGTTGGCCAAACCTGCCCATCGGATGCAAGGCCACGCGCTGCTTGCGCGCGTTTTCGTCCGTGCTGAACCGGGCTACCATTTCGGTTTCAACAATACCCGGTGCGATGCAGTTCACGCGTATCTTTTCTGCCGCATGGTCCAGCGCCATTGCCTTGGTCATGGCCATCACCGCGCCTTTTGAAGCAGAATACGCCACGCGGTTCCGCGCGCCCACCATGCTCAGCACTGAACCAATATTCACAATTGACCCGCCGCCAGCCACGCGCATGTGTGGCAATACCGCGCAAGACATCAACCACAGGCCTTTCACATTAATGTCAAAGGTCTGGTCAAAATCTTCTTCGCTGAGTGATTCCGCCGTTCCCGGCAGCAGCACCGCCGCATTATTCACGAGGATATTGATCTGTTTAAATCTGTCCAGCGTCGCGGAAACGAGTTTCTCCACGCTGCCGGCACTGCTCACATCGGCGCTCACCGCCAGACAATCTGGGCCGATCTCCGCCGCAGCACGATCAAGCTTCTTGCTATCCCGCCCGGCGATGACTACTTTTGCGCCCTCGCGCACAAACGCCACGGCAATGGCCTTGCCAATGCCGCTGCCTCCGCCAGTGATAATCGCAACTCTTCCTGCTAATCGCATGGTGAGATTCTACGTGACCCGTCCAACTCCCGGTTTCATTGAGGAAACCATGAGACCCATCAAGCTGTTAGTGAGAAGCGCTCTCCGCGTCGTCCTCAGCCGAAGCCGAGAACACGGCTGCGACCATTGCCGCAGTCCACACAAAGTACCCGTAGCTCGGGCGCAAGTGCGTATCGGAAAAGACAATCCAGCAGGTCGGCAACATCAGCAACAAGACGATACGCAGCGTGCCGCCGATGTGCGCGGTTGTTCTCCTCAGCAGAAGGGCGACCGTGACAACGAAAACGAGGTTGATCCACCCGGTAATCAGCAGAGGGATGAACTGCAATGGGTGGTCCCGCACTCCCGTGAGCCCCTTTGACCAAGGCATGAGTAGCGTCAGATATGCACAGGTGTAGCCGGGAATCCGCGAGGCGCTTGATGTTCCGGGGGCATCAATCACCGCGCTGAGGAAGAACGACGCCACATACAACGCCATCGCAACCAGCAACACGATCCGGGTTCTTGCCACCTTGATCTCTCCTTGCGCTATCAGCTACTTCCTCACACCTTTCACATCCCGCCCGTTCTGGTGCAGCACAAGATTCGTCACTTCGCCTTTTTCGTTCTTCACGAATTCAATCTGCGCATCCACCAGCTTCAGGAAAAACATGGTTTCTGATTCCGCAAACATCGGCACCTTTCCCTGGTTCGTGCCCTGTGAAACCAGTTGGCCATCTTCCAGTGTGATCGCCAGACTGAAGTTCGGCGCCAGCTCATAGGTCCCCACATACTGCTTCAAAATTTCGGGCGATAGCGTAATCTCTTTTCTCTCAGTTGGAAGCACTACCTTTTCGCCGAGCGCCACCTTCGCCAGATTTCCCGCAATTTGCCCGGCGGGGCCGTTCAGGTTCGCCAGCACCGCCACCACCAGCTTGTCGTCAGGATAGTAAGCCAAAGCTGTATTAAAGCCCTGGATTCCGCCATCATGCGCAATCATCTTGTGTCCGTTTTGGGTCGAGACACCCAGCCCAAAGGCATAGTCCTGCTTGAAAGGCGTGGTCATCTTGGCCAGTGATTCAGGTTTCAACAGCTTGCCGCCGAACAGGCCCTGCTCCCAGCGCAGCAGGTCTCCAGTCGTGGAATAAAGCGCGCCGGCGGAAAACGGAATGCTCATGTGGACGAATCCGGCGTTGACCGGGCCGTTCTTGCCCGGCGTATAGCCCGCAGCCCGATGCGCGATGATCGCGGAATTTGAATCGTAGCCGGAATCTTTCATTCCCAGCGGCGTGAAGATATTCTGCTGCACAAAGTCGCTGTAGCTCTGTCCGCTGATCTTCTCAATCAGGTAACCCAGCAGCACATACCCGGAGTTCGAATAATTCCACTTTGTTCCCGGCTCAAATTCCAGCGGCTTGTCGCGAAACCATTCCACCAGCTTCCCCGGCGTCATGGCCTGCGCCTCACGAGAATCGTAGTCAGAAAAGCCGGTGAAGCTTGGGATACCAGACGTATGCGTCAGCAGATGAAAGATCGTGATCTTGTCCCAGGCCCCGGGGGCGTTCAGCATGTATTTCTTAACCGGATCTTCCACCTTCAGCTTGCCGCGTTCTTCCAGCAACAAAATTGACGCTGCGGTGAACTGCTTGGTAATCGATCCCAAACGGAACTTCGTCGTCGGAGTGTTGGGGACATCCCACTCCAGGTTCGCGAATCCGTATCCCTTATCGAGCAAGACCTTGCCGTCCTGCGCCACCAGCACCGATCCCATGAATCTGCTCGGCACATACGCCTTGATGGCCTGCTCCATCCGAGCAACGTCGGCTGTTGATGTTTTATCTTGCGCCAGGCATGAAGCCGTAAGCAGAACGGCCAGGATAACGCGTCGAAACATGAAAGTTCTCCACATGGAAGGTAAAAAATCGCCCAATTATAGCTGGCGCGTCGTTTGACGGGGTGAGAAGACAGTATGGCCTGAAAGAGCAGTCCCGCACTCCCAAGCATCCCTTGTGGGATGAGCCGCCAGGGATTCCCTTGATGTAACCTTTCGAGTGTTCGCCCGTAAGTGTGTAGCAATCATGATGACGGACATCGAGAAACTCTACGAACGCTATGCCGGTGATGTCCGCCGTTTTGCGCTGTATTTGTGCGGCGATGTCACGATGGCGGATGAGATCACTTCGGACACGTTTATGCGTGCGTGGATGGCAGCTGGCCGCATTCGCCAGCCAACCGTGAAAAGCTACCTTTTCAGCATTGCACGAAATGCGTACATCGATTTGTTGCGACGGGCCGCGCGCCACACGCAGCTTGACGAGAAAATGCCCGATACGCGGATCAGCGCGCAGACGCAAATGGAACAGAGCGAGGAAGTGCGCGCGGTGCTTGCGGCGTTGCAGCAACTGCCGGAGATAGACCGCACGGTGTTGCTGATGCGCACACTCGACGAGATGCCATACGAGGAAATCGCGGAGACGCTGGGAATCGCGGTGGTCACCGCAAAGGTGAAGGTCCATCGCGCAAGATTGAAGCTGATGCAAACCAGGCAGGCATGGCGGGAGGCTGTTCCCGCCGCAGGAGCAAAACCATGAAGGTCACACGGCAAGTGGTCACGGATTTATTGCCGATTTATCTCTCGGGCGAGGCCAGCGGAGATACGAAAGTGCTGGTGGAGGATTATTTTCGCCAGGACCCCGACTTCGAACGCATTGCACGCGAAGCAGGGACGCCGCTGGAAACCATGCAGGCCGCCGCGCCTATCGCGGCCAGCAAGAAAACGGAGAAACGCGACCTGGAGAGCGTCCTTTGGGGATTGCGGCGGCGGCAGTGGTTGTTCGGCGTGAGCCTGTTCCTGACGCTTGCCCCGCTGTCATTCGAATTCACCCGTGGCCATATCGTCTCCCTAATGGTCCGAGATTCTCCCTGGCACGCGGCGTTTAGCTGGAGCATGGCAGCTATCCTCTGGTTCCTCTATTTCGCGCGTCCGCGGCGGCGCACGGCCTCATTGGTGTGCGCGACCTTTTTTACGCTGGTCCCCATTCCCTTCGTCTGGCACTCTGTCTCCACCGGAGGGCCAGTGGCAGAGTTCGCAATCTATTGGATTGCTGCGGCATTCGTCTGGTTGGGATATTTCAAACAGCGCTCTTGTTAGGAGTATTGCGCCCGCTTGTGCGCGGCCCCGGCAGGAATTTACCACCTCAAGTCTAATGCCCTGGGAGCTCCCATGTTTGGCCTCTGCCTGCGCTTACATCCTGAATTCTCTTAGTGGAACTGCGTTGGACGTTTTCATGCCTGATGGCAAGATTGATACGAAATGTGGCATTCATGCCTCTGGCACATATGCCCTTTTGGACGTAGTTTCTCAATAGGCCGACAGCTTCGGCCTTAAGGAGAATTGAAAATGCTTAAACTTGGATTGTTTGTACGACTGGAAGCGAAACCCGGGAAGGAGAAAGACGTAGCCGCCTTCCTGAAACAGGGCCTTCAGATGGCGCAGCAGGAAGCCACCACGCCGTTGTGGTTCGCGCTGCGTCTGGGCCCATCCACGTTCGGAGTATTCGATGCGTTTGCCGATGAGTCCGGGAGACAGGCCCACCTTAATGGGGCCATCGCCAAGGCGCTCTTTGCCAATGCCCCGGATCTCCTGAGCGCGCCGCCTTCCATTGAGAAGCATGAGGTTCTGGGAGCCAAGCTTCCGCAGGAGGTGGTAGTCGGATGACAGAGTGTTGCTGCCAGGGCGGCTGACGTCAGGCCGCCCCAACAACACAGCATTCAGGCCACTGTCGAAGGCAGAAAAGTACATCGGCAGGAATGCTATTTTTAGTATCATATTTGCCATGCGTATCCATGTGCTCGCGCTCGATGGTGTTTTCGATCTGGGATTGGCCGCAGTCCTCGATGCCTTTCAGACGGCCAATGAGCTTGCAGAGATGTCCGGGATCTCTGGCGAGCGATTTGATGTGAAGATCGTCGGCCTGCTCAAATCAGTCAAGACCTCGCGCGGCCTGACTGTTCCGATACAGCCGGTCGGCTCAAAAGCGCCCGACTGCGTCGTTGTTCCGGCGATTGGATTCAAGATGCCCGAACCCCTGGAGGCGGCGCTCACGCGGCAGGAGATTCAGGATGCCGCCGTTCTCCTGCGCCAGTGGGCCCGAAAAGGCGCTTTGATGACCACCGCCTGCGTTGGGACCTTCGTCATGGCCGAGTCCGGCTTGCTCGATCATCAACGCGTCACCACCACGTGGTGGCTGGTGCCGTTGTTCCGCCGGCGTTACCCAAACGTCTCGCTCGACGAATCCAAGATGATCGTTCAGTCCGGACGTTTCGTGACTGCGGGAGCAGCGCTCAGCCACATGGACCTTGCGCTGTGGATCATCCGTGGCGTCAGCCCGCAACTCGCCTCGCTGACGGCCAAGTACCTCATCGTCGACTCGCGTCCGTCGCAATCCGCTTATGCGTTGATGGATCACCTCGTCCACTCCAATCCCATTGTCCAGCGCTTCGAGGATTGGGCGCGCGGGCGATTGAAGCAGGGGTTCTCCCTGGACGATGCTGCCCGGGCGGTTGGATCCAGCAAGCGCACACTCGCGCGCCACATGCATGCCGTGCTGGGTAAGTCTCCTCTATCTTATTTCCAGAGTCTGCGGGTTGAGCGCGCCGTCCACCTGCTGAAAACCGGCAACGCCAGCGTGGATGAGGTCGCTACCCGCGTCGGATACGCTGACGGTACCACCTTGCGTAACCTTTTGCGGCGCCGGTTAAAAGTGGGAATCAAGGAAATCAAAAGGACCGCCTAAACGGACGCCACATCGCTCTCCCACGCTGGACGTAAATCGCGTGACAACTTATGCTGGTGTATTGTCAACCAATGGGGTTGTTTGTCATCGCACATGCCTGAAGCCAATATCCAAGTCACTCTTCCTGACGGAAGCAAAAAAGAAGTTCCCAGCGGCACCACGCCTCTTGATATCGCCCGCTCCATCAGCCCACGGCTGGCGGACGCCGCCTTGGTGGCCAAAATCAAGCCATCAGCAATCAGCGGCCAGCAATCAGAATCAGCTTCTGCTGAAGAATCCAAAGCTCCTGCCAGCATGCATGCTCCTGCCGCCAAAGACGGCTGGGAGTTTGCCGACCTGAGCAAGCCGCTGGAAGAAGACGTAGACCTGCGCCTGCTTACGGACCGCGATCCTGACGCGCTGTATGTTTATCGCCACTCTTCCGCCCATCTGCTTGCGACCGCCGTGCTTGAACTCTTTCCTGAAACCAAGCTGGGCCACGGCCCGCCAACCGATACTGGCTTCTTCTATGATTTCTTTCGACCGACGCCTTTCACGCCGGAAGACCTGGAGAAGATCGAAAAGCGCATGGGCGAAGTAGCCGCGCGCGACGAAAAGTTTGAACGCGAATTCATCCCGCGCAATGAAGGGTTGGCGCGCTTCCGCTCTGAAGGCGACTTCATGAAGGTCCACTTCATTGAGCAGTTCACCAAGCAGGGCGAACCTATCTCCACGTATCGCAACGGAAAATTCGTGGACTTCTGCCGCGGCCCGCATGTGCCTTCCACGGGACGAATCAAAGCATTCAAGCTCACCAGCATCGCTGGCGCTTATTGGCTGGGCGACGAAAAAAATCCGCAGCTCCAGCGCATCTATGGCACTTCATTCTTTAACAAGAAAGATCTTGAGCAGCACCTGCATGCCATTGAAGAAGCCAAGAAGCGCGACCATCGCGTGCTCGGCAAGGAGCTCGATCTGTTCAGCATCCAGGAGCTGGCCGGGCCGGGACTGATCTTCTGGCACCCCAAAGGCGGCATCATCCGCAAAGAAATGGAAGACTGGATGCGCGACGAGTACCTCAAGCGCGGGTACTCTCTGGTGTACACGCCGCATGTTTTCCGCGTGAACTTGTGGAAGACCAGCGGGCATGAAGGCCATTACGCGCAGAACATGTTCACTCCCATGGAGCTGGACGATGCGGATTATCGCGTGAAGCCCATGAACTGTCCGGGGCACATCTTGATCTACGCCAATGCGTTGCGCTCATATCGCGACCTGCCGCAACGTTATGGCGAACTGGGAACGGTCTATCGCTACGAGCGCTCCGGCGTAATGCACGGCCTGCTGCGCGTACGCGGTTTCACCCAGGACGACGCTCACATCTTCTGCACGCCAGGACAGATCGAAGACGAGATTGAAGGCTGCGTTGACTTCGCATTGGCTGTGCTCAAGGCGTTTGGCTTCACCGAATACCAGGTTGAGCTGAGCACCTGGGACCCAAATGACAAAAAGACCTTCATCGGCGGCGACGAGATGTGGAACCTGGCCAACAACTCGCTGGAGAAGGTGCTCAAGAAACTTAATATTCCTTACAAGATCATTCCTGGCGAAGCGGCATTCTACGGGCCCAAGATCGATATCAAGCTGGTGGACGCCATCGGCCGTCTCTGGCAACTTTCAACCGTGCAGTTTGATTGGAACCTGCCAGAGCGATTCAAGCTGGAGTATGTCGCCGAAGACGGCTCACGCAAACAGCCGCTGATGGTCCATCGCGCGCTGTTCGGATCGATAGAGCGCTTCTTCGGCGTGCTGATTGAGCATTATGCTGGCGCGTTCCCCGTCTGGTTGTCGCCGATACAGGTGGGAATCGTCCCCATCAGCGAGCGGCACTCAGAATACGGCAGGAAACTTGAGCAGCAATTAAAAGCTGCGGGCATACGCGCGTTCATGGACGATCGTGCGGAAAAAATGAACGCCAGGATTCGCGACCTGACCTCGCAGAAGATTCCGTTCCTGCTGATCGTCGGCGACAAAGAGGCCGAAGCAGGCACGGTCAACGTGCGCCTCCGGGGGCACATGCAGGCCGAAGGCACCATGCCGGCAGACAAGTTTGTGGAACGCGTAAAGAAGCTGATCGCGGAGAAATCTGTAAGTCTCACCTGATCAAGAGAAGAAGAAAAATGGCTATCAACATCAAAGACCCAGAAACGGATCGTCTAGCACGAGAGGTAGCCAAGATAGCTGGAGAGACGCTTACGGACGCGATACGAAATGCCCTTCAGGACCGCCTGCAACGGCTTGCGAGTCGGTCCGCTGCCCTGGCAAAACGAGATAAACTCCATGAGATTCTCAGCAGAGTGGATGCTTTGCCGCGGTTGGACAGCCGCACTGAGTACCAAATCCTTGGCTACGATGAAAGCGGTGTTCAAAATCAATAATGGCCGACTACCATCGAGCTACCGCTTCTCTGCCGCCACCGGCTGGATCTTATCCAGCGGAATAAAGTCCGTCGGATAAACGCCCGTGTAGCACGACGTACAATAGGTCGTCTTCTCGCCTTCGGCGCACGCTGCCCGCAATCCTTCCAGAGAGAGATACGCCAGCGAGTCGGCGCCAATGTATTCGCGGATTTCCTCGATCGACTTATTGGACGCAATGAGCTGGCCCTTCGATGGCGTGTCCACGCCGTAATAGCACGGAGAAACCGTTGGCGGGCACGAGATGCGTACGTGCACTTCTTTTGCGCCCGCGTCGCGCACCATGCGGACAATCTTACGGCTGGTGGTGCCGCGGACAATGGAATCGTCCACCAGGATTATCCGCTTGCCGGTAAGCAGACTGCGGATGGGATTCAGCTTGAGCTTTACGCCAA
>Ga0207687_10003164_pt1 | contig 11171 bp, 7 predicted proteins | sample KBSM54metaG_FD_184399 | JGI IMG/M metagenome (GOLD analysis project Ga0207687, IMG submission 184399) | Miscanthus rhizosphere microbial communities from Kellogg Biological Station, Michigan, USA - KBS M5-4 metaG (SPAdes) (version 2) | ecosystem: Host-associated > Plants > Roots > Rhizosphere >... | reverse complement strand
GCGCGCGCGAGTGGCCGCAACCAATGTTGCGTCGTCGCAACCGTTTCACGCGGCAGAGCACGACAATTCAGTCTCGATCTCGGCATTCTATACGGCGCTTCGGTTACACGCGCGCGAGGTACCCGCTCTGGCAACTATTCGCGTTCAGTGCCCAGTCCATCTCATCGCGACAGCCACTCACGCGGGCGATCTCGTGGTAACCGATGGCGGTGATTCCAGTCAGCGCGCGGCCACGACTGCTGCCACACCGTAATCGGCCAATTTCTTGTCGCCAGCAATGAGCACAACGGGGAAAGCAACTCTGAACCTCAACGATGTGGCGCTCTTGGTGCGCGTGGTGCGGACGCAGAGTTTCTCGGCTGCCGCACGCGAGCGCAATGTGCCCGTGTCGACGGTGAGTCGACGCGTCGCCCGACTAGAAACCGCGCTGGGCACGCGACTTCTGGAGCGCACCACCCGAACGCTTCGCCTCACCGACGCGGGGCGTGCCTATTTCGATCACGCAGCCCGAGCGATGGACGACCTTGCGCAGGGCACGGGGCAGCTTCGCGAACGACAGCGCGCGCCCCGTGGACGGGTTCGCATTCGCGCGCCGATCGTGCTCGCGACGGCCGTAGCCAACGTCAGCTACACGTATCTGGCCAAATACCCGGCAGTATCGCTGGATCTGGAGCTCGGACAAGTCCCGAGCGGCCCGGCTTCCGACGGCGTCGACATCGCCATTCTCACCGACAAAATCGAGGACACGAGTGAGTTCGTCGCGCGTGAGATTTGGGGAGCATCACAAAAGCTGCTCTATGCGAGCCCCCGTTACCTCGAAGCGCACGGCGTTCCACGACGAATCGACGGCCTTGCGCAGCATCACTGTATCGCCACACGCATAGCCGATGGCTACGCCACGTGGACACTCATGCAAGGCCGCAGCAAACGGCGTTACCGATTCGCGCCGCGCTTCTACGTGGGAGAGTTCACCGCCGCCTACCGGGCCGTGCTCGCGGGACTAGGCATCGCTCTGTTCCCGGAAGTCCTGTGCGCCGAGGCGGTGCGAGCGAAGAAGTTAGTGCGCGTCCTGAATGGGGTCGAAGGCGAGAGCGATGGGGTCAAGCTCGTGTATCGCGCCCATCGTTCACTCACACTCGCCGTGCGCACCTGTGTCGACCACTTCATCGCCGAACTGCCCAGTGCCGACCAGCGGTTTGCGCTCGAGTAAATTCACGCCTCGGATCCGGCGCGAATCGTCATTCCGATTTAGATGCGGTGATGTATAAGGAGCCCGATGGGAACGCGACAATCACTTCTCGCGCTAGTGTTGGTCGGCTGCGCGCATGGGCCCCCTGGGGCACCCTCGGCGACCGGCGGCTCGACAGATGCCACATCGAGGTCGCACACCGAGGGGACACCTCGCAGCACCCCAGTCCCGCGAGCATGTCGCGGCATGCTCTTCGACCTCGATGCGCTCCCCGAGGCTTGCAAAGTGGAGAGAGGGTCGACGGCATCGAGCCAGGGCTTTCGAGCCGAGCTCGACCCTTCCTCGAGCAGCGTGCGTTCTGGGAACGAAGTTCAGGTGGCACTGGTGATCACCAATGCGACCGCATCGGCGATCGAGATCGCGATCAAGCCTGCTTGTCCCGCTCTATCACTCGCTGCGCTCGACTCGAACGGCGCGCGCGCGGACTACGTCAACGACGAGTGCAACTTCGGCGGCGTCTGCGCTGACCCGAGGTTCCGCATCGTCATCGAGCCGGGTGGCGCTCTCAAGAAGCAACTAACCTTCGCAGCGCGCGTGACTCGCGTTGCGAGTGATTGCCAGGAAGTGCTCGCTGGTGGTCTCAAGCCCGGCAATTATCGCCTCAGCGTATTGGGCAGTCCGTTCAAGGATCGAGCGATTCTCGAGAACCTGAGTGCGCCCATCGAAGTGAATTGATGCGACCGTGCCGCAGAATGTGACGCAGCGGCTCGTCCGTCGCGCGGAGCGCCCCTTCAGCTCCCGTGAAGTCCGTGTTTCCTGAGAAGGCGATACAGGGTCACCCGATCGATATCAGCGGCACGCGCGGCTGCGACGATCCTGCCACCGTGCCTACCAAGCAGCGCCCTGAGGTAGTCCGATTCGAATTTGCTCACCATCTTTTCGCGCGCGGCACGCAGTGTCAGCGAGTCCTCGATTACTGGCGCGAGCAGCGCTGACAAGCCTTCCCCACCCTCATCGAGATGGAGCGCGGCGCTGGGATCTTCGAGCAGGATGCATCGAGCCAAATGGCTCCGCAATTCGCGAAAATTCCCCGGCCACTCGTACTGATGAAGTTTTTCGAGAAACGGCGGCGTTCGAAGCTTGGCAAGCGTGAGGCGAGCGGCTTCCGGCGCGGACTCGAGCTCCTGGTCGATCAGCAGTGAGATGTCCTCGAGGCGCTCGCGAAGCGGTGGCATCTCGATTTCGATGACCGCGAGTCGATAATACAGGTCGGCTCGAAAGCGTTGCTCTGCCACCAGATCCCTCAGACTTCGGCTCGATGCGACGATCAGGCGCGCGTCGATTGGATGCGTTTCCGTGCCGTCGTTGCGTTTCGGTGAACCTCTCTCCAAGACTCGCAGTAATTTCGTCTGGAGCTTGGGGCTCAGTTCGCCGATCTCGTCGATGAAGATCGTGCCTCCCCGGGCAAGCTCGAACGCCCGGTGACGCGGCTCGAGAACGACGCCTTCGCCACCGAACATCTCGTCGTCGAGCTCCTGGGTCGACGCCGAACAACAGTCCACCACGAGCAGACGCGCTTCGCTTCGCGCGCTGGCCCCATGCAGAGCCTTTGCCATCTCGAATTTGCCGGTACCTGGCTCGCCCTGGAGCAAGACAGTCGCATCGCTCGCTGCGACGCGTTCCGCCACTGACAACACGGCACGCATCAATTTTGCACGGGTTCGAATTGATCCGAATCGCATCGGCTCTTCATCCGAGCCCGCACACTCGGAAGTGTCGTTCACCACGCCTTCGGCCAACGATTGACCCGTCGTTGGCTCGTTCTCGCCCGTAGACATGGATACACTCGAGCCCGAGACTTCAGCGGAGCTCCGCGGGAACTCCATCGTTACGACGCATCACGTGTCTGCACCAAAGCCCGCTCACGCAGCGGATACTGAACAGCGTAGCGCCGCTTCGTGAGACGCACTAGGCCGGCAAACGGCAAGAGTCTCTTACCGTGGATGCAAAAGTCGGGACGACCATCGCTGACGACGGTCCGCGAGGCTATGGCAAACTTCGCCGGACGATGCCCACGTCGATGTACTGAGCGCCAGTGGCTTGGTGGCAGTGCACGGCCAAAGTATTCGTGCCGTTCACGATGACGGACTTCAACGCGGCCGCCGAGACTGGCGCGTAGACGTAGCCGCGCGTGTGATCCGTGGTCGTGAACGCCTTGACGCCGTTGATATAAACCTCGGTTCCGTCATCGTGATAGAGGCGCAAAGTGAGCTGGCCGAGCTCCTCTGCCGTCAATTTCCCTGGGTTGAACGAGCGCCTGAGCCAGATGTCGGCGGTATTCCACAGGGTACCGACTACGGCATCGAGCGCCCCCGCGACGCCAAAGCCACCCGGGGCCTGCGTCCACGCGGTATCTTTGAACGCGACGGTCGGCCACGTCGCGTCGGGTGTCGACGTCGTGTAACGCCACGCTTGAGCGTGAAACTCCGATGTGGGTAGCACCTCAGTCACCGTGGCGCTCTTGTAGCCAACGGACGCAATGTTCGCCTGGACCTTGTCCTCGGCCGAATCCGTCGGGTAGCCAAAGGTCATGACGCCCTCGTAGAAGTCGCCCTCACTCCGATTGCTGTTGTCGCCGCCAACGCCAAGCACGATGCCGCCCTCCTGCTTCATGGGCATGTAACCCTTGAAGCGCCCAGTCGGTAGCGAGCCGTTCCAATGCGTGGTCAGCACACCCGCCTCCGCATTGGCGCTCTTCAATGCGTATTTCTTCTGCCCATCGTTCTTGAGCATGGCGGTGACCAGATCGAGGCCGGCGACTGCAGCATTGGCCGGGTTCGTGGTCACGCCGTCGTCATGAAATAAGCCATTTTCCAAGTCCGCACCAATCCAGGGACCGGGCCCCGAACAGGGGCCGCCGCTCGAGCAGGCCATGCCGAAGTAGATCGCATCCATGTGACCGTTGCCCGGGTCGGTGACGACAGGCTGCTCGGTATTACCGTAGTCGAAGCAGCAATGACCGTTCACGTGCGTGCCGCTCGTAACCATGTACATGCCCTCGGCTTGCCCGGCTCGGGCGGTACCTTTGGCCGACACATTCCGATAGCCCATACCCGGCGAGATATAGACACCGTAAACCTTTTGTCCGCCCGCAAGCGCCGGCAAGTCCGAGGCGTTCGCCGGCCGATCCGCCGTCGGCCCAGCGGTGCCACCCGGCGAGACAGTCAGGTGATTGCCGCGGCTAGTTTGGTCATAGATGACCGTGATCGTGCACGAAGACCCGGCGCAAAACTTGTCTTGAGCCGCGCTGTCGGCATAGCCGCTGCTCAGTGTCTCGATATCCAGCGTGGCTTTGTCCGCGCGTTGCACCTGGTAGAGCTTGCCGTTGTACGAGGCGATCAATGCGCGCGTCGTACTGTGCGCTGCCACGCACGGTGTCCCCTCGGCAGCGTACGAGTCACAAGGTAGCGCCGAATCGCCCCCGGCCGCTCCGCCCGTTTCCGAACCCGCGGCGCCCGCCTCGCCGCCGACGCCGGCGCCCGCACCGCCCACGGAATTGCCGCCAACTGTCCCACCACCCGGTCCTGACCCGCTGCCGCCGCCCTGTCCAGGGGTCCCGCCGCTGGCGGGCATCCCGCCATCCGCGATACCGCCGCCGCCCGTGGCGCCGCCGCCACTCACGCCGGAACTGGTGCCGCATCCCACCGCCATGATCAGCAAGCAAGTCCAAATCGGAAAACGACGACCCAGTGTGCGTTGCATCGAAAGCTTCTCCAAACCATGACCGATAGGGCGAGGACGGACGGCGAGTATTAGGGCGTGAATGCCCGGACCGACGCATATCGGCTCAAACAAAAGCTGCGAGTGGGGTGTGCTGGGTGACCGCGCAACGAGGCGTTGCGTGGTTGCAACCACCTCAAAGTGGATTTCATCCGCCGGGGTGAGTGGACTGCCCCACTTCGGACGTTCTAGGCGAAAAGGCTTGATTACTCCCTCGAACCAGCACAAACTGAACGCATATCATAAAACTGACACGCATTCTGCTCACGAATGAAACGGCATACCACCTTCAACACGGCACCGGTGCCACAACGCTTTGGTTGGACTTGGCTACTGTATTCGTCAGAAATGACAACGAGCGAGCAGCACTAGTGAGGTACTGCACCTCACGGTTCTCTCCAGTGGCGCGTCTCCCGTGAAATCTGGCGTTCGAACGTAACCATGTGTGCGGACAACGAGGAATATGGGGAAATCCCGGCGCAGCCCGACGCCGTGACGAGCGCCGTTTTCGACTCACCCCACCGAGAGGAAGAGCCGACGCGATTTGGAGCGATCCAAACGCGTGCAGCTTCGATGCGCGCCGCGCTTTCCGTGCTGCAGCGCGTGGCTACGAGCGATGCGACGGTTCTCGTCCAAGGTGAGCCGGGCTCGGGCAAATCTACCAGCGCCGAAGCTCTGCACGAAGCCAGCTCGCGCAGCGACGGGCCTCTCGTCGTCGTGGATTGTAGTGCCGTCTCGGAGGATGCGCTCGATGCTCTGCTCTTCGGGGATGAGCGAGCAGAGCGCGAACCGCATCTCGGCGCGTTCGAGCGTGCGCTCGATGGAACCGTTTTCATCGACGAAGTAGGCGATCTCAGCCTGAGACTGCAAGCGAAACTGCTACGATTATTGGAGCGCCGCTCGCTCAATCGAACAGGCGGCACCGCGGCGTACCCAGTCGACGCGCGGCTCATCACCGCCTCCAGTCGTAGCCTGCGGGACGAGGTGAGACGGCAACGCTTTCGTTCTGACCTGTACTACCGGCTTGCTGTCATAGAAGTTCGGATGCCGCCGCTCCGCGAGCGACTCGAGGACATCCCTCTGCTCTTCGAGCAGGAGCTCGACCACTTGCGGGACTCGGCTCGCGCACAGCTCGCGTGCTTACGAACGCCGCGCTTTTTGGAGAGGCTTCGTCAATACGCGTGGCCGGGGAATGTCCGCCAATTGCGCAGCTATCTCGAACGCTGCGCCGCCCTCGGGGATCCCGAAGTCGCGATCGACGCGGGTGCACCCGAGGCAAGCTCGGCAGTATCGCTCACGCCAGCCATCGATACTTCGCTGCCCCTACGCGTCGCGCGCCAACAATTCGTGAGCAAGTTCGAGCATGCATACCTCGCGGAGCTACTCGCGCGGCATCGCGGGCGCGTGGTTGCAGCTGCACGCGCCGCCGATATCGATCGGGTAACGCTGTACCGCCTGCTGCGCAAACACGCGCTCCACGAGCTGTGAACGAGAACACGCGCTGTCGGCTGAGACGGAACGACGCGAAAAGCCGGCAGCTGCGCCGTCACTTGCAGGGGACGGAAACGTTGTCGATGAGGATGATGGTGTTCGTGTCCTCCGGGCCCAGTCCGCCTTCACCACCAGCGCCCTCGGCGTCACATTGGGCATCGAAGGTAAGCCCTATTTGATTGACGAGGTTGGCCGGCTTGCTGGCATCCAGGTCCATCGCAAGCGTCACCCAATCACCGACCCGAAGCTCCAGCTCCGAGCCATCGGCGCGGTGATACATCGTCGCTGTCGAGTCGGTTGCCGTGGACCACGTTCGCGCCGATATGGTGCAATTCGAGTGCGGCGTCGAAACGAGTTTGACGTCTGCCGTCATGGTCCGATTCGTGAGATCCGCCACGGACGCGATGTCCCCATAGGTCGCGTAAGTGTAGAGGATGTGCATGTGCTCGGATTCCTGGCGTTGGCGTCCCGTGAAAGCCAGCGCGAGCTTCATCGAGGCGCCCGGAAGTCCATCCGTGCCCGCGCTCAACACAGAGACATTTGCAAGGTTCAGTGGGTTGTCGGGAGGCAACGGCGGACTCGCAACCGAACCTGCGTCAGTGAGGCCTGTCTTCAGATCCGTCGAATCATAGGCACCTTTTGCCCAGACCGCCTTGATGGCGTGCGAATCGTTCACGATGAGGACGTTGCCATCATCGAAATCGAAGGTGTCTCGCACGGCCTTGCTCTTCACGCAGGAGCCGGATGCAGTTCCACCCGTGCCCGCGCCTCCCGATTCCGATCCTCCCAACGGAGTCGAACCGCCTTCTGCCGGGTTGCCGCCTTCGGTATTGGCAGCGCCGCTCTCGCCGCCGTTGGCCTGACCTCCGTCCGGGTGAGTGTCCGAGCCACCTTCGCCGTCAGTGCCGCCGGAAGACGTGCGCGCGCCGGCAGTGTTGTTGCCGTTTCCTGAGTGAGCGCCAGAGCGCAGGTACTCGACATTGGGGTCGCACCCGCCGGCGACTCCAGAACCCAACGCGAGCAAAGCGACGAGTTGGAACAAGACTGGCGACGGGGAAGGACGCGTATTTCTGTACTTGTTCAGGGGGATCTCCGTGCTCGAGGACCATGCCTCGTGGGCTCAGGTCGAGTGTTCTTCACCTTCACGCGCTGCCACCAACCCGCGTAAATCCGAACTCGACGTGAGCGCACGAGTTTAGACGCCGGATGCGACTTCGCTCAAGCAAATCCGGGCTGCGCGGTGCACCGGCGATTGGCAATCACGATGAGCGAACGTTGCGTATGGCGTCACACGCGTTGCGTTCGTCGCAACATGAGTCTCGATGTTCGGCGAGCGTGGAGCGCCAATCAGTGTCGGTAGCTCTCGGGCGGGCCGAGATACGAGTCTTGCGCGCCACCCGTATCGATGACGATGCGGTCGACCACCATCGACGGGTCGACCTTGTAGAGGTGGAGCGTGTGATAGCCCGCGGTCGTTACGTCGAGCGTCGTGGTCAGCTTTTCGATGTGCTCGAGCAGCGTGGTGCGCCACGCCGCTTCATTGACGGAATGGACGCCAGTCACGATTTGCTCGGCCTCGCCATCCATAGCGAGGGCGATGCGGCAGGATCCGCTCTGGTTGAGAGTCGGCACGCGATACAACGTGACCGGGAACTTGCCCGTCGAGAAGAAGTAAATCTGGTAATCGAGCGAAGGCGATGTCGTCGCGAACTGTGCTGTGACCGAGGGGGACAGATCGGGAAACACTTTGACGGAATCGCCATTGCGCCCGAGCCCGGTCTGCACGCGCCATTCGGCGTTGCCACGGCTCGTGCTGGACGTGAAATGCTCGGCCTCGATCGCCACGAAACCGTTGGCCTCCACATAACCCTGGAGGTCATCGCGGGGCGGCGAGGCCGGGTTCGACACCTTCACGTTGATCGTTTTCGTCGATGAGGGCCCGCTAATGGTGATCGTACCGGTGGGGTTATCGGCCGGTACCGTTGCCCAATCCAAGCTGACGTGCAGGCGTTGCTCGTCCGTTAGGGTGCCGCTCGATTTGTCGATCTTGATCCACGAAGCGGATGGAGTGGCCGTCCATTTGAAGCCCGCGTCTGCCTTGGTGAAGATGTCGATGAAGCGGGTGTCTTGGGTGTAGGAGGAGAAGTAGAGCGAGGCGGAGCTGGCTTCTTGAGTCTGCCGTTCGACGACGACGCCCATTGGGTTTCCGGTGGCTGCCGCGGGCACCGCCGCGAGCGTGGGCAACCCCTCGATCATGGGCATGATCGCGTTGTAAGGGTTCATGATCTTGTTCCATTTTCCGGAAGCAAGCTGGGTGTTGTAGTAAACGAGCTCGGTCGCGATCGCGTCGAACGCGGCGGTCGCGGCGTCCCGATACTTCGTCACGCTCTTTCGTCGGCCTTGCGCTGCGTACAAGTCCGCCGCGTCCGCGTTGACGTACTTTTCGAGCGTGAGCTTGCTCGCGCGGAGCGGAAACAGCACCATCTCGTAAAACGCGTCGACGCGATCCGCCGGCAATTTCTGCGACACGGCTTCCGCCCGGGTGAGTAGCCCAGCGAGCTCGGTCAGGCGGCGATGTGCTTCATCCCCATAGTCGACCAAGTCGTAGATGCCTTTGGTCATGAACTCGGGACGGCGCGCGATATTGAGCTGAAAATAGCCCATCACGATATCCGCGATTTCCTGCGCCTGTGAGGAGCTGAAATCACGCGAGGCGAGCTGGGTCACGAAATCTTCGACGTTCGTCTCGCCGTAGTCATCCGGGCGGCGCGCGAAGCGCATCGCGAACTCGAGCCCAATTTCCGCGGGTTTGAGATCACCCACGTTGACGATCAACAGCCGAGTGGCGCCCGTGTCGTACGCTTTCCTGAGCTCTTCGCGCATCAGCGTGAGCGGAGTGGAGTTGATCCACAGGTAGCTCTGGTGCGGCGGCCCCCAATACGAGAGGTGATAATACACGCCCGAGCCGCCCGAACGTTGGCGCTCGGCGTCGCTCGAGAGCTGGCGCACGTAGCCGTGGTTGTCTTCGGGCCACAGCAGCGACACGTCATCGGGAACTTGGAGGCCCGCGTTGTACAGATCGAGCACCTCTTTGTAGGGCGTGAAGATCTGCAGCGTTGGGCCGAGCGCGGCAGGCACGCGCTGCGTTAGAATATCGCGTTGATCGCCGATGATGGTTTGAAGCAACGCCACTTTTTCGGGCGTCGTGGTCGCCTTCACGGAGATCATCGGGGTGTCCCCCTCCCCACGCATGCCGACGGAATACGAGTTTTCGTACTTGCCGTTCGTTTGCACGCGCGCGTCCCAGAAGCCACGCACCACGCTCGGGTACGCGCTGTAATCGTAAGTGGGGGTGACGCCGTTCGAGACGTGAGCCGTCGCCCACGCCGGCCACTCCTTCGGGTTATTGCGGAGCAACATCTCCGCGTGGGACGACCCCATCACGATGCCGTAGGCGTCGGCATTTCGCGCGTTTTCTGGGTACTGATTGAAGTACGCAGAGTAGTTGTGCATCGCGGGCCACAAGTAGTTGGCCTTCAGCCGCAGCAAGAGCTCGAAGAGCTTCTTGTAGGTCTCGGGGCCAACGCGCTTGCCGGGGTCGATTTTTCCGGCCGACCAAGCCGCGAAGTTCTCCTCGTCGTTGATGAAGATGCCGCGGTATTTGATCGAGGGCTCGCCCGCTTGCCGCGCCGCGCCGTCCACCGTGACCGTGTCCTTGTGCTCCGGCGTGACGTCCGCCCACCAGTACCAAGGCGACACGCCGATCGCTTCCGAGATGTCGTAGACGCCGTAGATGCTCCCGCGTCGATCGCTGCCCGCGATGACGAGCGCGCTGTCCACTCCGTCGACGGGCGAGTCCACCGCTTGCACGGCGAAGGCTTCCCACTTGCCCTGCACGCGATCGACGTCGAGCTTCCCCGCTTTGACGAGCGCGTCGATCACTGGGCTTTTGCCGAGCGTGCCGACGAGGATGGCTCGCTTCGACAAGCCTGCCGTGGAGTTCTTCACTTGGGGCTTCATGCCCGACACGCGCAGCACGTCTGCCTGCAGATCAGAGACCGCGCGGACGACCGCGCTGTCGTCTGCGGAATCGACGAAAATGTCGACGGCAGTGCCGCCTGCAACGAGATCGAACGGAATCGGCTGCGCGTTCACCCCGCCAGTCCCGCCAGCGCCCGCCTCGCCGACGCCACCACCGCCGTTGGCGAAGCTGCCCCCACTCGATGGAGTGCCGGCGAGCCCGCCGCTACCGGCGCTCGCGGTATCGCCGCCACCCGCGCCGTTACCAGTTCCACCCGCACCATCGGATCCGCTTCCGCCACCCGAGCAAGCGGCCGCGAGTGCGCACAGACCGAAGAGTTGCCTGCTGTGGGCGGAGAGCGCGGTCTTCATCGGTCGGCTTTTTGCCGGCGCCACAAGGAGGCGCCAACAACCGATAGGGTAGCAGAAGGTGGCAACGCGCCAACATCTGGCGGCAGCGGCGTTTTGCTTCCGAAGCCATCCGGCAGAGCGGACGCCCCACTCGTGACTCACGTTGCGCGGCTGCAACCTGCGACTGCAACAGCGAGACACCGACCCACTGGCTCGCTCCGCGTCCGCCGGAATTCACGTATCAGCGTCGTAGGGCAAACGCGTCGGTTGGAAACCCAACGGGGCGCGCCAAGCGCGCGCCCACGTTGTGACAGCGCTCCGTCAGTACCTAGGGCCTTTC
>Ga0207687_10003155_pt1 | contig 11183 bp, 11 predicted proteins | sample KBSM54metaG_FD_184399 | JGI IMG/M metagenome (GOLD analysis project Ga0207687, IMG submission 184399) | Miscanthus rhizosphere microbial communities from Kellogg Biological Station, Michigan, USA - KBS M5-4 metaG (SPAdes) (version 2) | ecosystem: Host-associated > Plants > Roots > Rhizosphere >... | reverse complement strand
CATACTTAAGCCCCCTCAATCTCTTCCGCGATCCTGTCCTTCACGTCCTGCCGTGAATCGCACAGATACTTCAGCGCCAGCTTCTTGAAGACTTCCTTGGTCAACGTGGGCGATGTGACACCCAGCGTCAGTAGCTGCTTTGCATCCTCCAGCTCGGTCCCGAAATCGGCGATGTCAAACTCGTCCATGCCGGTGACGCTCACCTCCAGCCCGTCTTCGCGAGCCGCCGCCGTCGCCCGCAGCACTCGCCGGATCTGTTCCTTAATCGCGTCCCCGTATCCGCGCAGTACTTCTTGCGTGATGGAAAAATCCATCTGTTTGCTGAGAGCGCTCTGGCGGTGCGTCGCGCCGCTTTCCTCCACACCGGCCTGGCTCAGATAACACACTCTGTAAATTTCTTCGCGCAGGCGTACTAGGTTGTCCGCGGCAATCTGGTAGACCTTTCCTTCCGGTTCCGTCCAGCCAAATCTGTCTTGCGGTCCCAGCTGAATGTAATAGCTTTCGCCCACCATCTGGCTCCACTCGCGATCCGAATACACCACCGGCATCGCGAAAAGCCCCATCGTCAGCGCCCAACTCAGTGCGTTCGATTTATTGAAGTGCTCCAGTTGTAGCGAGCCCGCCCGGTTGAGCATCCACAGCCCTTCCGGAATTCGCAGCGCAAACAGCGGCGTCTGTCCAAGCTTGGCCAGCGCGTGGTTCCCCTGGTCGATGACTCCGTCTTCGCCGTAAATTCGATAAGTCCGCTTGTCGTAATACGACCACTTGGTCTCCGTCCGCCACTCCGCATCTTCCACGCGATCTTTCTTGATCTGCTTGGTCCGTATCACCACCCACTCGAAGTTCCCATACTCGTCCAGGTTCCAGTTGATGACGTCGTCCGCGCCGTATTCCACCAGATACGCCCGCGACGCCCCGCTCGCGTCTTCTTCCCCGCGCGTCCCCGGCCGCGTCTTCACTCTTGGAAAATCCACCAGGACATAGCTTGTCCCAGTCACCAGGCTCTCCGTGAACTGCCGCCGGAAAAAGTCCGCCAGCGACGTTCCTCGCCGGTCGCAATCTTCTACCATCGCGCCGAAGAAAGTCCGGGAGGCGGCGTCGTTCCCTTCGAACGTAATCACCGGCTCCCTCCGGAACAGCGTCGCCGCGTACCAGTCCACAATTGATCCCACGTAGTTCTCGTAGAAAGTCCTGCACAGCCGCTCCGCGTAGACCTCGCCAGGCTCCCTCTGCCGGGGAATCAGGTACTCCGCCGCGTTTACCCGGAACTGTTCTCCGCCCGCGTACAAATCGCGATATCGGCGCCACGCGGCCTTCTTCGCCACGTACTCCGGATGCTCTTGATCAATGTCAAACGCCATCAGATCAGCCTCGTTCCCCGCTCTCCGACCTTCTCCCCCACCCGCAGCTCTTGCCACACCAAATACCCCAGCGCATCCGACAAGTGCGTCCTTCGCGGATCCCGATCTTTGTCGATCACCTGAGTGTTCTCCTTGTACGCGACCTGCTCGAGATCCTTGATCAATTCCTTGCAGCGCGAATCAATCTTCATACGCTCAAATGCCACGTTGACCACCATCACCCGATCTCGCACCGCCGGATTCGACCGTGGAACCTTGAACTCCACCGCTCCGTACTCGCCGCTTCGAAAAAACTTCTTCAGCACAGCTAGATCCGACGTGCCCGTCGTCTGCATGTGAGCCCCCGATGCGTCCGCATACACTTTCACTCCCGCACCGTGCTCAGGAAACCGATTCTGAAACTCCTCGCACGCCTGCTGCGTCGTCGCCCGGCTGAGGACGATTTCGTCCAACACCACCACTCCCTCGCCCTCTACCTGCGCCACCACCGAGCACATTGGATCCACGTTGAAGTCCAGCGCCCACAGCAGCGCCCGCGTCCGATCCACCTTCACCTCGGCGACATTCTTTTCCCGCTCAAATGCGTAATACACCCGGCCAGTGTGCAGATGTAAATACTCACCCAGCACTTCTTGTTGATAGAACCTGGTGTCGTAGCTGCTCTTGAGCCGCTCGTAGTAATCCGGCACCCGCTCTAGCAGGTGCCGATTCTCGAACGCCTTCGCTGTCACTACCTCGTAGCCTTCCACCCGCTCTGCCACGAACCGCTCGTACACCCAGTCGTAACCCTTCGGCGTCCACATCGCGAAGCCGCACAGCCTGGCTGCCTTTGGATCCCTTAACCGCCCTTCCAGCCGCAGCCAGGCCTCTTCTGACGTGTACGTCAGCTCGTCCAGTCCGAACCACGCCAGGTTGCTCCCGCGCAACCGCTCAAACTCCTCCACCGCTCGAAACAAGATCTTCGATCTCGTCTCCTTCATCACCAGAAAATTCTCCGCACGATTCACCTCGTGCGGAATTCCATTCTTCACCAACGATTCCAACAGCGCCGCCACCGTCGCATCCCGCAACATCGGATACGTCGGAGCACCGATCAATCCCGTCCGCCCAGGATTCAAGTAACTCAGCTTGATCGCTTCCTGGCACAGCGCCTGGCTCTTGCCCGATCCGATCGGCCCCGAAAACCCCTTGAACCTCGCCTCCGATTCGTGGAATCGCTTCTGCGACGGTAACGGGCGATATTCTATTCCGCGGAACGTGGTTCCACCCACGTCACCGTGATGTCCCCCGGTTCTTCCTCTTCCAGTTCCTGCTGGAGCTGCACCAGCCGGATGTAATCCCCCAAGGTCGCCTTTACGTCCTCGCCCCCCAACTTTTTCTCCACGTTCTTTAGCAGCTTCGTTACTACCGCGGCCTGAGTCTTTTTTTTTTGCTTTCGCTCAGTTTGCTCACGACCGAAGTCTACTCGCACACTTCGGGCTCGCATGTTCCGCGCATTGCTAAGTTATTGAACGAAAGAGGAGACTTCCTGTCGACTTTGATGAACTACGCAGAGCTGCGCTTTCGCGCCACCACGCCGCCCAAATACCCTCCGATAATTCGGAGTACGTACGAGACGCCGTACATCACGCGATCTTCGGGTTTCGCCAGAAAGATGAATCCGCCCGTCAGCACAACCCCGATCAGCCCCACCAGAATGCCGTGCAGTATGAACCCCGATTCCAGCTTGCGGACCACCCACAGCGTCATCAGGAAAGTGGCCAGCGCGCTGGCGGGCGCAGCCACGTAGTAGCCGGCCGACTCGCGAAACTCCGGGCGTAAGATGCTGATCGCGGCGATCAGGAGGATCACGGACGCTTCCGCCGCCACGGCCGCTAGAACCACGCGTCCCCAGCGAATACGTGTCTTTTGCCCGGCCGCAGCCATCTACTGCCCCGGCTCGATCTTCAACATCGCGCCATCATTCTCATCGGTGAGCAAATACAACAGCCCATCCGGCCCTTGTCTCACATCCCGGATGCGTTGATGCAGATCCGTCAGCAGCGATTCCCGCCGCTGTTCTCCGTTCTCATTGAACACGATCCTCTGCAAATTTCCTGTCCCTGGCAGCCGCCCCACCGTCATCGACCCGAGGAACAGATTCCCTTTCCACGCCGGAATCTTGTCACCGCTGTAGAACAATATTCCCGACGCAGTGACCGAAGGCACCCAGAACAACTCCGGCGGCTCGAACCCGTCCCGCGACGGACCCGGCAGACGCTTGCCGTCGTAGTCCCGCCCGTACGTCACCAGAGGCCACCCGTAATTCTTGCCCGCCTTGATAACGTTCACTTCGTCGCCACCCTGTGGACCGTTCTCGGTTTCCCATAGTTCATTTGTCCCTGGCTTGAAAGTCAGCCCAAGCACGGTGCGATGCCCCAAAGAGTAAATCTCTGGCTTGGCACCCGCCTTCCCCACGAACGGATTGTCCTTGGGTATCTTCCCGTCGTCATTAAGGCGCAAGATCTTGCCGACATCCGAGCTCAGATCCTGAGGAGCATCCGGATTCCTCCGGTGCGACGAGCTGAAGTACATCTTGCCGTCCGGCCCAAATGCCACGCGGGATCCATCGCCGCCATTCAAAGGCTGCCACGCATCCGCCACGAAAACATCTTGCACGCCGGCCAGTACCTTGCCGTCAAATTTCCCTCTCGCCAGCGCCGTGGTCGCCCAATATCCGTTCTTGCCATCCGGAGCCTTGCCCTTCTTGATGTAAGTCAGATAAACGAGCCCGTTATTGGCGAAATCCGGATGCAGTGCGATGTCGAACAATACATCCACCGACAGCTTCGAAAGGTCTGCTACAGGTTCCGGCCCGACCACACCGTTATGCATCAGCCGGAGCCGCCCGGGCCGTTCCGTAATCAAAACATCGCCATTAGGTAGAAACGCCAGGCCCCATGGATGCGATAGCCCCTTGGTCACCACCGAAACGCGAATCTTGGTGTTCTTTTCGTAGGTGGTGTACGTCCACGGCCCAGCGCCCAGCGGATAAGTCTGTGGCTGCGCCCACCCAACAGTCGCCAGCAACAGAAAAAACAGAAAGCAAGGGGTCCGCATAGCCCCCGAGTCTATCTCAAATTGCTTTCAATTTGAACGACGCCCGCTCGTGAGCCACGATGTTTGCGTTGCGCATTACCGACCCTGCGACTTTCTTCCAATCCGCGGCCAGCGCCGGCAGTTGCGCGTCATCCACAATCAGCAAGTCGATCCCCTGACAACCGGCAGGAATCGAGTCATCCGTTCCCGTAAACACGCACACCGAGTGCCCGATGCACGCCAGTCCCAGCAACATTCCAAAGAACGGGATTGCTTGCGCCGTTTCCGCCAGCGTTGGCACGCCTCCACCCACCCTCCAGGAGAAATACGTATCCGCGATCGCACTAATCGAACGCCGCGGCTGGGGTGGAACCAGCTTCGCCATCATCTCGACCATGTTCGCCGGCATCGAATCTTTGGACGGTGGCGCAATCAGCAAATAGGAACGGTCCGGCCGGATGAGGCCCACATACCGCCCCCCCGCCGTCATTTCCCGGACCTTCGCGACCACTCCGTCCCAGGTCGTATAGCGCGGGTGCGATACGCCCTTGCGGTCCACGTAGTCTGAAAAATCTGCCTTGCTGGACAGACTGATCGGCAGCTGCTTGTCGACCACCAGTTTCATCACCTGCATAGCTTCCGGCGGCGGTTCTCCCTCCGCCGCCTCGCGGTGATACCAGACCACGGGACGATCCGCTTTCAGGCCTTCCAGTTTCGTCCCTAGCCCGTCCAGCGATATCGGCTCGCCGTCCAATAACACCGCCCCTGTTACTCTTACGCTAACCTTCAGAATTGGCGAAGCCATATAGGCCTTTATCGGCCGAATTCGGCAGAAACTGTCGCCGCCGATATCTGGTCTGCTATCGTAGAAAGTTCACCCTAAAACATGCCCACTCCAGTACCTATCACCGTCGCGCACGGTGACGGCATCGGCCCCGAAATCATGGCCGCCACGTTGCACATCCTCAAGGAGGCTGGCGCAGCGCTCGAGATCGACACCATCGAAGTCGGCGAGAAGGTTTACCTCACCGGCAACACTTCCGGCATCGCGCCCAGCTCCTGGGATTCGCTGCGCCGCACCAAGGTATTCCTCAAAGCGCCTATCACCACCCCTCAAGGCGGCGGCTATAAAAGCCTCAACGTCACCACCCGCAAGATGCTCGGCCTTTACGCCAACATTCGGCCCTGCGTGTCGTATCACCCATTCGTCCGCACCAAACACCCCGGCATGGACGTGGTCATCGTCCGCGAAAACGAAGAGGATCTGTATGCAGGCATCGAGTACCAGGCCACGCCCGACGAGATTATCGCCCTTAAGGTCATCTCCCGCCCCGGCAGCGAAAAAATCGTCCGCTACGCCTTCGAGTACGCCATGCAGTACAAGCGCAAAAAGGTCACCTGCTTCACCAAGGACAACATCCTGAAGATGACCGATGGCAGCTTTCACAAGATCTATGACGAGATCTCCGCCGAATATCCCAGCCTCGAAAAGGAACATTGGATCGTCGACATCGGCGCAGCTAAACTCGCCGATACGCCCGAAGCGTTCGACGTCATCGTCATGCCGAACCTCTATGGCGACGTACTCTCCGACGTAGCCGCACAAATCGCCGGTTCCGTCGGGCTCGCCGGATCGTCGAACATCGGCGCCCATGCCGCTATGTTTGAGGCCATCCACGGATCGGCTCCCCGCCGCGCTGGACAGAACCTCGCGAACCCTTCCGGCCTGCTGCATGGCGCTCTTCTGATGCTGGTACACATCGGCCAGCCGGATGTCGGCGAGCGCATTCATAATGCCTGGATCCGCACGCTCGAAGACGGTGTTCACAGCTACGACATCTTCCAGGAGGGGCTCAGCAAGCAGAAAGTCGGCACCAAGGAATTCGCGCAGGCCGTGGTGGCTCGCCTGGGTCAGAAGCCCCAGACCATGAAGGCTGTCGAATACTCCACGACGTCGCGTCCGCCCGTAAAGATGCCCGCTCCCAAGCCGTCGCCCAAGATGGATTTAGTGGGCGTCGACATCTACGTCGAATGGCCCTCGCGCGAGCCCAACAGCCTGGCAGCGGTGATCGGAAAGGCATCTGGCGACGGTCTCACACTCGAAATGATGGCGAACCGCGGCGTCAAGGTCTGGCCCGACGGCTCTCCGCAAACTCTGTGCACCGACGATTTCCGTTGCCGCTTCCTGGGCACGGGTGTCACGCAGAAGCAGATCATTTCACTCCTCGATCGCGTTGTCGGACTCGGACTCCCGATCGGGATGACCAACAGCCTCCGGAACTATGACGGCAAGGCCGGATTCACTCTGGCTCAGGGACAGTAATGGTTACGGTAATAATGGGCAGCAAGTCCGACTGGGACGTCATGAAGCACTGCTGTGACGTGCTCACCCAATTCGGCGTCCTCCACGAAAAACGAGTGCTCTCCGCCCATCGCACTCCCCACGCCACTGCTGAATTTATATCAGGGGCGGAGTCCCGTGGCGTTAAAGTGATCATCGCCGCGGCCGGCGGGGCAGCGCATCTGGCCGGGGTCGCCGCCGCTCACACCATCCTGCCCGTTCTCGGTGTCCCCATGGAAAGCGCCTCGCTCAAAGGTATGGATTCACTTCTATCGACGGTGCAGATGCCCGGCGGCATCCCCGTCGGAACGCTGGCGATCGGCAAGCCCGGAGCCACCAACGCGGCACTTTTGGCTGTGGCGATTCTCGCGACCAACGACGCCGCCCTTCGCGAAAAACTCCGCGCCTTCCGCGAAGAGCAAAGTAAAAAGGTCCTCGCCGAGACCCTGTAGCGCAAACGCCGGGCGTTACAGTAGTAGAAGCGAGCCACATGAAAATCTGCTACCTCGACGCCTTTTCCGGGATCAGCGGCGACATGACCGTCGGCGCTCTGCTCGATGCCGGTGCTCCGTCCGATGCGATTCTCGACGCGCTCCGCAGCCTCGACACCGGCGCACGCTTCGAGGTCGAGAAAACCGTTCGCGGCGGAATCACCGCATCGAAGTTCCGCGTTCATCCGGATGCCGCTCCCGCCAAGCACCGGCACCTCTCGCACATATTGAAGATGATCGAGGCCGCACCGCTTTCCCCGCGCGCCCAGGCCGGCGCATCCGCCGTTTTCCTCCGATTAGGCGAAGCCGAAGCCGGTGTTCACGGCGTGCCGATTGAAAAAGTACACTTCCACGAAGTAGGCGCGGTCGATTCCATTGCCGATATCGTCGGAGCCTGCGTCGCCCTGGATCTCCTGGACGTCGCCGAAGTACACGCCTCCGCAATCAACGTCGGCAGTGGCACAGTGCAAACCGAGCACGGCCTGCTCCCCGTCCCCGCGCCCGCTACAGCGTCTCTGCTGGCAGGAAAGCCAATTTATTCTCGGGGTCCGGAGATGGAGCTGACCACCCCCACGGGTGCCGCTCTCGCCGTGACGCTTGCGTCCAGTTTCGGACCGTTGCCCGCGATGCGGATCTCCTCGATCGGCCACGGCGCGGGCGATCGCGACTTCAAACAGCACGTCAACGTTCTCCGCGTTCTGCTCGGCGACCGAACGGATGTGCCCGAAGCGACGCTGGTCAGCGTCATCGAAGCCAACATCGACGATTCGAGCCCTCAGGTCCTCGGTTACGCCCTGGAGAGGCTGATGGATGCCGGTGCGCTCGACGCCGCACTCTCGCCCTTGCAGATGAAGAAGAATCGCCCCGGCTCTCTGCTTCGCGTCATCGCCAAGCCCGAAGATCAAGAGAGGCTCGCTCAGATCATCTTTGCAGAAACCTCCACGCTGGGGCTGCGCATCTATGCCGCCGAACGACGCGTCGAGGCTCGCAGCATGGTAGACGTCGAAACGCCCTTCGGCCGGGTCCGCGGCAAAGTTTCCGCGCAGGGAGCGTTCGCTCCCGAGTTCGACGACTGCAAAGCGATCGCCCAGCGTACCGGTACGCCTCTGCCGCGCGTGCTGGCAGCCGCGCAAGAAGCGTATCTCAGGAATAAATGAGCAAATACTACCTAACGACGCCGATCTATTACGTCAACGCCGCTCCGCACATCGGCCATACCTATACCACCATCGCCGCCGATGCGATCAAGCGTCTCAAGCGCATGCAGGGTTTCGAGCCGGTGATCCTCACCACCGGCACGGATGAGCACGGACAGAAGATCGAGCGCGCCGCTGCCGCAGCCAACAAGTCGCCGCAGAAATTCACCGATCTCATCTCGAATGAATTCCGTCAACAGTGGAAGACGCTCGACCTGCAGATCGATCGCTTCCAGCGCACCACCGATCCCAAGCACGCCAAAGTCGTTCAGGACCTGTTTGATCGCTGCGTCAAGAGCGGCTACGTCTACAAGGGCAGTTACACCGGCCAATACTGTGTCTTCGACGAACTGTATGTCAGCGAGGCCAAGCCCGGCGACCCCTGCCCGGATTGCGGGCGCCCTACCGAAACCGTCACCGAAGAGAATTTCTACTTTAAGCTTTCGGCGTTCCAGGAGCGGCTGCTCAAGTTCTACGAAGACCAGCCCGATTTCATTCAGCCAGAGTCTCGCCGCAACGAAGTGATCGCGTTCGTCAAACAGGGCCTTAAGGACGTTTCCATCAGCCGGACCACCATCAAGTGGGGTATCCCCGTCGCGAACGAAGCCCCCCACATTTTCTACGTCTGGTTCGACGCACTCTCCACCTACATGTCCGCTGTCGATGGTGAAGGCCTCTGGCCCGCCGACCTGCACCTGATCGGCAAGGAGATCCTGCGCTTCCACGCCGTTTACTGGCCGGCATTCTTATGGGCGGCTGATCTGCCCCTGCCCAAGAAGCTCTTCGCCCACGGCTGGCTGCTGTTCGAGAACGACAAGATGAGCAAGTCCAAGGGCAACATGGTGCGCGCCACGCCCATCAAAGAGTCCTTGGGCGCCGACGCTCTCCGCTATTACTTGCTGCGCGAAGTGGTCTTCGGCCAGGACGGCAATTTCAGTTACGATGCGCTAGTCCAGCGCTACAATTCCGACCTCGCCAACGGCTTGGGCAACCTCGCCAGCCGCACCCTGGCCCTGATTCATCAGAACTGCGGCGGCAAGATTCCGTCCCACGGATCGACCGACATGGGAGGACACGCAAAAACTGCGGTCGAAACCGCGCTATACGCGTATGAGCGCCTGGAGTTCTCCAAAGCTCTAGAAACCATCTGGGGATTCATCGGTGTACTCGACCGGTTCATCGTCGAGCGGGCTCCTTGGAACCTCGCCAAGTCTGGTGACACGTACAATCTGGCCGACACGCTCTATACCGCCGCCGAAGCCCTCCGCATCGTGACCGCCCTAGTCTATCCGGTGATCCCGGAATCCGCCGCCAAGATCTGGGCACAGCTCGGATTTCGCACGCCGTTGGATGCCATCCGACTCGCCGATCTCGAATGGGGCAAACTCGCGTCTGGGCAGGAGATTGAACCTGCAAGTGGCGTATTTCCAAGAGCTGACGTAAAAACTATGATCGAAAAGATGAAGGAAGGCGAGGCCGCCGAACTGGTTCGCCAGCAGACCCTCATGGGTGCAAAAGTGGCTCCGCCACCCTCAGTTGCCGCGGACGGAACATCACACATCAGCATCGACGACTTTATCAAGGTCGATCTCCGCGTCGGAGAAGTCAAAACCGCCAATGCCGTTAAAGGTGCGGACAAGCTGCTTCACCTGCAGGTTGATATCGGCGAGCCCCAGCCGCGCTCGATCGTGGCTGGAATTGCTTTAGCTTACAAGCCCGAAGCTCTAGTAGGACGTAAGGTCGTAATCGTCGCGAACCTGGCCCCCCGCAAGTTACGTGGTCTGGAATCGCAGGGCATGATTGTCGCGGCCTCGCTCGAGGGCGGCAACCCAGTGCTCGCCAGTTTCCTCGAAGATGTGCCAATTGGTGCTCGCCTCAAGTGATCGATAGCCATTGCCACCTCGACAACCCCCAGTTCGACCCGGACCGCGAGGCTGTCATCGCCCGCGCCCTGGCCGCTGGAGTCGAGCGGATGGTCGTCATCGGCACAGGCGAAGGGCCACCCGACCTCAAAGCAGGCATCCGCCTGGCCGACAGGCATGAGTCAATCTACGCCACGGTCGGTGTCCATCCGCACGATGCGTCCAAAGCGACTCGAGAGACGTACCGGGAGTTACGAGAGCTACTCAAGCACCCCAAGGTAATTGCTATGGGCGAAATTGGCCTGGATTACCACTACGACCATTCGCCTCGCGACGTCCAGCGCGACATATTTTTGAAGCAGATGCTGATTGCGGGCGAGGCTCGCAAGCCCATCGTCATCCATACGAGAGAGGCCTGGGAGGACACCATCGCCCTGCTGGAAGTCTACTGGAGACCCTACGGGCTCGGCGGTATTATGCACTGCTTCTCAGGCGGGCCCCACCAAGCCGCACTATGCCTCGATCTCGGCTTTCACTTGAGCTTTGGCGGGATCATCACCTTCCCCAAAGCATCCGACGTCCAGGAAGCCGCCCGCCAAACGCCTGCCGACCGGATCTTAGTCGAAACTGATGCGCCTTATCTCGCGCCAGTTCCGCATCGCGGCAAGCGCAATGAGCCCGCGTTCATAGCGCAAACCGCCCGTAAGCTGGCTGAACTTCGCGGCGTAACACCGGAAGAGATCGCACGAACGACTACCGAAAACTTTCAGAGGCTCTGTAAGATCTAATAGCGCCCGCGGCCACCGCCGCCGCCCCCACCACCGCGATTTCCACCGCGCCCGCCTCCACCGCCG
>Ga0207687_10003150_pt1 | contig 11190 bp, 9 predicted proteins | sample KBSM54metaG_FD_184399 | JGI IMG/M metagenome (GOLD analysis project Ga0207687, IMG submission 184399) | Miscanthus rhizosphere microbial communities from Kellogg Biological Station, Michigan, USA - KBS M5-4 metaG (SPAdes) (version 2) | ecosystem: Host-associated > Plants > Roots > Rhizosphere >... | reverse complement strand
TAAAAAAGGTACTTTCTCCACTTCGTGTCAGATCTTCCGATCATCCGCATGATATGTCGGCTGGTGTGGAGCGTGAACGGCCGGGGCTCCTTAAACAGCTTCATATCGGTTTCAGCCAGCAGCCGGTTGCCTTTACGACGGTTACACGGATGGCAGCAGGCCACCAGGTTTTCCCAGGTGGACAAGCCACCGCGTGAGCGCGGGACCACGTGGTCCAGCGTAAGATCAGCGGAAGACAGCAGCACTCCGCAATACTGGCAGGTGTTGCGATCGCGCAGAAGGATGTTTTTGCGGGAGAGAGCTCTCGTCTGGTGCGGGATGCGGCGATACTCCAACAACCTGATCACCGACGGCACACGCATGGCCAGCCGCGCCGCATGTAGAAAGTGTCCGTTCTCTTCTTCCGGCATGGCCAGCCCTTTGAGCACCAGTACGATCGCCCGCCGTGCCGCACAAATATTGATGGGCTCATAGGACGCGTTCAGAACCAGCACAGGCGTTTGCATCAGCATGCTTTTCCGCGGCTTAGGTGGTTCCTTCGGTGTCTCGCCATAGTGGCGTTTGCTTCGCTTGTCCCGTTCATGCATGGCCCTGTGTTCCTCCCAATGGGCTTACTCCCAATGAAGCGCTGGCTGCCATTACCAGAACGCTCCCTGCTTCTTTGGTGGCCCGCGCAACCGTGGCCACAAGAACTTCTCTGGCGCCTGCCCGCCGCAGCACCCGGGCACACTCGCCCGCGGTAGTGCCGGTGGTCATCACGTCATCCACAATCAGGATGCTCCGGCCTTTTACTCGTTCCGGCTTCACCACGGCAAACGCGCCGCGTACATTGGCCCGGCGCTGATGCCGCGTCAGCCCTGTCTGCGATGCTGTTTCGCGCGTCCTGACCAGGATTGATGTATCCAATTGGATGCTGCTGGAACGTTGAACGCTGATGAAACTTCTGGCAATAGCTTCAGACTGGTTGAAGCCCCGCTCCGTGCGCCTGCCCGACCACAACGGCACTGGGACCACAATCAGCGAATCCGGCAAAGCCATTGCGGCAACAGTCTGGTTGAGCAAGCCGCCCAAAATCTTCCCCGCTGGCCGTATTCCGTCGTACTTAAAAAGGTGGATCAGGTCGCGCAACACGCCTTCATACGCGCCATAGGCCGCCGCTCGGCGGAAATGCGCCCCCACCCGTTTGCAGATCGGGCACAAAGGGACATCCTCTGCTTCCGCATTGGGATGGAAAAGCTTCTCGCCGCAGATCTGGCACAAAGGTCCTTCTAATGGAACAATCTTTGCCAAACACTGCTCGCATACCGGCAGACTTGCAATATTTGTGAGAGGGGCGCGACAGATGCGGCAGTCGGAAGGAAAAACGATGGAAAACAGGCTGGACGAGGCAGCTTTGACCGCACTTTTCATCGCATCGCGCAGCTGTGTGGTGCGATGGGGAACCCGCTGAGCCCGGTCTAAGACACTACTACTGAAGACTACCCTCCCTCAAAAGAACCGTAGAAGGCTGTGCTCAAGCAGAGTATATCTTTGTTGCTGCTGGGAAGCAACGAAATCAACGATGGCCCTGCCAACTTTCATCAATTTGTAACAAGCCATGTGGATGTGCTAACTTGCCCCTCGATTTCATGCGCGCCTAAGACTAGTTCGTGGAGGAACCTGTGGCCGAAACCGTACCAGCGAAAGTGGACGAACCAAAATTTCAACCGTACGTACCCGCTGAAGAGATTCGGCCCGAGTTTACCGTCCGCGCCATCCTTTTCGGATGTCTTTTTGGCATCCTCTTCGGTGCCGTAACTGTGTACGTTGGCCTGCGCGCCGGGTTGACCGTGGCTGCCTCGATTCCTATCGCGGTCTTGTCCATCAGCATTCTTCGCGCGCTGGGCAAGGCCAGCATTCTGGAAAATAACATCGTGCAAACGGCCGGATCTGCCGGTGAATCGGTGGCCGGCGGCGTGATTTTTACGCTGCCAGCGCTCATCTTTCTCGGCTTCCCACTGGAGCAGTTCCGCATCTTCATGCTCGCGCTGATCGGCGGATGCCTCGGCGTCTGCTTTATGATCCCGCTGCGGCGGCAGTTGATCGTCAAAGAGCACGGCAACCTTCTTTATCCTGAAGGCACTGCCTGCGCGGACGTACTCATCGCCGGTGACAAAGGCGGCTCTTTCGCCAGCCGCGTCTTTGCTGGGCTGGGACTGGGTGGCCTCTACACGTTCTTTGCCAACGGAAATCTGTTTGCCGCATGGCCGGGCACGCCCACCTACAACCCCAACTGGTATCCCGGCTCTTCCATCCGTGCCGACGTCACCTCGGAATATCTCGGCGTGGGATATATCATTGGCCCGCGGATAGCCGGCGTGATTTTCGCCGGCGGCGTCTTCGCCTGGCTGGTGGTGATGCCTTGCATTAAATTTTTTGGCTCGCATGCCGCTGCTGCGATTTATCCCAGCACCGTTCCTATCGCTGATATGACGCCCGACCTGCTCTGGGCACGCTACATTCGTCCCATGGGCGCAGGGGCCGTTGCAGCAGCAGGCTTGATCACCTTGCTCAAGACTCTGCCGACCATCATCGCTGCGTTGCGCGCGGGCGCTAAAGATCTGGCCAAAGGCGCAGCAGGGGCCGCTGGGCAACGCCGCACTGATCGCGACCTGAGCCTCAAATGGGCGCTGATTGGCGCGGGCGTTCTGATGCTGATGATGTGGGCCATGCTCACCTTTCATCCCGTTCCCGGCGCTCAGACTTCAGTCTTCAATAACCTGATGGCTGCGCTTCTCGTAGTAATCTTCGGGTTTCTCTTCGTCACAGTTTCATCGCGCATTACGGGATTGATCGGCACATCATCAAACCCCATCTCAGGCATGGCTATCGCCACTCTTATGGCAACGTGCGCCATGTTTTTGATCATGGGATGGACTGCCCCGGCATTCTTCGCCCTGGCCATCAGCATTGGAGGCGTCGTTTGCATTGCCTCGGCTAACGCCGGCAATACTTCGCAGGATTTAAAGACCGGCTTCCTTGTGGGCGCTACACCGGCCAAGCAGCAGTTGGCGCTCATCATCGGCGTAGCTGTTTCTGTGATCGCCATCGGCTTCACGCTCAAGGGAATGGACGAAACCTTGGAGGAGTTCCAGTCTGCGAACATCCCGCTGAACATGCAGAGCCTGCCCCAGGGCGTGAGTGTGGCGGAAAACACAGGCTTCAGCCGCACACAGGTCCCTATCACCGGGGCGGACGGCAAGCCAACCGGCCAGCAGGTCTCGGTTCAGGGAATGACGGTGATCAATGCGCTGAACTCTCCGGTGGTCCCTGACGGCAGTTATTTCTACAACCCGCAATCCGGCAAGATTGAAGTCCAGTGGGTGCATGGAATCGGCAGCAGAAATGCCGCGGCCCCGCAGGCCCGGCTCATGGCCACGGTCATCAACGGCATTCTCACCCACAAGCTACCCTGGGGACTCATCTTGCTCGGAGTCTTTCTGGTGATTGGCGTTGAGATTCTGGGAATACGCTCGCTCTCGTTCGCAGTGGGTTTCTATATTCCGATCTCAACCACTCTGGCGATCTTCTGCGGCGGTCTGGTGCGCTGGCTGGTGGAGCGCGCAGCCAAAAAGGCCGGCGAGCACGCCGAAGAGAGCGACGTGAGCCCCGGCTCACTCTATGCCAGCGGCCTGATCGCGGCTGGCGGCATTGTTGGTCTGCTGGGAATTGGCGTTAAATACATGGCGATCAAGAACTGGATCCCCGACGCCGTCTTGTCGCTCAGCAAGCGAATTCCCTATCTGGCCGATGCGCAGTGGCTCGCAGCCCTGATGTTTATTGTGCTGGCGGGATCGCTCTTCTACTTTGCACGCAAGCCTCTGGAAGACAAGAAGTAAGTTTCACCGCAAGGACCGCGAGCGTCGCGCAGGGGATTTGTTCTCCTCCGCGACCTTAGCGATCTTTGCGGTGAACCGCTTTTGACTGCTCTGCTAACATTCGCTGCGTCTTACCGTCTTTTGCCTATGCCCAAAATTTCTTGTTCGCCGATTCTGGCCATGCTCAGCCTGTGCGCGGTCCTGCTGTGCTCTTCCTTGCCGCTTCGTTCGCAAGCGCGCTCTGGTTCGTCTTCCGCAGCAGTTCCAACCGCCAGCGCCACGCCCGTGGCACAGCCGGAAAGCAACAAGCGCGTGCAGGATGTAAAGTTTTTTAGCAAGGCCCTGCAACGTGAAATGCAATATCGGGTTATTCTGCCCAAAGATTATTTCACCACTGAAAATCGATACCCCGTGCTCTATCTGCTGCATGGACTCACCGGGCATTACCGCAGTTTTGAAGCGCACTCCAATCTCACGCGCTATCTGGAGCGCTACCAGCTTATCGCCGTTTCAATTGAAGGCGAGAACTCCTGGTACATAAATTCGGTCACCAATCCCAAAGAAAAATGGGAAGACTATTTTCTGCAGGACGTGCTCAGCGACGTGGGAGAGCGTTTTCGCATCAATGGCGGTGACGCTCGCGCGATTGCCGGCATCTCCAGCGGCGGCTATGCGGCCATTAATCTGGCGTTGAGATATCCAGGGCTGTTTTTCTTTGCCGGAAGCCTGAGCGGCGCGGTCACGGCTCCGCGCGATCCTGGGTTTGACAAGGCATTTAAAAGCTTTGGCTTCTCTGACATCTTTGGTCCGCCGGACAGCAAGACGCGCAAAGAAAATGACGTCTTTCTGCTGGCGGAAAAAGCCGAGCCACAACACACCACTTTTATCTTTATGGCCTGCGGCACGGACGATGACACGATCATCGGTAACCATCAATTCGCTGACCTGCTGCGTAAAAAGCATATCGCCTATGAGATGACAGAATTTCCCGGCCAGCATGAATGGTCGTTCTGGGAAGCTGCCCTGCCGCAGATGTTGCGCTCGCTGGCACGCCGCATGCCGGATGTGATGGGCGTGGACCTTCGCTAGTCGCAAGCAACTCTCTCTGAAATCGCACGCACACTGGCGTAGACTGGTGCGCGATGAAATCAGCTTTTCTCTCCATCTGTTTGCTTGCGTTTCTTCCGGCGGCAGCAGCACAATCGCCGTCGTCTGTCCGTGTAAACGGCCAGCGCATCCATGAACATCTGAAAGAGCTCTCGAAGTTCGGCGCCAACCCACAGGGTGGCGTGAGTCGTGTCGCCTACTCCGAGGCCGATCTCCAAGGCCGCCAGTATGCCATCAGCCTGATGAAGGCTGCGGGCCTGGATGTCCATGTTGACCTCGCCGGAAATATCGTCGGTACGCGCGCCGGCAGCGACGCCTCGCTCAAGCCTCTGCTTATCGGCTCGCATATCGACTCGGTCCCTATGGGCGGCAATTATGACGGCGACGTTGGTTCGCTTTCCGCCATCGAGGTCGCGCAGGCGCTCCAGGAAAAGCAGATCACGCTGCGCCACCCCCTTGAAGTCATCATCTTTCAGAACGAAGAAGGCGGCACCATAGGCAGCCAGGCGCTGGGTGAAGGCCTGGATGAGAAGCATCTAAATCTTGTTTCCAACAGCGGAAAGACCATCCGCGAGGGCACGCGCATTGTCGGCGGCGATCCAAACCAGCTTGCTTCGGCACGCCGCCAATCCGGCAGCATCGCCGGATATTTTGAGCTGCACATTGAGCAGGGCGGCACCCTGCAGCGCGAGAAGATCGACATCGGCGTGGTGGAAGGGATTGTCGGCATTTTGCACTCCGATGTCACGATCGAGGGCTTTGCCAATCATGCCGGAACAACTCCAATGGACCAGCGCCACGACGCGTTGCTCTCCGCCGCGCGCTTCATTGAGAAGTTCAACCAGATCGTGACGGGTGTTCCGGGACGACAGGTTGGCACAGTGGGCTGGATCAAGGTCGAGCCCGGCGCTTATAACGTGATCCCCGGCAAGGTGGTCGTTGGGCTGGAACTGCGCGATCTGGACGAAAAAAAGTTCGTCGGCCTCTTTGATCAGATTCGTGCTGCGGCCGAGGATCTGGGCAAGATCAATCAAACGCGCTTCAGCTTTACCGACCCGGTCATCAGTCATCCGGCGCTGACTGATAAAGGTTTTCAAAAGCTGATTGGCGATACCGCCCGCTCACTGGGCTTCTCGACCAAGGTGATGCCCAGCGGTGCGGGCCACGACGCGCAGGAGATCGCCCGCATCGGCCCCGTGGGCATGATCTTTATTCCGTCGATTGGCGGGATCAGCCACTCGCCCAAGGAATTCTCGCGGCCGCAGGACATTGAGAATGGCGCCAACGTGCTGCTGCAGACCGTACTGGCGTTCGACAAAAAATAAGCGGCAATCCTGCCGTTCTCCGCGCCTCCGCGCCTCCGCGGTGCAATTTCGTTGCTCTTCTCGGTGTCTCCGTGCCTCCGCCGTGAATGCTCCTTTTCCACTTATAATTCTTCCAATGTCGATCGCTGACAATGTTGCTGAGATCCACGAGCGTATCGCGCGTGCCGCGGCCAGAGTCCACCGCAACCCGGACTCGATCACGCTGATGGCCGTGAGCAAGACCATGGAACCAGAGCGGATCAAAGAAGCGTACGCCGCAGGGCTGCGCGTGTTTGGCGAGAACCGCGTGCAGGAGTTTGAAGGCAAATCCGCCGGGCTGAGCGAACTGAAAGATGCTGAGTGGCATTTGATCGGCCATCTGCAAAGCAACAAAGCGAAGAAAGCCGCAGAACTGTTTAACGCCGTTGATTCCGTCGATTCGCTGCGGCTGGCGGAGAAGCTCAACCAGGCCGCAGCGGAGGTCGGCAAGCGGCTTGATGTGCTGATCGAAATCAAGGTCGGCCAGGAAGAAAGCAAAGCTGGAATCCCTCTCGATTCTCCGGAACTGGAAAACCTGCTACGTTCCACACCGCAGCTTGAGAGTCTGCAGGTACGCGGACTCATGACCGTCCCGCCTTTTACTGAAGACCCGGAAGGCGCGCGGCCGTATTTCCGTCTGCTGCGCGACCTGCGTGACCAAATCGCTGCGCGCAAGCTGCCGGGCATCCAAATGGACGTGCTTTCCATGGGCATGTCGCATGATTTTGAAGTCGCGATCGAGGAAGGCTCGACCTGCGTGCGCGTTGGCACGGCAATATTCGGTGCACGGCCAAAGCCGGCATGATTCCCATCCATGAAACCGCGAAAGGAATCACGTTCGCCGTGAAGGTCCACCCTCGCGCCCGCAAGAATGCCATCACAGGCACGGTGGGTGACGCGCTCAAACTGGCGCTCACGGCGCCGCCCGTCGAAGGTAAAGCCAACCAGGCGGTGATTGAATTCTTTGCGGATTTGTTTGCAATTCTGCGATCCTCCGTTACCATAGCCAGCGGTGAAACCAGCCGAAACAAAATTGTGCGAATCGCGGGTGTGAGCAAGCCTGCGGCAGAGCAGAAGCTGGCTGAAAAATTGAAATCGTAAATTTGCGCGACGAGGTGAAATTTGTCCTTTTCTGAACGCCTGGAACAGATAAAGACCGGCTTTGAACGGCCATTCTGGGTCGCCAACGTCACTGAGCTGTTTGAGCGGCTCTCGTATTACGCTGCATTCGCTTCACTGGCGCGCTATCTGCATGAGGCATTGATGTTTCCCGTGCAGCAGGCCAGCAGCCTTACAGGATTGTTCGGCGGCTTGGTCTGGTTCATGGCCGCATTCGGCGGCACGGTTGCCGATCGCCTGGGATTTCGTCGCGCTCTCTCGCTGGCGTACCTGATCCTGAGCTGCTCGTATTTTCTGCTCGGCTCGCTGGGCTCTCCATGGCTTGGTCCCGTCCGCGATCACATGCCTTTGATCGTTTTGGTCAGCGTGGTGCTGGCGCTGCCTGCGCTGGGTATTGCGCTGGTAAAACCCGCGGTTGTCGGCACAACGGCGCGCGCGTCGAAGGAAAACGTCCGTTCCATCGGCTACTCAATTTATTACACGCTGGTCAACATCGGCGGAGCAGCGGGCCCGTATGTGGCTTCATGGGTGCATCGCAACATGAGCGTGGAAAATGTTTTCCGCGTCGCGGCGGGCAGCGTCTTCCTGATGTTTTTTGCCGTACTGATTTTCTTCCGCGAGCCGCGGCGCTCCGGCGAAGTACAGACCGCCAGTCTCGGGCAGTCGCTTAAAAATTTTGGCATGGTGCTGGGAAATCCAAAGTTCATGCTGTTTCTGCTGATTTTTTCCGGCTACTGGATTGTCTACTGGCAGGAATTTATTATTTTGCCGCTCTTCGTCCATGACTATATCGATCCCAAAGCCGATACCGAAATCATGCTGATCACCGGGCCGCTGCTCGTAATCGCATTGACTGTGCTGCTCAATCTGGCCATGCAAAAGGTCGCCCCGTTTCGTGCCATCACTCTGGGTACGCTGGTTTCGGCCGTAGCCTGGATTCTTTTGATCATTCATCCCAGTGTAGTTATGGCCTATGCCACGCTGGCAGTTGTAGCCATCGGCGAGATCATCCAGTCTCCCCGCTATTACGAATACATCTCTCGCCTTGCTCCTTCAGGACAGCAAGGCACCTACATGGGTTTTGCTTTCCTCCCAATTGGCATCGGCTCGCTGATCGCAGGCTGGTTCGGCGGAAAGTTGATCCATTACTTTGGCGAAGTCACGCACCAGCCGGCAAAAATGTGGTGGGCGGTTATCGCCGTGGGCGTGCTGACCGCGCTGCTCCTGTGGATCTATGACCGAACGCTAATGCCGAAAGAGGCGGCGAAGGTGTAAGCGAACCGGTCAGGACAAGGGTAGAGAACACCGGCTCGGCTGTTCTACAAGAGCCCTTGGAAAACCGAAGCACTTTGGCTTTCTACTTCACGCAAAAATCCCGCCTTGCGGCGGGAAATCTGCTTAACGTCTTGAAAATGTTTCCTGGTTTGGCTAATTGCTAAGTGCTAATTGCCAGATGCCCTGCTCTAGCGATACTTCGCCCGCGGATCCAGAGCAGGATTAGACTTCGACGCCACCGCGGCGCGCTGCTTGCGGAATTCCGGCACCACCACGGCCTGCTCAATCAGCGGAACGTTCAAAGCGGCCAGCTTGGCGGCCAGCCGAGTGGCGTTGCCCTGCTGTCCATTCTTGTTGTAAGCGGCAATCAGGGCGCGCATGGAGATGGCATTAGATTCGTCTTCTTCCAGATGGTTCACTGCATCGGCAAACTTGCCGGCAGTCAGCGCTATGGCTCCGGCAGCGCCATGAAACGCCCCGGAAATGATGCCATCAGCGTCATTGGCTTCTGCCAGCGTTTGCAGTTGCTTGATCGTGGCTGCGGCCAGTTCGGCGTTGTTATCAGCCAGGGCGCGCTCCACGCGGGTGCGCAGCACCTGGGCCAGCTCTTGATTCAGCAACGATTGCGGAACTTTATGCGCTTCCTTAAGAGCAGCTTCAGCCTTGCCCAGCAGCGCCACCGACGCGGGGCCCTCAAGTTGGTACAAAGACATGCTGCGGTACGCTTCAGCTTCAAGGTTGGCAAAGTCTTTGGCGTGGGCCTGCTCCGCTACGGCGGTAAAAGCTTTATCGGCCCCGGCCAGGTCGCCTTCCCGAACATACGTTGCGGCCACTTGCAATGACCACACAACTTTCTGCACCAGCGACGCAACCTCAATGGCCTTGGCATATTCCGCGCGGGCTTTCTGCTGGTCACCCATTAAAGCGTACGTGTCGCCCAGGCCGAGTTGTGATTCATGGAAGCTGGGATCGATCTTGAGTGACATGCGGTAGTGCGTCAGCGCATCTTCAAAGCGTCCCGCCATGCGAGAGAGTTCCGCGAAGGAATCCTGCGGGTTGGGTTCATTGGGGACGAGTTCGGTATAGCGTTTGATGTCGGCAAAAGCCTTGTCAAAGTTGCCCTGCCGCGCGTAGCAATAAGCAGCTTCGTTATAGGCATCGGCAAACTGAGGATCGATCTTCATTGTCTGCTCAAACATGGCAATGGCGCGCTGCGTCTGGCTGCGGTCAAGTTGCAGCCACCATCCGGCCAGCCAGTGCAGATGCTTGTCATTGGGATAGCTGGTGAGCGCTTCATTCATGGCCTGGATCGCCGGGACCCAGTTGGCCTGGCTTGCATTGGCCAGCCAGTCGATAACAAGTTTTTCTTCCGGCCCGGCGGAAGCGCGCGTAGCCAGCGCTTTTTCACGCTCCGCTACCTGCTCCGTTGGGTCCTGTGAAAAGAAGGTGAGAAAGATGTGGCCCAGGGCAAATTGCGGATCGGCCTGCACGGCCTTGCGGAAACTATCCAGGCCGTCCTGCGTGTGCAGCATCTCCATCTTTTGTATGCCTTTTTCAAAAAGCACATGCGCCTGCGGCGACTTGGTGGAAATATGCATGCCCGTGGCAGTGTCATGCGCAAAGGCATGCAGCCCAAAAATCATGAGCAACGCCAGAATGGAAACCTTGATGGACCTCATCTATGACTCCTTAAACGCTAAAACGATTAGCCGCTTCTGTCATCGGCGCGCGGCGGTTGTGGCTAGTTGCCTTTCAGAAAATATCCCTGCTCCAGCGGAAGCTTGCCGTCAACTTTCAAAACGTTCACGCGGCCATTGATGGAGTAAACATCCACCAGGCCAACCGCGCCGGGAATTGCTTCCACCGATTTCAAAAGCTCATCTTCCGAGCGCACAATAATTACGCCGCTGGAATGTGCCGCCAGCAGAGACTTAAATTGGTCCACCTGCATGTGGTAGAGCTTTTCTATCGCCGTCTTCATCTCCGGCGTGGAAGGATCGCGCAAGACAAGAATCACAGGACGGCCATCGGGCCACTTGTGACTGTCAAACTTAAAGACCTTGGTCAGATCTGTGGTAGAAAGCCCACCCGTGTTGTTGGTCTTGTCCACGATCACGGCCAACTGCTTCGCTTCACCTGAAGCGGCCAGTCCCGCGATGAGAAAAAAGACCCAAATACAACGTCTGATACTCATGACCGTGCAGTTTATGTTGGAAGCCCGGGGAATATAAGATTACTGAGGTAATAGGAGCTTTACTTGCAACGGGTTGGAAGCGAAAGTGGGAACAGAAACCAGTGCAGAATGCGCAGATCAGCGCGATGAAATAATTAGTTTTGGCTTATCTGCGCAATTCTGCGGCGTAACCACTGCAGTTTTCGTTTGCTGTAGCTCGCCTCAATGGAAGATCGCTGTGGCCGCGAATTCACCAAATGCGCACGAATTGAGCTTAAGCACGATTCGCGTGCATTCGCGGCTAAAAAATACTTAT
>Ga0207687_10003147_pt1 | contig 11194 bp, 14 predicted proteins | sample KBSM54metaG_FD_184399 | JGI IMG/M metagenome (GOLD analysis project Ga0207687, IMG submission 184399) | Miscanthus rhizosphere microbial communities from Kellogg Biological Station, Michigan, USA - KBS M5-4 metaG (SPAdes) (version 2) | ecosystem: Host-associated > Plants > Roots > Rhizosphere >... | reverse complement strand
GGTGTTAGGCGCTCACATCTTCAAAGTGCAAATTCCTGGACCACGTGGCCCGGAGATCGCGGAGTTTTCCCCCGCTGGTCTTGACCTGGCGCGAGTGAGGCAGGCTTGTGATCTGAAGCCAAAAAAGCCAAGCAAGGACTGAGCGCTTCGTTTCGAAGCGGACGTTAATACTGGCGGATGAGACGCCCCGCGTGCCGCTCAGACCGCGATGGCTGTGCGGCCATTCCCATTCATCAGGCGCTCGATAGCGTAGATGAGTTCTTCCGGTGAGTCATTCACGTGAATGTGGGAGTCCGCAGGCAGGCTGGCCAGGACCTGGCCTGCGTCAATCAAGATTACAGGCAGGCGGAAATCTCCCTTGATGCAGCGCACAAATTCAGCGCGTTCCGCGATGGAAAATGCATGGCCCACAATTGCCAGGTCAAAATGGCTTGATCCGCAGAGCCGAAAAACATCTTCCAGGCAGATGGCAGACGTCACGTCAAAGCCAGCCGTGCGAAGCGAAGCGTTTCTGGCGGTGACCAGATCGCCGAGTCCGATGGAGAGAATATTTCCTGATGTGCTCATACCATGCCTGAGACGTCATAACTTACTTCTATGGTTACTGACGCACGCAAAGATTGTCTGTCCTCTTTAGAACAGCTAAGAAGTTTTTCAATTGCATCCTAGTACCCAAAATGGCACTAAGAAACTGGTAAAAGCTGAAGTGCCAACAAAAAGCTCGCCGGGCGAATTTGCCTTCAGCGAGCGATTGGTGCTTTAAATTTTGTTGAGCGTGGCTGCTATGCCGCTACGGCCATCTCGGGTTCTTCGATGTTTGTAGTTTTGGCGCTGCCGGCACGTGGCAGCAATGTCCGCAATTTCATGCGCGCTTTGTGGAGTTGTGACTTGCTGTTTCCTATCGAGCAGCCCAGCATTTCCGCGATCTCGTTATGCTCGTAGCCTTCCACGTCATGCAGTATGAAAATAATTCGATAGCCGGGAGCAAGGCTGGAAATTGCGTTCTCCAGTGTCATGCGATCAATCGAGCCATGGAGCGAATCGTCGCGCTTGCCAATGTCTTTTCTGGGACCATCTTCAGATTGCGGATCTAAAGTCTCTTCCAGCGATACCTCAGGCAGTCCCTTTTTGCGCCAGTGCATCAGGATGATATTTACTGAGAGACGATGCAGCCATGTTGAGAACGCAGACTCGCCACGGAATGACGCGATCTTGCGATAGAGCTGGAGAAAAGCTTCCTGGGTAAAGTCTTCTGCCTGAGCGTAATTGTTGGTCATGCGGAGACAAAGAGAGAAGACGCGCCGTTTGTGGTGCATGTACAGCGCTTCAAAGCATTGTGCATCGCCCGCCTGTGCCTTGCGGATGACTTCAGCCTCCGTCATGCCGGCAAACATCACGGCTGTCTTTTTGGGCCTGATTTCGTTCTTGGGTGCAACCAGAGTCGGTTGCGGCAACGCTTTTCCGGGTTTTTTAAACAACATTTGAGGCAAGAGGGTCTCTTTTCTCGGAACGTTTCTAGCGGCGTAGTTGAGTATGATGCTGTCGGAGTAGCTGGATGTTGCTTGGAAAGTGCAAGTTACAGCGTCAAGAGACGCCATCTTCAATAATCGGCGTTTCGTGCCGTATTCGATCGAATTAGATAAAGACATTGCCGTAATCGCGCTTTCCTGATAAAACTGGCGCAATTATGGCCACCCCCAATATTCAACTCTCTGCCGCCGCGGATACACGCAGCCCTTTGCAGAAAATTTTCTCTTCCACCAACCTTGTGCTCTTCATGGTCTGCCTGATGTATGGGCTCACCTATATTGACCGGATCAACGTCAACACCGCAGGTCCGTCAATTTCGCATGACCTGCATCTCAGCACGGTTCAACTGGGTTGGGTGTTCTCCGCGTTTGGATGGGCGTATCTGGCATTGCAAGTCTGGGGAGGATGGCTGAGTGATAAATTCGGCGCGCCTCACGCTCACCGTCTGCGGAATCATCTGGGCCGGTTCCACCATGTTGATTGGCCTGGTTGGCAGTTTCACGGCATTGATCGTGTGCCGCGTGATTCTTGGCTTGGGTGAAGGCGCAACGTTTCCCACCGCAACGCGTGCGCTGGCGGACTGGTTCCCTGCGGAAAAACGTGGCTTTGCCCAGGGCATCACGCACTCCTTCGCCCGATTAGGAAATTTCTTCACGCCACCGCTGGTCGCATTTCTCATCGCACTTGGTTCCTGGCGACTCTCTTTCATGGTCCTTGGCGCAGTGAGCCTGCTGTGGTCTGTCGTGTGGTGGTTTTATTTCCGTGATAATCCGGCCACGCATCGCGGCATCACGCCGGAAGAATTGGCGCGTGTTCCAGATTACGCCGCAAAAAAAGACCGGAAGAAAGATCCCGTTCCATGGAAGGCTCTCACCTTCCGTATGGCGCCGGTCACGCTCGTTTACTTCTGTTATGGCTGGACGCTCTGGCTTTACCTCACGTGGCTGCCGCAGTTCTTCATGCATGGTTACAAACTCAATCTCAAGAATTCCGCGCTGTTTTCCAGCGGAGTATTTCTCGCGGGCGTAATTGGTGATACCGTCGGCGGCCTGGTAAGCGACCGGATTCTCATCAAAACCGGAGACCGCAACAAAGCTCGCCGCAACCTGGTGATCGCGGGATTTGTCTTGTCACTGTTGTTCATGATTCCCATCTTGCGGTCGCACAATCTCACCATCGTTGCGCTGTGTCTCAGCGCGGCTTTCTTCTTTGCTGAATTTACCATCGGGCCATTCTGGGCCATCCCCATGGACATCGCTCCCCGATTCTCAGGCTCTGCCAGTGGCCTCATGAATGTTGGTTCCGCGCTTGCGGCGGCGGTCTCACCGCTGGTGGCCGGCTACGTCATCCAGAAGACGGGCAACTGGGACCTGCCGTTTTTAGGCAGCATCGGTCTGTTGCTGTTTGGCGCGATCATGGCTTACTGGATGAAGCCGAACGAACCTTTGCCCGGAACAGAGCTCGGCGCTGTCGGAAGTCGAGCGATGTAAAAGTTCTAGCCAAAAAGAAAATGTTAGCCGACTTGCGACAGACAGCACAGACAATGGGCAAATTCATTGGCGTCCTCTGATCCGTCGTTCAATCGTGGCCCGCATCTTGCCGTAGTGGCTGCGGTCGTCCGCCTCTCGCCGGCCCACATCGGCTATGATTTGAGAATTGATCTTGGCCCATAGGTCGTTTGTGATGGTGCTTTGATCTTGGACGTAATCACCCGTTAGAACACCTCTGATCTTAAGCTTGTCGAGCGCGGTGATGATCTGCTCAAAGGCGCGATTGATGACTGCCCACGTCTCGTAAACGTCGGCTTTCACTTGCTCCAGTTCCATCTCGTCGGGTTCCATAGTTCTATCGTCTTTACCAAAAAAAAACGAGTATGTGGGAATATTCCCACACAGAACGCCTATGATACGCCGATTATCTTGGGTATGTCGAGAGGCAGGCGTCCGACCGCCCTAACAATAAAATTCGGGAAGAGGATTGAATCTCTGCGGAAGAAACGCGGCTGGGATCAGGCGGATTTGGCTGCCCACACTGGCATAGAACGAGGACACATCTCAGAAATTGAAAACGGGAAACGCTTAATCAATCTGGCAACGCTGCAAAAGCTGGCGAAAGGGCTTGATACCAGCATGTCAATGTTGATTAGAGGACTTTGAATCGAACAAGAAAAGCTCCTACCAGCAGGATATTGAACAGCAGGCCTTGCAGCAACTCACTTGCGCCAAGGATGTGAACTCCTAGGGGCCTCCACGGTCTCGCCAACCACACGCTGAGCCGGATGATCGAGGGAACAAAAGCAATCGCCAAGAGGGGCGGTCCAAATCCTATGCATGCCGCGGTAACGCATGTGGCAATCATCAGCAGGTGCAGCCAGCATACGGTAATGCTGTTCTGTAGTTTCTGGCGGCGTAACTTCACCTGCGCCGTGCTGATGCGCAGATGTACGTATTCAATTTGACCTACGGCAAACAGCCATGACGCAAGCCACAGCAGGATTCCTGTCCAGGCAATTTGGCCGGTTGCGGCGTAGTAAGCGCCTGCCGCTGCGGAGCTGAGTCCCAGCGCGCCGATCAGCTGCCTGGGAACTCGCATCCGTCGCGAACTCCCGAGCAAAATCCGTACGCCAAAACATCCTAATGCTGCCAAGCCAATGACCAGGACTGCTCCGCGATGCAAATTGAAAAGCTCCAGAACGCCGGCGGTCGCCATTACAGCCAATGCAATTACCGATATTGTCGCGACGCGTTGCTGCCGTTGCGAACGCGCTTTGATAAGCGAAAATCCTAGAAGGCTTTCCAGTGGTTGATAGATCAGGAACGCGGAGAGAGCGGTCACCAGGAACCAGAGGGCCGCTTTTAGTGATGTATTCGGACTGGCGTAATGTCCCACGATTGCGCCGCTGATGAGCGGAAACAGCAGCAGTCCCCATGTGCCATGTTCCCTGGGAACCAGCACGCGGATGTTAGGTTGGGGACGAGCAGGAAATACCACGACCTTTCCTGAAGCGGCTGCTATTTTGCCCTGAGCGTTCATTGCAAAACTATTCTCAGGGGAGCGGCTCACATTCGGCTGTGATATCGATCACAGTAATATGAGGCCTACGCCATACGCAGGTCGCGCGTGGTGCGCCGGATCATCTCTTTCTGCTGTTCCGTGGCGTTGACGAACTTGAACCCATATTGGAAGCCGTGGCGATAGCGGACTTCGGCTTTAATTTTCAATGGCTCTGCCACATCCGGAAGCTGCAACTCCAGTTCAACAATTTCTCCAATACTAATTTCATTGGGGATGGTTGCGCCCAAGCCGCCTTCGGCAATGTCCTTTGTCCGTCCAAAGAGTGTTTCTTTTGCCCGGACGACGACTCGCACATCCAAAAGATAACGCGAATGCGCTCGGGGAAGGGTCCACGGATGCTGTTTGTTCTGGGACATAGCTCTTGAAAACCTTAACACAATGTTCCTTTTTAGGGACTTGCTTAGCGCGATTCGTCCGCAAGCTTCTTCAGGGCCCATTCCGCGTGTTCTGCCACTACCGTATCTGGTTCGCCGGCCAGTTTTTGCAGGTCCGGCATGAAATCTTTGTTGCCGCTGTTGCCCATGGCGATGGCTACATTCCGCTTCAGCCCGGAATATTTCGCCCGCTTTACCGGCGAGCCGCGAAACGTCTTGCGGTATGTCTCTTCATCCATCTGCGCCAGCCAGCGCAAGTCAGCGTGGAAAAGCCGCTCCTGAGGTTGAAATTCCGGCAGGGAAGTCGGCGGCGCGTTGCCGGATTTATTGTTCCACGGGCAAACGTCCTGGCAAATGTCGCAGCCAAAAATGTGATGCCCCATCCCGCTTCTTAATTCTTCCGGCACGCTGCCGCGCTTTTCAATCGTGAGGTAAGCAATGCATAGCCGCGCGTCCAGCTTGCCCGGAGCCACAATGGCATTTGTCGGGCACGCATCAATGCAGCGGGTGCAGCTTCCGCAACGGTCGGCGGCCGGGGTGTCCGCGGGAAGCTCCAGCGAGGTAAGGATCACTCCCAGAAACAGCCATGATCCCATTTTCTGGTGGATGATGCAGGTGTTCTTGCCAATCCATCCGATCCCGGCATACTTGGCGTAAACGCGTTCCAGAATTGGGCCGGTATCCACGTAGCTGCGGGTTTCTATTTCGGCGTTTTGTGCAGCGGCAATTTGTTTGATGGACGCTTCAACTTGTCGCAACCGCGGCAGAAGCGCGTCATGATAATCCTTTGTTCCCCAGGCGTAGCGTGATATCCAGCCTCGCTCAGGATCATTGGCTTCAATCGAGTAAGGCTTGTCAGCGCTGTAATTGATGGCGCAGACGATCATGGAACGCACCCATGGCGCCGCATTGGTGGCAGATGCGCGCCGAAGTTCGCCAGATTCCGTTCGCGACTCCAGGTACTTCATTTCGCCTGCGCGGCCTGCGTCCACCCATTCAATGAATGCGCCAAACTCCGGCATATCTTCTTTATGAATGGGCGCAATTCCCGCCAGGTCGAAGCCTGCCTCAGTGGCGGCTTGTTTGGCTGCCTGCGCGATTTTTTCTGCAAATATCATCTTGAACTTCGATTATCCCTTGGCTCGCTTACCGCGTGGTCCTTCTGTTCCGGAAAAACATCCGCAAGTTGACGAATCAGAGAGTACTAAGGCCCGCCTTCCTTCTGCGGGATTAAGAAAAATGAGCTAGCAGCTTATCAGTGCAAGATATCATCTTAAGAATAGCTGAGCTGCTGTTTCCAGGAGACGTGTGTGTAATGGCGCTCAAAAGGAGTTTAAGGGCTTCTCATGCTTTGTACCTTTTGCGGGACTGAAAATCGTCCGGAACATAAGTTTTGCGGCTCATGTGGCGTGCGCCTGGAAAGGCGGCAGGCAGAGCGAAGGAGCAGCAAATCCGGCAGCACAACATGCGCGGGCTGCGGCCATTTGAATGACTCGGGCATGAAGTTCTGCGGCATGTGCGGTACTCGCATAGAACGCCGTGCTGAGGACCGTCGCGGTTCCAGCGATGCGGCGCGCGCGGCTGCCATTGCCAATGCGCAACTGCCTCCTCCGGATGTAAAACGAAAATCATCAGCGCCGGTTGCGGTGGCGGAAAAATCCGATGAAGCGCCTGTCCCGCTTCCTCGGCGCAGTGAACCAGCAATTTTCCGCAATGAAGCCCCACGCACTGGGGCCGTGCGTGCTGAATCTGTATCCAGTGATGCAGTCCGCCAGGAGCCTGCAAACGGTGGTCGCATTAGTGGTCCTTCTTTCCTGGGCCTGAATTCTCAGCCGGAAAATAATAGCGACGTCGAATATCTGTTGGAAGATCAGCCTTCCGGCAGTGGTTTGCGGAAGGTGCTCCTGCTGCTGGTGCTGGTGGCCATCCTGGGTCTGCTGTTTATGCAGTGGCGATCAAGTTTGAAAGCCAGTCCTAAACCGCCGGCACCGGCAAAATCAGATCCATCAACTCCAGCCAATGCGCCGCAGGGAAATAACCAACCTTCTGGTCCAGTTGTACCCGCCGTTACTGAAGCGCCTAAAATCACAGCCAACGGAGCCAATACTGCTGGGGCTGGCGCTGCCGCTGAGTTGCAAGCACCCAAGACGGAACCTACCGCATTGGAGACCACGTCGCCCAGTCCGTTGGCTACTAGTTCCGACGGAGGTACGACCTCAGCGAAACCCACAAATGAAAAAGTATTGCCCAATGCAGACACTAAAGGGGCAGAAGAAGCGCGCATCCCAGATTACAAGCCGAGTGCTGCTTTGGTGCGGGCCCAGCAATACATTCGCGGAACGGGCGGCGTACAGCAGAATTGCGAACAAGGCATGTTGTATCTGCGCGCAGCTACGGACAAGAGCGATCCCGGCGCGGCCATCCAGATGGCGGCGCTTTATTCCAGCGGTTTGTGTGTGAAGCAGGACCGCGTGATGGCTTACAGGTGGTTTAACTCAGCACATGAGCTTCAGCCCGCTAACATGTGGATACAAAAAAACATGGACCAACTGTGGGGGCAAATGTCGTCACAGGAACGCCGGCTGGCCGGCTACTGAAGTTCGATGCTCTAAATTCCCAGCTTTTTAACTTCTTCGTTGTAATACTTGCGGTAGAGGATGTCCCATTCCTGCGTGCCTTCCGCGATGGTCCGCTTCTGGCTTTCGATTTTTGCGCGCGCAGCTACATCGATCTTGGCTTCTGCCATGAGCAGCTCCTCAAGAATGCGGCGTGCTTCCATGCGGATGCTGTTGGGATCTTCAATGAACTCGACGTCATCCAGCGTCGCCAGCGCGTCAGCCACGCTGTGAGCAAGCCTGTTCACCTTGTCGCGAGAAAGTCTCACAGCACCGCCTTATATTTGCGCACCAGTTCGCCTTTAACTTTCTTGAACATCTCCTGATAACTTGCGCCGGCGCGCTGCATTTCATCCTGATATTGCTCCAGGATCAGGCGGACCTCGTCGTTAATCCGATCTTCAAGTTGCAGCTCTTCCAGCAGCGCATTATTGAGCGCAGCCGTAACCGCCGGGACATTCTTGGTTTCAATGAATTCGCCGGCAATAAGTTTTTGGGTTACCTGGCGGGCTAAATACCCGACATATTCTTTGGAAAGGAGCATGCTTTTTTAGACGGTATGTGCTTGAAAAGAATAGTGTAGCACATTCGGCTCACCCTTACCGAGACTGTCAGGGCGCTGCTGCGCTGACTGCCGCATGGAATTCAGAACAACTGCTCTCTATTTCTGATCGAAACGAGCTGCGTCTTTGTCCAATTGGCAATCCATGTTGATGTTGTTCTAACCTATTCGCTGGGGATTGAAACATGTTTCGCAAACTTGTTGTTTTGTTCATGCTCGTGTCGCTGCTCGCCTCTCCTGCATCCGGTTTTGATAGTTTCTGGCATTCTGAAGCCACGCGCAAAGTGGCTGAAGCGAACGGATTCAGCGAAGACGCGCGCAAGGTCATGCAACTCGGCAACTTTTCCCCGGACTTCTTTGGACCTGTCTCGGACTTTGCAGCAAACAATCTCCATGGCCAGGGTCTTAACGCGCTCAATCAGTATCTGGCAAAAAGCGCGCAGGACCGCGATGCCGCTATTTTCTTCCACTTTGACAACCTGAATGGTGAGCTGGACCGCAATTCTAAATTCGACGCGCTATTCAATCGCTTACTCACAAACACACAGTGGGTGCTTGGCGGTTACATCAAGCAGACCAATGCTGACGACCGCACGCGCAAAGTCATGACGCTGATCGTGCTTGGTGCTTCACTCCACGCTATCCAGGATTTCTATAGCCACTCCGACTGGATTCATCATGATTTCAACAGCACGGCGGTCAAGCCCGTTCGTCTGCCTTCTGGTGAATTGCGCGCACCCACATGGTTTGAGTATCGCGACCAGGCTGGCGATCCCGACAAGTGGCCCTTTCAGGTGAAGACCGGCATCTATCCTCCTACCGCAGGCGCAGTGAATACCCACACGCACATGAACCACGATAATTCTCGCCTACTCTATCGCGAGTATGAAACTGCGGGCCAGCCACTCGTCGCGCAGGCCAAGTATCATGACGCGGGTCCGGTGCCGGCTCACGAACAGGATGAAGCCTCAGCCCTTGCTCATCAGCAGATGGCATACAACACCGCTATCGCGGCAAGCATTGAATGGGTGAAGAAAGTTGAAGAGTATCCTGACGCCAAAACGGCCATTGAATCCGCCAAGAGCTGGCAGTTGAAATTGAAAGATCCCAAGTTGGTGCGAGAACTGGAAGCCGGTCAGATTACTGAGATGGCGCTCTCATGCGCGGCCGGAAAGTGGGACGGTGAAGACCCTCCCGGCGACCGCGGTGTGCTTTGCAAAACGGTGCTTGATAAAACCATCAGCCCGAGTTCCGCCTCCAGTGCGGCAAATATAGAATCCATCATTGTCGGGCTGGCTACCGGTGCTGCTTTTCCTTATGCGCTGAAATATACCGGCAAGTTCTGGGACGTTCATCGCCAGTATCATCTTTTAGATCACCTCTCCGCCGGAATCGGAGCTGCGCGCCATTACAGCCAGAAATAATCCGGGGCTCTAACGTCTATGGGCTGTGGCCCGTTTTTCTTTTTCGCGACGCAGGCGAGCGGCTTCTCTGCGCTTTTTGCGTTGGCGTAATGCTTTCTTCTGTCGCGCAACTTCCTCTTCAGAAAACATTGTCTTCCGGCAATTCTTCAGGCCGCAATAGCACGGCGCTTTCTCGCCTATGTCGCCATCGAACAAGTTGTAATCATAAGTGAGTTCTTCTCCGGCTTCGATATCACGGAGCGCCATGACCCAAATTCGATTATCGATCTGATCGGTTTCACAGTTTGGATCACAGGTATGGTTCACGAAAGCGGCCATGCCGAAGCCGTCAATGATCGTGTCGCCGTCATCCATGGCGAAGAGGTACGTTACCTCGGTGTCCGCATACATGCCTTCGCAAGCCTTGGCGGTGAGCCGCGGCCCGGTATATTCCAGGATGTGTGCGCCCTTTTTGATGGGAGCGGTGGTGTAAACGCCGGCGCCATGCAATGAAGAAGATTTGACGATTATGGCCATCAGTAGTTGTGGAATGATAAATGATCGCGCAAAGATTGTTGCATTCAAGCGCTAAACGCTTCGGTTATCGGCCTAATTTAGTTTTACAGTTTAGGTTGCTTTCGATTGGCGCTGCACCGCGCGTTGCAATGTTTTGTCCAGCGCCGCTTTGGCCGTCTGGTAGTCCTGCGGGTTGATCTTGCCTTGCAAGCGGTCTGATTCAAGCTGAAATACTTCTTCTTTCATGGCTTCCATCAGCAAGGTAGAACGGTCTTGCGGGACAGCCGGCCCAGCCGTGGCGATATTCTGGTTGGAAGTGTAAACAAACACCCCACCTGCGGCGAGGAAAAGCGATAGCACGCCCAAGAATAGCCACTGACCGGAGTGGAGAGGGTCGGGTCTTTCATTGGGCACTCCCATACCCCCGCCAGGACCACTGGGTTCTCCGCGACGCCCGTTAGCGTTCGGAGCTGAAGCTTGTTCCTGCTCGCGCGGCATCTCGCCTTTGCCGGATATTGCAAATGCCACTTTCTGTTTTGGCGTTACGTTCTTGGCGATGAAAAAATTAACGCTCTTGAATTGAGGATTCGTCTTGGGTTCATAGACGGCGCTGTCACTAGCGGCAAATTTTATCGAATCAGGGGTTGCCACCATCAATGTTCCTGTCGGCAAATCAGACCGCGGATCGAGCTCCAGCTTGCCGGAGTAGGGCACGGTATACAGGATGTGAAACTGTGTTTGTCCCGGCCGTATGGGAAAGACGAACGCGTATTTATTTTTTTCGCCGGCGGGTACCACTGCTGCCTTCAGCTGCGTTTTGCCGCTTTGCACGCTGGATTCACTTATGGAAGCGCCTTCAGGCAGATAAAATTCCAGCGTTTGCTTTCCGGCGAGAGTTCGAGGCGGAGATGACTGGTTTCCGATGGTATAAAATTCTTCGCCGCTCAACGTGCCACCGTCTTCAGACGTCTGAATCGCGATGGCATGATCTAGAATGCTGATTTCTTTTATGCTGGTGGCCGCGTCAAATACCCGCACTGCCACGGGCACGCCACCCGGCAAAGCAGCCTGAGTGTAGGTGACTCCCTGATGCTGTACCCAGACCAAATAAGGCTGCTA